>Ga0224500_10000961_pt1 | contig 18030 bp, 18 predicted proteins | sample SF_Oct11_sed_USG_FD_168126 | JGI IMG/M metagenome (GOLD analysis project Ga0224500, IMG submission 168126) | Sediment microbial communities from San Francisco Bay, California, United States - SF_Oct11_sed_USGS_4_1 | ecosystem: Environmental > Aquatic > Marine > Sediment | place: USA: California... | reverse complement strand
CAGGGGCCGTCCCCCCCCGATCCCGACCAACGCGCTCCCGCCCGCCGCGGACTGACCTCATAGTGCCTGACCCGAATCCGCGGCAGTCCGGCCCGGTCGATCGAGGGCAAAAAAATCCCGGCACATGGCCGGGAAAGTCAGGGGGAAGAACCAAAAAACAAACTACGCCAGAAGACAAAAACCTCTAATGCAACCGGGACCAGCTGATCAGCGTGATCGAACTCTGCTTCAGATCGAAATTTCGGGCCAGGATTGCCTCGATGTCCGCCGCATCCCAGTCCTTTTCCAGTGGCCGATTGAGCTCGACGACGCCGCTGAATTCATTGCAGCCGCGGTAGCTCGAGTCGGTCAGCTTGAACTGGGTGTAGTACTTCGCGGTCATGATTCGAGACTACCCGCGGGTCGCGAGGTGATCTGTGAAATGCGGCACAAATCCCGCCGTGTCCGGCGCCCGATTCGCAAACAGTGAAAACCGTCACACGGTTGCGAGCCTCGTCTGCGGCGCCGACCTGCCGGGTCGCATCGGCCGGCTAACGACCGGCGAGCATCAACGGGTCGCCGGCCCGGAACGCTCAGCGTAGAATCCTGTCATTACGTCAAATCAGTGCCCGTAATGAGGCCCACTGCACAGAAATGACGGCGTGCGACCGCTAATATGCCGGGAAATACAGCTGTTATACTTTCTAACTTATTGATTTAAAACGGATCTGGATCATGTTTGCGAACTATCGTTACAGCCGACTGCTCGTATTGCTTTCTTTTCTCGCCGCGGCGGGCATCGCGGACGCCCAGAACGAGCTGCGCAACACGTTTCTGAAGGACGCCGACAACGCCATGGCCGCGGCCGACAACGCCAACGCCAAGCTGCTGTCGCCCAGCAATTACGAGCGTGCCGCGAAGGCCTACGAGACTGCGGACGAAAGCCTGACCCGCGGCCGCAACATAGAGTACGTCCGCGACAAGGCCGCCGAGGCCACCCGCTACTACAAGGAAGCCCTGGAGGTCGCTCAGCTCGCGAAGACGGCGCTGGCCCAGGGCCTGAAGAGCCGGCAGGACGCGGCGAATGCGAGGGCCCCGGAGCTGTCCCGTGACCTCTGGGACAAGGCCCAGCGCGAGTTCGCATCCGCCATCCGCTACCTGGAGCGCGGCGACCTGAAACGCGCCCAACGCTACGACATCGAGGCGACCTCTCTGTATCGTGACGCGGAGCTCGTCGCGATCAAGGCGCAGTACCTGGACGAGACCCGGCGCCTGATAGCCGACGCCGAGCGCGCCAGGGTCGAGCGTTACGCCCCGATCACGCTGGCCAAGGCGAAGAGCCTGCTGGCCGAGGCCGAGAAGGAACTGAACGAGAACCGCTACGATGCCGACCGGCCGCGAGCGCTGGCCCGCGAGGCCAACTATGAAGCCAAGCACGCTATCTACCTGTCCGAGGTCGTCCGCGACGTGCGCGACCGCGACGTCACGGTAGAGCAGGTGATCCTGAAGTGGGAGGGTCCATTGCGCGAGATCGCGAGCGCCGCCGACATCTCGGCCGACCTGTCGAACGGTCACGAGGGCGCCCAGGCGATGCTGATCGAATATATCGAGAACATGCGCAACCTGAACCAGGGCCTCGAGCAGGAGCGAGACCAGGACCGCACGCGCCTGTCCGACATGGAAGAAGAAATCCGGGCACTGGACGAGCGTCTCGGTGGCGCGACTGCCGAGCGCGCGGCGCTGGTGCAGCGCCTCGAGGCCGAGGCCCGCGTGCGCGAGCAGTTCGCACAGGTGGAGAAGATGTTCGGCCGCGACGAAGCACGCGTGCTGCGCGAGGGCGACAACATCATCCTGCGCCTCGTCGGACTGACGTTTGACAGCGGCAAGTCAAATCTGCCGCCGGCGAGTTTCAACCTTCTGGCCAAGGTGGAGCGCGCGATCGACGTGTTCCCGCAGAGCGAGCTGATCATCGAGGGCCATACGGACTCCTTCGGCGGCGACGAATTGAACCAGCGCCTGTCGCAGGAGCGCGCGGAGTCGGTCAAGCAGTACATGGTCAATGCGATGCGCATCCCGGCCTATCGCCTGATCTCGGTCGGCTACGGCGAAACCAACCCGATCGCAAATAACGAGACGGAAGGCGGTCGCGCCAGGAACCGCCGCATCGATATCGTGATCAAGCCGAACCTGGACGCGATGGGCAGCCAGGCGACGTATAACAATCAGCGCTGACTCTCAGCGATAATCGCGCCACCAGTCTCTAAGGACCCGGGCGGTTACCTCGTTAACGAGGTAACCGTACTCGGCGTGCACGTTCAGCGCGCCCTTCAGCCGGTACCAGGTGAAGATCTCGTGGTCGATGATCTCGGTCAGCAGGCCGTAATCGAGCATCGGCTGGAAGTCGTTTTTGAGATCCCGGTCCAGCGCGGTCAGCTCGCCGACTGCGGCGATGTTTATCCAGCGGTCGATGTTGGCCGGGTAGCGGCGTTCACCCAGGTCTTTCGCGCCCAGCAGCCGGTCCTGGATGAAACGTTGTCCGAGCGGGCTGCCCATCGTCATGAACAGGTCGATGAAGACCGGCTTGTGCTCGCGTCGTGAAAGCTGCCAAAGCGCGTCGAACGCGATGACCGAGCCCATGCTGTGCCCGATCAGCAGGATGGGCCGTCCCGCCGCCGCCGCCGACTCCAGGGGCACCTTCAGCAGCCGCCGCGTGTGCTCGGCGATATCGCGATTATTGCGCGTGTAACGCCGCAGGTCGCGCAGGTGCACTTCGAGTTTCTCGTTGGCCAGCCGTGGGATCAGGAAGGGCAGCAGGTCACCGGCCTTGTAAACCGAGCGCAGCAGGCGGCGTTGCCAGGAAACCGCTTCGGCGACGTCCCGCTCCGTCGGCTCCGTTTGCGCCAGCAGCCTGTCGATGGCGGGCCGGTCTATATCGAAATCTCGGTGTTCGCCATAAAAGTCATAGGTCCAGCTGACGATGTCGAAGCAATGCTGCCGCGCCTCGAAGTCGTTCGCCATTTTCGGGTCGACGCGGCGCATGCCCTCGAGCAGACACCTGAGCAGCGCGTCGCGGTGGATTCCCGCCTCGGGCTTCGGCAACAGGCCCGGGACATACAGGATAAGCGGCTCGGACTCGGAGGAACTCATCGTTTGCCGAAAACCCCGCTCGCGGCCGCCGCCAGCAGCTCGGCGAGCTCGGCCGTGTCACGAACGACGGCATCCGGCCGCGGCAGGTGTTCCGGCCAGTCCGCCGTCTTGCGGTTCATCCAGGCCGTGCGGAGCCCCGCCTGCGCGGCACCGACGATGTCGAACTCCGGATGATCGCCAACGTGCAGCATCTCGTCTGCGCGCACGCCCGCCCGATCGACGGCCGCGTCGAACATGGGTCGCGCCGGTTTAGCCGCGCCGGCGTCGACCGCCGTGACGACGTGATCGAACAGGCCACGGATGCCGATGCGTTCAAGGCTGGCGTTGCCATTCGTCAAAGCTATCAACGTGTAACGACCGGCCAGCACCTCGAGGGCCGGCAGCACGTCGGGGTATAGCTCGATCCGGTTCCTCTCGTGATCGAACACCTCGAAGGCCTGTTCGGCCAGGTCCTCGGCGTAACCGGCCCCGGTAGCCATCCGCCCGAGCACGGTCCTGCGCAGGAAACTGAGGTCGTGACTGCGCTCGGGAAATTCGCTGACGACGGTGGCCCGGATCTCGCCGGCTGCAACCGGCGTGTAGCGCTCCAGGATGCGTGGATAGTGGTCTGACAGCCATGCCCACAGGGCCGACTCGGCCCGGCGGATGACCGGTCCGACATCCCACAGGGTATCGTCGAGGTCCAGGGAGATGGCGCGTATCTGGTGCAAGGGTCGGCGATCCGGCGGTCGAGACGGCGTCAATTGTCGTCATATAATGCGTCGGGATTCAACGCGGCATGTCGTACTTTAACGGGATCAAAGCCATGAAATACCTGCACACGATGGTCCGGGTAAGCGACCTCGAGGAATCCCTCGAGTTCTACTGCAAAAAGCTGGGATTGAGGGAGTTACGGCGCGTCGACGTCGAGAAGGGGCGCTTCACGCTGGTCTTCCTGGCCGCGCCCGGCGACGACTGTGCGCAGGTGGAACTGACCTGGAACTGGGACCCCGAGGAATACGGCGAGGGGCGAAACTTCGGTCATCTCGCCTACGCGGTCGACGACATTTACGCTACCTGCCAGCGGCTGATGGATGCAGGCGTCACAGTCAACCGGCCGCCGCGCGACGGCCGCATGGCCTTTATACGCTCCCCCGACAATATCTCGATCGAACTCCTGCAGGCGGGCGAGGCACTGCCGCCCAGGGAGCCCTGGACGTCGATGCCGAATACCGGCCACTGGTGACCCCATGACGAGCACACCTGCCATCAGCCGCTTTCCCGTTCCGGATCTCACGGACCTGCCCGAAGACATTCGCACACTGATCCTCGAGGTACAGGAGAAGTCCGGGTTCGTGCCGAACGTCTTCCTCGCACTGGCGCACCGGCCGGACGAGTTTCGCGCATTTTTCGCCTACCACGACGCACTTATGGAGAAGGAAGGCGGCCTTACGAAGGGTGAACGCGAAATGATCATCGTCGCAACTTCCGGGGTGAATCAGTGCCTGTACTGCGTCGTCGCGCACGGCGCGATCCTGCGAATTCGCGAGAAGAGCCCGCTGATCGCAGACCAGGTAGCGACGAACTTCCGCAAGGCCGACATCGCGCCCCGCCAGAAGGCAATGCTCGAGTTCGCGGTCAAGGTCGCGACGAACTCGCACCTCGTAAACGATGCCGACTTCGAAACGCTGCGAAAGCACGGCTATTCCGACGAGGACATCTGGGACATAGGCGCGATCACGGCGCTGTTTTCGCTTTCCAACCGGATGGCCAACATGGCCAGCATCCGGCCGAACGACGAATTTTACCTGCTGGGCCGGGTCCCGAAAGGCGGCCGCTGACGCCGGCCGCTCCGGGCAAGCCCGGACGCCCGGACCGGCTACCAGCCGTAACGCGGTGGAAGCGGCAGGCGGAATGCGCGGAGCAACATGACGAAGGCTGTGGCTCCGACGACGAAGCGCACGCGGTCGGCCAGGACCCAGGTATCCACCATGTTCGCAATTTCGGCTGGCGGCCGGCCTCCACCCGCCTGCTGAAACAGAACCTCGTTGATCGGGTAAACGTAAGCAAGCGTGAAAACAACGGCGGCGATCATGCAGACGACCGCGGTCCCGAGCGCGAACCGATGCTTCGGCCGGTGCCACGCCAGCGCCAGGGCAACTATCGCCGGCAACACCCGGGCTGCCATGAATGGCGGGCCGAAGAAGTGAAAGATAGTCCGGTTATAGTCGGTGCCCTGGAAGAATGCGACCACGGAATCCGGCGGTGCAGCACTCCACAGCGGAACCACCACGAGCATCTGGTACACGGTTCCGCCGAACCAGGATCCCCATGCGAAAACGAGGTACCAGAGCAGCACAATCAGTATACGGTCACGCGTGGTCATGAAACTCCCTCAATCCGGATTCCGCGGCGAACCAGCATGCCGCCCGGGCGCGGTCCGGCCTGCCTCATTCGACGAGAAATGCATCTATCTCGCGCAGCATTTGCGGCCACGCGGCGTCGGTTTCCGGCAGCAGGTGATTCCGGCTGTCGAGGCTGACGAAGCGGGCGCCGGGGATGCCTCCCGCCAGCTCGCGGCCCCGGTCGAACGGCACGCGCATGTCGTGCCGGGCGTGCATCACCAGTGTCGGCGCCCGAACTTCCCGCAGCCTGTCCTCGACCTCGACTTCACCGGCCGCCCGGAGAAGCTTTACCGCATTCTCCGCAGTCGTGGACATGCGCTGGAGCTCATTGAACCAGGACTGGTTCTCGGGCGGCGCATCCGGCATGAACATCGTCGTGAACATCTGCCGGAAGGCTGGATTGTCCTTACCCCAGCCCATGCCGACGAGCGTGATCATTGCCTCCGTCTGCCGCACGATTTCGGGGTTGCCCTGCCGGTTCCACCCTTTTGCGTAGCCGCCGATCAGGATCAGGCGCGAAACCTTTTCCGGATGGCGCGCGGCGAACTCCACCGAAACTGCGCAACCCTGCGACAGCCCGAGCAGGGGAAACCGTTCGAGCCCGGTTGCCTCGACCACCGTTTCGAGGTCGTTGACCTGGCGCTCGAGGGAAAAATCCTCGATATCCCAGTCCGACAGGCCGTTGCCGCGGGCATCGTAGCGGACCAGGGTCCGGCCGTTCGCCAGGCCGCGAAAAACGTGCCGCCAGACGGGGCTTTCCCAGTCGAATTCCAGGTGGTTCAGCCAGTTGGCCGTCTTGATGAGCGGTGGCCCCTCGCCGACGGTCGCGTACGCGATCCGGGTACCGTCGGCCGCCCTGCAGAAACGTATCTGCTGCCGCAGGCGGCGATCATCCTCCTCCGCCAGCGGCAGCTGCACGTTCGTCGACGCGGCCGGCTTGCCCGCAGCTGCGCGCCGAACCGCCATGAGGTCGATGCCCTCGATGTCCTTCAGGGCCGACAAACTGGCGCTGACCTGCCGGTCTGCATCCCGCCGGCGTCCGGCACGCACCAGGCTATCGATCAGCATCACGTGCGCCTCCAGGCTGTACGGTTCGATCTCCACCAGGCTCTGCAGCCAGCGCACCGCGTCCGCCGGCGAATCTGCCAGCCGTCGAATCAACTCGAGCAGCAGGTCCCGGCGGGCGACCCGGAAGGCTTCGCGCTCGGCGGACAGAAAAATGTCGAACTCGGGTTGCCCGGACAGATCGAGGCCGTTGAGGTAGCCCAGCGACGTCAGCGAAGCAGCCTCCTGCAATTCCCCGGTAGCGAGCAGCGCAAGGCCGTTGGCGAGCGATGCCCGCAACTCCAGGATGTCGATACTGGCGCCGGCCGGCTCGAAGCTGACGTAGTCCCGGTCGGCGATGATACGCCTGGTGTGACCGTCGTCGACCAGGCCCCTTAGTTTGCTCAGCGACCAGCGCAACGATCCGCGCGGGTCGTCCGGTACCTGCCAGAATATTTCGCACAGGCGGTCGCGGCGTTGCGACCCGGGATTCAGGACCAGGTAGGCGAGCAATGCGCGGGTCTTGCGGGAACTGGGCAGGCTGAGCGGCTGTCCGTTGCGGGTCACGGCGAGGTTGCCGATCAGTCGAATCGCCAGGTCGCCGCTATCGCTCACAGAAAATCTCTACGTTGATTGCGTCTGATTATAGTCGGAGCGCTGCAATGCGGACCCGGAAAGCAATACTCCGCCAGCGCCGATCGGCACGAGTATCTACTGGTGTCGAGGGCTGTCGGCGAGCATCGTCATGATGCCCGCGCTTTCGCATCAGGGCCGCCGGACAGCGGCGGATCGTACGCCCGGCGGATGACCCGGTACGCGACCAGGCCCAGCGGAATGTACAGGACCGCCCAGGACAGGCTGAGGAGCGCCTCGCCGGTTGCCCAGTTGATCGACCCGTCCGGCAGGATTTCGCCGGTTCCGCGCTGGTAGGGCTTTACGTACCAGTGCTGCACGACGAAAGGCATCACACAGCCATAGACGACCAGCAGCAGCGGGGCGATCAGCGTCACCCGGGTCCTGCCGGCGTGCAGGTCCTCCGCCGGCGTCCGGTGCAGCTTGTCGCGGTAGGCCGCTTCGGCCTGCGTCACTTCGCCCAGGCGGGATACGGCCAGAGTCGTCACGAGGCTCGCCGCGGCGCCGATGAAAATAGGATCCAGGTAGGACGGCAGGTCGATGACGCCGGTGAAGTTCAGCAGCCAGGGCACGGCGTTGAATACGAAGCCCGACAGGATGCCCCAGAACGCGCCGTCCTTCGTGATGCGCCGGCTCCAGACGCTCATCAGGCCGACCGGCCCCCACGACGACGCGAACATCGTGCCGATGAAATAGGTCACCCAGAACAGGCTCGGCGGAAACACGAAGGTCGATACCAGCGCGACGATCCCTACGCCCAGCATTACGAAGCGGCTGACCCGGATGGCCTGCTTCTCGGTCTGCTCCCTGTGCTGCACGATGTCGTTGCTCGCGCTGAAGCCGACCAGCGACAGGAAGGTCGACGCGGATGACAGCGCGGCGGCCATGATGCCGGCGAGCAGCAGCGCGCCGAGAAACTCCGGCACCAGGTTTTTCGACGCCCAGATCAGTACCGTCTCAGAGGGCCTGATATCCGGGTTCGCGAGGTTGACGAAGCCGCCGGCACCGTAGCCGACCAGCTGCACGAAGGCCACCGCCAGGCAGGTATAGATCGCCGCACGGATGACGACGTGCTCGTTGCGCGCCATCAGGTGCCGGCTCGATTGCCATGGGCTGACGGCGAAGCTGAAGCCCCAGCCCAGCTCGATGGCCACGGTCCAGATCAGGTAGTCCCTGGGCGTGGGCCACTCCGTTCCGGGCCCCACGGTGCCGTGCCAGGAGGCGATGTCCGGCTTGACCTGCTGTGCGGCAAGGCCTTCGATCGTTGCCGAAAAGCCGCCGAAAGAATCGACGATGTACGCCGCCACGAAAAAGGACGCGAACGTGAACAACAGGAACATCAGCGTATCCGTCAGGATGACGCCGCGCGAGCCTGAGTACATCGTGAACGCGGTGTAGCTCAGCCAGGCAATGATCAGCGACTGCGTGTAAGTCAGGTCGGTGAGGTCGGTCATCAGGATAGCGGCACCCTGTGTCACGACGACCAGGTAGCCGCCGAGCGCGACAATGATCGTCAGGCCGGCCGCGACCTGGACCCTGCGGCTGTCGAAGCGCTTGCCGAAGTAATCGGCAACGGTAGGCGCCCGGCTCCTGCGCAGGTAGCGCCCGAACAGCAGCGCGCCGATGATATAGCCCGTGGTTGCAATCTGCGGGAACTGCAGGAACGGCCCCATCTGGCCGTCATAGGTGAAACCCGCCTCGCCCATGAACATCGTCGAGCTCATGACGCTGGCAACCAGCGTGCCGACGATCAGCAGCGTCGGTGCGCGCCGTCCGGCGACGTAGTAATCGTCGAGTTCCTTTACGCCGCGACCGGCGTAATTACCGATCGCGATGTAAATGACGATGCTGACAACTATCGTCGCCGTGAAGATATCCACTGCCGCCCTCTTGTTATTCTCGTATCGACATGTCGACGCAGTCGACGGGCATTTTCTTCGGGTCGTCGCTTGGGACAGACCTGTCCGGTTTATACGCCTCGCTCGCGCTCGACGCCACCGGATCGACGGGCCCTATCTCGGTCTCGCGAACAGGAAGACCGTCGCGACCCCGACGAGGAATACCAGCACGGTGACCGGCCAGAACCAGCTGAGCGCGGTCTCCGCAACGACGGTCCAGTCGGTACCCTGCGTGTCCCGGAAAATGCCGCCGGGGTTCAATCGCCAGTCCAGGAAGGTGATGGCTGACGCAGCAATTGTGCCGGCGAGCACACTAATCGTAATGACCCGTAACCAGTGTCGCCCGGTCATCGGGACCCCTGCCTTTCGATGCGAATCATTTGAGCCGGACTACTGGATTGATTCCCGAGCACATTAGCCGTCGACCTTTCGTTGCAGTTCCCACGAGGGCGACGTCACTGTCAGTATCAGACGAATCCGCAGCTTTCGGTCGTCTGTATGCGATCGGCCCTGTGGAGGACAAAGACACGACTTGCTGGCAGGGTGTTGAAAAACACCGTGATAGTGGCTAAGAGGGCGGACTGGGCATCAGCGGGGGAAGGATGTCGGTTGCCTGCCGTACTTTCTGTTCACTGCGGATGCCGAAGGATCGCAGTGCCTTGGCTATCTCTTCGCCACGCCACGGACCACCGGCATCGGGCCCGTAGGTCCTGCGCGCAAGGCGCTCGAGTTCGCTCGCCAGCGGATCGGTCACGCGCCCTGCGAGGTCGCCGATGTTGCGCGGCGCATGCTCCGGCCACTGCAGCTTGCCCCACTGCAGCAAGGCGGCCTTCAGCATCGCGGCGTCCGCGTCCAATGCGGCCTTGCGAGCCTGCTTCAGGAACTTCGCCTGCTGCTTGTGCAGGGGCGGTTCCTCGGCTTCATCGGATCGCCGTTGCTTCGGTCTGCCCGACCACCACCAGGACAGCACCGTCAGTATCCAGACCCCCGCGAGCACCTCGCTGACGCGGCGCCAGAACATGCTGTGCACGACGACAGACTCGCCGGCCCCGACCGCAGGCTCGGGCTCTTCTGGCGGCGGTGGCTGCGGTACGAGCGCGTCGGCCGAGGGCAGTATCGCGATCGTGCGGCCCGGCAGCGACGCGATCTTCCATTCGCCCGCCTCGATGTCCCACCACGGCAGCCGTACATCGGGCAACTCGATGTTGCCGGACTCCATTGCGATCATCGCGTACTGGTCTGTGCGGGTCGCAAGAATCCCGCCGGATTGCGCAGCGACCGTCAGCTCCGGCTTGTCGGGGTATACCTTGACCTTGTCCGAGACATCCAGTTCGATCGCCGGGATCTGCGTCGACAGTTGGCCGAGTGCCTCGACCTTCAGGTGCCGCGTGATCGGTTCGCCGGCCGGTAGCTCGCGCGGCTCGCGCGACCAGTCCTCGCTCAGGGCTACCGACTTCGCCGGCAGCCAGGCAGCCCCCGGGAAGCCGTCCGGCGGCGGCGGAATCGGGTTGACCGTGATCTCGATCGGGTCGGACTGGAAGATCTTGCGGCCCGAAATTCGGCCGTTTCGGAGCACGCGGGCCTCGAACATGGCCGGGCTGATCCGGATCCCGCCGCTTTGTTGCGGGAAAATCGCGTAGACCCGTTCGACGACGTTGTACGCCGTGCCGTCGATAAGCGAGTCGTAACTGCGCTCCTCGCCGGCAATCTCGACGAGCACGTCCACGCCGGTAATCTCGGGATCGCTCAGGCGCGGCTGGCGCGTCGCGACGGAGCGATACACCTTGACGGTGTAGAGGATCTGGGCCTGCACGTAGCTCTCGTCGTAGTCGACCTCCGCGGAGACGAATATCTCGGCCTCGCCGGGCACCGCATTCGATGGCGGCAGGACCTTGATGTCGATCGGCTCGCTCCGTTCGCTGCCGATGACCACCGGCGGGATCACCAGGTCGCCGTCCTGTTTCGCCATCAGCACGTAGGTCCAGGTTCGGCTGCGTGTGATCTGCCCGTTGACGATCGTCGTATTGCTGAGCTGGCTGCGCGATCCGACGTAGAAATCTTCCTCCAGCGCGCTCGCATCGGGCTCGACGTCGATCGCGGTATCAACGGTGACCTTCAGGGTGAACGACTCATTGAGCTCGATGCGCGAGCGATCGACGCTCGCAATGACGGCGGCATCGGCAGGTGCCGCGCACACCGCCAGCAACAAAGCCGCCAGCAGGCCGCTGAATTTCGAATTCCGTGTCGGTCTCACCATGGCTGTACCTCGTCATCCGGCCACAGGTTGTTGCCGTCCTGGTCACGTCCCATACGCTGATACTGGTAGCGGAACTTGCGCCGCAGCAGGCCGCCCGGGTCGTCGGGGATGCGCCGCAGCCACTGCTCCATCGCCTGCTGTTCCTCCTGCGCGCGGCGCTGGGCCTCGGCCTCGGCCTGGCTCATTTGCTGCTCGTCGCCCTCGTTCGCCTGCTGCTCCGCTTCCTGCGCCGCACGCTCGAGTTCCTCCTCGAGAGCGGCCAGGTCTTCCTCGCTCATCTGCTGCTCGCGATCGGCCGCGTCGCCCTGCTCGCCCTGGCTGCCGGGATCGCCTGCGTCGCCCTGTTCACCGGCTTCCTGCGATTCGCTCTGCCCCTCGGACTGCTGGCCGCCGCCGTCCTGCGATTCCTGCTGCTGGTCGCCCTGCTCGCCGGCCTGCGCGTCCTGCTGGTCCTTCAGCTCCTGCAACAGGTCGCGGTTGTAGGCCGCGTCTTCCATCTCGGGGTCGAGCTCGAGCGCACGCTCGTAGGCGTCTATGGCCGGCCCGAACTGCCCCAGGCGCGCCAGCGAATTGCCGAAGTTGTAGAGACTGTCCGCGTCTTCCTGCCCGGCGAAGCCCGAGGCGCTGCCGGGATAGTCGCCGCTACGATAACGTGCGACGGCGGACCAGCGCGCATCCTCGAAGAGTTCCGCCGCTTTCGCCGCGTCGCCCGCGGCGAGTGCCTCCTGTGCCTGCTGGTTGCGCGTCTTCCAGAGATCGTCCCAGGCGGAGGCTTCCGCCAATTGCGGCAGTGGCAGAAGGAAGACGAGCAGTGACAGGACCCACCCGCGCCGGAAGGCAAGCGCGGCCAGCGGCACCACGATGAGTAACAGCCACGGCCCCTCTTCCTGCCACTGGTCGGTCGCGAGCGAATTGTCGGACTCGGCGCCGCCGCCCGCCTCGCCGGACAGCAGGTACTCGAGATCACCGTCGTCGGTCGTCAGCGTCGTATAGCGGCCGGCGCCGGCCGCGGCCAGGCGCTCGAGGCTTGCGGACTCGAGCCGGGGCACGGCGATCTGCCCGTTGCGATCGGTTACGAAGCCGCCCCCTGCCTGCGGGATCGGTGCGCCGCCGAGCGTACCGACGCCGAGCACCGACAGTGTGTAGCCGAGATCCGCCAGTTCCTGCGCGGCGCGTTCCGCCTCCGGCGAACTGCCGCCGTCGGTTATCAGCAGGATTTCGCCATAGGCGACGCCGGCCTGTTCGAGCAGCTGCCGGCCTTTCGCGATTGCGGCTACCGGGTAGCTGCCGCGACTCGGCATGATGTCGGTAGACAGGCCGTTGCCCAGCGCAGCGACCGTGTCCGCATCCGTCGTCAGCGGCGTCACGGTGAAAGCGTTCGCCGAGTAAACGATCAGCGCGGTCTGCCCGCTGCTGCGCCGTTCGAGGATGTCGAGGATCTTCAGCTTCGCGCGAATCAGGCGGCTCGGGCTGATGTCCTGCGCGTCCATCGAGCGCGACAGGTCGAGCGCCACGACGATCGCCTGTTCGGACCGGAACACGGGCTGTTCCACGCGCGTCCAGCTCGGGCCTGCGAGCGCCAGCACGGTCAAAGCACCGCCGGTCAACATCAGCCACCAGCGGTAGTTGCCGCCCCGGATCGCGCGGCGCGACAGCACGTAGGGCGCGAGTTCGGGCGCGACAATGCGTTGCCAGTTGCCGGGCGCAAGCTGCCGCCGGGTCAGCGCGAACACCATCAGGCCGACGGGCACGAGAGCCCACAGCCATTCGGGACGCAACCAGTGAAACTCAGGGGGCATCGCTACTCACCGTGCGCACGGGAACGAGTGCGCGCCGCCACTCCAGGCCTTCCAGTATCCGCGCGATGACCAGCAGCAGGGCCAGCAGGAACGCGGCTCCGAGCGGCCAGTAATAAAGAGACTTGACCGGGCGGAAGCCCGCCTCGGGTTCCGCGACCGGCTCCATCTCGTCGAGAAGCTGGTAAATCTCCTGCAACCCGGCCGTATCTTTTGCGCGGAAGTAGCGACCTCCGGTCAGGTCGGCGATCTTCGTCAGCGTTTCCTCGTCAAGATCCGCCGACGGATTGACGCGTCGCGTTCCGCCGGTAATCGACGAGACGACCATTTGCTCCGCGCCGATGCCGATCGTGTAGATCTTCAGTCCGATTTGCTGGGCGAGGTCGGCCGCCTTCAACGGATCGATTTCGCCTGCCGTATTGGCGCCGTCGGTCAGCAGGACGAGCACCTGCTCCGCGCCGGCGGCGCCCTGATCGTGTATGCGCTTGACCGCGAGCGTTATCGCATCGCCTATCGCCGTCTTCTCGCCTGCGAGCCCGATGAAGGCCTCGAGCAGCAGTGTCTTGACCGTTTCGCGATCGAGCGTCAGCGGCACCTGCAGGTATGCACGCTCGCCGAACAGTATCAGACCGATTCGATCGCCTTCGCGGCGGCCTATGAAATCGCTGGCGACCGCTTTCGTCGCCGTGAGCCGATCCACGCGCCGGTTTGCGAGTTCGAAGTCCTTGGCATCCATGCTGCCCGAGAGGTCGACCGCGAGCATCAGGTTGCGACCCGACACCGGCACGTCGAGCTCGTCGCCGATGCGTTCCGGGCGGGCCGCCGCCAGCACCAGCAGCAGCCAGGCGATGACCGCAACCCAGAGTCGCCAGTTGACGAGCTGCTCGACCTCGGAGCGATCGGCGAGCACCTGGAAACCGCTGAGGCTCGGCACCTTCAGTCCCGCATCCTGACCGCCGGGGGCGGCCCGCAGGAACTTTCGCACGATGAACGGCAGCGGCAATGCCAGCAGCATCCACGGCCAGGCCAGGGACCACATCAGCCGGCTCCCTCGGGCAAGGGCGTCCGCAGCCGATCGCGCGCAGCCGCGATGAGCCCCTCGACGTCGACATCGTCGGCGCCGGCCGCCGGGTTGCGGTACGGCAGGATCTCTATATTGCGGCCGGCACCGGTTCCGAACGGTCTTTGGTCCAGGCCGCGATCCAGCCACGCCAGCCAGGTCTCCCCGGTGAGCCCGGCGACCTCGGCGCGCGGCGCGTACGCCAGCATCGCGCGCCGCAGGAGCTGCGACAACTGTTTCGCGAAGCGCACGGCGTCGCCGGAATTCCGGTACTGCACGACGAGCTTGCCGAACTCACGCAGCGCCACGCGACGTGCCCGTCCGCGCCGCCAGTCGAGCCAGCCTCGCCATGCAAGCCACGCGCAGCCGGCGGCCGCGATTGCGATAAGGATCCACCAGCCGGGCGCCAGCGGCCACCAGCCGATTTCGGCCGGCAGGTGCAGATCACGAATGGGTATCTGTTCCGGATCCATACTCTTTATTTAATGCGTGCGTCGCCCGAGGGCCTTTTGCATGGCCTCGACAGGGTCCTGTTCGGTCGACAGGCTCATCAGGTGCACGCCGTAGCGCTTGCAGAACTTGTCGAGGACCGCGTAACGATGCTCGAACTCGTGCCGGTATTCTTCGCGCGCCGCCCGCGCATAGGTGTCGATCGTCATTTCGTCGTCGGAGCTGACGAGACGGTAGCGCCCCGGCGGCGGCAGCTCCCGCTCGACCGGGTCGCTGACGTACACGGCCAGCACCTCGTTGTGCCGCGCGATGCCGGCCAGGTACGACATCGCCAGCCGGCTCAAGCCGATGAAATCGCTGATGATGACCACCAGGCTGCCCGGGCGCGCGACCCGCCGCAAGGCGGCCATCGCCTGCGAGAGCGCCGCCTCCGGCCGATCCGCAGCCGGCGGGGCGTCGCGGTTCCAGGCGGGATGCTCGACCAGCTCGTGCACGTACCTGAGCGCGGCCTCGCGACCTAAGCGCGGCTTCAGCTCGCGGTGCACCGCGTCGCCGAAAATGATGCCGCCCAGGCGGTCACCCCGGTGGTGGGCAGCCCAGGCGACAAGCGCGGCAGCGCGGCTCGCGGCGACCGACTTGAAGCAGCCCTGGGTCGCGAAATGCATGCTGTTGCGCAGGTCGACCATGACGAGCACCGGACGCTCGCGCTCCTCGCGGAACAGCTTCGTGTAGGCCTCGGTGCTGCGCGCCGTGACGCGCCAGTCGATATTGCGCGGATCGTCACCGGGCTGGTAGGGGCGCGACTCGTCAAACTCCATGCCCCGGCCCTTGAAATGGGACACGTAAGCACCGGCCTGCAGCGAGCTCACGTGCAGCACATCCAGCGGAATGGCGCGCGCCGGCCCGGACAGCCGGATCAGGCCCTTCTGGCTGACACTGACCGGCGACGCGTCGGCTGGCAGTCTGTCGTGCCGTATCACGGTGGGTCTGTCCAAGTCAGGGCACGCCGACGGCGTCGAGTATCCGCTCTATGATCGTATTCGGGTCGACGCCGTCCGCCTCGGCCTCGAAACTCAGGACCAGGCGATGCCGCAGCACATCGGCCGCTACGTCCTGGATATCCTCGGGCCCGACGTAGTCCCGGCCCTGCAGCCACGCCCGCGCCCGCGAGGCCCGGTCGATCGCCATGCCGGCACGCGGGCTGGCGCCGTACATCACCTGTCCGGCGATCGAGGAATCGACCGAACCTGTGTCGCGCGTCGCGACGACGATGTTGACGATGTACTGCTCCAGTTCGTCGGCGAGATGCAGGCCCAGGATCTGCTGGCGCGCTGCCATGATCGTCTCCTGCGACATCTCCTCGGGCGGCGCGAACGCATCGCGCTCGCCGGAGCGCGCTTCGTTCCGGTTGAGAACCAGGATGCGGCGCTCGTCCTCCACGCTTGGGTAGCCGACCTGCACGTGCATCAGGAAACGATCGAGCTGCGCCTCGGGCAGCGGGTAGGTGCCCTCCTGCTCGATCGGGTTCTGCGTCGCCATCACCATGAACAGCTGTGGCAGCTTGTAAGTCTTCTCACCAACCGAGATCTGGCGTTCCTCCATCGCTTCGAGCAACGCCGACTGCACCTTTGCCGGCGCGCGGTTCACCTCGTCGGCGAGGATCAGGTTGTGAAACAGGGGTCCCTTGCGGAACTGGAAGCTGCCGTCCTGCGGGCGATAGATTTCGGTCCCCGTCAGGTCGGCTGGCAAAAGGTCCGGAGTGAACTGGAGGCGGTGAAAGTCGCCTTCGATGCTCTCGGCCAGGACCTTGATGGCCCGGGTCTTCGCCAGGCCCGGCGCGCCCTCGACGAGCAGATGGCCGTCGCACAGCAGCGCGATCAGCATGCGATTGATCAGGTGCGACTGACCGATGATCAAACTGCTCGCATGGGCTTCGAGCTGCTGGAATTTTTCTGAAACGCTCATCAAGTGCTCCGACGGCAAAACGGCGTGCCATTGTAGAGGCGATACCGGGCAAGGCCAACCGGCTCGCAAGCAGGCCTGTAGCGCTACGCGCGACCCGTCCGGGGGGATGCTCGGGTGGCCGGAATGGTCGCAGGACCGCGCAGGCTGGTAGTCTTGCCCGGTCCTGAATTCCCTGAGACAGGCCGGTGGCCCCGACATTGCATCGATTTTCCGAAATTCTGCTGGCCACCGGCCTGGCGCTGGCGGTTTCCGCCTGCCCCCGGGCCGAGGTGCCGGCCGAGGCGCCGGCCGAGGTGCCCGCCGGGAAGGGCAACTGCGGGCCCGGCAGCATGCTTCGTGTAGAACTCCACGGCAGCGTGACGGCCAGCATCGACTGGCAAGGCCCGACGCTGGACTGCGGCGGCATGCCGCGGCCGGAAGGCCAGGGGGCCCGGCTGCAGTTCGGCGGCAGCGCCGACCCTGCCGATCCCGAGCGCAGGCTGACGTTCATTATCGCCCTGCCCGGGCTCGAGCGCGGCGCGCCGGCCGCCGAAATTCCGGCGACGGTCACGCTGATCGAGGAGGAGCGCGGACGTTTCTACTCCAGCGCCGAACTCGAGATCTGCTGGGCCGACGTCTCCCTGCAGATGCCGGACGACTCGCTCGGCCCGAATCGCTACCGGATCAGCGGCCTGGTCTACTGCGTCGCGCCGCTGGCGGAACAAAACGGGACCGGCGGCGTGTCGTTCACGGACCTGCGATACTCCGGCTGGCTGGAGTGGTCTTCGCCGCAATGAGGACGCAGACGTGCTGAACAGAACCCGGAACCTGGTACGCCGCATGGCACCCTTGCCGGCCATCGCGCTCCTCGCCGCCGTGTTGTCGGCGCAGTCCTACGGTCCCGGTGACCTCGACCAGGCATTCGAGCGTGACGTCATGATCCTGTCCGCAGCGCGCCACGCCTGCCACCGCTTCGACATCTGGCTTGCGCTCACGGACGAGCAGCAGCGGCGCGGCCTGATGTTCGTGCGCAGGCTGCCGGCCGATGCCGGAATGCTGTTCGTTTACCGCGCACCCGGACGCCGCTCGATGTGGATGAAGAACACGTTTCTCCCGCTCGACATGTTGTTCATCCGGAACGACGGGACCGTATCTTCGATAGTCGCGGACACCGTCCCGCAATCTCTGACGAGCATCGCCTCTGAGGAACCGGTGACTTTCGTTCTCGAGCTGAACGCGGGCACGAGCGCCAGGCTCGGCATCGAGCCCGGCAGCCAGATGTACTGGTTCAACGTGCCCTGAGGATGGCGCGCAGCCAGCAGGGTGTTGAAAAACACCCTGCTGGCGCGAGACAAGGATGTCTCGCCCGCGGTTCAAGCACGTAAGTGCTTGAACCGTCGGGAGCGAGTCCGGACATGCGCCGGACTCGCGACGTTGA
>Ga0224500_10000956_pt1 | contig 18048 bp, 12 predicted proteins | sample SF_Oct11_sed_USG_FD_168126 | JGI IMG/M metagenome (GOLD analysis project Ga0224500, IMG submission 168126) | Sediment microbial communities from San Francisco Bay, California, United States - SF_Oct11_sed_USGS_4_1 | ecosystem: Environmental > Aquatic > Marine > Sediment | place: USA: California... | reverse complement strand
CTGCTTCTGGGCGCTGGACCCGGAGCGTGCCCACGCGCGCTTCTATCCGGCCATCCACCCGCTCACCTCCTACAGCGAGGATGCGCAACGGGTGGCGCCCTGGTGGCAGGCCCACGGCAATAGCGAGTGGGTCAAGCACCGCGAGCGGCTGCTGACGCTGCTCGAGCAGCAAGCCAAGCTCGAACGCATGGCGCGCATCGTGGGCAAGGATGCGCTGCCAACGGCGCAGCAGGTCACCCTGACCTGTGCCGAACTGGTCAACGAGGCGCTGCTCAGGCAGTCGTCGTTCTCCGAAGTGGACCGCTATTGCTCGCCCGGCCGCCAGGCGGCGATGCTGCGCGTGGTCGTCCACTTCATAGACCGGGCGCAGCAGGCGGTCGAGGCCGGCGTCGAGCCGGGGCAGATCGCCGCCCTGCCCGTGCTGGCCATGCTGGCGCGCCTCGGCGAGGAGTTTGGCGAGGACCGGATCGAGGCGATCGAGTCCCTGTGGAACGAGATCGACACGGCGTTCCACGGGCTCGGGGAGGCCACCGATGCGGTTCACTGAGCTCAGCGTCAGCGGCGCGGCCCGCGGGCTCGAGGGGCCCCTCCTGTTCCTGGAGCGGAAGGTCCGTGTCGGCCTCAACTCCGCGGTCGAAGTGCTTGGCCCGGACGGTGTCGCCCGCGTCGGGCGCGTGGCGCTGGTCGACGACGAACGGCTGGTAATCGAGGTGCTCGAGTCCACCGCGGGTCTCGGCCTCGGCGACACGCGGGTGCGGATCCGCAACGAGCCCCTGGCCTTCGGCGTCGGGCCCGGAATGCTGGGCCGGATATTCAACAGCATCGGAGCGCCGGTGGATGGCGGCCCGCCGATTCCCGCGCACGAATTCCTGCCCGTGAGCGGCTGGTCGATCAACCCTGCAGCCCGAGCGCTGCCGCGCGACTTCATCGAGACCGGGATCTCGACGATCGACCTCATGAACAGCCTCGTTCGCGGGCAGAAGCTGCCCCTGTTTTCGGGAGGCGGCTTGCCGCACGACAGGATGGCGACCGAGATCGCTCAGCGCGCGAGACTGCTCGGCGGCGAGGGCGGCGGTTTTGCCGTCGTGTTCGTCGGCATCGGCGTATCCCATGACACGGCGGCGGCGTTCCGCGCGGCAATGGAGGAAAGCGGCGCCATCTCGCGCACGGTCATGTTCCTGAATCGCGCCGACGAGCCCAGCGCGCAACGCCTGCTGACGCCGCGCTACGCGCTGACCGCGGCCGAGTATCTTGCCTTCACCATGGGCCTGCACGTGCTGGTGGTCATGACGGACATGACCAACTACTGCGAAGCGTTGCGCGAAGTCTCGGCGAGCCATGGCGAGGTGCCGAGCCGCAAGGGCTATCCGGGCTACATGTACTCGGATCTCGCATCCATTTACGAGCGTGCGGGCTGCATCCGCGGGCTGCCCGGAACCCTCACCCAGCTGCCTATCCTGACGATGCCCGCCGATGACATCGGGCACCCGATCCCCGACCTCACCGGTTACATCACCGAGGGGCAGATCGTTCTCGACCGCGAGCTCGACCGGCGCGGCATCTACCCGCCGGTGCGCGTGCTGCCAAGCCTGTCGCGCCTGATGTCGTCCGGAACGGGCAAGGGCTATACGCACGACGATCACCCCGCGTTGGCTAATCAGCTGTTCGCGGCCTATGCGCGGGCCACGCGCGTGCGCGTCCTGGCCAGCGTCATGGGCGCGGAGGGGCTGACCGATGTCGACCGGCGCTTCCTTGAGTTCGGCGACCGGTTCGAGAACGACCTGGTCGCGCAGCAGTCCGGCAGGACGCTCGAGGACAGCATGGATATTGGCTGGAAGCTGCTCGACTGGCTGCCAGCGGCCGAATTGACCCGGCTCTCCAGGAAGCAGGTGGACCGCTATCTACGGAAGGCCGATGGCTGAGCGCACGCCCACCGCGACGCGGATCACCTTCCTGGAGCTCCGTGACGAGCGCCGGATGGTGCGAGAGGGCCATACCCTGCTCGACGAGAAACGGATGCTGCTGGCGGCTGAGATCCTGGCCGGCCTGCAGCGCTATCGCGAGCTGCGTGCTGCCTGGCTGGCCGGCCTTGCCCAGGCGAGGCGCGCCCTGGCCGCGGCAGTCCGCAGGCACGGCTTCGACAACCTGACGGTGCATCCGGCGCGACCGGGCACCTTCGCCGCCGTGTCGCTGCGCCGCCACCGGCTGCTAGGGTTGCCGCTGGTGGAGGCGACGCTGGAACTGGCCGACGCCCAGCCGGAGTTCCCGCCGGCCGAGACCTCGCCGGAGGTCGCCGCCTGCAGCGAACGCTTCCGGGAGCTCGCTGCCCAGGCCACCGCCATCGCGGGTCTTGCCGTGTCGCTGCGGGTCATGGCCCGGGACTATGTGCGCACCGAGAGACGTGCGCGGGCCCTGGAAAACGTGATCCTGCCGGAGATAGATGCCGACATCCGCTTCGTGGACGCGCAGCTCGAATCCATCGACCAGGAAGAGTCCATCCGCGTCCGCGAAGCCCGCCGTCCCCGCGCGTCCGGCTGAGGCCCGCCCGGTTCCCGCCGGCCACTGCGGGCCGTAGCCCGTCAGTCGTTGACGGACGGGCCGAAGCGGTAGGTGAAGGACACGCCGATCACGTTGACCGAATAGTCGTACGGATCCGGGCTCATGCTCAGCAGGTTCGGCAGGGTTGCCGGCTCCACGCCCGCTATCTGCCAGTCGCTCGAGCTGTAGTCCTCCCAGGTCCAGGCGGCACCGACGCGCAGACGCTCGTTGACGTCGTAGCTCGCGCTGAGGCGCACCGAGTTGAGCTCGGTCTGGAGCTTCGGGAAGGCACCGCCGGCGGACGACGGATAATCGACCATCGCGTCGATGGGCCCCTGCGACCTGGCGTAGGTGTAGTCGAGCCTGACATCCACCTTGTCGGCCACCTTCTTCCAGACCATGCCGCCGCCGGCAGTCGTGAACTCGTCCTCGTGGTCGACCTGCCACAGGCGTGACCAGTTCGGGAAGACCTCTTCGCCGGCCTGCTTGGTCGCGATGTTCTGGTAGCTGCCGGACAGGTAGACCGAGGCCTTCTCGCCGACCGGCATGGACACCGTTCCCGCGTAGCGATAGTCGCGCCCCGACACCAGGCCCAACGGCGACTGGCGGTAGGCGTCGAAGGAGTAGCTGCCCTCCAGCGCGATCGCCAGCTTCCAGGGCGAGAAGCCGAGACGCAGCTCGGCAAAGTCGCTGTCGCGGTCCGCCTGATTGAACTTGCGCAGCAACGGGTTCTCCGGGATCGGTCCCGAGATCACCGTGTAGTCGCCCGCCTTGACGTTGGCGTTGCCGTAGCGGCCGTTTACTTCGATGGAGCCCCAGGGGCGCATCCGGATCTCGACGTAGCTGCGCTCTTCCTTGGTCTGGTCCGTTTCCTGGTTGCTGCGCTCGAGCTTGTCGCTTTCGGCACCGGCACCTATGGAGAGCCAGTCGAAGACCCTGGCTTCGCCATAGCCGTCGACCCTGGTCCGCTTGTAGCTGTAGCGACGCGCGCTTGCCGGCGCGCCGATGACGGAGTCGCTCTCGACGAACCCCGTCGTCGAAAAATCGGCGGTCCCGTCGTCACGCTCGTCGTAACGATAGCCGACGTGGGCGCGAAGCCGCGGATGAGGCCTGACCGACAGCGTCGCGCGATAGTGGCTGGTGCTGACGTCCGCATTCAGGTCGCCACGCGGCAGCAGGGTAGTGGCATTGAGCGCCGCGCTGGTCGAGAAGGGCAGGAAATCCTCGGTCTGGTCCATCGTGCCCTCTGCCAGCCGATAGCTCAGCACGGAGTTCCACCAGGGCAGCAGGAAATTGCCGTCGAGGGCAAGCGTCTGCGCCTTGTTGTCGGGCGCCCCCGCCTTGCGGCCCTGCACCGTGTCCGGCGCGGCGGGCAGGTAGGGGTTGTCGAAAGTCAGTGCCGTCACGGAGTTGTCGTAGGACGAGCCATACCAGGAAAGCTTGGCAAAGCCGCTCTTCCAGCGGTAGGTCGCCCCGGCCTCGACCTGGTCATGTGCAGCATCTATGGGCTCCGGATACTGCAGGGCAAGAAACAGGAAGTTGGCCGAGGCCAGCTTGCTGCCCTCGATATCCTGGCGGCTGTAATCGGCGAAGAACTTCAGGTTGGAGCCGAAGAGATAGGCCAGGCCGGCGCCGACAGTGGTCCGGTCCGTGCCGATGTCGACCGGCGACAGCGCCCCCGCAAGAGCGGTCATGCCCGAAGTCGACCCCCCGCGTACCCAGTCCGACGGCAGACGCAGGGCGTCTTTGCCAGAGCGGGTATAGGGGGTCGCGGTCGTGTCCCAGACGCGATGCGGCAACTCGTCGTAGTACAGCTTGCCTTCGATGACGCCTTCCCGCCCGGCGACGAACTTGGCCTCACGGGTATCGAGCCCGAGGTCCTTCAGGTCGTAGCGGTAATAAGTGCCGGACTCCGTACGGCCGCCGCCGCGGGCGCTGACGTCCGCGTAGGCGCCCTTCTGGTCGAGGCCGTTGTACTCGCCAAACTTCGCCGAGTCCTCGTCCACATACTCGGCGCCCAGGGTCGCCTCGGCCTCGTAGTCCTTCTGGAACGGACAGGATTCGCAGGCCCAGTCGGAGGTGTCCACACCAGCAGCGTTTTCAGCTGCAGCGCCGGCCGCCGCGAAGATGGCGCTCATCGCCACCGCGAGCATCAGTTTGTCGTTACGCATGATTCCCTTGCCTCCCTAGCGCGTCAGCCACGTGCCAGAGGGATGGTTGCTGCCATGAACCTGCGAGTGGCAGTTGGCGCAGCCGCTGCCAAGCAGGTAGGCGGAAGGATTGCTGCCGCCTGCGACACCCGCGGGCAGGCCGGGCACGGATGGATGGCCCTGTGCGCCATGGCACTGCTGGCACAGGAACGGCGGGCGCTGCGTCAGCATGCCGGCTTGTGACGAGCCATGCGGCTTGTGGCACAGCGTGCAGTCTTCGCTCACCGGCTGGTGTTCCCACAGGAACGGGCCGCGCTTGTCGGCGTGACAGGTGTAGCAGGTCTCGTTGATCGTGTCGCGCTTCAGCGAGGCGTCGGCCAGGCTGCCGTGCGGCGAGTGGCAGGAAGAGCAGGCCATCTGCCCCTCGCGCAGGGGATGCGCGAACGGCAGCAGCGAGTCAGCCACCGGCAACTGGTGGCACTTCCTGCAGACGTCGACCTGCGTCGCCTTGTCGCGCACCGGGTCAAGCGCGTCGTGGGCCTGGTGACAGTCCGCACAACCGACGCCATTGTCGCTGTGCGCCGACACGTGCCAGTTGCCGAGGTGGGAGTTGTGGCAGGCGAGGCACATCGGGTTCTGCTCGTCGATCGTCGAAGCCTTGCCGCGACCGAACTGTACGACCGGGGTGCGCTGCTCGCCTTTCTTGGGCCGCTTGGTATGCGCGCCGCCGGGGCCGTGACAGGCCTCGCACTGCAGCTGTCCGTGACCGAACGGGGTGCGCGGGTCGCCGGGCTGGGCATGCTTCGTGCGGAAGATGCCCATGACCGCCGGATCGCCGCCGTGGCAGTTCAGGCAGGTATCCGCGCCGTTCTTGCTGTAACTGGGCGCCTCATCGGCCGGCTTGTCCTCGGCCAGCGCCACAGATGCCTGCAGGCAGCCCAGCGCGAGCACCGCCAGCGCGTGCGACCAAACTCGTCTTGTCATATCGGTCCCCAGTCTCCAACAAATCGGCGGTCAGCAGGGCCGCCCGCCTCAGGTACTCGATCTTGAGATAGCGGTCAGCGGTTGTACTGGAAGTTCTCGACGCCGTGCAAAACGCCGACGTCATAGCGCTTGCCCTTGCCGTGACAATCGCCGCAACGCTCGATATCTCCCGAAATCAGCGTGCCGTCCACCTGCTGTATCAGCGGTGAGTACGGTCCACCCGTCCCCTCGCCAGTCTCGTTCAATGAGGCGCCGTAGAACCACATGTGTGACTTGATGGCCTCGTCAGCGTGACAGCCCATGCAAGCGGCCTTGTTCGGCGAGACGTTGGCATCGAGTTCCGGGTTGGCGATGTCCGCCCCATTCAGGACCGTTGATCCCAGCACCCTGGTCGAATCCACCGGATAGTAAGTGTCCTTGTCGTGGCAGCCCTCACAGTTGTTCAGCTTGCCCGGATACGGCGTCACGCCGGTGAGGTCGTGGCCGCAGGAGTCGTAGTTGCCCGCGTGAATGGCGTGGATCATGTACTTCATGTCCAGCACGCCGGCCACCGGAATGGGGTTGCCCGCGCTGTCGAACTCCGGGCAGGAACGATCCGGGCCGTGGCACGACAGGCAGACAAAGCCGGCGTCGTTGTTCGCCGCATAGGTCCCGCCGTGGGCCGCATTGCCAACCTTCTTGTGGCAATCGTTGCAGTTGTCGAAGTTGATGACGGAACGGCGCTTCTCGGCCGCCTGGTCGGTGATGGCAAAAGGCTTGCCGGCTGCGTCCACGTAGACGTAGGCATTGACAGGGTTGCCCGTCAGGGCATCGGCATCCACCTGCAGCGCCGGGCGCGCCACCAGAAAGACCGTCCCCGATCCGGTGATCTTGCTCGCGGGAACCGGCGCGTCGGCCTTCTTGCTGAACGTACCGTCGCCGTTGTCGGTCACGCCGCCGGCAAGGAAATCGACAGTCGTCGCATAACCCGGCTCGAGGTGGCCGTTGCGATCAAGCGCGCCGCTCTGGTAGTTGCTGTAGTCCTGGTTCGACCAGTTGACCTTGGCCTGCAACCGCGTGCTGGTGGCACCCGGCAGGCCGGCAAACGGACCCGAGGGATCCAGGATGCCGTAGACCGCGCCGGTCTCCGGATTGCTGACCCGGATTCTCACCTTGGCATATTCGCCCGGCAAGACCTTGCCGGCGACCGCACCGGGTGACCCGTCCTGCAGTACGCCGTCGACGCTAACGATCTCCAGCTTGAACTGCGAAGAGAACTTGAGCTGCTTGTTCTCGTGAACCCTTGCGACGCGCAACCGGCCGTTGTCGATGGCGGCGTTCGGGCCGTGGCATTCGATGCACTGATCGTCCGTCGCCACGCCGGCCGCGTGGTTTTCGCCGGTGGCGAAGTTGACGTTGTCGTGACAACTCCCACAGGCCGCCACGTTCGGCACCGCCTTCCAGTTGCCGGCCTGCGCGGGGCCCGATTCGCCGTCGACGTGACAGGTCTGGCAATTTGAGATGGCCTGCGGGAACTCGATGCCGGCACCCCATTCGCCCTTGCCGGCATGGATCTGGTGAATCATGTACGGGAAATACGCGGCCCCGCCCCCCAGGTCCGGCGTATGGCAGACCACGCAGAATTGCGTTTCCCGGCGGTTGCTGTGCCCTTCGAGGTCGTCGTGGCAGCTGTTGCAGGTCTCCGTCGTCACGATCTCACGGCTCTCGATACCGGTTGTCGCGCCGTCGGAAGGCCGCCACGTGTACACGCCGTTACCGGCCTCGGGCGTGCCAAGCTGCAGCGCGGCGCGCGTCGTCCGGGATGCCGTGTAGCGCGCATCCGCCGCAACGTTCGTGCTGAAAGTATAGGTGTAGGTTCCGTTCCCGTGGTCGACCAGCGAACCGAGGTTGTTGCCGCTGCTCCTTTCGTAGGCCAGCTGCGTCCAGGTGCTCGACTTACCGCCACTTTCCGGGGGCGTCAGCTGGGCCAGCACGAAGCGAAAACCATTGCCCGCCAGGGTTGCGCCTGGATACGGCGCACCGCCCTTTTCCTCCAGCCTGAAATTCACGACCGGGGCCGAGGCAATCGACACGCTGGTGATCGTCGGCACGATGATGTTTGCCGGCGCCGCTACCGGACCGGGCCCGCCGGGTCCCACCGGCCCCGTGCCACCCGGGGCCTGGGACCCCTGGCCACCGCTACCGCCACTGCAGCCGGCCAGGCTGGCCGTCAACATGGATGCGGCCGCGATGGCCGCCAGCTGACCGATGTTGTTCTTGCCGAATGTCAACACGCGGGCGTCTCCCTGATTTCTGGCCGTATTGTGCGCTACGGCACGCGCCCAGTCGACCATCGCGCCGGACTAAGTAAAGGGGATTCCGTCCACCCTTCCACCGCCGGCGGGACCCGGGTAGGCCACCCGCCGGCGGCTGCGACGGGTCGCTGACCGCCTCGGTTTGGCGGCGGCCCTCCCGCCAGGAAGACGCGGGGTCCGGAAAGCTAATTCGGCGTGCCTTTGCCGGACTTCTGGCGTTGCGCCCAGCGCGTGATGCGTTCGAGCGCAACCGACGCAGGCTCCACGTCCTGGTCCTGTTCGAGCTCAGCGTGGATGTGTGCCCGCATCTGCTCGCGAAACACGTTCACGGACTCGAAGAACGCGGACATCATCAGCACCCATAAGTACATTCCGCGCTCGGTCAGCCGGTAACCGTCGGGCTCGAGGGATACCGCGCCGGCCAGCCTCAGCGCCGCCATCTCCGCCGCCATGGAGCGGGCAAAGCGCCCACCGAAGCGCTGCTCCAGCCAGGCATGGTCCATTCGCAGGCCGAACAGTCGCAGCAGCATTTCGTAGCGCATCTGCTCGCGCTCGCTCATGGCGCGTCGCTGGGTGATCGCCGGCAGGCCGCGACTGATGCGATCGGCATAGGCGTTCAGCGAGAAGGTGGTGGAGTACATTGCGCCACCGACGTAGCTGAAGGCTCCGCTGCCCACGCCGACATAGTCAGTTGCGTCGACGATGTATTCATCCACTCCGCCGCCGGCGCCGCGCGAGAAGCACCAGGCCGACGAGGCCCTGAACCCGGATCGCATGCGTGCAAGAATTCGCGCGTAGTAGTCGCGCACCCGCCGCCGGTCCAGCCCGCCCATGCGCGCGGTCATTCTCCGGCGCACCTCGTCCGAGGTCATCAGCGGATAGAAGGACGCCTGGTTCGCGGCGCTGGCCAGCACCGCTTCCAGGTCGGCCTCGAGAATGTGCGGCGTCTGGTGCGGCAGGTTGAAGATCATGTCGACATTCAGGGTCTCAAACCGTCCACGCGCCCGTTCCAGGTTGTCGAGGATCGCCTGCCGGCTGCCGTACCGTTCATAACGCTCCATTTCCTTCAGCAGGTCATCGTCGAAGCTCTGCACACCCACCGACAGCCGGTTCACGCTGCGCGAGGCCAGCATCGACAGGATGTCCTCCGTCAGGTCGGAGGGGTTGGTCTCCACGGAAATCTCGCGGACGGGAAACGACTCGCGGATCAGGTCGAGCGTCGCAGCCAGCTCGCCGGGCGCGACCGTCGGCGTCCCGCCACCGACATAGACCCCCGTGAAACGGAAGCCGGCATCGCGATAGGTCTCGAGCTCGCGACGCAGGGCCTGGAAATACCGGGCGGCCTTGCGCTCACGGTACTCAACCCGGTGAAAGGAGCAGAAAGGACAGAGCGCGTGGCAGAACGGCACGTGCACGTAGAGGAAGGCTTCGCCGCCGGGAGGCGGCGCCGGGACGCTGATCGGACCGGCGTCGAAAGCCATCGCCGAACGCGATGTCCGGCGGAAGAAAGGCAGGATGACGCGCTCGTAGAACATCGCGGGGAGCCATTCCTAGTTTCCCTTTCCGCGATCCGGCGGCTCGTTGCCGCGATTCAGGGAATGGGAAACAGTAATGTCCGCGTTTTCCGGGACCGGGGGAATCAGGGACAGTCCCCCTAGCTACTCGACCGTGACGCTCTTGGCAAGGTTGCGGGGCTGGTCGACGTCGGTGCCCTTCAGCACCGCCACGTGGTACGCAAGCAGCTGCAGCGGGATCGTGTAGACGGACGGCGCCTGGAAGTAGCTGATGTGCCTGGGCATCGTGATGACGTGCACCCCCTCGGAAGGCTCGATGCCCGACTCGGGGTCCGCGAACACGTACAGCTCACCGCCACGGGCACGCACCTCCTGCAGGTTGGACTTCAGCTTCTCCAGCAGGTCGTTGTTCGGCGCCACGGCGATCACCGGCATGTCCTGGTCCACCAGCGCCAGGGGGCCGTGCTTTAGTTCGCCGGCGGCATAGGCCTCGGCGTGGATGTAGGAAATTTCCTTGAGCTTGAGCGCGCCCTCCATCGCGATCGGGAACAGCGCGCCGCGGCCGAGGAACAGCGCGTGGTGCTTGTCCTGGATCCGCTCGGCCATCTCCCTGACGTCGCCGTCGAGCGTCAGCGCCAGCTCGATCAGGCCCGGGATTTCTATGAGCCGGCTGACCAGCTGGTGCTCGCGCTCGCGCGTCATGCCATGGTGCTTGGCGAGCGCGACGACCAGCATGCCCAGCGCGGCCAGCTGGGTCGTGAACGCCTTGGTGGAGGCGACGCCAATCTCGGGTCCGGCACGGGTCAGCATGACCAGCTCCGACTCGCGGACCAGGGAGCTTTCCGGCGCGTTGCAGATCGCCAGCGTGGAGAGGTAGCCCTTCTCCTGCGCCAGCCGCAGCGCGGCCAGCGTGTCGGCCGTCTCTCCTGACTGCGAGATGGAGACGAACAGGGTGTTCTTCAGCACGACCGGCTGCCGGTAGCGGAACTCGCTGGCGATGTCCACCCAGCAGGGCAGGCCCGCGATCTGCTCCATGAAATAGCGCGCCACCGATCCCGCATGGAAGCTGGTGCCGCAGGCCACGATCTGCACGGCCTCGGTGCGACGCAGGACCTCCATGGCGGCCGGCCCGAAGGCGGCCTCGAGAAGCTTGCCGCCGACGGCGCGCTCCTCCAGCGTCTGGGCCACGGCGCGCGGCTGCTCGTGGATCTCCTTCAACATGTAGTGTGGGTACTCGCCACGCTCGACCGCGTCGGCCGCCAGCTCGCTCTCCCGGACCGGCCTGTCCGCGGCGGCACCGCTTGCATCGACGACCTCGACGCTGTTGCGGTGGATCGCCGCTACGTCGCCCTCGTCGAGGAACATGAAACGCCGTGTTACCGGCAGGAGCGCGGAGACGTCGGAGGCGACGAAATTTTCATCCTCTCCCAGGCCGATGACGACGGGACAGCCGGCGCGCGCCAGGACGATGGTGTCGGGATCCTTCTCCGAGACGACTGCGAGGGCATAGGCGCCCTGCAGCTCGCGCACCGTCTTCCGGACAGCGGCGAACAGGTCGCCACATTCGCCCAGGTGCAGGTCGATGCGATGCGCGATGACCTCGGTGTCGGTCTCGGAGCTGAATTTGTAGCCGCGCCGCTCGAGGTCGGCACGCAGCTCTTCGTGGTTCTCGATGATGCCGTTGTGGACGATGGCCACGCCGTCGCGGGAGATGTGCGGATGCGCGTTGCGCTCGCTCGGCACGCCGTGGGTCGCCCAGCGGGTGTGCGCGATGCCGAGGTTGCCATGCGCCGGGCTTTCGTCGAGCGCATCGCGAAGCTTCTGCACCTTGCCGACCGTGCGCAGCCGCTGCATGTGCTGGCTGCCATTCAACACGGCGACGCCGGCCGAGTCGTAACCGCGGTACTCCAGCCGCTGCAGGCCTTCGATCAAGACCGGGAAGATGTCCCGCCCAGCAACCGCACCTACGATGCCACACATGGCAACCCGCCTTGTCAGCGCGACCACGGGTCACGGACGACCCGCGCGCGAATTTGATGAATGAATCGCTTCATCGACTTACGCCCGGCTCCCGAGGGGGAACGGGGGAAGCCCGGGCGCCATTCTAGTCCAAAAGCGCCGCTCCCGGAGCCGGCAGCCTGTCACGGAATCTGCCGCTGGGCGTGGCCGGGTTGCGCGCAGCCGCCTGTCGGCCGAGTTCGTCCCTGGTTCGCGCCGCGAGCGAGTCGAGCTCCCGGAGCGCAGCGCAGCCGAGCGAGCGTAGCGATGACCGGCCGGCCGATGCCCGCTCTGTGGCTCAGCGGGACTCCCGGCGGCGCGGGCTCCGTCCGCTTCAGGGCGCGGTCGTCTGTCGGGCCGGTTCGCCCTCGTTCGCTCGGAAAGCCGTCACTCGCTCGCTCGGGGACCGCCCCTCCCTCGACCGCGCGGGTGGTGTCTGCGTTGCGGCGCAGCCGAGTGAGGCCGCTTCCAGATATCGCTGCAGCGTGCCGCCGGCGCGTGACTCCGGGCGTTACTTCTTGACGGGCCGCTTCCAGCCGTCGAGCGAGACCTGCTTGCTGCGCTCCAGCGTCAGCTTGCCTGCGGGCGCGTCCTTGGTGATGGTCGAGCCAGCGCCGATCGTGGCCTGCTCGCCGACGCTGACCGGCGCGACCAGCATCGCGCCCGAGCCGATGAAAGCACCGTCGCCGATGACCGTCCGGTGCTTGTTCGCGCCGTCGTAGTTGCAGGTCACAGTGCCCGCGCCGACGTTGACGCCGCTGCCCACGTCCGAGTCACCGACATAGCTGAGATGGTTGACCTTGCTGCCCTCGCCTATCTCGCTGTTCTTGATCTCGCAGAAATTGCCGATGTGCACGCCCGCCGAAAGCCTCGCGCCCGGCCGCAGCCGTGCGAACGGGCCAATGACGCAGTCGGCGCCAACCACGGCCTGTTCGAGCACGCAGTTGGCGTTGATCACCGATCCGGCGCCGATCTCGCAGTCGCGGATCAGGACATTCGGGCCGATGCGCACCCGATCGCCAAGCTTGACCCGCCCTTCGAGGATGACGTTCACGTCGAGCTGCACGTCGCGGCCGTGCTCGACGTCGCCGCGCAGGTCGAGGCGCGCCGGATCGATCACGGTGACACCGGCGAGCAGCAACGCCTCTGCACGCAGCCGCCGATATTCCGCCTCGACCTGGGAGAGCTGCAACTTGTCGTTCACACCGAGCACCTCCGCCGTCGATGGAGCCAGCACTGCCTCGACTCGCACGCCATCCTTGACGGCGAGCGCGACGACGTCCGTCAGGTAGTACTCGCCCTGCGCATTGTCATTGGACAGCCGCGAGAGCCAGCCCTTCAGGAGGCCGGCACCTGCCGCCATCAGGCCGGTATTCACCTCGTCGATCGACTGTTCCTTGCGATTGGCGTCCCGCTGCTCGACGATCCGGTAGACCTTGCCGGCCGTATCGCGCAGCACGCGGCCGTAACCCGTCGGATCTGCGAGCCTGACCGACAGGATCGACAGCCTGTCCGGCCCGCGCTCCAGCAGGGCGCGAAGCGTCGCGGCCCGCGTCAACGGCACGTCGCCGTAGAGCACCAGCAGCGTATGGTCGTCCGGAATTCCCGGCGCGGCCTGCATCACGGCGTGGCCCGTACCGTGCTGTTCTTCCTGCAGGATCCAGTTGACCGGCTGCCCGGCCAGCGCCTCGCGAACCTGGTCGCCACCGTGGCCGTAGACGACGTGGATGGTCGCCGGCTCGAGTTCGCGTGCGCATCGGATCACGTGCTCGAGCATCGGGCGGCCAGCCAGCGGCTGCAGAACCTTGGGCAGGTCGCTCTTCATGCGCTTGCCCTGGCCGGCGGCCAGTATCACTACGGACAACGGCATGCTGGAAAACTCCATGTAGCGGCGGGATTCTAGCGGACATTGGCGCAGCCCGCGTCGTGCTAGGCTCCGCTGCCGAGCCCCGGGCCCGTTCCCGCCGCTCCTCATACCACCAATATCGGACGGCCGAAGCCTCGATGACCGACCGCCGCTACTACTCGATCCCTGCGCACGCCGTCGCGGCGCTGTTCGGGGGGCCATTGGCAGCCATCGCCTTTGCGACCATCGAGGCGCACTCGCTCGGTCGCCTGAAACGCGACCTGCCGTGGCTCGCGGCGGGACTCATTGCGTTCCTGGTTGCGGCCCGGGCCGCTGCCGGCTCGGGCCTGCTCGATCGGGCGCTGGAGGACCTCGGAACGCAGGGCCTGCCGACCTGGGAGCACCTGGCCTACCGGGTCGCGGCGTTGGCGATGTTCACGGGCTGCTGGTTACTGCACCGCGGTGAGCGCCGGGCGCTCGCTGCCGCCGGCGTCGCGCCCGTCGCCGGCTATGCGGCGGGCCTCGTCGCGATGGTGATCGGGCTAGTCGGCGGTACGCTGGCGCTGCTGGCGCTGCGCTGACCCGGGGGCGACCTGCGCTTCCTAGCCGCGCTTGAGCTTGCGCAGCTTCTCGATCGCCTTGAGCTGGGCGGCGGCGCGTGCAAGCTCGGCCTGGGCTTCCGCAACCTCGATGGCGCCGGTCCGGTCCTTCAGGGCCTCCTCGGCTCTCTGCTTCGCCGTCAGCGCGGCTGCCTCGTCCAGGTCCTTGGCGCGCGCCGCCGTATCCGCCAGCACGGTTACCAGGTGCGGCTGGATCTCGAGCGCACCGCCGCCGATCCAGAACCAGAGTTCCTCGCCGCCGCCGGCCGGCTTCACCCGCACCTCGCCAGCCTTGAGCGTCGTCAGCAGTGGTGCATGCCGGGGTGCAATGCCGATTTCGCCCTGGGAGGCCGGCACGAACACCATTTCGGCGGAGCCGGAATGGATCTGGCCCTCGGCGCTGACGATGTCTACGTGGATGGTGTTGGCCATGGTTACCTCGGAAGGGCGGACAGCGACCCGGTCGCCATCCGCCTCTTTATCAGGTCAGCGTCTTCGCCTTCTCCACCGCCTCTTCGATCGTCCCGACCATGTAGAAGGCCTGCTCGGGCAGGTGGTCGTATTCGCCGGCGATGATGCCCTTGAAGCCGCGGATGGTCTCCTTCAAGGAAACGTACTTGCCCGGACTGCCGGTGAACACCTCGGCCACGTGGAACGGCTGCGACAGGAAACGCTGGATCTTGCGCGCACGGTACACGGTCAGCTTGTCCTCTTCCGACAGCTCGTCCATGCCGAGGATCGCGATGATGTCCTGCAGTTCCTTGTAGCGCTGCAGGATCGCCTGTACGCCGCGCGCCGTCTCATAGTGCTCGTCGCCGATGACCAGCGGGTCGAGCTGGCGGCTGGTGGAATCGAGCGGGTCGACCGCCGGATAGATGCCCAGCGAGGCGATCTGGCGGGACAGCACCACGGTCGCATCAAGGTGCGCGAAGGTGGTCGCCGGGGACGGGTCGGTCAGGTCGTCGGCGGGCACGTACACCGCCTGGATCGATGTGATCGAGCCCGTCTTCGTCGAGGTGATGCGTTCCTGCAGGACGCCCATTTCCTCGGCCAGCGTCGGCTGGTAGCCCACCGCCGAAGGCATGCGGCCGAGCAGCGCGGACACTTCTGTGCCGGCGAGCGTATAGCGGTAGATGTTGTCGATGAACAGCAGCACGTCGCGCCCCTTGCCCGAAGCCTGCTTCTGATCGCGGAAGTACTCCGCCATGGTCAGGCCCGTCAGGCCGACGCGCAGGCGGCAGCCCGGCGGCTCGTTCATCTGGCCGTAAACCATCGCCACCTTGGAGTTCGCCAGGTTCTTGGCGTCGATGACGCCCGATTCCCGCATCTCATGGTAGAAATCGTTGCCCTCGCGGGTACGCTCGCCGACGCCGGCGAACACGGACAAGCCGGAGTGCGCCTTCGCGATGTTGTTGATCAGCTCGAGCATGTTGACGGTCTTGCCGACGCCCGCGCCGCCGAACAGGCCGATCTTGCCGCCCTTGGCGAAGGGCACCAGCAGGTCGATGACCTTGATGCCGGTCTCGAGCAGGTCCTGGCCGCCGGCCTGGTCCTCGTACGAGGGCGCGGGGCGATGGATCGGCAGGAACTCCGTCGTCTGGATCGGGCCGCCTTCGTCCTGCGGCTTGCCGAGGACATCCATGATGCGGCCTAGCGTGCCGATGCCGACCGGCACCGTGATCGGCGCGCCGGTGCCACTGACCGGCAGGCCGCGCTTCAGGCCCTCGGTGGAGCCCATCGCGATCGTGCGCACGATGCCGTCGCCGAGCTGCTGCTGCACCTCGAGCGTGATGTCCTGCTCCTCCAGCTTCAGCGCCTCGTAGACATGCGGGATGCCTTCCTGCGGGAATTCCACGTCGATCACCGAGCCGATGATTTGCACGATCTTGCCGGTTGCCATTCTCTAGTCCTCTCTCGATGTCCGCCAAGGCCCGGGGGAGTCAGGCTCCCTGCCGGCACCCGGAGTCAGCCCAGCTTCCGGCACCGCCTGGTGCCGGCGCGGGGTCCCACCCCTTCTATACCGCTGCCGCACCACCGACGATCTCCGAGATTTCCTTGGTGATGGCGGCCTGGCGGGCCTTGTTGTAGATGAGCTGCAGCTCCTCGATGAGCGTGCCAGCGTTGTCCGTTGCGCTCTTCATCGCCACCATGCGCGCGGCCATCTCGCAGGCCAGATTCTCGACTACCGCCTGGTAGGCCTGCGCCTCGACGTAACGCATCATGTAACCGTCGAGTAGCTCCGACGCGCTCGGCTCGTAGATGTAGTCCCATCGCGCCTGCAGCTCGGACGCGTCCACCGTTTCCGCCGGCAGCAGCACGCGCTCCTCGGCCCTCTGGGTCATGGTGTTGACGAAGTTGCTGCTGATCAGCGAGACCCGGTCGATCTTGCCGTCGCGGTACATGTCCAGCATCGCCTTCACCGGGCCGATCAGGTCGGCCAGGTGCGGCTTGTCGCCCAGATGCGTGACGCTGGCGGCGATCGGCAGCTTCAGCCGGCGGAAGAACTGCATGCTCTTGGAGCCGATCAGGCAGAGGTGCACCTCGCAGCCCCTGCCCTGCCATTCGCGGATGACCGTGAGCGTCTGCTTGAAGACATTGATGTTGAGCGACCCGCAAAGCCCGCGGTCGGAACTGACTACGATGATGCCAACGGACTTGGTCTCGCGCTCCACCAGGAACGGATGCCGGTAGTCCGGATTGGCGAGACGGATGTGGCCGATGACCGTGCGGATCTTCTCCGCGTAGGGTCGCGCTGCCCGCATGCGCTCCTGGGCGCGGCGCATCTTGCTCGCCGCGACCATTTCCATGGCCTTGGTGATCTTCTGCGTGCTCTTGATGCTCGCGATCTTGGTGCGGATTTCTTTTGCGCCGGCCATTTACGTTCCTCAGCGGATGGCGGATGACGGATGGCGGATCGCCGGAAGGGGGCTTTCCACTAACCGATTTCCTGCCTTTACCCGCTAACGCCTCCTTTCTTGCGACCAGCCGTTACCCGCCGGTCGCCATCCGCCTCAATAGGCTCCCGTCGCCACGAAGTCGTCGCAGCACTTCTTGAGCGCCGCCTCGACTTCCTTGGACAGCTCCGGCTTGTCGTTGATCTGCTGCAACAGCTCGCCGTAGTTGGTCTTGGCGAAAGCCTGCAGGGCCGTCTCGAAATCGACCGTCTTCTTGCGGTCGACCTTGTCCATGTAGCCGCCGTTGACCGCGTACAGCGACAGCGCCATCTCTGCCACCGACATCGGCGAATACTGCGGCTGCTTCATCACCTCGGTCACGCGCACGCCACGCTCCAGCTGCCGGCGGGTCGCCTCGTCGAGGTCGGACGCGAACTGCGAGAACGCGGCCAGCTCGCGGTACTGGGCCAGCGCCAGGCGGATGCCGCCGCCGAGTTTCTTGATGACGTTGGTCTGCGCGGCGCCGCCGACGCGAGACACCGAGATGCCGGCGTTCATCGCCGGGCGGATGCCCGCGTTGAACAGGTCGGTCTCGAGGAAGATCTGGCCGTCGGTGATCGAGATGACGTTGGTCGGCACGAACGCGGTGACGTCACCCGCCTGGGTCTCGATGATCGGCAGCCCCGTCAGCGATCCGGTACGGCCCTTGATCTTGCCGCCGCTGATCTTCTCGACGTAGTCGGCGGAAACTCGCGCCGAGCGCTCCAGCAGGCGCGAGTGCAGGTAGAACACGTCGCCCGGATAGGCCTCGCGACCGGGTGGCCGGCGGAGCAGGAGCGAGATTTCGCGATAGGCCTGCGCGTGCTTCGACAGGTCGTCGTACACCAGCAGGGCGTGCCGGCCGCTGTCGCGGAAGTACTCGCCCATCGTCGTGGCGGCGTAGGGACTGATGAAGAGCATGGGCGCCGGGTCGGACGCGGCCGCCGCCACGATGATGCAGTAGCGCAGCGCGTCCGCCTCCTCGAGCGTCCGCACGACCTGGGCGATGGTGGACTGCTTCTGCCCGATGGCGTTGTAGATGCAGATGACGCCCGTGTCCTTCTGGTTCAGAATCGTGTCGAGCGCGACGGCGGTCTTGCCGGTCTGGCGGTCGCCGATGATGAGCTCGCGCTGGCCGCGGCCGATCGGCACCATGCCGTCGATGGCCTTCAGGCCGGTCTGCATCGGCTCT
>Ga0224500_10000955_pt1 | contig 18069 bp, 17 predicted proteins | sample SF_Oct11_sed_USG_FD_168126 | JGI IMG/M metagenome (GOLD analysis project Ga0224500, IMG submission 168126) | Sediment microbial communities from San Francisco Bay, California, United States - SF_Oct11_sed_USGS_4_1 | ecosystem: Environmental > Aquatic > Marine > Sediment | place: USA: California... | reverse complement strand
ACAGAGACGACATTATTCCCATTGAGTTTGGTCGCCAGGTCTTTGATGCGGCCAAATCGCCGAAGGACTGGTATGTGGTCGAAGGTGCCGGACATAACGACACATATCTGATGGGTGGGCGAGCCTACTTTCGCCGGCTGGCTGAATTCATCAAGAAGGCTCTTGCGGTCTAGCTCGTCGGATGGTTATCTAGAACGCATGAGTATTCTGTGGTGGATCGGCCATGCGGTTAGGATGGTAGATGCCCTTCGCAACTCTTGTGAATCCCGATCCTGAAGGTGCCGTGTCGATAATCTGATGACCAGTATCATTGGATCAAAAGAATGCCTATGATCCTCCCATCTTACGGAATGATCTCGCGTTCAGCATGATCTCCGATTTTCATGTGCTTGTGTTCCTGCTCAGCAGCGCCCTCGTACTGCTCACTCCTGGCCCCACGAATACGTTGCTTGCAGCCGCTGGTTTGGGGCGTGGTTGGAGGGACGCGCGCCCATTGATCCTTTTCGAGCTTACGGGCTATCTGATCGCGATATCAGGCTGGGGAATCTTGCTTGCGTCGATCGGGAAATATTATCCGTGGGTGAGTGTAGCCGTGCGAGTCGTCTGTAGTGGCTATCTGCTCTATGTTGCCGTCAAGATGTGGATGCCTACTGAGAAACCGCCGATAGCAGGATCACAGACGATTGGTCCAGGAACTGTCCTCGTCACCACGGTGCTTAATCCAAAAGGGCTATTGTTTGCATCTACAATATTTCCGCCCCAGGCCTTTGAGCATCTGCAGGGGTATGCGATTGCGATGGCGTTGTTTGCTTGTGTGGTCCTACCGATCGGCATGGTCTGGGTGATGCTCGGCGCATTGATTGGCAGTGGTCGCGGGATCACTATGGATCCACTCAGGTTGCAACGGGCGCTGGCTGTCGTGATCGTGGTGTTTTCCGCGACGCTCGTGTGGTCGACCGTTCAGTGATGGTCTTTCACCTGTCCATACTGGTGCTGCGTGTGCGTATCTATTGCAAGACCCCGTCTTGGATCTCTCTAGGCCTTTACCGCTTCGCTTCCGGTGGCGGCCAGTTCATTTCCGTATGTCGGCCGCAGTAGTAGCACAGGAGGCGATACCGGGCTTTGCGCCGAGGATTGGGCAAAGAAATGAAGGTAATCGGCGTGTCGTCGTACGGGCATGTCGGCTGTTCGTGGAGAAGATGGATCTCAGCCATCATTGTGATTGAAGCGATGTCCCAGGGAGGTGCGTGCTCTTCTTTGCCCGTGATCTGTTCCACTGCATGGCATTGTTCACATTCGGCTTCGTACTTCTTGACCTTTCCGTTATGCGGGGTGTGATCCGTCACCTGCATCGGCCCGCCGCAACCGGCCTTGGTGCAGATCACATGTTCGTGTTGAAGCGCCTGAACAAAACGACTGTGAGCTTCGCGTTCCCGTTCCGATTTCATCTGTACCCCTCCATTTCCTGAACTCCCTTCTCCTCAAAGAACGGTATCCAGGTTAGTTCCCCTGCGCACATTGAGCGAGCACAATCCTTGATTTGAAACTACGATTATTCCGGGTGCGTGAGCAAGGAATTAACCTGAATGTCGTTCCATCTCTTCATATTCCCCACGCTCCACTGATCTGAATGTTTGCCCCGTTGACATAACGGGCCTCTTCGCTGAGTAAATAACGAACAGCTGCAACGGTATCGTCGACCGTTCCAATGTACCCGGCGGGAATACGTTTGGTCATGGCGGCGAGTTCTTGCGGCGGCGCGCTCCCCGAATCGATGAAGCCGGGCGAGATGGCATTGACGGTAATACCATAGGGGGCCAACAACTTCGCCAAAGTACGCGTCAGGATCAGCACGCCGGCCTTGGCAATGTAGTGGGCGGTGACATCGGGCTGTGCTTCCATCTGGTCCGCATTGGCCATGCTGAAACTGATGATGCGACCTGATTTTCGCGCTTTCATGCCTGGTGCGATAGCTTGAGCAAGATAGAAAATAGGATGCAAGTTGCCATCGAACATGTCATTCCAGCCCTCGACGGTTTCGTCGAACAGGTTGACGCGATGATAGGGACCTGCGCCATTGATCAGGACATCGATTCGCCCCCATTCCTGTTCTACCTGTGTGACCATGTTCTTGGCTGCCACTGGGTCGGAAACATCGCACCGGATGGCCAGCGCTTGCCCCCCTCGCTGCATGATCTCCTGCGCCGTTGTCTTGGCCTCTGTGTCGCTGGTTCTGTAGCAGACAGCAATCTTCCACTGCCGGGAAGCGAGATCGAGCGCGATCCCTCGCCCGATGCCTTTCGCCCCTCCGGTGATGAGTGCGACGTGCTGGTTCATGTGGCCCCTTGGTTGAGCGGTTGGGAACGGCATTATGCTCTCGAACAAAGTCGTTTGGCGAGCGTCTGAAGTACGCCGGCCGTGCGACTTGAAAACACCCGATCATTCATCGGCTTCTTGGCCTCGGCGGTGCAATCTTTAATGAGGGCTTCTAGATCGGCCAGGGTATCGACGTCGCGCCACGGTTGAATCAAGGAACCCTTGAGGCCGATCGTCGCTGCTTTCTCCTGTGTGAGTCCGAGTACTTGATCGGTCGACCATGACATGTCGACGAAGAGTTCCGGTGCCATCCGCTTCAGGCCGATCAGGTAGTACCCTCCATCCAACGCCGGACCAAGCACGAGATCATGATTCTCCAGCGCCAGGAGGGCCTGCTTAAAATGGCTGAGCGGAAGCGTCGGTACATCCGTCCCAATGAGGACGACCTGTCGATATCCTTGCGCGAACAGCCTTTGAAATGCCTGATTCATGCGCGCACCGAGGTCGGCGCCGACTTGATCGATCAACTTCACACTCTGCCGCTCTTCCATAATCTTGAAGAAGACATGTGTGGCAGACGGGGCGCAGGCAAGGTAACGATCGAGCGGCAGTTTCAGCTTTGCGACAGCGGTTTTTGTTCGCTCCAGAGTGTCGAGGACGAAGCTCCCATGGAGTGTAGCGGCTTCATCGGGAGTGAGCGGTGGGCAGAGGCGTGTCTTGACCTGGCCGGGAATCGGCGCTTTGGCAAAGATCACCAGGGCGGTCTGGTGAGGGGTGAGCGGTGAAGGGTGAAGGGTTGTTGATTTCATCGGATGGTGGCGTAAAAGTTCTTGAGCCGGTGAGGGCTGACTCCTGCCCAGTACAGGAAGCGCAGGGCCCACATCAAGAGAATGGTTCTCAGCGGGCCCTGTGTATCCCACCGACGAAAGGAGGTGACGACAGCGTCCCGGAGCGCCACCGTTCGACCCGCTTGCTGCATCCGACTGCTGAATTCGATGTCTTCCATCAGCGGAATCTCGGAAAAGCCTCCGAGCAGTTCGAACACGTGGCGGCGGACAAAGAGAGCTTGGTCGCCGGTCGCGATGCCCGTCAAGCGCGACCGGCGATTCATAAAGAAACTGATGACTCGGCCCCAAACCGAGGAATTGTCGAATCGGACGTTGAAATGCCCACCCACAGTTGAGGGGTGCTTGCTCAAGGCCAATTCTATGATCGGTCCGGCTTGTGCCGGCAACTGTGTATCGGCATGCAGGAAGAGTAAGATCTCCCCCTGGCTGGCTTTTGCCCCTTCGTTCATTTGGCGCGCGCGCCCTCGTGACGACGTCATGATGCGGGCATTGAACGTACGGGCGCAAAATTCTTCAGCGAGGCTGACGGTGCTGTCGGTGCTGCCGCCGTCAACGATGATAATCTCCCTCAGGGCAGCCGCCGATAGGCGCGCAAGAGTTCGTGGAAGGTTCTTTTCTTCGTTTAAGGTTGGAATGACGACAGTGATCGCCATCAGAGATCAGGCCGTGGGTTTTTTAGGTTCGACGAACATGAAGTACATCACGATGATGATGGTGACCCAGAAGAGGACCTGCTTGTGCCAAAACAGAACTTCCCCATACTGAAAGAGACCTAAGGCTAAGGTAATGGCAAGAGTCATGACTCCATACCGAAAGGTCGGCGTTTCAATGGCGGCATTGGCCCATATCGCCAGTCCGCCAAAATAGATGAGGAAGGGCACAATATTGATTTCAAAGCCCCCGCTGATGGACAGAAACACATTGAGAAAGCCAATAAACATCAGCGCGGTTCCAACCATCAAGCCGATGACGTGGATCTGATGCTCGTTTCCCGTCCCTTGTTCTTCCGGTCCTGTCGGACGTGACGGGGCCAGCGATTCGTTGTGAGGCGGTGGTAGATCGGATGGAGCCATGGTTAGACTTTAAAATGCTTACTGAGCGATAAGGTCTGTCGTTGATAAGAAGATCCCAACCCCGATCCATAGAGCTGTGTCGGCATCCCCATCATCCTGTCATACACGACCTTGAAAAATGTCTGTCCGTCATGGATCAAGAATGGCACGTCGTGTGGGCGAACTTCCAGCACAACTTGTGTGCCGGTGATCTCTCCCTTTGATCCATACCCGAATCCAGGGTCGAAAAATCCCGCATAGTGAGTCCGGAGCTCCCCGCAGGCTGCTTCGTAGGCCACCATCTCGGCGGCGTAGCCGGCCGGCACGCGAATGCGCTCCTTTGAGGCCAGGATATAAAACTCTTCGGGCTCCAATAACAAGCTGTCGTGGCGATGGCGATGGAGCGGTTCCCAAAAATCAGCCGCGACATAATGACCGACTTTCTCCAGATCGATGACGTGGCTGTTCTTCTTCGCACGGTACCCGATGATACGGGAGTCTCTCTGATCCGTGCCTGCGAGGTCAATGCGCAGGAACAATCCACGCTCAACACGAAAGTCTCGGGTGCCGACGGCCTTCGGGGAAGCCACATTATGGTACAGCAATGGTGTGTTCCGATGAAGCGCCTGAAGCGCTCGGTCCGGCACCGTCGCTTTGCCATCCACAAACCGGATTTGGTTCAACGACTGCCCCGTACGAACTTTGATGGCAAACGAGCGCGGGACAACCTCTAGGAAGAGCTGGCCTCGATAGCCGGCACGAATTTCATCGAATCCGGAGGTGAGATCCGTCACCACGCGGGTAAAGACATCCAGGCGACCGGTCGTGCTCTTTGGATTCGCCCGTGCGCGGATCGTTTTCGGGAGGGCCAGTTGTTCCAGCAATGGAACGAGATACACATGGCCCTTTTCCAGAATTGCTCCGTCGGTGAGGTCCATCTCATACATCACGAGGTCCGACTGATAAAAATCCAGCACATTCAGACGTGAGGAGATGGCCGACAGTTCCGGCAAAAAGCTGCTGATCAGCCGATAGGCTTTGCGGCCGAGACGGAGATCGAGGCTGGCTGGCTGGATCTGCCGGCTCTCGACAGACGGGGAGGCGCTAATGGCTCGGCTTGCGATCAAGCGTTTGATGTCTTGATAGGGAAGGATGCCGGCTCGAGATGAATGAGTGGTCACAGGTCGTCCGCATCTCCGCCGCAGCTGTTCCCCCAGGCGGCATAGCCGTCGCGATCAGGGTAGCTGTCACCACATGTCACATAGGCTGCTTCTGCATTATCGAGCGAGGAGCCTACACCGACCATTGGAAGCTCCCGCCTGTTGTCAGACTTTGGCTGGGGATAGTGGAACGTCTTATTCTCATAATTCCGGAGGAGGGCTCCGTCCTTGTCCATGTGGACCAGATAGTCATCCGGCAGCAGCGGAATCTTGCCGCCGCCGCCCGGTGCATCGATGACGAAGTGGGGCACGGCCATTCCACTCGTATGGCCTTGGAGCGCCTTGATGATATTCAGCCCCGTTTCGACAGTTGTCCGGAAATGATTCGTTCCCTTGGTCAAGTCGGCCTGATAGAGATAATAGGGCTTCACCCGCGCAAGGAGCAGCTGATGGACCAGGCGTTTCATGATCTCCGGGTCATCATTGACGCCTTTGAGGAGGACTGTCTGGGCGCCCAGCGGGATGCCGGCATCCGCGAGCATGCCGCAGGCAGCCTTAACTTCAGGCGTCAGTTCGTCCGGGTGGTTGAAATGCAGGTTCATGTAAATAGGATGATACTTTTTCACCATCTCGCAGAGCTTGGGCGTGATTCGTTGGGGCAACGACCCTGGGACCCGCGATCCGATGCGGATGAGTTCCAGGTGAGGAATGGTCCGCAGGGCCTTGAAGATGCGTTCAAGGAGATAGTCGGGGAGTAGCAGTGGGTCGCCTCCTGAGAGGATGACATCACGCACTTCCGTATGCTCACGAAGATACTGGATGGCGCGGTCCAGCTCGCCCTTTTTCAGAAAACCAGGTTTGCCCACCAGTCGCTTTCTGGTGCAGAACCGGCAATAGATCGGACATTGATTGGTGACCATGAGCAGCACCCGATCTGGATATCGGTGGACCAGATGGGGCACCGGGCTCATGAGATCTTCTTCCAGTGGATCGTCCTCTGCGTCGATGTCGGCCAACTCCGCGATTTCGGGGACGACCTGCTTCCAAATCGCATCGTCCTTCGATTTGATCGTCTCAAGTACCGTCGGAGTAATCCTCATCGGATAAGGGCCGACGATCGCTTCTATTTCTTTCTCATCGAGGCCAAACCGTTCAGCGAGGTCCTTTGGCTTGACGATACTTTTGGCGAGGATCTGTTGCCATTCTTCCATGTGTCGTCCTTTGGTGGTCAGTTGATCCGGCAAGAAGGGTGGTCGTCGTCTTCGCCGGCAACATCGGGTGTCGTGCGGGCTTGCGACTGAAGCTCGGTGGTTGTTGCGGCTCCACCCCGGTTGGTGAGAGACCGCTTGTCCAGATAGGCCAGGATGTCGGCGGTTTCCGTCAGCACGAGATCGTCGTCCTTGAGGACCGGGACATAATATTGGCCGGATACCTCGTGAACTTGCGTGCGCATGCGTCTGCTGTCTGGCACGACGACATCTTCATAGGTCAGCCCCAAGTCCGCCAGTTTTCGGCGGACCACCACACAGTCAGGGCACCAGTCGACATGGAAAAGAGTCAAAGCCAAAGTGCTATCAGGCTACCAGGAAAAGGAAGAAAGTGAAACGATCATTTTATAGTTTCTTTAAGGAGACGCGCATCAGTCCGGTCGTAGGGCGCAAGGGACTATAATCGCGTCTTTCATGCCATGAAGAATCTTTTTGTCAGCTGGGCAAATGGTAGCCAGGATGCCGGCAAGTTCAGCCCTTCCTTCCGAAACAAAGTAATACGGGGAGAGTCGCGCCCGGCCTGACATGTGCGCCATGGTCTGTTGGTGCTCATCCATAAAGTCCATCTCAAACAACCGACCCTTATGGAATTCTTGCAGGATATAGGGGGTGGTCGGAAAGGATGCAAGGGCTTTCCGAAGCGCCTCAACCCATTCGGTCTGAGGCATGTCATGCCCGATCGAAACGCCACGGCTTCCCCAGGCCAGTTCCGAAAATCCAGAAGGCTTGATGACAAACTGGCGTTCCTTCTGCGTCGCTTTCTCAAGTTCAGCCCAGTTCGCCACCGGACGGTTCCCTATATGCAGGTCCGGAATCGTCGCGATCGCAGGAAGCGGTGCCGGGTCAAGCAGCCAGGTTTTCGGCATGATCGTGGTCAAATGCAGCAGGCAGTCTGCACCGAGTTCTTTTTCCCAAAACGGGCGAAGGATCGGATGGTGGAGCAGGGCGAAGGCCGACTTTTCCTCTAGTGCCGGCTTATAGGGAGGGGTCACGGAGACCCGACCTTTCTTCGCGGCATATTGGACCAGTTCAGCTTTGGGAATATTCAACAAGTCGAACAGCTCATAAAAGCGATAGAGGACGCTGATCGCCTGCTCGCTTCCGTGGGCGTGGAGGCGAAGTCCGTCCTCCGTAAACCGAATCTCGCGTGGTTCGACACACCAGACGGACAATCCCTCTTCGCGGAGCTGAGCGGCCAACCAGGACATTTCCGGCCGATAGTCTTTCGATTCGTCGGAGATCAGAATCGCGATGCATCCGACATGCTGCGCTTGGAGAGAACGCAGCATGCGAGCAAATCCGTGGAGCATGCCGTTTTGTCCTCCGATGATCTGTGCGGGACCGCCGTCGAGATCGTGATAGATGCGAGAGAGACAGGCGGTGAGCCCGATTCCCCCTGGAACCGAATCCAGTTCGGTGATCACCATGCCGTCCTGTGTGGGGATAATATCGGGTCTGATGACGTCGGGCAGGGCATCGCGAAACCGTTTCATGCGGCTGTATTGCACTAATGCAGCTGGCTTCCCTTGATCGAGGTAGCCTGCGATCCAGGTCGGTTGAATGCCTTTGACGCTTTCGTTGTACAACCGATTCAATCCTCGATAGAACGACAGCAGATGTGGCCCTAAGTCGGTGAAGAACCGCAGTTGCTCAGATGACAGGTATAATGGGCAGGGACTGACTCGCCAGGAGGTCACCGCCTGCATGTCGGAAGCGGAGCCCTGTAGCGGCAAGGTGGCTGGAGATCCGAACACGTTCGCGCGACACAACTGCTCACGAATGGCCGCGCAGCGTTCTCGTGCTGCCTCAGGCGAGAGGGTCGGACAGGAGGCGTCGATCTGTGCCAATGGGAAACCCTTCTTGCACGTTCGGGCAATGGGTGAACGTGCGGCATCAGAATAGTGCAAAGAGTGCAATGCTAGCACGCACACCAGCGACCGACAAGAGGGCAGCAGACTCTCCGAGGCGTAGAGGCTGGTGTAATGCGGACAGGGTGCACGATGATCGGAAGCAAACCTTCCTTGCCACCGTTCGGCATGCATCGTATGATTGGGGCTCGATGGATCTCAGGACAGTAGATTCCAAACAGACGATGAGGGTTCTGCCTCAGCTGGTTCCGGACTCAGCGTGTGGTCGTTGTGATGTGTGCTGCCGCTTTCCGGAAGCCGATAGTTTTCTTCGCCCATACTTTACCCATCAAGAAATCACCGATGCTGTGGCACTTGGAGTGCCTGATTCGTTCTTTCCCGATACGTCCGGCTCGCAGGTCGAGCTTGTCAAGAATCCGATGGACGAAGGGTATCTGTGTCCTGCCTTTGATTCGCAGTCGGGCCGGTGTGGGATCTACGACGTTCGCCCATTGGACTGTCAGTTGTATCCGCTGGCGTTGATGTGGGATGCGTCGGGTCAGGAAGTCCTGCTTGGGTGGGATTCCAAGTGTCCATTCATGCGTGACGCGGTTCCCCGTGCGATTCACGAATATGCGGAGTCGGTCCTCGGTTGGGTGACGACTGAGGGAGGACTGGACAAAATTGCTGCCCATCCACACTTGGTTGGGCGCTTTCAGGACGATGTGATCGTGCTTCAGGCGCTTCCGCACCTCACGGCTCGCCTTGTTCCTGCGCGAGTTGATGCTCGGCTCCGTCCGCTGACGCCGGCGGACGCGCCACAGTTCGCGAAGGCGCTCGAGCGTGCTCACGTGATTGGCCATGATACGCCGGCTGCGTTTGCATTTCCCTACCATTATATCTGGACATCGCTGCTTCCCTACTGGTGGATGGAGTTTGATCACACACTGTTTCTGTTTGCCAAGTCTTCGGACGGATGGTTCATGCCACTGCCACCGCTTGGGGCTGGCCCCCTGGATCAAGCCGTGGAGCAGGCGTTCGTGATGATGCAGTCGTGGAACGGACCGTCGCCGGTGAGTCGAATCGAAAACGTCATGGAGTCACAAAGGCAACTACTGGAGTGCGGCGAGATTCAATTCCGTCAGAAAGATGGCGACTATCTCTACCCCGTCGGGGCGCTAGCGGCCTTGGCAGGAGACCATTATAAATCCCAACGGGCGCTCTGCAATCGTGCGACCCGCGAACAGACGATCACAGTCGAGCCGTATCGTGCTGACGATCAGGCCGATTGCGTGCGTCTCTATGAGCGATGGGTGGATCAAAAGCGGAATGGCCATCTCGATCAGATGGGAAAGCTGCTTCTGGAGGATGCGGAAATGGCCCATAGGCTAGTCTTGCACCAGCATGAACAGATTGGCTTGTCGGGTATGGTCGTGAAAATCCACGATGACATTGCCGCCTATACCTTTGGCTACTGGGTGACGCCGCAAACTTGGTGCATCTTATTGGAGGTCGCGGACCGTTCTATCCCTGGTCTGGCTCAGTGGATCTTCCGCGAAACTTGTCGAACCGCCATGGCACAAGGGGCGACCTCTATCAATGCCATGGATGATGCCGGTCTTCCGGGACTCCGTGCGGCCAAGTTGGCCTACCGCCCATCCTCGATTCTGGACACGTGGGTGATCACAAGGATGACCGCATGACCCAACCAAAAGAGCGAACCGCCTCAACGACACGCCGATATGAGTGGTTGACGTTCGTGATGGTCTTGATCACGCTCTTTATCCTTGGCGTGGGGACCTTCCTGCTCGGCCATGTCGAACGGAGTATCGTGGCAGCCGTTTGGCTCCCGCTGCTGGGATTGCTGTTGTGGTCGACAATACGATTGCGAGCGGAGTATCGGCAGGCTCAACAGGAAAGTGCCTGGGCGCGGGCCGCCGAGGCGGCGTTGTTACAGAGTCAGGAACGCAATCGAGCGATCGTCGATACGGCGCTCGATGGAGTCATCACGATGGATGCCGCCGGAATTGTGACGGAATGGAATGCCCAAGCGACAGCGATCTTTGGATGGACCCGCGAAGAGGCGATGGGGAAATTGCTTTCAGACAAGATCATCCCCGAACGTGATCGAGAAGCGCACGCGCAAGGGATTCGAGAGTATCTCAAGACTGGAGTCGGCCCGGCGTTGAATCGTCGGATCGAGATCGCCGCGCGACATAAGGAAGGCCATGAGTTTCCGGTCGAGCTCGCTGTCTCGCCGGCCCGTATCGGTGAAGCCTATATCTTCAGTGCGTTTGTGCGCGACATTACGGATCGTCGGCGGGCCGAACGACGGCTGGCCTCTCAATATGCGGTGACTCGTGTCCTCTCGGAGGCCGTGCGACTCGAAGAAGCGGTGCCGAAAATTATTCAAGCGGTCGGCGAAAGTCTCGAATGGGATCTCGGGGTGTTTTGGAGGCTGGATAAACAATCGGGCACGTTGCGGTGCCTTGATTACTGGCAAGCCGCATCGCTGGTCGCGGATGAGTTCATCGCACAGATGCAGACCCAGACATTCAAGCCGGGTGTGGGATTGCCGGGTCGAATTTGGGAAAGCGGGCAACCGGTGTGGATTACAGACGTGACGCTCGACCCCGCCTTTGTTCGCGCGGATTTGGCGTCTGCAACCGGGCTTCATGGAGCGTTCGGGTTTCCGATTCGTATCGGGGGTGAGGTCGAGGGCGTCATTGAGTTCTTCAGCCATCAGGCCCATGAGCCGGATAGCGAGCTGCTCAGTATGATCGCCGATGTCGGCCTGAAAATCGGGCAATTCGGTGAACGCACGAGTGCGCAAGAGGCGTTGCACCTGACGGAAGCGCAACTGCGTCAATCGCAGAAGATGGAGGCTGTGGGGCGGCTCGCCGGCGGTGTTGCTCATGATTTTAACAATCTTTTGACGGTGATTCGTGGATACAGCGAGTTGATCCTGAGTCGCTTGACGCAGGCGGATCCCGCGCGGCGTGAAATCGAAGAAGTCAAAAAAGCCGCCGATCGTGCCGCCGGCTTGACCAGTCAACTCCTGGCGTTCAGCCGCCGGCAATTTGTGGCGGCCAAGATCGTGGATCTGAACGCGCTCGTCATGAACATGGACGGGATGTTGCGTCGACTGTTAGGCGAGGACATCGTTGAACTGTGTGCCGATCTCGACCCACAATTGGGATCGATCAAGGCCGATCCGGGGCAGATCGAGCAAGTGATTATGAATCTGGCGGTGAATGCTCGAGACGCCATGCCGACGGGTGGCCAGCTGACGATCCAGACTCGAAATGTCACCATCGGGAAAGGCCCTCGGCGTGAAACGATGATGCTTGACGAGGGAGCCTATGTACTCCTGGCCATCAGGGACACCGGAGAGGGGATGAGCGAAGAAACCCAATCACATTTATTCGAACCGTTTTTTACGACCAAGGAAAAGGGGAAGGGCACGGGTCTCGGGTTGTCGACCGTGTATGGAATCGTGAAGCAAAGCGGTGGCACGATTGGGATCGAGAGCAAGCTGGGACAGGGCACCACATGCAAGATTTTTTTCCCGAAAGTGAAGGAGACCGCACAAGGCGCGCCGATCGCCAGTGAAACGGTTGGCAGAGCGATCGGGCGAGAAACGATCCTCGTAGTCGAGGACGACCCGTCGGTGCGAGGGCTTGTACAGGAAGCGCTTCGTCTGAGCGGCTACGAGGTATTGGTCGCGCGTCACGGCATCGAAGCGCTCCTGGCTGGCGCGAAGCATCCGGGCCCGATTCATTTGTTGCTGACAGACGTCGCGATGCCGCAAATGAGCGGGCCGGAGGTCGCAGAAAAACTGACGGTTGTGCGACCAGAGATCAAGGTCTTGTACATGTCCGGCTACCCCGACCATCCGGTATTCGAACAGGGTGGGGTCAAACGGGACACGGCCTTTCTCCAGAAACCGTTCACGCCTCATATATTGACCCAAAGAGTTCGTGAAGTGCTTGATGGGAAGAAGGTGGCATAGTGAAGCTGCGCCGAGGCCCCATCGCTTGATCTTCGCCGTTTATTCCGTTTATTGTGACATCACTTTGCAATCGGCTGAGATCAGTCGGATCGATTGTATACATCGAGGAGGAACGAAGCGTTGATGCAGCAGGCACGGGAAGTTGATGTCGCGCAACATCGAATCCAACAGGAGCCGTTTTACGCGGAGGTCTGTGGGGAGATCGGTCTGTTCACCATTGCTGCCGAGAAAAAACTTCCGGTGATGCTGAAGGGGCCGACCGGCTGCGGGAAAACCCGTTTCGTTCAATACATGGCCTACAAGCTCGGCCGACCGTTGATCACGGTCGCCTGTCACGAAGATCTCACAGCTTCCGACTTGGTGGGCCGTTACCTCCTGAAGGGGCAAGATACCGTATGGATGGATGGACCCTTGACCGTCGGGGTGAAGCATGGGGCCATTGTGTATCTCGACGAGGTGGTGGAAGCCAGAAAGGACACCACCGTGATCATCCATCCGCTCAGCGATGACCGGCGAGTGCTCCCGATCGAGAAAAAAGGTCAGATCGTGGAGGCCGCCGACGAGTTCATGCTGGTGATCTCCTACAACCCTGGCTATCAAAGTGTCCTCAAAGATCTGAAGCAAAGCACGAAGCAGCGATTCATCGCGATCGAGTTTGATTACCCTGCTCCCGATATCGAAACCCTCGTCGTGCAGCGTGAGGCGGGGGTGGATTCACTCATCGCGGCGAAACTCGTCAAGCTTGGCCAAAAAGTTCGCAACCTCAGAAGCCACGGACTTGAGGAGGGGGTCAGCACCAGGCTTTTGGTGTATGCCGGCACATTGATCAAGCAAGGCGTGCCACCCGAGCGGGCCTGTGATGTCGCCGTCGCCCGGCCGATCACTGACGATTCAGACATGCAACGGGCCATACTCGACTTCGTCAAGGCGATCTTCTGAGTTCCTCAATTTCTGTGGCGTCTCTTCCTGTCATCGCACGGGACGGTGAGCGCGGGGCGCTCCTGACCGTCCACGTCCAACCAGGGTCTTCACGTACTGAGTGCGTCGGCATTCATGGCGATGCGGTAAAGATCCGCCTGGCCGCGCGTCCGATTGACGGTGCCGCCAACGACGAACTGATTCGCTTCATCGCCGAGCGGTGTGGGGTTCCGCGCGCGAATGTGCAGCTTCATGCCGGAGCGACGGGGCGACGTAAGCGACTGGCTGTAAAGGGAGTCACGGCGGAGTCGCTGTTAGCCCGACTGACGCGAAAAGAATCGAAAGAAAGGGGGAAAATATGAGGAGAATGGCAATAGCCAGCGTCTTCATGGTGGTGATGCTGGTGGGCTGTTCTGGTGCCCGCCCGGTGCTTTACCCGAATGCGCATATGCAATCAGTTGGAAAAGAAGTCGCCGGGCAAGACATCAAGGCCTGTAAACAGCTGGCGGAATCCGCCGGGGCGGATGAAAGGAGTGGCAGCGCGGCAGGACGTGTCGCTACCGGTACTGCCGTTGGTGCTGGGGTCGGTGCTGCGAGTGGAGCGGTTGGGGGAGCGATTTCGGGGGCAGTGGGTCGCGGGTCGATGATCGGTGCGGCGAGTGGAGCCGTCTGGGGCCTTCTGACAGGGTTATTTTCTGCTGCCGTCGGTCCTTCTCAGCCCAACCACGCGTACACCAATTTCGTCAATCGATGCCTGCAGGAAAAAGGGTATGAGGTGACGGGGTGGCAGTGAGGGGGAGGCATAGACCGGACGGGTGAACACTCGTGCTCGCTGTCCGCGCATGATCGGAATATGCTCGGACAATGCGCGCAGTGGAGTGTTCACCCGTCCGGTCTGCTTGGGAAGGTGTGAAAAAAAAGAGAACGCTGTGCACAATTTGAAAAACCTCGACATTTCGTCCAAAGGGTGAGAATTGAAGAAAAGACTCGAAAACACTCCAGGGAATTTCTGTGGCCGATCGATCTTGGCAGCGCCTGATAGGCATCATTCTTCTCCTGACTCTCACAGCCTGTGCTGGCCCGCAGCCGATCTTACGGTCGAATAAACAACTCCACGTGTATGGCAAGCAGATGGCTCAACAGGAGGTCGAATCCTGTCAGAGGCATGTTGAACAGGCTGGTCTGCGGCCTGGGACGAACCAAAGCGCGAACGCGGCCACCGGAGCATTGCTGGGGCTGACACTTGGCGGCGCGGTCGGTGCATCAGCGGGGGTGGTTGGAGGATTACCCGGAGTGACGATCGGAGCTGCTGCCGGTAGCGGGATTGGATTGGTCGTTGGATTACTCGGAGGAACGTTCAAGCCGCTGGAACCAGACCCGCCCTATGCTGATGCGGTCACAAGCTGCCTGAAGGACAAGGGCTACGAAGTCAGAGGGTGGGAGTAAGCGCAATAATCGGTGAGCTTCTGCAAAGAGTCTGATCCACTCCTGTTTCTTTTCGAAACGACAACAACTACAGTAGGCCTGTCGCCTTTCCTCTGCCTGACCTGAGTCAGCGTCTCACTCGCATTCGCCAAGCCCGATCCCCATGCGTTAGCGGGACAGACATGAACGCACCACCCCGGGCCTCTGCTCACGCATCACCGTGATGCCTGGCGAGCGGGCGCCGGCATCGTGGAAGCGAGTGGGTTGACTCTCTAAGGGGGCAGAAGTAGCCCCATGTTCGTCTACTTGGGGGAGCTATGAAAAAGACCTTGAATATCCATGAAGCCAAGCCCCATTTCTTCTGCGCGACCGTTCCTGTCCGACTCTACCAATCAATGGATGACGGATCTAACCCTGCCTGGAGAGGGAAGACTGAACGTTCATCCCTCAGTGTGCATGATACAAGGTCCGACCCCAGCCTTGGTACACATGGGTATGTGCAGGGATACGAAGGAGGAGCCCGAAGCTCCCCCTTCGCAAGTTCCTCTAGCGCCGCACGAGCAAGATCGCACTCGTTGACATACCATTCGCCGTAGCTGTGATCGTCACTGCGGTATCGGTTTTTACCTCGCTGGTTTTGATGTCGAAGCTCGCGCTGTTCACACCGCTGGGCACAGTCACGGTACTGGGCACGGACACAACGGCAGGATTGCTGCTGGTCAATTTTACCACCCCTCCCGTGTTGGTCGACAACGTGACCTTTCCTTTGATGCGATTCCCGCCTCGCACCGAGGTGGCCGAAAGCTTCAACGCCGTCGGTATAGCTGCCCCCACGACTGGATAGTGTATCAGCGACATGTCGCCGGCCGTCAGCACGGCCACTGAGCCATCCAACGCCAGCGCCGCACCCACGCCACGCACCCCGGCCGACTCACTGGCCACCCAATCGATATTCCCGTTCAAAGCCAGCCGAACGGTCACTGCTTGGGTGCCATTGGGATCCACAGTCGTGCCTGGACCTGCCGCACCAGTGATGTACGCAGCACCCTCGCCACCAAGGATCAGATCCAGCGGTTCCTCCGTGGCAGAGGCATGCCGATCAATGACCACCGGCGCATGCAACGGTGCGCCGCTTGCGTCATACCGTAAGAGCAACCAGTTGGTTCCGCTCGAGCCGGGTACCATGCCAGCGACCACCAGACGACCCAGTGCATCAACAGTCACCTGGCGCCCCTGTGCTCCCGGCGTGGTGGACAAGGTAAACAGAGGTTGCCGCGTGGCGTTTTCAAGGCCAAGGAAGAGCCCCTCAGCTGACTTTCCGGTGAAGGCGATTTCCCCTTGTGGTCCCAGCGCCATTCCTGGTGCGTAATAACCGGCCGCTGCGGCGTATAGGGTACGAGTCAGCCGAACAACACCGGTGTCGGATGCGTATTCGTATTCGTTAATGGAGAGACCAAGCGAACTGGCCCCGGCAAGGAGCACCGTACCTGAGGATGAGAGCGCGAGCGCCCCAGGTTTAGCGCCATCGGGTGTTAACGCCGTCCAAAGTGTCGCGCCGGTTGCGCCAGAGAGCTTCTGTATGACGGCTGTGCGCGCAGGCGAGTTGGGGTCTAGCACGATGTATGGATCACCCGTGGCATCGAACGTTCCCAGCACGGGTACAAGGCCAACCTGCAGTTGCCGACGCTGCCACAACAACGCACCGGCAGGCGAATACTTCTGGACGAGCCACCAGGCGTTAAAGAGCGGCTCTGTGGACGGGGGGCAGATGGAACCGGGTGGCACACAGATGCTGGAGTTGAAGTCTGCTTCATTGGCAAGAACAACGATGTTCCCGTCCGCGTCTATTCGCACACTGGTTGGCTTGAACCCCGCCACTGTAGATGTGGTTCGCACCGGTTGAGACCAGACCGGCTGGCCGGTACTCCTATAGCGCTGCAGCGTCAGCGTGATTCCATAGGTGGGATTAAGGCTCGAGAGGGATTCGATTCCGACCACTGCGTAGTCTCCATTTGGTGCCCGGTCTAATGCGACTCCCACACCACCTGGGATCGTTTGGCGCCAATCAGCAACTTGAACTGTTTGAGCTGATACAGGAGTTGCGACTAACCCAGTGAGGGCTACGACACTCGACATGAGCACGAAAACTGATCTGCGAACTATTTCCTGAATTCTCAGCACATAACGATGAGACATCTGGTTCACCTCAATAGTTAGTGAATGAATAAGACCCACCAAAATCCCTTGAATGAAGCGCTTGCCACTCCTACAAATCTGCGGCGGATTTCCTCCTCCCATTCCTATTCGTGAAGTAAGAATATTTTGCACGCGAACTATTCTTATCCATACCTATCAATTATCCTTATCAAGCTTGAAACACCTATTCATATCGTGCACAGACACAGTGCTCAGATGTTATCTCCCCCCGTGATAAGACAACATCAATTATCATGCCATCTGTCCTTGGTATGGTGTTTCCGGGATCACTTGCACCTCACACACCAGGCACAACACCGCACTACGGTATCGTCCACGGCGATTGCGTTACGGGCCCTTTGAAATGAGCATGATACATGCCTCAAGAGGCACCGTTTTCTCGATCATCACTGCTAGCAATGCCTCCTACTATGCCGGAGCCACCATATGATTATGGAGCCTCATCGTGGCAAAAGGATTCAGTGTATCAACAATCGGCGTAGCAAAAAGCGGCAGCGTGTGTAAATGGGTTGGGGTCGGATTTTGAATTGTGCATGGCCAGCAAAGCAGATCCGATCTGGTCACTCAATCCTCGCTGGTCGCCATCCCGCTGGGGCGCAGTCCTAACCATCAGTGATGGCTCGAATCTGTTTGCGCGGTTCGTCCAATTGCTGCGAGAATGTTGTCGCGCATCGGCGCATCGAACTCGCGACCGTAAGTTCGTAGGAACAGGCCTTTGCGAATCGTCGCCGCTGTGGCCTGGGGGGCTTGTTCTCGGAGGAATGCTTCGACAAGCTCAGCACGAACGGAGAATGGAACGTTCTGAATGGGCTGCTAGTCTCGCGGCAGGTCGATATAGCGGATGGTCGCTTCCACCGACGAGCCGGAAGGACCCGAGCTGGTGGGGAGCATGATCTGCACTAGCAGATCGATTCGTTGGCCTGTCTTCAGCATCGGCGCTTTCAATGCACCGACATTCTTTCCGCACGCTCCTTGATCGAGGACCTCGATCTGCCCACTGTCATCT
>Ga0224500_10000953_pt1 | contig 18078 bp, 15 predicted proteins | sample SF_Oct11_sed_USG_FD_168126 | JGI IMG/M metagenome (GOLD analysis project Ga0224500, IMG submission 168126) | Sediment microbial communities from San Francisco Bay, California, United States - SF_Oct11_sed_USGS_4_1 | ecosystem: Environmental > Aquatic > Marine > Sediment | place: USA: California... | reverse complement strand
GATGCGGCGGTCGCGTTCCGCGAGGGCTTGTTCGAGTTGCTGGATGGTGCCGCGATGGGCGGCCTCGCGATCACTCAGTTCCACCTCGAGCTGATGGACGCGATCTTGGGTTGCCTCCAGCCTCTTGACCTGGGCGCGCAGCCGGTCTCGGTGCGCGAGCCCTTCGTTCAGTTGGGCGATATGCTCACGGAGGACGCGGATCTCCTCCTTCAGGACCTCGCGGGTCTGTTCGGCGGTCCGACTGGTCTCCAGGGCATCTCGAACTTCGTCAGCTTGCGCGGCGGCAAGCGCATCAAACTCGCCGATTCGCTGATCGCGTTCCGCGAGGGTTTGTTCGAGTTGCTGGATGGTGCCGCGATGGGCGGCTTCTCGATCACTCAGTTCCACTTCCAGTAGGTGGATACGGTCTTGCGCCGCTTCCAGCTTCTTAACCTGAGCACGCAGCCGGTCTCGATCCGCCAGGCCTTCATTCAGTTGGGCGATTTGTTCACGGAGGACGCGGATCTCCTCCTTCAGGACCTCGCGGGTCTGCTCGGCCGTGTGAGAGACCTGTTGGGCGGCATGGAGTTCGTCCTGGTGGACCGCAGCAAGGGCACCGAATTCCCCGATTCGCTGATCGCGTTCCGCGAGGGTTTGTTCGAGTTGCTGGATGGTGCCGCGATGGGCGGCTTCTCGATCACTCAGTTCCACTTCGAGCTGATGCACGCGGTCCTGGGTTGTCTCCAGCTTCTTGACCTGGGCGCGCAGCCGGTCTCGATCCGCCAGGCCTTCATTCAGTTGGGCGATTTGTCCGCGGAGGACGCGGATCTCCTCCTTCAGGACCTCGCGGGTCTGTTCGGCGGTCCGACTGGTCTCCAGGGCATCTCGAACTTCGTCAGCTTGCGCGGCGGCAAGCGTATCAAACTCGCCGATTCGCTGATCGCGTTCCGCGAGGGCTTGTTCGAGTTGCTGGATGGTGCCGCGATGGGCGGCTTCTCGATCACTCAGTTCCACTTCGAGCAGGTGGACGCGACCTCGCATCGACTCCAGCTCCTTGACTTGGGCGCGAAGACGCTCGCGGGCGGGGAGCCCTTCGTTCAGTTGGGTGATTTGCTCACGAAGGACACGGATTTCCTCCTTCAGGACGTCACGCGTCTGTTCGGCGGTCTGACACGCCTGTTGCGCACCACGGAGCTCATCCATCTGGGCAGCGACGCGCGTATCAAACTCACCGATCCGCTGATCACGTTCTGAAAGGAGGTGTTCAAGCTGCTGAATCCTACGGCGATGGGCCGCCTCACGATCACTCAGTTCGACTTCCAGCAGATGGACGCGGTCTTGCGCCGACTCCAGCTTTTCCATGCGAACTCGGACTTGATCCCGGTCGGCCAGTCCCTCATTGAGCTGGGCAACATGTTCGCGCAGAACACGAATCTCTTCCTTCAGGACCTCGCGAGCTTGCTGAGCGGCGCGAAGCTCTTCCGTCTGGGCTGCAATGATTGACTTCAGCTCGCCCACCTGTTGTTGGGCGGCGGCCCCGTCGGTCTCGATATCGGCCACTCGCTTCGAGCGGAGGGCTAATTCTGCGTCGAGCGCCTTGATTTGTTCGCCGCGAGAGATGAGTTCTCGTTGAGCTGAGTTGAACTGCGTCTCCGATACCATGATTTTTTGTTCAAGGATCTGCATCGCCGCAGTCTTTACTTTCAGGTCATGAGACGTCGTCTCCAGGGCCCGTTCCTTGGTCCGTAGCAGATTGACGAGCTCTTGGTATTGTTGCTCTAAAGAACCTTTTGGAGGTGGTTGCAGCCATCTGCCCAGTGTACTCATAGTTCATCAGTCCTTACAGCAGCTATGTGATGATGGGGGTGAAGACCTGCGTTAGGGTTGCTGTCTTGATGGGAAGCAAAAAAACGAATCGACCCATTCGAACCATCTCGGAATCGGCTAGGAAGCAAAGGAGCCTTGTGTCTCCCGCGAAGAAGAACGAGATTGTGGAAGACCTCAGTCGTAGGTGGGAGGATCAACGCCATGCTGCCCGTGAGAATTTCTGCATGCTTCACGAGGGTATGCCCACTGTGGATAGAGGTGATGCCTGGAGTTCAACGTCTGACCGTACCACAATTGGTGCGGCCTGTACTAGGGCGAAATTTGACCATGCACACTCTTTGGTGCGGAGGGTGCAGGGGCTCTGCTTGCGGCTGGTCTTGGTTAGTCTCGGAAGACTGCGGCGTTCCTTGTCGTCATGCTGGTTGTGACGGTGGGTGGAACAACCGGGGAGAAACCGGTAAGTCGGCGGTAAGGTCTCCAAGCAGGATCGACAGGATCGCGGCTTCCGATGATGCGAGAGGTTCGTTCTCGATCTATCGGGACGTCATCGGTTGTCTGGCAGGTAGGTCGCTTCAAGTGAAGCCTGTCGCAGAGAAATAAAAGGGGCTCACCTGTGTGCGGTGAGCCCATCGGGGAGGTCGTTTACACGATATGCTCTGACGCAGGTCTAGGCGTGCACGGCCTGATGATCATCCCGGCGACGCCGGAGGTTTGTGCCGATACGTGTACGTTCCTGTTCATATCCCATGGCGGTGAAATACAACGCACGATCGAAGAACTGGGCGAGAATGTGCATGAGCTCCAGCTCTCCCTGTAGCTGCATGGGAGTATCGGAAAACCCTTCGCGTTGGACGAAGGCCGTCATGTGGTCTCTGGTCGCGGTAATGGCCCAGAGGAAGTGACTGTAGGCGACACCCTGTGTGGCGCGCCGCGCACCGAGCTCCGTGTAGCGGCGCTCGATTTCCGTCTCCGTCATATCCATCAACCAGTTATTCAAGTTTTGGTAGATTTCCCGTGTGCGGGCTTGTAGTTCGTCGGGTGGGACTTTTCGCAGATCGCTGCAGCGGGGAGAATTCCATACTTTCTCGCTCAGCTCTCGCGCGAGTTTTTCAGAGTTTTTCTCGATCAGTCTCACCAATCGGCCAGCCAGCATAGGGCACCTCCTAGAGTGAGTAGTTGAAGTTAGGGGGGACGCATGTGAACTGCATATACAATAGTGTATTCATACGGTAGGACATTACTTGAATGAGAGCACCCACGTCAATGACACGTTTGTTGGGCGAGCTGTCGTGCCTCAAACCTGGATACACCAAAACAGGTCGTGTGAGGAGATAGCGAGAGTCCCGCTGCTTTCGCGATCTGTGTTCACCGAATGGCAAGACAATTTCTTGACATCGGCAACGATGCGCCCGTTGTTGCCTTGAACTTACCCTACCCATTTGCTATTCTGCGTCACCTTTCATAGTCGACAGATCTCTTCCACAGTGCACACTATTCGGTAAGGAGCGTTCATATGGCCGGCATCAAGCGGGCGTTGATCAGTGTTTCGGACAAGACCGGAGTCGTCGAGATGGCCAAGGGGCTGGAAGCGCTTGGGGCGCAAATCCTGTCGACCGGAGGAACGGCAAAAGCGCTTCGTGATGCCGGGGTGACGGTCACAGATGTGGCGGCCTATACTGGATCTCCGGAGATTCTTGATGGTCGGGTGAAAACATTGCACCCCAAGATCCACGGCGGCTTACTGGGGCGCCGTTCCCTCCCGGCACATGTTGAACAGATGACGCAACATGGAATCGGTCCGATCGATGTCGTGGTTGTGAATCTGTATCCCTTTGAATCCACCATCGCCAAGCCTGAGTGCCGTTTCGAGGACGCGATTGAGAATATCGACATCGGTGGGCCCTCTATGTTGCGTTCAGCCGCCAAGAATCACGACGATGTGCTGGTGGTGGTTGATCCCGCCGATTATGCACGGGTGCTGGATGCGCTGAAGGCGGATGCCGCGACCCCGGCGCTCCGTCGTGAATTGGCGATGAAAGTCTTTCAGCATACGGCACGGTATGACGGATTGATTGCCGGCTACTTGGAAAAGCAGACCAAGAGTGGAGAGGTGAAGTTCCCCAAGGTGTTGTCGCTGCAGTATGAGTTGGGTGAAACGCTTCGTTATGGTGAAAACCCCCACCAACAGGGTGCGTTCTACCGTGAGCTCAACAGCCATGAACCGTCGGTGTCGCGCGGAAAGATTCTGCATGGAAAGGCGATGTCGTATAACAACTTCTTGGATGCTAATTCCGCACTGGAATTGGTGAAGGAATATCCTGACACTGCTGTCGCAATCATCAAACACAACAATCCGTGTGGCGTGGCCCTGGGAGCGACACCGGTGGAGGCCTATGTCAAGGCCCGCGAGACCGATCCGGTTTCGGCATTTGGAGGCGTGCTGGCATTTAACCGTATCGTCGATCTGGCCACGGCGAAGGAAATTACGTCCACATTTGTTGAAGTCGTCATTGCACCAGGGTTTGCCGACGACGCCCTCGCTGAATTGAAGCGCAAGAAGGATCTGCGGTTATTGGATGTTGGTCCGCTTACCAAGGTGAAGCAGGAAGGCTTTGACCTCAAGAAGCTCGTCGGTGGGCTGATCGTGCAGGATCGTGATCTTGGAGTCTTGACGGATCTTCGGGCGCTGACGGTGCCGACGATCCGGAAGCCGACGGACGAGGAGTATGCCGCCTGCGCCTTTGCGTGGACGGTGTGCAAACATGTGAAGTCGAATGCCATCATCTATGCGAAGCCAGGCCAGACGGTGGGGATTGGGGCTGGTCAGATGAGCCGTGTGGACTCCGTCAAGTTGGCCGCCATGAAAGCACAAATGCCGGTGAAAGGATGCGTGATGGCGTCGGACGCGTTCTTTCCATTCCGGGATGGCCTCGATGCGGCTGCTGAAGTAGGAATTACCGCCGTGATCCAGCCTGGTGGGTCGATTCGCGATGCAGAAGTCGTCAAGGCGGCAGATGAACATGGGATGGCGATGATCCTCACCGGTATGCGCCATTTCCGCCATTAGTTCGCATGCTGAAACAGGTCTCCAACGTCGTCTCAGTCGATCGAGGCCCTCAACGTACATCCCGTTCGTACGCTTCGGGCCCCTCACTCCCTGCGGCCTCGTTGGGTGACCTGTTTGAGCATTCTCACACGAGCAATACCCGCAACGTTCTCTTCCCCGCGCTATCCTTCGCGACTCATGTTGAACATCCTCCACAGTAACCGGTCTCTATGCACGGAAATAGTATGAAGGTCCTTGTTGTTGGCAGTGGAGGGCGCGAGCACGCGATGGTATGGACGCTCGCGCAGAGCCCCCGCAAGCCGGTGCTGTATTGTGCGCCAGGCAATGCGGGTATTGTCTCCTTGGCCACCTGTGTCCCCATCAAAGCGGACGAGATTGCCGCACTGAAAGATTTCGTGGTTCAGGAACAGATCGATCTGACGGTCGTCGGACCGGAGGCGCCGTTGGCTCTGGGCATCGTCGACGAATTTCGAAAATCGCGGCTCCGTATCTTTGGACCGACTCGGAATGCCGCTCGCGTGGAGGCCAGCAAGATCTTTTCCAAGGATGTGATGGCGCAGGCCAAGATTCGCACCGCACGAGCGAAGGGCTTTGACACGGTTGCGGAAGCCTTGGCCTATCTCGAGCAGCACGAAGTCCCGGTCGTCATCAAGGCGGATGGCCTCGCTCAGGGGAAAGGCGTGATCATTGCCACGACTCGTGAGCAGGCGAGACAGGCGATTCGAGACTGCATGGAAAACGCGGTCTTTGGGCAGGCCGGCAAGCAGGTTCTCATCGAACAGTTTCTGGACGGCGAAGAACTGACGATTATGGCCTTTACCGACGGGAAGACCATCGTCCCAATGCCGCCGGCACAAGACCACAAGCGGGTGGGGGATGGGGACTCGGGGTTGAACACAGGAGGGATGGGAGCCTACTGTCCAGCACCGCTTGGAACTACCGCACTCAGAGATCAAGTATTCCATGAAGTATTGCAGCCGATGGTGGATGCCATGGCCCGTGTTGGTTCACCGTTCCAGGGTGTGCTCTATGCCGGATTGATGGTGGTGAATGGGGTGCCCTATGTACTCGAATTCAATGCTCGGATGGGAGATCCCGAAACGCAGGTGGTACTGCCGTTGCTAAAGACGGACCTGCTTGATGTCATCGAGGCGGTGGTCGACCATCGGCTTGAGCAACTTGCAGTTGAATGGCATCGAGAAGCGGCTGTGTGTGTCGTGATGACCTCCGGAGGCTATCCCGGTTCGTATCAGCAGGGGAGGGTGATAACTGGCCTCCCTACGACCGCTGCAGCCTTATCGTCTTCCGTTGTCTTCCACGCCGGCACGGCGCAGCAAGGAAAGGACGTGGTCACCGCCGGGGGCCGTGTGCTCGGGGTGCTCGGTCTTGGGCGAACGTTATCCGAAGCCCAGCGTGAGGCCTATCGAGTCGTGAACACGATTTCATTTGAAGGCTGCCACTTCCGGACCGACATCGCTCACCGTGCACTGAGAATGTAGCGCGCTCGTTTCAGGTCTCTCCAAGCATCTCTCCTGTAACGTCAGCCCATTCGGCGAGACGGTTCCCATGCATCAGGGAGATCCGTTCCGTTTCCCCTAGGTCCGAATAGCCAGGGTCAATCACCTTCAGTAGCTGTTCCCCCGATCTGTTAGAATGTGGTTTCCTCGTCAATGTGAAGCCTTATCCCAAGTCGTGGAGAAACCTGCGCGTCGAGTTGTGATCGACAGACACTCATGAGGAAAGGGGATACCGACATGATGCATCACCAGCGGCGGTTGGTCGGCGCATTCGTCTGCGTTGGAGTGGCGATGAGCCTGGTGGGATGTGACTACTGGCCGCCCACCCTGCAGGAGGAAATTGAACAATTGCGCGCCGAAATCCAAACGCTCACCATGGAGAAAACACAGCTTCAGGCTCAAGTCGTTGATCTGAGTCGAGTGAAGCAGGAACTCCAGGGACAGATGGATGATCTGAGCCGAGTCAATCGAGAGAAAGGCGTCATCATCAGCGGGTTGCAGAGTCAGTTAGAAGCGTTACGCATCAAAGCGGTGAAGGCCAAGAGTCCCAAAGCATCAACCCACAAAGGTTCCTCGAAATCACCTGCGACCTCGGCTTCCAAGGGAGCGACAAAATCTTCCGGAGGTAAGCATCCCGCTCCACGATCCATCGGAGTGCGATAGCTTGTGCCGATCGTTATGAAGAGGACGTGGTTGTCGTGGAACCGGTTGAGCCTGACGCCGGCGTTGGGGAAGAGGCTGGTGTGGTTGTCGTCGTAGCTGCCGGCGCGGCCGACTCTTTCTTTTCCTCTGCCTTCTTCGGTGTCGTTTCCCCTCCGCCACCTGAAGGTGGTTTGAGTTTGTCCGAATAGTCGGTCACATACCACCCACTTCCCTTGAACATGATTCCCGGTGACGAGATGAGGCGTCTGACCGCTTTCCCACATCGCTCGCAAGCGGAGAGAGGGTCATCCTTGATGCTCTGCTTCACCTCAAAGCGATGCAGACAACTATCACATTGATATTCATACGTCGGCATTGGTGCGTTCTTCCTCCATCATGTCTCCGTGCTCAGTACCATTTGGCAAGTTGCGTATGGCTTATACCAGCTTGGCAAAGGCTTGTCCAAGTCGTTCAAGTCCTCTGGTAATGTTTGTCATGCTGGTAGCATACGACAGCCGCAGATGGTCCTGACTACCAAATGGTTCGCCAGGGACCACCGCAATGTGCGCATCGTTCAAGAGATAGTTGGCCATCTCATTCGGAGTCCTGATCATACCTGAAGGTCCTCGTTTCCCCAACAATCCCTTGATATTCGGGAAGGCATAGAAGGCGCCGCGAGGCATTGAACAGGTGACACCTGGAATCTTGTTGAGTCCCTCGACGATCGTCTTCCGCCGACGGGAAAACTCTTCGACCATCTTGAGCGTGAATGGTTCGCCAAGGCGCAGCGCGGCGACAGCCGCCTTCTGCGAGATTGAACAAGGATTCGAGGTGCTCTGGCTTTGGATATTGCCCATCGCCGTAATGAGCTCTTTCGGACCTGCCGCATAGCCGATTCGCCATCCGGTCATGGCATAGGCCTTTGAGACTCCGTTGATAATCACGGTTCGTGCCGCAATCTCCGGTCCCAATGATGCGATGCTCAGGTGTGTGGCTCCGTCGTAGAGGACTTTTTCATAGATCTCGTCGGAGATCACGATGAGATCATGGCGAACCGCCACCGCCGCGATCTGTTCCAACGTGGTTCGATCATAGGTGGCCCCGGTCGGGTTGCAGGGGCTGTTGACTAGAATGGCTTTTGTCTTCGGCGTAATGAGCCGTTCGAGTTCAGCCGGACGAACAGCATAGCCCTCATCCTCTCTGGTCGGCATGAGGATCGGCGTCGCATCGTTCAAGAGGGCTTGATCCGAATAGGAGACCCAATAGGGCGTCGGAATGATGATCTCATCACCTGCTTCGAGCAACGCTTCCGCCAGGTTATACAGCGAATGTTTCGCGCCGCAGGACACCAGAATTTGAGACTTGTCATACCGGACCCCGAGTTCAGTGTGCAGCTTCTCGACGATGGCGCCACGCAACTCGTCAATGCCCGAGGAGGGGGTGTATTTGGTAAATCCCGCACGAATGGCTGCCTCGGCTGCGGCCTTGACCGGTTCCGGTGTGTCGAAATCCGGTTCTCCGGTGGAAAAGTCAATGATGTCCAACCCCTGTGCGGCCATGGCCTTGGCGGTGGCCGCCATGGCGAGCGTAGGGGAGGGAGCGATACGGCTGACACGGGCAGCAAGTTTCATGATTTGAGACTCCGGATACGATCGTTCAGACGGCGTGCGACCTCAGGATGAAGAAACTCGGTCAATGCACCTCCATGCCGTGCCACCTCTTTGATGATGGTCGACGAAAGGTACGAGTACTCTTCGCTGGGCATTAAGAACACCGTCTCTACCGTTTTGGCCAATTTTCGATTGATCAGCGCCATCTGAAATTCATGTTCAAAGTCTGAAATCGCCCGCAAGCCGCGAATAATGGCGTTGGCCCCGGACCGCTCGACGTAGTCGACCAACAAGCCCTCGAATTGTGTGACTTCGATTTGCGGTAGGTCCTTCATGACGAGTCGTACCATCTCGACGCGCTCGGTGACATTGAACAACGGATGCTTGGATGGATTCGGCGCCACGGCCACAACCACTCGATCAAACATGCGAAGGCTACGAGTGATGATGTCGGTGTGCCCGTGGGTGATTGGGTCAAATGTGCCGGGGTAAATGCCAGTTTTCATGTCGTGTGAAGATCGGGACAGCAGTAGAGTGATAGGGTGGTGTCGCCATAGCAATACTGTCGGCGTAGGGTGGTGGGACCGAGCGCCGTGGGCGCTGCGGTCTTTCCCCCATGTTCGACGATCAGCCAGGCATCCGTTGCAAAGAGTGACTGAGCCATGGATTCAGTCAAGAACGAGGACAGTCTTGCCGTCTCTGCGTAGGGCGGATCGGCGAAGATCACATCATAGGGGCCATTCCAGTGGTCCGGGCGCTGAACAAACTGCTCGACGGTGTAAGGTCGGACGGTCAACTCTGACCCGATCTGGCACAGGCGTTGATTTCGTTGGAGAAGGTTCACGGCGTCCCTGTCCGACTCGACGGCGGTGACATGGTCTGCGCCACGGCTGAGAGCCTCGATTCCGACCGCGCCGGTTCCTGCATAGAGGTCTAAGAAGCGACTGTGCGGCAGCCGATTCCCAAGAATGGAAAACAACGCTTCTCGAACTCGATCAGCGGTTGGGCGAAGTGTCTGTGTCCGTGGCCCATAGAGGCGTCTTCCGCGGTAGGTCCCTGCAATCACACGCATTCCGCACAGCACCACATCAATCCTACTACGATTAACTCTAACATAGCGTTTTTACAGGGGTCAAGAAACTGAGGATGGGAGTCGTGGTGTTGACGGCGAAACGGATAACGGTCGAGGAGTGCTCGTTCGACCTACAGGGGAGGTGCACGTCGAGCTTTGACCGTCTTTTGTGGGAAGGCTATAATGGTCCCGCCCGTGCGCGATGTGAAGGAACGCCTGTGATCATCGGGGGCTGTTGTCACAGGGGCCCTGCGGGCTCGTAAGGCGAGCCCGAATGGTCGATCGTGTTAGCGCGTTCCGACGGTCTGAGACTCGCGAGCAGCCAGACTCTTTCGGCGATTATTGGAAATGGTTCGGTCGATAATGGCGCCGCAGTTGATGCATTTCCATGCATAAAACACGAGAAAGAAGTCCGAGAACCGCTCCAGCATCATCATTCCCTTACATTTCGGACATTCCATTGAGTCCTCCCAGGGTGGTTACGTTCACAGCTGACGGCGAATTTAAGCAAGAGCTGCACCAAATTGTCATTCCGTGCGTTTTCAATAACTTACGATTTACGTAATTGACTGGAATCGGGTATTTTCAGGAAATTGACGGTACAAAAGAGTCCGGCTCGTCAATTTTTTGTCCATCACGAGGGCTGTCATGGCAGGAAAAGGGCGCGGAAAGGGCATTGCGCTCTGGCCCCAAGGCGAGCGACCTCGGGAGCGTCTCCTTACCAAGGGGCCCGAAGCCCTGTCCGATGCCAATCTGTTGGCGATTCTGCTGAGAACCGGCCGTCGCGATGCATCCGCCGTCCAGGTTGCACTGGAACTTCTTGAACGGATGGGTGGGTTGGGAGGACTCGCGGCCTGTGGGACGGACGAACTCTGCACCATCCCTGGAATCGGCCCTGCCAAGGCGGCTCAGCTCAAAGCCGCCTTGGCACTGGGGAGACGGTCACTCGCCGCTCCACTTTCAACCGGGACGCGCATCTCATCGAGTGCGGATCTCTACAAGCACTTTCACCCGTTATTGCGCGAGGTGAAGCACGAACTGTTTAAGGTCGTCCTGCTTGATGCTAAGAACGTCGTCATCAGAGAGGTGACCGTGTCCGAAGGAAGCCTCACACTCAGCATCGTGCATCCGCGTGAGGTGTTTGCCCTGGCAGTCCGTGAGTCGGCGGCGGCTGTAATTCTTCTTCATAATCACCCCAGTGGAGATCCCACACCGAGTGGAGAGGATCGGCACCTGACAAGCCGTCTTGTCGAAGCTGGACGGCTGTTGGGGATCCGTGTGGTCGACCATATTATCCTCGGGGATGGTCGCTATGTAAGTTTTGCAGATGAAGGGTGGTTGACGGAACAGTAGGTGCGGAATGACACTCTTGGAATGCTGATGAGCCGGAGTACGGTAGAACAGTGAGGAGGAACATGGCGTAACACATCATCGCGGCACAAGGAGGACCGAACATGGAAACGACCTGTATAGAGTCCGTCAGGAATGTAGCGATCGTATCCAGTGCAGGTGCAGGAAAAACGTCTCTCTGCGAGGCCTTGTTGTACATGGGAGGCGCGAGTCCGGTACTTGGCTCCGTCATGCAGGGAACGACCGTTTCTGATTTTGAGCCTGAAGCACTCCGTCATCGTACGTCAACCAGCGCCAGCCTGCTCCAGTTTTCGTGGAGTCATACCCAGCTCACCTTGATCGATACCCCGGGCGCATTGGCGTTGCTTGGTGAATCTATGGCTGCGCTTCGTGCCGTCGATGCCGTCGTGCTCGTGATGACCGAACAAATCGGAGTGCGTACAGAACTCGCTCGCCTATGGGCAAGGATCAAAGACTTAGAACTTCCTTGCCTGCTGTTCCTGAATGGACTTGACAAGGATGGCGCGTCCTTTGAGCGCACCCTTGAAATGTGTCGCAATCAACTCGACTGTATGCCGATTCCCCTGACGGTGCCGGTCAAGGCCGGAGGGACATTGGATGGTGTGGTTGATGTGCGGCTCAAACAGTTCGTGCGATCCGGACCGAGCTCGGCGAAAGCCGAACTCCTTCCGGTTCCAACGCAGCTTGCGGAGAGCTTGAGCCGAGCCAGGACCCAGCTCGTGGAGGCTGTAGCAGAAAGTGGAGAGACACTGCTGGAGGCCTATCTGGCGGAGGGCGATCTGAGTGACGCAGCTCTCTTGGAAGGACTGCGTCGAGATATTGTCATGAGGCAATTCCTTCCAGTCTATGCCGGATCGGCCACGCAGAATGTGGGGGTGTGGTCTCTGCTCGATGCCATGGTCAGCCTTTTTCCATCGCCGTTTGAGCGTGGTCTGGCCCATCCCTGGTCCGGCATCCAGCCGGAGACCCATGACAGGTGTGAGCGGAAGGGGACCGTCGAGGAACCATTTTCTGCCTATGTCTTTAAGACGATCATCGACCCATTTGTCGGTCGATTGTCCTATTGCCGTGTGGTGTCGGGCAGCGTCCATGCTGACTCGACGGTGCTCAATGCCTCACAGCATGTGCGGGAGAAACTTGGCCATTTCTACCGAGTCTTGGGGAAACGGCATGTGCAGGTCGATTCAGCCAAAGCGGGAGACATCGTGGCGATGGCTAAACTCAAGGACACCCACACCGGCGATACGTTATTGCACGAGGGAAATTCGCTCTGCTATCCAGGTCTTGGTCTATCGAAGCCGATTCTGTCTTATGCGATCGAGGCCAAGTCGAAGGCGGATATCGATAAGGTCAGTCTCGGACTGCACAAGCTGATTGAAGAAGATCCGACGCTGGAATTTTCTCGAAACGACGAAACAAAAGAAATGGTGCTCAGCGGAATGGGGCAATTCCATATCGACCTTGCGCTGGAAAAGCTCCATCGAAAATTTGGAGTTGACGTCATCCTCCATACGCCAAAGATTCCCTATCGAGAAACCATCAAGACCAAGTCACAGGCACAGGGGAAGTACAAAAAACAAACGGGGGGACACGGGCAGTACGGCGATTGTTGGCTTGAGGTGGCGCCCTTGTCGCGGGGACAGGGATTTGCCTTCGAGAATCGAGTCGTCGGAGGGGCCATTCCTCGGAATTTCATTCCGGCGGTTGAAAAGGGTGTGCATGACGCCATGCACGAGGGACCATTGAGCGGCTGTCCGGTGGTCGATCTTCAGGTTGCCGTCTATGATGGGTCCTACCATGTGGTCGATTCTTCGGAAATGTCGTTCAAGATCGCAGGCTCGATGGCATTCAGAAAAGCCGTGGAGAGCGCGCATCCCGTGTTGCTGGAGCCAGTGATGACAGTCGAGATCGACACGCCGACTGAGGCGGTTGGGGCTGTGATGGGGGACTTGAATGCCCGCCGGGGACGAATCCTCTCCGTGAATGCGCAGGATCATGTGGAGCAGATCAAGGCGCTGGTGCCGCTGGCGGAATTACTCAGGTACGCCACTGCGTTGAATGCCCTGACCGCCGGCCGAGGGAGTTATGCGATGGAATTTGCGCAGTACGACGAAGTCCCACGGGAGCTCGTCGGAAAGATTCTGGAGAAGCGAAAAGCTGAAGGACAGGCCGTTGCGTCACACGCGGAACACTAGCCTGTCATTCGTAACGCGTGAGACGTGAAGCGTCTCGGCCAACTGTTGCAGTGTTCATGTTTGTGCTGTGTGCACAACCACGAAGTACGTTGTGCCATGTGGGTTGAGTTCTCAACGGTCAGTTGCACGCTGAGCTCTTTGATACGTTCGGAGTGGGTTCTTCGAGGGGATGGACCATCGTGAATTAGTCGGAGGTCTTCAACACGACATAGAATGCGCGGGTTTCTCGAAGGACGCGCAGCAAGATTGTGTCACCACGTCTCGATCGGGAAATAGCTGCAGTATAGTCAGCGAGCGAAGAGGTTTCAGCACGGTTCACCTCTTTGATCAGGTCGCCCTCGCGCAGCCCTTCGGCATGGGCCAAGCTGTTCGGCTCAACTCGCATAATCACAACCCCTTTGGCTTCACGAAGTTTGAACCTTTCAGCGAGGCTGGGCGTCAATTCCTGAACCTCCACTCCAAGTTTGATCTCCACGCGGGCGTGGGGAGCCGTGGGCACGGCTGCTGTGTCGCGGCGTTCGGTGAGGAGAATGGCGAGTGTGAGGTGCTTCAGATCCCGGATCACGTCGATCTTGGCGCTGGCACCAGGAGTCAGTGTCCCGATCAATCGAGAGAGCTTGTTGGGTGAATCGACGATGATCCCATCGATCCGGACGATGACATCACCCGGTCGTATGCCGGCCTCGGCGGCAGGATCTTTCTCGAAGACTTCATTGACCAAGACCCCTTCGCCCTCGGAGACGCCGAATTTCTTCGCGAGGTCCGCCGTCAGGGGTTGAATACCGACGCCAAGCCATCCGCGGATGACTTTTCCTTTCGCCAACAGCTGTTCAATGACATGCTTGGCCATGTTCGACGGAATCGCGAATCCAATGCCCTGGGCAAAATTGATGATGGCCGTATTGATGCCGATCACTTCGCCACGAAGGTTGAATAACGGCCCTCCGGAGTTGCCTGGATTGATGGAGGCATCGGTCTGAATGAAGTTTTCGTACCGTGAGAGATTCATGTTTTCCCGACCGATGCCGCTGACGACGCCGAGGGTCACGGTGCGGTCCAAGCCGAAGGGGTTTCCGACCGCCAGTACCCATTGACCGACTTTGACGCCGGACGAATCGCCGAATGGCGCACTGGGAAGCGGCCGATCGGTGGGCACTTTGAGTAGCGCCAAGTCCGTATCCGGATCCTTGCCGATCACCTGCGCAATGAGCTTGGTTTTATCCGAGAAGCGAACCTCGATCTCCGTCGCATCGCCGATAACATGGTTGTTGGTGACGATGAGTCCCTCGCTATTCACGATCAGACCGGAACCGGAACCCGATGCGTTGGGCATTCGTTCTCCTGAGGCGTCACGGAGTTTTCCCGCCGTCGTTATAGGGAAGAGGTTGACGACGGAGGGCTTGGCCTGTTCGGCGAGTTCCGTAATGACGGTTTGAATCTCTTCGAGCATGCGTATGCCGGGCGAGTCGGCATTGACGGCTTCGACTGTCGGCACGAAAGAGACCGATGCGAGAAGGGAAAGGATAAGGATGAGGAGAGGCACGGGAGAAAGGACGCACGCGCTACGGGACGTCATCGGTGCCATGAAGGAACATTGTAACTGATCTTATGTTCCTGTGCCTACTCCCGGCGAGGAAAGTGTCAGTGTCGGGGTGAGTGGGCGCTGTCCCGTAAACCAGTGCGTGAGTTGATCCAGTTCCGTTTGAGGGCCGATCACGATCACGATGTCGCCCGGTCGGAGGACAAGCTCACTGTTGGGAGCCAAGAGAAAGGGCCCCCGCAGAATGGTGGCGACGTGGGATGTGAGGAGTTTGGGGATAGCGCTCAGCGGTTGTCCGGATGCAGCAGCGTCGCGCACCACCGCGAGCCGTTCGATCCCAGCCGATCGTACCGTCAGGTCGTGGTGCAACAAGAGCAAATCTTGATGGATCGCTTCAAGTTTGAGTTCGCGGATTTGTGCATCGACGCGCACCAAGGCTCGTTTCAGCTCGTGCACGCGGGCACGGGCATCGGTCAGGGCCTCATCAACGGCGTAGACAATCGAATCCGATTGAAGTCTGGAGTGGAGTCGATCGGACACCTGCACGGCGACGAGTTGCCCAACTCGAGCGGTGACCTCATCGATGCGCTGGAGTAAGGAGGACGCTTGCCAGTGCAGGCGGATAATCTCAACCTTGCGGTTGACGACTTCGGAAATCGATAAGATGCCTTCATAAAAGGCATGTCCGGTAATCGACAGTTCCTTATGGACTCGGTCAAGCAGCTCGAATGCCATGTTCTGATAACGTATATTATGTCAACTCGAAGATTATTCCGCCAGCCTGTCGCACCTTAGACTTCCTGCCCTCTATTCAAGGACCTGGCCGCTGAGGCGCTGATCGGACTATAGCATATTCGTCTCTCGGGAGCAGAGCATGATCGGATCGGGCCGTTCATTTCTATCAGCATGAGACCGATGCCGTTTATTTATCCGAACGTGAATTTGGAAGCTCCGCACATGAGACGTGTCCGCAGGTTCCCTGCTATCAGTCTAGCACCTGCCGACAGAGTTCGTGTTCTAGTTGAAGTATTGGATATGGAATATTACGGGCGCCGGTTCGTCGACTCAGTGGGGGTTGATTCTTCAGTCATTCAGGGTCGGTCAAGTCCACTAACCGGCCCCCTCAAGCGGAGATCCTCTCAGATTGCGGGCCTTTCCATCCTGATACCGGGTTCGTTTGTTTCTGCATGAACTGATAGCCCGCCCTCACCATCTCACCCCTCAGCACTGGATCAATTCCTGACTTGAAGAGGACGACGGTGGCAAACGCGTACTGCTGGCATTGAGGGAAGCGCCGGCACTGCTCATCGAGGCGCTGGATTTCCTGTTGCATTTCGATGAACATGCGATTGCCGATCACCGCAGGCTCGAATTCGCATCCCTTCGTATAATGGTCATTAAACCCCAGCCACGCCATGCCACCAAGATCAAGCCCATGGACGATCTTCTCCATCTCACGAATTGAAAGGCGATAGATATAGTTCCCCGTGCCGTCTCCATAGTCTTCAAATCCATGGTTCACCGGATGAATCGTCACGATATCAGGGCAACGGGGCTCCAGGCCGAGCAGTTTCGATATGATGCTCTTGATGAGGGGTCGAATTTTGTCGCGTTGTGACAACTGGAGCCCCAGGGTCACGTCGTCAAGCGGCTCGATCAGGATCACGGCCTTCCGGCTGACTCGCAACATCTCATAGAGGGCAATGGTCGGCCGCGGAAAGTGATGATAGGATTCCTTGCAGAAGACGACATCGAATGAGTCGTCCTTAAAAGTCAGATTCTCCGCATTTTCGACCGCGTATTCGCCGAAAAGTCCCCGCGCCTTTCCCCGTTCAAGCAGACACGAACCGATGTCACTCAGCAAGACGCTCGTGATTCCAAAGAGTTTCCGAAGTCTGACAGAATCAATCCCATAGCGGCCGTCCCCGACTGTCAGCCAGCTAGCACCACGATAATGCTCAGCCAGCTGGATGCAGGTCTCATACATTCGCCGGTGCCGCCAAAAGTCTACGGTATCGTCCCGGAACCAGCTTTCGTGGATCCGCTGACGGTCGGGTCCATGGATGTCATTCTCCATGTGTCAACGCTGCATGTCGATAAAGACTTTGTCGTCTGCCATGAGACTCTCCCGGGCTTAACCCGCCGCAGCTTGAAGGTCCATGTTTGGAATCGTATCGTTCTCGTCTAAATCGCTTGCACCACAACCGGCTGGAAGCTACGGCAAGATCTCATTGCCTGGAACCTCCCGCCGCATGAGAGGGATTGTACCCTCTGCTGTACCTGATGCAACGAGAATGTGAGTTTGTTAGCGGTGCGGGCGATCAAGTCGCAAGAGATGTTCGGCAAACAGGACCGCATCTCCGTGGCCCAGTCGGAGCTAAGGATGGCTTGGCGATCTTGACCGTAATGGTATCCGACCCTATTGTATTCTTCGGTCGTCTCTTGGATCAAGCGATCCAAGGCATCATAGGCAAAGTTGATGGTGCCGGCGCCTGTCGCGGTATCGCTGGCTTTCGTCAGCCGACCCACGGCGTCGTAGGCAAAGGTGGTGGTGCTGTCGGCATAGATCGCCTTGGTTCGGCGATTGAGCGCGTCGTACTCGAAGGTGGTCGGTTGGTTTTTCCGATCCAGGAAGTGGTTCGGATTGCCCGCCGGATCGTAGTCGTAGGTCTCTGTCCGACTCAGGGCATCGGTGCGCGTCTTGAGCCGATCCATCGTGTCGTACGTATACGTCGTCGCTTGATTCTTCGCATCGGTCACAGTGAGCAAGTTGCCATTCCGATCATACGAGAAGCGCGTGAGCCCCTGGCGGGCATCGGCAATTTCCGTGACCCGATTCAGTCCGTCGTAACGGAACTGCGTCTGTAATCCCCTCGGATCCGTCAGACTCGTGAGGCGTGAGACGGCTTCGTACGTCCGCTGCGTGGCATTCCCCAATGGATCCGTCGCGGTAATCAAATTGCCGTTCGTATCATAGGCAAACGTCGTGGGCGGCTCTGTGGCAATCGGCCCTTGCACGCTCGTGGGTTGTCCGAATTCGTTATACCCAATTGTGGTCACATGCGTGAGCGGATCTTTCACGGTCAATAAGTTTCCATTGGCGTTGTCGTACGTGAATTCCGTCACCTGATTGAGCGCATCCGTGATCTTGGCCACCCGATTGAACATGGCGTGATACTCAAACTGAGTCGGTTGATTGTTCGGGTCGATGATCTTCTTCGCATTCCCTTGGGCATCGTACTCGAACTTGGTGGTCCG
>Ga0224500_10000952_pt1 | contig 18086 bp, 16 predicted proteins | sample SF_Oct11_sed_USG_FD_168126 | JGI IMG/M metagenome (GOLD analysis project Ga0224500, IMG submission 168126) | Sediment microbial communities from San Francisco Bay, California, United States - SF_Oct11_sed_USGS_4_1 | ecosystem: Environmental > Aquatic > Marine > Sediment | place: USA: California... | reverse complement strand
CGGCGGGACGGCCGACCAGTACATTCAATCCGGCTCGAACCAAAACTTTAAGTTCCTCATCGCCGATTTCCTGCTCCGGCCGGAATCGTCGGTGCAGGCTGATTCCCTGCTGGTCGAGCGAGTGCCACGGACCGTACAGGCGATCCTGCTTACACATGAGGCCCGCGATTGCGCCGCCGACAACTCGCTTCCGGTCGTCCTCGTCGCCGCGCTCGCGAACGCGTGGAAAATAGCCCAGCAAATTGGGGCTCGCATAACCAAGCTCACGGATACCCCGGGTCGCTGCGTCGACCGTTGTCCACTCCGATAGGGGATCGACGACGAGCATGGCGCCTCGCTCGCGGCAATACATTTCTGCAGCCAGGACGGCGGCCGGGCCGGTGTCCATCCCCCTGCCCGGTGGCGGTAAGTACAGCAAATCAAAGTTGTCGACCCGCTCCAGCGCGAACAAGCCACTGCGTGCGTGGCGCGAACCGATCAGGTCGTAGTCCGACAGCTCGCCACCATCCGTACCCGCCTGGGCATGACTGACATACGCCGATTCGTAGGAGCGCCCGTTCGCAATCGTTCTTTCGGGTCGATGCGTCGGATACGGCGCTTCAGCGCGAGCGAGCTCGGAGCTCATCAGTTCGTCGGCGACAAAAACGCTCGAGTCTTTCTTCCAGGACACTCTCTGAAACAACTCCTGGTCGATGACCGTGCCGGTCGACGGATTCACACGTTGCAGAGTGAGATTGAAGAGATCTTCTTCGACGTCATCCATTCCATCGTAGTCAACGGCGGCACGTACATGCTCGGTAGAACCGGGATCCACTGAGCGTAACACCAGCGCAGAACCGCTCGCCGGCAAGCACAACATTGCACCGCGGGCACGGTTGGCTACACGAACGACGTACAGTCGCCTGCCACCATGCTCAAAGAACAGTTTCACCGCGGGTCCCAGGCTGGACCGCACCCAAACATCACCGAAGCGTCTTCGAAATTCGCCAAAGTTGTGTACCAGGACCGGCGTATTCAAGGGACCACGAAGCGCACGGCCGACGAAGGCAGCCGTGGTTTCCGGGCACACGTCGATGGGCTGATCCATCGCCGCGATTTCTGTGACCGTTATTCCATGGTCAACTGCATCTGACAAACTTGTCTCCGAACTTGGTCAGATTAGCGTGCGCACATTCTAAACACTCGCGATCACGTATGCACTTGGTTAATCTGTCGAGTCATGAGCGATCATCTTGGCAACGCCTATCCAGGGCTCGCAGGAGAACTGCGAAAACGCTCTTTTGCGTCGCTGCCCACACCGGTTTCACACCATGAGCTTGAGCTTGCAGGCGGTTCCCGAACGATATTGGTAAAACACGACGATCAGACGAGCCCGATATACGGCGGCAACAAGATCCGCAAGCTCGAGTACATTTTTCAACGCGCCAAAGAACGTAACGCGAGGCGCGTAGCAACGTTCGGCACGGTCGGCTCAAATCATGCGCTGGCTACAGCGATAATTGCCAAGTCGCTCGGTTTCGGCTGTACCTGTTTCCTCGCCCACCAGAAACCGACCGCGAATATTCCCGGAATACTCGATGCACACCTCACGCTCGGCACCGAGCTCGTACATGTCGGTGGTGGAGTCAATCGACTGGATGTTTACCGCCGCTACCTGCAAAACCGCAAGGTCTGGGTGATTCCGCTCGGCGGCAGCAGCTGGCTGGGTGCGGTCGGATTTGTAAACGCCGGCATGGAAATCGCGGCGCAAATTGCAGCCGGCGAACTCGATACGCCCGATCGCATTTACATGGCTAACGGAACCATGGGCAGCGTTGCCGGACTGGCACTGGGGCTGGCTCTGGCGGGCCTGCCGACTGAAATTCATGCGGTTCGCATAACAGAGACCCGCTACGCGAATTGGAAAGGAATGTTGCGGCTGATGAACAAGACCGCAAGTTTGCTGAATCGCATCGACCCTTCTATTCCCGCGAACCTGGCAGAGCGCTGCAGGATAGTCTGGCGCGATGATTTCGTTGCGGGTGGCTACGCAAATGTCGACGACGCGACGCTGCGCGCTGTCGAGTTTGCGAAAGACACGATGGACCTGACGCTGGAGACGACGTACACAGGTAAGACGATGGCCGCTTTGTTGCACGATCTTGATACTAATCGCGCGGGAGGTCTGAATCTCTTCTGGAACACCTACAGCTCCAGTGCCATCCCGGTACCGAGGAACGCGCGCTCGCAGCGCGCCAATCTGCCGAATTCCTTTGCGCGCTATTTCACTTGAAACGCGCAAAGCTATATCGATACTTAATTATCGCCTGGGCTAAAGAACTTCGTCTTCCGCCTCGAGCTCTCGCATCATTTCCCGGACTTCGTCGAGCGTCGGCTCGTTAGGGTCCGGCACGACAACGTTGTGAACAACCTGCGCTCGCGCCATCACCTCGTTTGCGTCGTACTGGACGATACTGACCGGAATACCGAGGGGCGCTTGTGCCAGCGTCGCAAGATGACTTTGCAAGTGATCGTTAAGCGGTGCTGCCCCGGATTGTGCGTGCGCAGCGATGAGCGTCTGCAATCGTTCTTCGGGTGAGCGCGTATCGTCTTCCAGCGGCGCATGCGCCTCGAAGTAGAGTACGCCGTCTCTGCTGCCCAGCTGGTAGGGCTCATTGAGAATCGTGACCGCTTCGCCAACGCCAACCAACGTGTAGAGATATTCGATATTCTCCGGATACAGGCGCACACACCCATGACTGACACGCATGCCGACGCCGTAAGGTTCATTCGTGCCGTGTATCAGGTAGCCCGGCAGGTCCAGCTTGAGTACGCGCGTGCCGAGCGGGTTGTCGGGTCCAGGAGGCACGATCGACGGCAGGGGATCACCCATCTCGGCGTGTTCCTGGCGCACCGACGCCGGTACCCACCATGAAGGATTTTCTGCCTTGGCAACAACGGTCGTTTCGCCCAGCGGCGTTTCCCAGCCCACACGGCCAATGCCGATTGGGTAGGTAAGAACCCGCTGCGATTCCCCTTCCGCGCGCGGTGGGTAATAGAACAATCGCTTGCTTGCGATGTTCAAAACGAGACCGCGCTGCGGCGCCGCCGGCAGCACGAATTGTGTCGGTAACAGCACCGGTGTTCCCTCGCCGGGCAACCAGGGATCGACACCGGGATTCGCCTCGACGAGATCGTCATAACCGAGGCCGTAGGTTCGTGCCAGGTCGGAAAACGTGTCTTCAGGTCCAACGATGACAATCTGCGGCTCACCGACCACGGTTTGTTCATCCGAGCTCAGCGTAAACGAATTGCTATCGATGGGATCGTGAACCGGCCGATCTTCTATCGCTATGACATCAGGCCCCGATCGCTTGTTCATTCCCGACATGAAACCATCAAGCGTCTCGCAACCCGCGTTCATGAGCACTGCAGCAAGAACGAGCGTGCGAACTATTTTTTTAGTTGGATATCGCAATTAACTTTTCCGATTGGCGGGGCGCCAGTTGTTACTGACGATATCGCGGTAACGCGGTCGGCACTACCAGTTTTTAACGCACTGCGGGCTCTTGCCGTCCGCCACCGCCTGGTTGTAAATCGGCAGTGTTTTCTGCCATTGCGAAATCAGGTTTTCGATACGGGTTTCATTGGCGGGGTGCGTCGACAGGTGTTCCGGCGGTTTTTTCTTGCCGCCCTGATTGGCCATGTTTTGCCACAGGTCGACCGCCGCACGCGGGTCGAATCCGGCTTTCGCCATGTACTCCAGACCGACGATGTCGGCTTCTGTTTCCTGTCCGCGGCCCATCGGCAGTTCAAGTCCCAGGGCCGCACCTGCCTGCATTGCCTGGCTCGCCGTATAGGCGCCGCCCGTGTAGCCACCACCCATGATGACCGCAAGCGCCTCGATTCCGATGCCCGTCAACGATGCACGCGACGCTCTTTCATTGACATGCTTCGCCGTGACATGCGCGATTTCATGGCCCATTACGGCGGCAAGCTGATTGCCATCGTCCGTAATTTCGAGGATGCCCGTGTAAACACCAATCTTGCCGCCCGGCATCGCAAACGCGTTGACCTGTGGCGACTCAAAAATGGCCAGCTCCCATTCGATATCGCTGTACGGCGGCTCGAGCTCCGCGACAACAGCCTGCGCAACACAGGCAACAAAGTCGATCTTTGCGCGGTCGGTCGCCAGCGGCAGCGTCGCGCGATAGGCATTGAACGTGGACGCAGCCTGCGCCTCAAGCTCGGCGTCCGACTTGAATATCAGCTGACCCCGGCCCGTCGGCGACGTAGAGCACGACGCAAGCAAGGTCGAAATAATTACCAATATCAACAGTTTAGAAAAATGCATAGCCGTTTGCCTCATCAAATCACCACTGGATTATAGCGCCCGAAATGGCGATTAAGTTCATCGAATTAAGACAGCCGGGCGTGCAATCGGTTCCGTGCACCTAACGTGGCAGGCGCGACTCGAATTTTTGTCGCCAGCTCGCCGCATCCACCTTCTCGAGGGCGCCATCGATGCCGCCCATCAATCGTTTCTGCAGCGGCTGCTTGATCTTGAATACGACCGAATAGATTTCTCTGTCCCGGGCGTGTTCGTTCAGCAGCTCGTCACTGGTTTTGATGTCGTCGGCCAGCCCCAGAGCCACCGCGCGGCTACCGTACCAGTGTTCGCCAGTAGCCACTTTTTCGAGATCGAGATTTGGCCGGTACTTCGCCACGGCTTCCTTGAACAGGGAATGCACATCCTCGAGTTCTTCTTTGAGCTTGGCCCGATCTTCGTCCGTATTCTCGCCGAACATCGTCACGGTGCGCTTGTACTTGCCCGCGGTTACCTGCTCGAATTCGACGCCATGGCTATCGAGCATGCGATTGAAATTGGGAATCTGTGCAATCACCCCGATAGAGCCCAATATCGCGAACGGTGCGGCACAGATTCTCGTCGCCACGCAGGCCATCAGGTAGCCGCCACTCGCAGCAACCTTGTCGACACAGACGGTCAACGGGATATGGCGATCCCGGATGCGCGCAAGCTGCGACGCTGCCAGCCCGTGCTCATGCACCACCCCGCCGTGATTTTCGAGGCGCACGATGACTTCGTCGTCTTCCGTCGCCACGTCGAGAATCGCGTTGATTTCTTCGCGCAGGGATGGGACCCCGCTCGCTTTCAGGTCACCCTTAAAATCCATGACAAAACTTCGTGGTTTCTGCGCGTCTGCTTGCGCTTCGGTTTTGTCCTGTTTCTTTTTAGCTTTGGCTGCTTTTTTTCGCTGGTCCTTGCTCAGCACTGCGTGCTGCAGCGTCTCAACGAGGGCCTGGTGCTTCTTGTTAAGGTTCTCGACCTCCAGACCTTCATGCGCAGCCTTCCGCCCCGCAGAGGCTGCCACCGCGATAATGACAACGATTCCGGCAACTACCGTAATCACCTTGAGAAGAAACAGTCCGTAGGCGGCCAGGAATTCGATCATATTGCGATGCCAACATTGTTTTTTTGCAGTACCTGTTCGGCACGATAACTGGAGCGAACCATGGGTCCGGCCACAACTTCAAGGAATCCTTTTTCCAGGCCCTCAGCGCGATAAGCTTCAAATTCCGCCGGCGTCACGTAGCGCTCCACCGCCAGGTGGTTGGGCGTTGGCCGCAGGTACTGGCCCAGGGTCAGGATATCGACATTCGCCTCGCGAAGATCGTGCATGGTTTGCATGATTTCATTGTCCCGCTCGCCAAGACCCAGCATCAGGCTCGTCTTCGTCAACACTTCCGGCCGGTGCAGTTTCGCGTGACGCAACACGTTAATGGTCTGTGTATAGCTCGCTCGCGGGTCCCGCACCGGGTGTGTCAGTCGCTTTACGGTTTCGACGTTCTGAGCGAACACTTGCAGGCCGGAATCAACAACCGTTTCGACGTGTTCGAGGACGCCGTTGAAATCCGGCGTCAACGCTTCGACCGCCGTGTTGGGATTCAATTTCCTGATCTCACGCACACAGGCGGCGTAGTGTGCGGCACCACCGTCGGCCAGGTCGTCCCTGTCCACCGATGTGATAACGACGTATTCAAGGCCCATGAGTTGCACGGCCTTTGCCGCGTTCAAGGGCTCCTCAGCGTCCAGCCAGCCCTTCGGGTTGCCCGTATCGACGGCACAGAAGCGGCACGCGCGTGTGCAGACAGACCCCATAACCATGATTGTTGCGGTACCGGCATTCCAGCATTCGCCGATATTCGGGCACATGGACTCCTCGCAAACCGTACTCAGTCGGTGCTCATGCACAATCTTGCGTGTACCTGAATAGCCGGACCCCGACGGCATTTTTGCTCGCAACCAGCGTGGTTTGTCACCACGCACAAGCGGTTCGTTATCGCGGCGCTGTTTGACGCCGTTCTTGACCGCCGAGAACCCGGCTTCGGTGCGATATTTCTGGCCGCTTTTGACTGGTTCGCCCGGCACGATGGGAATGCCGCGAAATGTTTTCTCGTCGTTGCTCATGTATTTGCCGAAAAGTCGAATTGCCCAGCCCGGGTTGACGGGGCGGCATTGTCGCACAAATCGCAGGCAAAAAAATCCCGGCCGAAGCCGGGAGAATCAGGGGGAAATCGGGATCAGACGCCTTGCTGTCAGTGCAGTCGCGACCAGCTCACCAGCTTCACAGCGGCCTGCTGGAGGTCGAAGTTGCGAGCCAGGACCGCTTCGATATCGCGTTTGTCCGAGGTCTGCTCCATCGGGCAATTGAGCTCAACAACCCCGCAAAACTCGTTGTCGCCGCGATAATCAGCATCGGTCAATATGAACTGCGTGTAGTACTTGGCGGACATGGTCTAAATCTACCCGCGACCGGCGCACATGACTGTGAGCCAGAGCACAAATCGCCGGACAGCCGGCAGCGGAACTCAGAACTTTGACATAAGTCACATTAGGGGCGATTTTGGCGTAACATTCGCCGCTAAATCGACACGGTGCACAGAATTGGCGCGCTGGCATATGTAACATCGTCGCCAGTTAATTCCTGTCCTTATTCGAAACGCTAATCAGATAGCTTGGGAACCCTAGTAATGAACACAAGATCCGGACTTGTCAGAATCCTGATATTGGGCGTCGCCCTGCTGGCCGCAGGTAGCGGCTACGCGCAGGACGAACTCCGAAAGACCTTTTTCAAGGAAGCCGACGCCGCGAAGGCCTCCGCCGAAGCCGTGAACGCGAAGCTGTTCGCGCCGAAGAGTTACGAAACCGCCATGAAAGAATATCTCTCGGCAGAGGACTTGCTCGAGCGTGGTCGAAATATCGAATATGTGCGCACGAACGCTGCGGATGCGACACGCCATTTCAAGACAGCAACCGAGGCCGCTAAACTTGCCCAAACGGCACTTGCCCAGGCGATCAAGAGTCGCCAGGACGGCGCAAATGCAAGAGCACCCGAGTTGGCGACCGATCTCTGGGATAAGGCGCAGCAGGAATTTGTTCGAGCGATACAGCTATTGGAACGTGGCGACCTGAAAAACGCCAAGCGCCGCGAAGTTGAAGCGACCAGTTTGTACCGCGAGGCGGAGTTGTTCGCAATCAAAGCGCAATACCTCGACGAAACCCGACGGCTGCTGGCGGATGCTGATCGTGCGCGAGTCGGAAGATACGCGCCGATTACACTGGGCAAGGCGAAACAATACCTTGCCGACGCCGAGCGCGAGCTGAATGAAAATCGCTATGACACGGACTTGCCTCGCAGTCTCGCTATCGCAGCCAACTACGAAGCAAAACACGCCTTGTACCTGTCCGAGATAGTTCGCCAGGTGCGCGATAAGGACCTCACACCGGAACAACTGGTCCTGAACTGGGAACAGCCCCTGCGCGCCATCTCCGGTGTTGCCGACATAACACCCTACATGCAGGACGGACCCGATCGCCTGACGGCAGAATTGCTGGCCTACTTCAATGAGCAGGCCAATACCCTGCAGGCCCTCGAGCAGGAAAAAGCTGAGAACGAAATTCGCCTCGCCGAAATGGAAGAGGAAATGCGCACGATGGACGAACGCCTCGGTGGCGCCACTGCCGAACGCGCAGCGTTAGTCCAGCGCCTGGAAGCACAGGCTCGAGTCAAGGAACAGTTCGAGCGGGTTGAAAAACTGTTTACATCATTTGAGGCACGTGTATTCCGCGAGGGCGACACCATCATCCTGCGCATGATTGGCCTGAGTTTCGACAGCGGCAAATCGCAGATCAAACCGGAAAATTTCGAACTGCTCGGAAAAGTTGAAAAAGCAATCGACATATTCCCGCGCAGCGAATTGACGATCGAAGGCCATACCGACGCGCACGGCGGCGACGACATGAACCAGAAATTGTCCCAGGACCGGGCTGAGTCTGTGAGGCAGTACATGATCAATGCAATGCGTATCCCCACCTACCGGCTCATCGCAACCGGTTATGGCGAAACGCGACCGGTCGCAAGTAACGAGACGGAAGCCGGTCGTGCACGCAACCGACGCATCGATATCGTGATCAGGCCGAACCTGGACCCGACCTAGTCTCACCCGCTAAATCAGACACGACACCGCGCCACCATTTCGCAATGGTGTGCGCGGTTTTTTCGTTGGCGAGGTAGCCGTATTCGGCATGCACGTTGAGTTCACCATCGAGACGGAAGTAGTTATACAGCTCGTCGTCCTCGATGGACTCCACGAGACCGAGCTTCGACATTGCCGCAAAGTCGTCCGCCAGCGTTGGATCGATGGCCGTCAGATCGCCGATCGCCGTCAGGTTTTTCCAATTACGAATGTTGCGCGGATACCGATCCTTGCCGTTGCGGTCGTTGCCCTTGAGTCTTTGCTGTATGAAGCGCTGGCCCAGCGGACTGCCCATGGTCAGGAAGAGATCGATCTCCACTGGATTGCCGTGGTCGTGACTCAACTCCCACAGGGCGTCGTAAGCCAGGACAGAACCCATGCTGTGCCCGATCAGCAGCACAGGACGACCGGCGCCGGATGCAGCGAGCAGTGGCACCTTGAGCATGCGCCGCACATGGTTACCGATGTCATTGCTGTTGCGTTCGTAGCGCAAGAGGTCACGCAGGTGAACTTCCATGCGCTCGTTGGCGAGATGCGGAATCAGAAACGGCAGGACGTCACCGAGCTGGTATACCAAGCGCGTCAGGCGACGCAACCATGTCGAAGCCTCGGCAATGTCTCTCGAGCCCGGGGCTGCCTGGCTGATGACAGCTTCGATCGCCGCCCGATCGAGTTCATAGTCGCGATGTTCACAATAGAAATCGTAGGTCCAGGACACGACGTCGAAATTGGCCGATCTTGCCGCGATCGAATCCGCGACGGGCACGTCGATCCGGCGCAATCCTGCCAGCAGGCAACGCAGCAAAGCATCACGATGTAATTCGTGCGACGGCTTGGGCAACAAGCCCGGAACGTAAATGATGAGCGGACGTGTCATCGTCTAATCGACAGGCAACAATTCCGGTAATTCGCCGACGTGCACAATCTCCAGATCCGGCGACGGATAATCAGAAGGCCACGCTGCCTCGTTGCGATTCACCCACGCCGTCCGCAGACCCGCGGCCCGGGCTCCTTCCACGTCATACAGCGGATGATCCCCGATATGCAGCGTCTCTTCCTTGCTCGCACCGCCCACCCGAACCGCCATCTCAAAGACCTGTGGCGCAGGTTTTGCGGCGCCGGCGAGCGCCGCGGTGACAACATCGTCGAACAGGTGCCGGATGCCAATGGTTTCGAGATTCGCGTTGCCATTCGTCACGGCGATGAGCCGAAATCGCTCGCCAAGGACTTCGAGTGCAGGAACCACTTCGGGAAACAGCTCGACATCGTTGCGCGCCGCATCGAACACACTAAAGGCCTCGTCGATAAAATCCGTGCTGTAACCCGCGGCAACGCCAATTCGTCCAAGCACAGTATGCCGAAGAAACGTAAGGTCATGCGCACGGTCGCTGAACTCGGCTGTGACCTGAGTGCGAAGCTCGCGCAGATCCTCCGGCTGGTATATTTCCGTGATGCGGGGATAATTCTCGCCCAGCCATTCGTATAAATGCTGCTCAGCCCGACGGATCACCGGGTGGATTTCCCACAGGGTGTCGTCAAGATCTATGGTAATGGTGCGAATTCTGTTCACAGTTGCCGTTGCTCACCGTATCGACGACCATTGTGATTCCAAACCGAAGACGAGTCCAACACGGAGCCAGCATGAAATACCTGCACACAATGGTACGGGTGACCGACCTCGATACCTCACTCAACTTTTATTGCACGCAGCTGGGGCTGGTCGAGCTCCGACGCATAGACAATGAAAAAGGTCGATTCACCCTCGTATTCCTCGCGGCGCCCGGTGACGAGGACGCGCAGGTCGAACTCACGCATAACTGGGATCCGGAGGAGTATGGCGAAGGTCGCAACTTCGGCCACCTTGCGTACCGGGTCGACGACATTTACGCGCTGTGCCAGAAACTCATGGACGCCGGCGTCACGATCAGTCGTCCGCCGCGGGATGGACACATGGCCTTCGTGCGCTCGCCGGACAACATATCAATCGAGCTGCTGCAAAAAGGTGATTCCCTGCCGCCGCAGGAGCCCTGGTTGTCCATGGAGAACGTTGGTCGCTGGTAATGCGCCGGGGTCAGGTCCCCGGCGGCATCAATGGTGGCAACGGGTCATTCGTTGCAGCTTCGCTACCCGCAGCGACGACGGTGACCTTGCGCAATGCTTCCGCCAGCGCTGTGCCGTCCCACTCTGGCGTTGTCTCGCTGTAACTGCTGGCGGACAATTTTTGCAGTTCATCGGACAACGGCGCTGCAACCCGGGCGGCGAAGTCACCGATACTGCGCGGTGCATCGTCAGGCCACTGTAAGCGCCCCCACTCGATAAGCGCAGCACGCACGCTGGCCTTGTCGCCCTCGGCAGCCGCGTTTCTCGCGGCTTTGATGAATTTCGCCTGTTGCTTGTAGACAGGAGGTGGCTCCGGCTCTCGCGGTTCCCGTTTTTGCTCGCGCGACGACCACCACCACGCAATTAACGTCAACACCCAGATTCCGCCAAGCAACTGGCTGACTCGTTTCCAGAACGAATCGGGCACCAACTCCGCCGTCGGAGGCGTTGCAAGCTCTGCCGGCTCGGCCGGCGGCACTACCGGTGGCGGTACAACTATGGCTACAGGTGCTTCGACGTCGATCGTTCGCGACGGCAGTCTCGCCACTTTCCACTCGCCGGCTTCGATATCCCACCACGGGATGGCGACTTCAGGAACATCCACCGTGCCACCCCGTACCCCGATCATCGCGTACTGGTCCCTGCGCACGCCGCGGATGCCTTCCGCTTCAAACACGCGACCCAGTTCGGGTTTGTCAGCGTAAACATTCATGCCCTCGATTTTCGGCGGTTCGAGTGCCGGTATCTGCGTCTCTATCTGCCCCAGGGCGCTGATCGTGATTTTGCGCGTTACTGGCTCACCCGCCCTGATTTCATTTGGCTCGCGTGACCACTCTTCACTGAGCATGACATCGCGCGCGGGCAGCCAGGCTGCACCCGGCATATCCGCGGGCGGTGCAGGAATGGGCAGGACTTTGACCGTATGCGCATCGGATTCGAATACCTTGCGCCCGGTGATGCGCCCGTCGCGCAACACGCGAGCCTCAAAGATTGCAGGCGATATGGAGATTTCGCCGCTCGCCTGCGGATAGATTGCCAGTACGCGCTCGATCACGTTGTACGCGCGTCCGTTCAGGATCGCTTCGTAACTGCGCTCGTCCCCGGCACGCTCGATCAGGACTTCTGCACCGGTAATCACAGGATCACGCCGACCCTCCTGGCGCGTCGCGACGGCACGGTAGACCCGAAAGCGATACAGGATTTGCGATTGCACATAGGCTTCGGCCTGGTCGACTTCGCTCGTGATAAAGACATCTGCCTCCCCGGGCGGAGCGTTCGTCGGTTCATTGATCGTGATACTGATAGGCTCACTGCTCTCGTTGCCGACGCTGATTGCCGGAATCAACTGCTTGCCAGTCGCCTTCGCCATCAGCGCAACAGTCCATGTCCGGCTGCGACGAATCTGCCCGTTGATAATCGTCGTATTACTGAGTTGGCTGAGCTGTCCCCGGTAAAAATTCTCGTCGAGCACAGACAGGTCCGGTTCCATATCGATATTCGTATCGACCATGAGTTCCAGTACGAAGGACTCGTTAAGATCGACCGATGGACGATCGACACGTGCCGTAACCTCTGCCACGGCGCTCGAAAATACCGTGAGCATCAGGCACACGCTGAGCAGCATTCGGTTTGTGAGATTGCCCTTCTGCACTACCACGGTTCTACCTCGTTGTCCGGCCACACATTGTTCCCATCCTGATCCTTACCGGAGCGCTGATATTGATGCCTGAACTTGCGTCTTAACAGACCACCCGGATCATCCGGTACGCGACGCAGCCATTGCTCCATTGCCTGTTCCTGTTCCTGTTGTTGCCTGAGCTCGGCGAGTTCGGCCTCCGACATCTGCTCCGGATCCTCTCCGGCTTGCGCTTCTTCGGCGGCGCGCTGCAACTCTTCCTGCAGCGCCTTCATTTCTTCTGCGGTCATTTCTTCGTCGCCGCGCTCCGATGAGTCGCCCGCCTCCGAATCACTGTCGGATTGCGACTCGCCTTCCGCGCCTTCCTGGTCCGCCTGGCTATCGGAATCCGATTGTTCGCCTTCGCCCTGGTTGTTCTCGGAAGACTGCTGATCATCGCCCTGGTTCTGCTGTTCCTGTTCCTGCTGCTCCTTGAGCTTCTTAACGAGCTCGAGGTTATAGGCCGCGTCTTCATTGTCGGGCTCTATTTCGAGCACCTGCTCATAACTTCCAATTGCCGCATCAAGTTCGCCCTGGAAGGCGAGCGCGTTGCCGAGATTGTAAAGATTGCGCGCGTCCTTTTGTTCGCCGAAGACCGATGCACTGCCGGCATAGTCACCCGCCCGATAGTCAGCGACGGCCTGCCAGTCGCGATTCTCGAATAGTGCCGCCGCAGCGCTGGCATCGCCGGCCTCCAGCTGCTTGAGCGCCTGCTGATCCTTGTTGAACCAGAGATCGCTCCAGACAGAAGCATGAGCAGGTTGTGGCAAAGGAACAATGAATACGAGCGCGACCAGCACCCAGCCACGCCGAAACGCGAGGGCCGCGAGCGGCAACAGCAGCAACAACAGCCAGGGACCTTCCTCGCGCCACTGGTCGGTAGCCTGGGCGTCGTCGCCGCGCGCGGCACCGATCCCGGATATCTCACCGGAGAGCAATACCTCGAGGTCGCCATCGTCGGCTGTAATTCGCGAGTAACGACCACCGCCGATGCCTGCAAGTGTACGCAGACCCCGCTCTTCGAGTACTGGCACGGCGATCTTGCCGCGATTATCTGTCAGGAATCCGCCGGTCGCGCGTGGAATGGGAGCGCCTTCGAGGGTCCCGACCCCGAGGATCGATAGCGAGTAACCCGCGGCTTTGAGTTGCCTCGCGGCTTCGCCCGCTGCGGGCGAAGATCCGCCATCGGTGATCAACAGCACCTCGCCGAATCCGGCTTTAGCCTGATCCAGCAGTTGCCGGCCCTTGGCGATCGCAACTTCGGGATAACTACCCCGACTCGGCATGATGTCCGTGCTCAGACTGTTGACGAGCGACGCGATCGTGTCGGTGTCAGTCGTTAACGGTGTCACTGTGAACGCATTTGCCGTGTACACCACGAGCGCCGTCTGGCCACTGTCCCGACGTTCGAGCATATCCAGGATCTTGAGCTTTGCGCGCCGCAAGCGACTGGGCGCTATGTCCTCGGCGTCCATCGATCGCGACAAATCGAGCGCCACGATCAGGGCCTGCTCCGCGCGATACACCGGTTGCTCGATGCGTTGCCAGGCGGGTCCCGCGAGCGCAAGCAATGCGATGACTCCGGCGAGTCCCATCAGCCACCAGCGGTAGTCCGTACCACGGCCGGGGTCGCGGGACAGAACGTACGGTATCAGGGCCGGATCGATAACCGTCGCCCAGTTGCCGGAACTTAAGCGGCCACGGGCGAGCAACAGCACGATCACGAGCGATACCGGAATCGCGAGCAGCCATTCGGGTCGTATAAAGTGGAAGTCAGCCAGCACTTAACGGCACCTCCCGGATTCGGTTCAGGAGCAGTCGCTGCAGCAGGCTGGTGAGACTCAGCAGGATCACTAACGCGACCGCCATCCCGAGCGGCACAAAGTAGTAGGACTTGACGGGTCGGAATCCCGACTCCGGTTCCTCCACAGGCTCCAGCTCATCGACGAGTTTGTAAATGTCCTGCAGACTGGCCGTGTCAGTCGCCCGGAAGTAGCGGCCGCCCGTCAGTCTGGCGATCTCGGTCAGCGTGTCTTCATCGAGATCGGCCGACGGGTTGATAGGACGGCGGCCGCCAATCAGCGAAGCCACTTCCATTTGTTCCGCACCGATACCGATCGTGTAGATACGCAGGCCCACTTGCCGTGCCAGTTCGGCCGCCTTGATCGGATCGACTTCACCCGCGGTATTGGCGCCATCCGTGAGCAGCACGAGCACCTGTTCGCCGGCTTCCTGTTTTTGCTCGTGCACGCGCCGCACCGCGAGCGTAATGGCGTCTCCGATGGCGGTCTTTTCTCCGGCGAGTCCGATAAAGGCTTCCAGCAGGAGCGCATTGACGGTCTTCCGGTCCAGGGTCAGCGGCACCTGTAGATAGGCGAGCTCGCCGAAGAGAATGAGGCCGATGCGATCGCCTTCGCGGCGCTCGATGAAGTCGGTCGCGACGGCTTTTGTCGCGGTGAGCCGGTCAACCCGCAGGCCGCCCAGCTCAAAGTCCTTCTGGTCCATGCTGCCGGAAAGATCGACCGCCAGCATCAGGTTACGACCCGCTACCGGGACATCCAGCTCATCACCGATGCGTTCCGGCCGCGCGGCCGCGAGCACAAGCAACAGCCACGCAAGTGCGGCGACCCAGAAACGCCAGTTCAATAACTGTTCTGTCGCCGATCGATCCATCAGTGTGCGGAAACTTTCGATGCTGGGTACGCGAAGTCCCGCCTCCGAAAGTCCCCGGGCCTCCGGCAACAGGTAGCGCATGATGAACGGCAGCGGCAATGCCGCCAGGGCCCAGGGCCAGGCGAGAGACCACATCAGCGCTCACCCCCGACGGGCGTCGTCAATCGTAACCTGATCGCTGCCAGCAATGCGTTGACATCGACATCACTGCAATCATTGTCAGGATTCCGGTACGGCAGTTGCAACAGGCTTTTGCCACCCTCGGTGTGGAAATACGGCACGGGCAAACCCCGGTCGAGCCAGGCCAACCAGGATTCGCCGGTCAGCCCCGCCACTTCGTGCCGCGGCGCATAGGCGAGCATCGCACGACGCAGCAGTTCCGAGGCCTGCCGTGCGAGGACGACAGGATTTCGATGCTGCAGATACTCCGCTTCGATAGAAGCCAACGCGCGCACCGCGTGCCGGCGCGGTGCGAAATATTGTCGCCTTTGCCAGGCGCGGCGGAGCAACCAGCCAAACCCGAACAACACCAGCGCGATCAGCAGCCACCAGCCAGGCGCGAGCGGCCACCAGTCGATCGGCGGCGGCAGGTGCAGGTCACGCAATGGCAGCTGGTTCGGATCCATGATCAGTGCGACCGCCGTCCGAGCGCCGCCTGCAGGGTGGACACCGGGTCGTCGTCGGTGGACATCGGCATCAGGTGCACGCCGTAACGCTGGCAAAAGGCTTCCAGATTGTGTGCGCGCTCCGCAAATTCATGCTCGTAGTCGCGTCGCGCCGCTTGAGCGTAGGTATCGATGGAAAGATCATCACTGGGCGACACGATGCGATAGCGGCCCGGCGGCGGCAGTTGTCGTTCGATCGGATCGTTCATGAATACGGCAAGCACTTCGTTATGGCTCGCTACGCTGGACAAATACGACTGCGCCGCGCGCGTAAAACCAGTGAAGTCGCTGATGACCACAACCAGGCTGCCCGGCCGCGCCACCCGCCGCAATGCCGACATCGCCTGCGCAAACACATCCACCCCAAAGGGGTCAGAGCCCTTTTGGGTCGCGCCGCCCCCAAAGGGCTCTGACCCCTTTGGGGGGTTGCCGGGCCAGTCGGCGTGTTCGACGAGCTCGTGTACGAATCGCAGTGCGGCGCGCCGGCCCAGTCGCGGTTTGAGTTCGCGGTGTGTCGTGTCGCCAAAGATCAAGCCGCCGAGGCGGTCGCCGCGGTGGTGCGCGGCCCATGATATGAGCGCGGCTGCCCGGCTCGCGTTAACGGACTTGAAACAACCGCGAGTCGCAAAATGCATGTTCGAGCGCAGATCGACACAAACGAGTACCGGACGTTCGCGCTCTTCGCGAAACAGCTTGGTATAGGCCGTGGTGCTGCGCGCCGTGACGCGCCAGTCGATGCTGCGCGGATCGTCGCCCGGCTGGTAGGGGCGCGATTCGTCAAACTCCATACCGCGGCCGCGAAAATGCGAAACATAGGCACCCGTCTGCAGCGAGTTGACGCGCAGGACATCGAGTGCGATCGCCCTTGCCGGCGCGCTGAGACGGATCAGCCCGGCCTGGCTCACGCTGACCGGTGACGCGTCTTTAGGTATGTGGTGCAACCGCGCCATTACGGCACTCCAACGCCATCCAGGATGCCAGCTATGATCGAATTGGAATTCACGCCGTCGGCTTCGGCCTCGAAACTCAAGACCATGCGATGACGCAACACGTCGGGCGCGACTGCCTGAATATCCTCGGGACCGACAAAGTCCTGGCCTTTCAGCCAGGCGTGCGCCCGGGCGGCGCGGTCTATACCCATACTCGCACGAGGGCTCGCGCCGTAAAGCACCTGGCCTTCAAGATCACTGCTCACCGCACCCGGATTACGTGTCGCGACGACGACGTTGACGATGTATTCCTCGAGTTCCGGCGCCAGGTGCAGATTCAGGATGGCGAGGCGCGCCCCCATGATCGACTCCATCGCCAGCAATTCCGGCGGTCGGAACGCATCGCGCTCGCCCTTCTTCGCTTCGTCCCGGTTCAGTACCAGGATACGGCGCTCGTCCTCAATCGTCGGGTAGCCGACCTCGACATGTAACAGGAAGCGGTCCAGCTGCGCCTCGGGCAAGGGATAGGTGCCCTCCTGTTCGATCGGATTCTGGGTCGCCATCACCATGAACAGATCTTCCAGCGGATAGCTCTTGTCGCCCACGGAAATCTGCCGCTCTTCCATCGCCTCGAGCAGGGCCGACTGTACTTTCGCCGGCGCACGATTGATTTCGTCAGCCAGGATCAGGTTGTGAAACAGCGGCCCCTTGCGGAACTCGAAAGTGCCTTCCTGCGGCCGATAGATATCGGTTCCGGTCAGGTCGGCCGGCAACAGGTCCGGTGTGAATTGCAGGCGGTGGAAGTCCCCTTCAATACTCTCGGCCAGCACCTTGATGGCACGGGTCTTCGCAAGACCGGGCGCACCCTCAACCAGCAAATGCCCGTCGCACAAGAGCGCGATCAGCATGCGATTGATCAAATGAGCCTGGCCAATAATCAGGCTGCCCACATGAGCCTCAAGTTTCTGGAATTGTTCTCTGACTGTCATTAATTACTCCGAGGGATACAGCGGCGTGCCATTCTAGAGAGGATGCGCCGCAAGACCAACCAGTCGCATCATTTTTTCAGTAGTATTAGCCCCAGTTCCGACCACCGATAAGCCATTCCATTGCATCAAATCGAGAAAAAAAGTCCGCGTGCGCAAGAAACAGTCACCTTCGGTCTCCTGCTCATCGCCATGCTGACCTCCTGCAAGGCAGAGCACGAGAGTGTTTCCGCTGTTGCCACGGTCCCGGTCGTATCCGCCTGCGGCGAGTCCGGCGCCCTGCGAACAGCGCTATTTGGCGGCATAGAAGCCAACATTCAATGGGGCGCCAGCGATATGGAATGCGACAGCATGCCGCGACCGGATGGTGCGGGCGTCCGCATGCGATTTGCAGGCGAAGTATCGGGGGAGATACTGGCCATCATCATCGCAATACCCGGACTGAAACCGGATGAAATCGGGTTGGAGATACCCAGCAACGTGACGGCAACGGTTGAAGGCACCGGACGTTTCTTCAGTA
>Ga0224500_10000947_pt1 | contig 18136 bp, 14 predicted proteins | sample SF_Oct11_sed_USG_FD_168126 | JGI IMG/M metagenome (GOLD analysis project Ga0224500, IMG submission 168126) | Sediment microbial communities from San Francisco Bay, California, United States - SF_Oct11_sed_USGS_4_1 | ecosystem: Environmental > Aquatic > Marine > Sediment | place: USA: California... | reverse complement strand
CCTGCGCATCGGTGAGGCCCGTGGTCGGGTCGATGGCGACCTTGTGGATCTGCTCGGGGTGCTTCGCCGCGACCTCCTCGATGTCCATGCCGCCTTCCGAGCTCGCCATCAGCGTGACGCGCTGCGCGGCGCGGTCGACGACCATGCCAACGTAGAGCTCCTTGGCGATGTTCGCGCCCTCCTCGATCAGCAGGCGCCGCACCTTCTGCCCGCCGGGGCCGGTCTGGTGGGTGACGAGCTGCATCCCGAGGATCTGCCCCGCGAGCTTCTCGACCTCGTCGAGCGAGCGCGCGAGCTTGACGCCGCCGCCCTTGCCGCGGCCGCCGGCGTGGATCTGCGCCTTCACGACCCACACGGGGCCGCCGAGCTCCTTCGCCGCCTTGGTCGCCTCTGCCACGGTGAACGCGGGAATCCCGCGCGGCACCGGCACGCCGTACTTGCGGAACAGCTCCTTGCCCTGGTACTCGTGGATCTTCACGTCGTCTCCCTCTCCTTCGCGTCGGGCGCGTCGGCGTCTTCCCCCGGCCCGCGGTGCCACTTCGGGTAGTAGCGGCGCACCGCGGCGCCGTGCGTGTCGAGCGCGTGGCAGCGGTCGAGCTGGTAGGGCTTGTGGTCGCCCGAGTCCTCGCGCTGCAGCCCGGCGAACGTCTGCACCGCGGCCGTCGGCAGGTTGGCGAGCAGCTCGGTGATGTGCGTGCACCCCTGCACGCCGCCCATTCCCGCGTAGAGCGCCTTGCGGAATCCCGCGAACAGCGACGTGCCGACAAGCGCCGCGTAGGCGTCGTCGTGGTCGGCGCAGTAGGGCGGGTACGGCGTGGCGTCGCTGTGCGTCTCGATGGCGCGGATCACGCCCTTGAGGTCGATCGTCACGCGCACGTGGATGTCGTGCACCGGCTCGCCCGCGCGACGCACGCCGGACAGCAGCACGCAGTCGCGGTCCTTGACGTCGTGCAGCGAGGCGTCGATGTCGAACAGCCCGTCCTCGCGCAGGTGGCCCTCGTAGCGCACGGTGCGCGTGTGCAGGCGTTGGCGCGGCGACGGGGGCGAAAGCGGCATGGGGGAAACCGGAGGGGCGGGCGCGGCCCGCGCGTGACGAGGGCTACAATCGCAGCAAAACCAACATTTTAGGCGCGTGGGCCGGTTCCGGGCAACCCGCGCTTAACCCGGAGGAGCGCCATGCCATTCGTCGTCGCCCTCGACCAGGGCACCACCTCGTCGCGCGCGATCGTGTTCGACCACGCCGGACGCGCGGTGGCGAACGCCCAGGCCGAGTTCCGCCAGATCTTCCCGCAGCCCGGCTGGGTCGAGCACGACCCCGCCGAGATCTGGGCCTCGCAGGCCGGCGTGCTGCACGCAGCGCTCGCCAAGGCCGGCATCGGCGCGCGCGACCTCGCCGCCATCGGCATCACCAACCAGCGCGAGACGGCGGTGCTGTGGGAGCGGGGCACCGGCCGTCCGGTGCACAACGCGATCGTCTGGCAGGACCGGCGCACCGCCGGCATCTGCGACGAGCTGCGCGAGCAGGGCCTGGCGCCGATGATCGCGGCGAAGACGGGGCTGGTCGTCGACGCGTACTTCTCGGGAACGAAGCTCAAGTGGCTGCTCGACAACGTGCCGGGCGCGCGCGCGCGCGCCGAGCGCGGCGAGCTTGCGTTCGGCACGGTCGACTCGTGGCTGGTCTGGAACCTGACCGGCGGCGACGCGCACGTCACCGACGCGTCCAACGCCAGCCGCACGATGCTCTACGACATCCACCGCGGCGACTGGGACGACGCGCTGTGCGAGCTGCTCGACGTGCCCCGGGCGGTGCTGCCGCGCGTCGTCGCCTCGTCGGGCGTGTGCGCGACGGCGAGCGTCGAGGGCGCAGAGGTGCCGATCGCCGGCATCGCGGGCGACCAGCAGGCGGCGCTGTTCGGGCAGGCCTGCCACGCGCCGGGCCTCGCGAAGAACACCTACGGCACCGGCTGCTTCCTGCTGATGAACACGGGCGGCAAGGCGGTCGCCTCGCACAACAACCTGCTCACGACGGTGGCGTGGCGGCGCGACGGGGCGACCCAGTACGCGCTGGAAGGGAGCGTGTTCATCGGCGGCGCGGTGGTGCAGTGGCTGCGCGACGGGCTGAGGATCATCCGCCACGCCGCCGACGTCGAGCCGCTGGCGCTCACCGTCCCCGACAACGGCGGCGTCTACTTCGTGCCGGCGTTCGCCGGGCTGGGCGCGCCGCACTGGGACGCGTACGCGCGCGGGTCGCTGTTCGGGCTGACGCGCGGCGCGACCGGCGGGCACCTCGCCCGCGCGGCGCTCGAGTCGATCGCCTACCAGAGCGCCGACGTGCTCCACGCGATGGAGAAGGACGCCGGCATCACGCTCGCCGAGTTGCGCGTCGACGGCGGCGCGACGGCGAGCAACCTGCTCATGCAGTTCCAGGCCGACCTGCTCGGCGTGCCTGTCGTGCGGCCGAAGGTGCACGAGACGACGGCGCTCGGCGCGGCGTACCTGGCCGGGCTCGCCGTCGGCTTCTGGAAGTCCGCCGACGACGTCAAGGCGAAATGGCAGGTCGACCGCGTCTTCGAGCCCGCGATGCCCCGCGAGCGCGCCGCGCAGCTGCAAGGCGAGTGGCAGCGCGCGGTCGAGCGCGCGAAGGGGTGGGCGCAGGGATGAGGCGAGCGGCTCGCCGTCACCGTCCGCGCCAGATCGACATGCCGTAGGGCGAGAGCTTGATCGGCAGGTGGACGTGCTCCTCGGGGTCGACGATGGCGAAGCGGAACGTGCCGACCTCGAGGAACGCCGGGTTGCCGACGTCGACGTGCTGCGCGCGGTACCACGCGCCGATCGCGAACTCGACGTCGTAGGTGCCGGCGTTGATGCCGGTGCCGTGGTTCATCGGGTGGCGCAGCACGCCGTCCTCGGCGATCACCGCATGCCCGACGTGGCGCCGCGCGTCGCGCATGCGCTCGTAGACGTCGACGCGCATGCCCGCGGCGGGCACCCCGCGCGTGACGTCGACGACGTGGATCGAGATGCCGGGCACGGTCAGTTGAGCTTCGCGCCCGACGCCTTGACCGCCGGCCCCCACGCGGAGACCTGCTGCTGCACGAAGGCGGTGAACTCCTCCGGCGACATGCGTCCCGGCGCGATGCCGAAGTCCTCGAGCGACTTGGTGAGACGCGGGTCGGCGAGCGCGGCCTGGGCCGCCTTGTTCAGCGCATCGACGACCGGCCGCGGCATCCCCGCGGGCCCCGAGATGCCGAAGAAGTTGTCGGCGACGAGCTTCGGGTAGCCGGACTCGCCCACCGTGGGAACCTCGGGCGCCATCGCGTTGCGCTTGTCGGACGTCACCGCCAGCAGCTTGAGCTTGCCTGACTTCTGGTACTGCACGTTCTGCGGCAGCGTGTCGATGGCGAACAGGATCGTGCCGCCGAGGAGGTCGTTGTGCATCGGCCCCGAGCCGCGGTAGCCGACGTGCGCGAGCTCGATGCCCGCCTGCGCCTTGAACAGCTCGCCGACGATGTGGCCGATCGAGCCGATGCCGCCGCTGCCGTAGTTGATCGGCCCCTTCTGCTGCTTCGCCCACGCCACGAACTCGGAGAGCGTCTTCGCCGGCACCGACGGGTGGACCACGAACACGTTGGGCACGGAGCCGATGTACGCGACGTGCGTGAAGCTCTTCACGGGGTCGTAGGGCATCGGGTCGAGCATGAACGGCGACAGGCTGATCGGCGCGGTGTTCGACAGCATGAGCGTGTAGCCGTCGGGCGCCGCGCGGGCGACCTCGGCGCCCCCGATCGTTGCGCCCGCGCCCGGCTTGTTGTCGACGACGAACGATTGGCCGAGCTTCTCGGCGAGCAGCGGCGCGATCTGCCGCGCCACCACGTCGCTCGACCCGCCCGGCGGAAACGTGACGACGACGCGCACCGGCTTCGCAGGCCACGCCTGCCCGGCCGCATGCCCCGCAATGGTTGCCGCCGCAAGGCAAGCCAGCCCCGCGCTGATCCAGGTCTTCCTCATGACGCCCCTCCTCCACAGGACTGCCGAAATCCTAGCGCAGCGGCCGGCCGGTGCCAATGCGATTGCCGAAAGCGCGGCAGGTTATGATCCGGCCGATGGCCACGCACTCCACCGGCTGGCGCACGCCCGCGGTCGTCCTCGCCTGCGCCGGCCTGGTGATGGCCATCGCCTTCGGCCTGCGCCACGGCTTCGGGCTGTTCCTGCAGCCGATGAGCGCCGACATGGGCTGGGGCCGCGAGACGTTCGCGCTGGCGATGGCCGTGCAGAACCTCGTGTGGGGCGCGACGCAGCCGTTCGCCGGGATGTTCGCCGACAAGTACGGCACGGCGCGGGTCGTCGTCGCCGGCGCGCTGCTCTACGTGCTGGGCCTGTTCACGATGGCGCACGCGGCCACGCCGACGATGCTGATCCTCACCGCCGGCGTGCTGATCGGCGCCGGGCTCTCTGGGCTCACGTTCAGCGTGATGGCCGGCGTGCTCGGGCGCAGCTTCCCTCCGGAGAAGCGCAGCATGGCGCTCGGTCTGTCGGCCGCGATGGGCTCGTTCGGGCAGTTCGCGATGCTGCCGGCGACGCAGTTCCTGCTGTCGTCGCTGGGCTGGTTCGGCGCGCTCGTCGCAATGAGCGCGATCGGGCTGGCGATGGTGCCACTCGCCTCCGCGCTGGTCGAGAAGCGCGCAACCCAGTCGCACGCGTTCCAGCAGTCGGCGCGCGAGGCGATGCGCGAGGCGCTCGGCCACCGCGGCTACGTGCTGCTCACGCTCGGCTTCTTCGTGTGCGGCTTCCAGGTCGTCTTCGTCGGCGTGCACCTGCCCGCCTACCTCGCCGACAAGGGCATGCCGGCGCACGTCGCCGTCACCGCGCTCGCGCTCGTCGGCCTGTTCAACGTGGTCGGCACCTACACGACGGGGCGGCTGGGGAGCGTCGTGCCCAAGCGCTACATCCTCTCGGCGATCTATTTCGGCCGCTCGGTGGTCTTCGCGGTGTTCCTGTGGCTGCCGCTGTCGCCGTGGTCGGTCTACGCGTTCGCGATCGCGCTGGGCCTGCTGTGGCTGTCCACGGTGCCGCCGACCAACGCGATCGTCGCGCAGGTGTTCGGCGTGCGCTACCTCGCGATGCTCGCCGGCTTCACGTTCTTCAGCCACCAGATCGGCAGCTTCCTCGGGGCGTGGCTCGGCGGCAGGCTGTTCGACTCGCTGGGGAGCTACGACGTGGTCTGGTCCCTCGCGATCGCGCTCGGCGTGGCGGCGGGCCTCGTCAACCTGCCGATCGACGAGCGCGAGATCAAGCGGCCGCTCGCGCGCCCGGCCTGATCAGACCGCCTCGAAGCGGCCGCTCCTCTCGGAGCGGAACAGCGCGTCGATGACGCGCATGCCGAGGATCGCGTCGTCCACGCCATAGGGCAGCGCGATCTCGCCGCGCACCGCGCGCGAGAACGCCTCGCCCTGCAGCTCGTACTGGTCGGACGGCGCGATCGCGATCGGGCGCACGCCCGCGCCGTCGAGCGAGCTGCAGTCGTCGACGTCGATCGTCGTCGCCGCGCCCTGCGGCGCGTTGACCGGGATGCGGACCTCGATGCGCCCCTTGTCGCCGACGAGCTGCAGGCGCTGGAAGCGCGCGCACTGGGTGGATACCGTGAAGTCGAGGTGGCGCCCATCGCCGAAGTCCACCAGCGCGCTGGTGAGCCGGTCGGTGCCGAACCCCGGGTCGCGGTCGATCAGCGCGACGGCGCGCGACGGCTCGGCCTCGAAGAAGTAGCGGCCCGCGGTGATCGGGTAGCAGCCGATGTCGTAGAGCCCGCCGCCGCCCACGTCGGCGCGGTTGCGGATGTTGGCCGCGTCGAGGTTGTTGTACGAGAAGAACATCTGGATCGCGCGCAGGCGGCCGACGGCGCCCTCGCGCAGGAGCTCGCGCGCGCGCTGCCACTGCGGGTGGAAGCGCACCATGAACGCCTCCATCACCAGCACCCTGCCCTGCGTGGCGCGCAGCGCCTCGGCCTCGGCGGCGGTGAGCGCGATCGGCTTCTCGCACAGCACGTGCTTGCCGGCGGCGGCCGCCGCCAGCGTCATCGGGACGTGCAGGTGGTTGGGCAGCGGGTTGTAGACCGCCTCGATCTCGGGATCGGCGAGCAGCGCCTCGTAGGAACCGTGCGCGACGGGGATGCCGAGCGCATCGGCCGCGGCCCGCGCTTTCCCGGCGTCGCGCGAGGCGATCGCGCGGAGCTCGCACCACGCGCTCTTCTTCATCCCCGGCAGCACGCGCTCCAGCCCGATCTTCGCGGTGCTGAGGATGCCCCAGCGGACGGGCTTCACGGCCACGGGTGCCCCTTCACGTGCCCGAAGGGTCGATCAGGTCGACGGCGTCGGTGATGATCGTGTCCACACCCCAGCCGGCCAGCTCGCGCGCCCGCCCCGGGTCGTTCACCGTCCAGACGAGGACGGCGAGCCCCGCGGCGTGCGCCCGATCGAGGATGGCGCGATCGAGCAGCGCGTCGTCGATGTCGAGCGCGCGGGCGTCGAGCTCGCGGCATTGCGCGAGCCAGTCGCCAAGAGGCGCCTCGCACAGCAGCGCCCGCGGCAGCTCCGGCGCAGCGTCGCGCGAGGCAGCCAGCGCGACCACGGAGAACGACGAGAGCAGCGGCGGCGGATTCGCGCCTCGCCACAGCGCCGCGGCGTCGATCGCAACCGCCGCCCCCGTCTCGCGCTCGCGGCCGGGCACAGGCTTGATCTCGACGTTCACGCACGTCGCGTTCGCGCGGCAGAAGCGCGCCAGCGCGGCCAGCGACGCCGGCGGCTCGCCTGCGTACGGCAGCGAGTGCCACGCGCCCGCGTCGGCGAGCGCGAGCTCGCGCCACGCCTGCGCGTCCGCACGCCCGCGCAGGGACGTCGTGCGGTCGAGCGTGCTGTCGTGCAGCAGGAATGGCACGCCGTCGGCCGAGAGCTTCGCGTCGACCTCGACCATCCGGTAGCCGTGCGCGTGGCCCAGCCGGACGGCGGCGAGCGTGTTCTCCGGCGCGAGCTTGCCCCCGCCGCGGTGCGCGCAGTAGCGCGGGTAGGGCCAGGGCGTCATCGCGCGCTGCGCCCCTCACCCCCGGCCCCTCTCCTGCGGTGCGGGAGTCGGGAGCAAGGACTCCCCTCGCCCGCCGCCACGCGGGAGAGGGGCCGGGGGTGAGGGCTATCGCTCCCCTCGCCCGCCGCCAGGCGGGAGAGGGGCCGGGGGTGAGGGGAAGCGGTCACGGCAGCCGCGCGCCCGTCTGCGCGTCGAAGAGGAACACGTGGCCCGGCCCGACGCGGAAGTGCATCGTCGAGCCGATGGCGGGCTGCACGCCGTGCGGCAGCCGCGCGAGCACCGTGTGAGGCCCGTGCGCGAGATGGACCAGCATGTCGGCGCCCAGCATCTCGACCATCTCGACCTGTCCGGCAAGCATCGCCTGCGCCTGCTCGCAGGGCAGCAGGTGCTCCGGCCGCACGCCGACCGTCACGCTGCGGCCGCCCTCGGCCGCCGTGCGCGCCGAGGCGCCCACGCTGCCGCCGTGCTCGAGCGCGATGTGCGAAGGCGCGTCGACGCGGCCCGGGACGAAGTTCATCGACGGCGAGCCGATGAAGCCGGCGACGAACTGCGTGGCGGGGTCCTCGTAGACCTCCATCGGCGTGCCGACCTGCTCCGCGCGGCCCGCGTTCATCACGATCATGCGGTGCGCGAGCGTCATCGCCTCGACCTGGTCGTGCGTCACGTACAGCGACGTCGTGCCGAGCCGGCGGTGCAGCTTCTGGATCTCGAAGCGCATCTGCACGCGCAGCTTGGCGTCGAGGTTGGACAGCGGCTCGTCGAACAGGAACACGGCCGGCTCGCGCACGATCGCGCGGCCCATGGCCACGCGCTGGCGCTGCCCGCCGGAGAGCTGGCGCGGCCGCCGCTCGAGCAGCGGCTCGAGCTCGAGGATGCCGGCGGCGCGCTTGACGCGCTCGTCGACGTCCGTCTTCGCGAGGCCGCGGATCTTGAGCCCGTAGGCCATGTTCTCGTACACGCTCATGTGCGGGTAGAGCGCGTAGTTCTGGAACACCATCGCAATGTCGCGGTCCTTCGGCTCGAGCTGGTTGACCACGCGCCCGCCGATCGTGATCTCGCCGTCGGTGATCACCTCGAGCCCCGCCACCATGCGCAGCAAAGTCGACTTGCCGCAGCCGGACGGGCCGACGATGACGACGAACTCGCCGTCGCGGACGTCGACCGAGACGCCGTGGATCACCGCGAGCGCGCCGAAGCTCTTGCGGACGTTGCGGAAGGTCAGCTCGGCCATCGTGAGGTCACTTCTCCGTGTCCACCAGTCCCTTGACGAACCACTTCTGCATCAGGATCACCACCACCGCCGGCGGCAGCATCGCCATCATCGCGGTCGCCATCACGAGGTGCCACTCGACGGAGGCCTCGCCGCCGCCGGCGATCATGCGCTTGATGCCGATCACGACGGTGTAGTAGTCCTCCTGGGTCGTGACGATCAGCGGCCACAGGTACTGGTTCCAGCCGTAGATGAACTGGATCACGAACAGCGCCGCCATGCTCGTCTTCGACATCGGGACGACGACGTCCCAGAAGAAGCGCATCGGCCCGGCGCCGTCGATGCGCGCGGCCTCGGCGAGCTCGTCGGGGATCGTGAGGAAGAACTGGCGGAACAGGAAGGTCGCGGTCGCCGACGCGATCAGCGGCAGCGTGAGCCCGGCGTAGCTGTCCAGCATCGACAGGTCGGAGACGATCTTGTAGGTAGGCAGGATGCGCACCTCGACGGGCAGCATCAGCGTCACGAAGATCATCCAGAAGAAGAACATCCGCAGCGGGAAGCGGAAATAGACGATCGCGAACGCCGAGACGAGCGAGATCGCTATCTTGCCGATCGCGATGACCAGCGCCGAGACCAGGCTGTTGAACATCATCGTGCGCACCGGCGCCGCGGAGTTGCCCGCCCCGTGCAGCCACGCCTCCTTGTAGTTCTCGAGGAGGTGGGGCCCCGGCACGAGCGTCATCGGCGCCGCCAGCACCTCCTCGGCGGTGATCGTCGAGGCCACGAAAGTCACGTAGACCGGGAACGCGATCACCGCCACGCCGAGCAGCAGCACGGCGTGGGTGATGAAGTCGAGGAGGGGGCGTCTTTCGACCAAGGCGAACTACGTGATCGACGGTCAGGGTGCAGAGTGCAGGACGCGGGTCATTCTGCAGGACGTGGGCGCGCGCACGCGAACCACCAACCACCAGCCACCGATCACGCCTTTCATCAGTACTGCACCTTCCGCTCGATCCACTTGAACTGCAGCACGGTGAGCCCGATGACGATCGCCATCAGCACCACCGACTGCGCCGCCGAGCTGCCGAGGTCGAGCGCCTTGAAGCCGTCCTTGTAGACCTTGTAGACGAGGATCTCGGTCGCCTGCCCCGGCCCGCCGCCGGTGGCGGCGTCGATGATCGCGAAGGTGTTGAAGAACGCAAAGACGATGTTCACCACCAGCAGGAAGAACGTCGTCGGCGACAGCAGCGGGAAGACGATCGTCCAGAAGCGCCGACCGGGGCCCGCGCCGTCGATCGCGGCCGCCTCGATCAGCGACTTCGGGATCGACTGCAGCCCGGCCAGGAAGAACAGGAAGTTGTAGGAGATCTGGTTCCACACCGCGGCGACGACCACGAGGACCATCGCGTCGTTGCCGTCGAGCAGCGGGTCCCAGCCGATGCCCAGGCCCTTGATCCAGTGCGCGACGACGCCCAGCGTCGGGTTGAAGAGGAACAGCCACAGCACGGCGGCCACCGCGTGCGCCACCGCATAGGGCCAGATCAGCAGCGTCTTGTAGACGCCCGCGCCGCGCACGACGCGGTCGGCGAACACGGCGAGCACCAGCGAGATCGCCAGCCCGAAGCCGGCGACGAGCACCGAGAAGATCGCGGTGACGCGGAACGAGGCGAGGTAGTGCTCGTCGGCGAACAGCGTCGCGAAGTTCTCCAGGCCGATGAACTCGGTGCTGGTGCCGAACGGGTCCTCCTGCAGCAGCGACTGCCATATCGCCTGCCCGGCGGGCAGGAAGAAGAACACGATCGTGATCGCGAGCTGCGGCGCGACCAGCAGGTACGGCAGCCACCGCGACCGGAAGACGACGCGCTTTTCCACGGGGACTCGCGCGCGAAGGCCCGGCGCGCCGCCGGGCCTCCGCCGTGTCCGAGTCAGCTCACTCCTTCGTGGTCTTCTGGAATCGGCGCAGCATCTCGTTGCCGCGCTTCACCGAGTTGTCGAGCGCGGTCTTCGCGTCCTGCTTGCCCGCGAGCATGTTCTCGAACTCCTCCTGGAACATGTCGCGGATCTGGACGAAGCTGCCGAAGCGAAGGCCCTTCGAGTTGGCGGTCGGCGGCTTGTTCAGCATCTGGCGCACCGACACGTCGGTCCCCGGGTTCTTTTCGTAGAAGCCGGCATTCTTGGTCAGGTCGTAGGCGACCGGCGTGATCGGCAGGTAGCCGGTCGTCTGGTGCCACTGCGCCTGCCGCGCGGGGTTGGCGAGGTAGGTGAAGAACTTCGCCACCCCCTTGTACTCGTTGGGCTTCTTGCCCGACATCACCCACAGCGACGCGCCGCCGATGATCGAGTTCTGCGGCGCGCCCGCGACGTCCGCGTAGTACGGCATGAAGGCCACGCCGTACTTGAACTTCGCGTTGCGGTTGATGTTCGCCTGCGCCGCCGACGAGCTCGTCAGCATCGCGCACTCGCCGCTGTAGAACTTCGCCTCGGCCTGGTTGGTGCGACCGCCGTAGGTGAAGTAGCCCTTGCCGGCCCACTCCTTCAGGTTGTTCCAGTGCCGCACGTGCAGCGGCGAGTTGATCTGGAACACCGTGTCGAGGCCGGCCATGCCGTTTTCCCTCGTGGCGATCGGCACGTTGTGCCACGCGCTGAAGTTCTCGACGTGGACCCACGACGGCCAGCCCGTCGTGTACGCGCACTGCGACGTGCCGGAGGTCTTGATCCTGGCGGCCGCGGCCATGACCTCGGGCCAGGTCGCCGGCGCGCGGTTCGGGTCGATGCCCGCCTTCTCGAACATGTCCTTGTTGTAGTAGAAGACCGCCGTCGAGCTGTTGAACGGGAACGACAGCATCTGCCCCTTGCTGGTCGTGTAGTAGCCGGCGACCGACGGGATGTACGCCTTCGGGTCGAACTTCTCGCCGGCGCCGGTCATCACCTGCTGGACCGGCACGATCGCGCCCTTCGCCCCCATCATCGTCGCGGTGCCGACCTCGAACACCTGCAGGATGTGCGGCGCGTTGCCGGCGCGGAACGCGGCGATCGCGGCGGCCATCGACTCGGGATAGGCGCCCTTGTACACCGGGACGACCTTGTAGTCCTTCTGGCTCTCGTTGAAGCCCTTGGCGAAATCGTTGACACGGTCGTTGAGCGCACCGGTCATCGAGTGCCACCACTGGATCTCGACCTGGGCCTGCGCGCCGGCGGCGAAGGCGAACAGCGCGCCGGCAACGGCGAGGCGCACGACGCGGATGCTGTGACGGTTCATGGACTCTCCTCGGGGATCTGCGATGTCGGCCGGGCGGAAGCGCCCTGCCACGCTGTGGGTGACCGCGATTCTAGGCCAATTGCGCGGGGGGTCACAATCGGCCCTCAATCGGCGTGCCCGGGCTGCGGGGCAGCCGCCGGAACGGGGTGCAAGTCGCGGCTGCGCTCGCCCGCGGCCAGCAGCGTGTAGGCGGTCGGCACCACGAACAGCGTGAGGACCGTCCCCAGCGCCATGCCGCCGACGATGACCCAGCCGATCTGCGTGCGCGACTCCGCCCCGGCGCCCGTGGCCACCGCGAGCGGCAACGCGCCCAGCACCATGGCGCCGGTGGTCATCATGATGGGCCGCAGCCGGAGCGTCGCCGATTCGAGCACCGCCGGCAGCAGCGCCTCGCCGCGGTCGCGCAGCTGGTTGGCGAACTCGACGATCAGGATGCCGTGCTTGGTGATGAGGCCGACCAGCGTGATCAGGCCCACCTGGCTGTAGATGTTGAGCGTCCCGCCCGCCAGCCACAGCGCCAGCAGCGCGCCGGTCATCGACAGCGGCACCGACAGCATGATGACGAACGGGTGCACGAAGCTCTCGAACTGCGCCGAGAGCACGAGGTAGATGAACAGCAGCGCCAGCACGAACGTGAAGTAGATCTCCGAGCCCGACTTGCGGAACTCGCGCGACTGGCCGTCGACGTCGGTCTGCGCGGTCGCCGGCAGCGAGCGCTTCGCCGCCTCGTCCATCGCCTTGAGCGCCTCGTCGATGGCGTAGCCCGGCGCCAGCGTCCCCGTCACCCGGACCGAGCGCAGGCGGTTGAAGTGGTTGAGCGACTGCGGCGCCACGCCTTCCTTGACGTCGACGATGTTGGCGAGCTGCACCATCTCGCCGCCGCGGCCGCGCACGAAGATGTCGCTGATGTCGGCCGGCGTGCTGCGGTCGAACGCCGCCACCTGCACGATCACGTCGTACTGCTCGCCGTCGCGCTTGAAGCGCGTGACCTGCCGCCCCCCCAGCATCGTCTCCAGCGTGCGGCCGACGGTGTCCACGTTCACGCCGACGTCGGCGAGCTTGTCGCGGTTGATCTGCACGCGCACTTCGGGCGTATTCAGGCGCAGGTCCGTCTGCAGGTTCTGCACGCCGGGATACTTGCGCGCCTCCTCGAGGAAGCGGTCGACGATGCGCGACAGCTCGGCGTAGGGCACCTGCGACATGATCACGACGTCGACCGGCGTCGAGCGGAAGCCCTGGCCCAGCGACGGCGGGTTGATGGGGAACGCCAGGACGCCTGGCAGCGCCATGAACTTCGGCCGCAGCTCGTCGGCGATCTTCTGCGCCTTCTTCTCGCGCTCCTCCCAGGCCTTGAGCCGCAGGATGGCGTTGCCGTCCACCACCGTCGGGAACCCCGCGAACGCCGTGTAGGCCGCGGCCTCCGTCACCTCGGAATACATCCTCTCGATCGGCACCAGCTGCGCCGACGTGTACTGCGGCGTCGAGCCTTGCGGCGCGGAGACGATGCCGAACACCACGCCGCGGTCCTCGATCGGCGCGAGCTCGCTCTTCAGCGTCGTGAACAGCCACGCGCCGGCGCCGAGGATGGCGAGCCACACCAGGACGACGATCCAGCGGTGGCGCAGCGAGCGCAGCAGCAGCGCCCGGTAGGCCTGCGTCTGCCAGGCGATGAACGCCTCGATCCTGTTGTAGATCCACGAGTGCTTCGCCTGGTGGCGCAGCAGCTGCGAGCACATCATCGGCGTGAGCGTCAGCGCGACGAACCCGGAGACCAGCACCGCGCCGGCGAGCGCCAGCGCGAACTCGATGAACAGCCGTCCGGTGCGCCCGGTGGCGAAGCCCAGCGGCGCGAACACCGCGGTGAGCGTGAGCGTCATCGCCACGATGGCGAAGCCGATTTCGCGCGAGCCGCGGATCGCAGCCTCCTTCGGCCTGGTCCCCGACTCGATGTGCCGGAAGATGTTCTCCAGCATCACGATCGCGTCGTCGACGACGAGCCCGATCGCCAGCACCATGGCGAGCAGCGTCAGCGTGTTGATGGTGAAGCCGAACGCGTACATCAGCGCGAACGCGCCGACCAGCGACACCGGGATGGTGACGATCGGGATGAGCGTGGCGCGCAGGCTGCGCAGGAAGAAGAAGATGACCAGCACGACGAGGGCGATCGCCTCGCCGATCGTGGTGAACACCGACTTGATCGAGCGGTCGATGAACAGCGACGTGTCGTAGGCGACGATGAGCTTCATCCCCGGCGGCAGCGTCTCGTTGATCTTCTCGACCTCGGCGCGGATGCCCCGCGACAGATCGAGGGGGTTCGCCACGGCCTGCTTGATCACGCCGACGTTGATCGACGGCTGGCCGTTGAAGCGGCTGATCGTGCGCTCGTCGATCGCGCCCACGGCCACCGTGCCGAGGTCGCGCACGCGTACCGGGTAGCCGCCGACGTTGGCCACGACGATGCCGGCGAACTGCTCGGGCGTCGTGAGGTCGGTCTCGGCGACGACGGTGAACTCGCGCGACGTCGACTCGATGCGCCCCGCGGGAATCTCGGCGTTCTGGCGGCGGATCGCGTCCTCGACGTCCTGCACGGTGAGCCGGTAGCCGGCCAGCCGCGTGCGGTCGAGGTTGACGCGCATCGACGTCTGCCGCTCACCGAAGATGCGCACGTCGGCAGCACCCGGCTGCACCGACAGCCGCGGCTTCACGTAGCGCGCGACGTAGTCGGAAGCCTCGAGCGGGGACAGGCTCCCGGCCTGCACCGCGATGTAGATGATCGGCTGCGAGTCGGACTCGACCTTGGCGATCACCGGCTCGTCGACGGTGTCGGGCAGCCGCCCGCGCACGCGCGAGACCTTGTCCCGCACGTCGGCGGCCGCCGAGTCCGGGTCGCGCTTGAGCGTGAAGCGGACGTTGATCTGGCTGCGCTCGGAGCGGCTCTGCGAGGTCATCACCTCCACGCCCTCGATGCCCGACAGCGAGTCCTCGAGCGGCTTCGTCACCTGCGACTCGACGACTTCCGCGGAGGCCCCGCGGTAGACCGTGCTCACGCTCACGACGGGCTCGTCGATGCGCGGGTACTCGCGAACGGACAGGCGCGTGTACGAGATGATGCCGACGAGCAGGACGATCAGCGAAAGCACGGTCGCAAGGACCGGGCGGCGGACACAGATCTCGGGAAGTTGCACGGCGCCGCGCCTTCGCTCAGGACTTCTGCTTGTCCGCGGCCTTCGCGGGGGCCGCCGGCGCGGACTTCTCCGGACCGGCCATGGCGTTCGCCGGCGGCGTGCCGTCGTTGGGCGCCTGATCCGGCGCTGCCTTGGCGACGGCGACCGGCACGCCGTCGCGCAGGCGGATCTGCCCGGCGGTGACGACGGTGTCGCCCGCGGCCACGCCGCCGCGCACCTCGACCTTGCCCGTGCGCCGTTGTCCCAACTCGACCTTCGCGCGCACCGCCTTGCCGTCGACGACCTTGAAGACGAACTGCTCGGTGCCCTGGGGGACCAGCGCCTGCTCGGGAATCACCAGCGCGTCGGACTGGTCGGCCGTCACCAGGCGCACGCGCGCGAACATGCCCGGGCGCAGGCTCGCGTCGCTGTTCTTCACCTGCGCGCGCACGACGATCGCGCGCCCCGCGGCGTCGACCAGCGGGTTCACCGCCAGCACGCGCCCCTCGAACGACTTGCCGGGCAGCGCGTCGAGCGACACTTGCAGCACCTGCCCGGCCTGCACCTGCCGCATGTGCACCTCGGGCAGCCGGAAGTCGACCTTCAGCAGGTCGATCGACTCGAGGTTGACGAGATCGGCGCCCTCCTTCACGTAGTCGCCGACGGACACCGAGCGCAGCCCGATCACGCCGGAGAACGGCGCGCGGATCTCGGTCTTGGCGAACCGGGCCTCGACGAGCGCCAGCGCGGCCTCGGCCACCCGCAGGTTGTTCTCCGCCTCGTCGCGCGCCTGGCCGGAGATGAAGTTGCTCTTCGCCAGGTCGACGGCGCGCTCGTACTTGGACTGCGCGAGCTTCAGGTTCGCGCGTGCCTGCTGGACCTCGGCCTGGTTGACCGACGCGTCGAGGCGCAGGAGCACGTCGCCCTTCGCCACGCGCTGCCCTTCGCGGAACCCGATGGCGGCGATGCGCCCGGCGACCTCGGGCCGGATCGTCACCGACTCGTCGGAGCGCAGGCTTCCCACCGTGGTGATCGTCTGCGCCATGGGCTCGGCGGCGACTTTCGCCACCTCGACGGGCGCGGGGGGCTGCCCGCCGCCGGTTCCGCCCGGTCCGCCCCTCGACGCCCCGGCGCCCGGGGCCTGCGCGCCTGCTGCCGCCTGCCCCGGCGCGGGCGCCTTCGTGACGGGCGAAGGCTCGCGCTGACCGGCCCAGTAGCCGAGGGCGGCGGCGGCGGCAACGGCCAGGGCGGCGACGACGCCTGCGGTGGGTCTGTTCATGCGGGGGAGCGCGGGGCTCGCAGGGCAAAGACGCCCATTATGCGCGGGCGCCCCCAAGGTCGTCCACGCAGCCCGGCGGCACGCGGCAGGCCGCTACAATCCGCTTTCCCGGTTCCGCGTGCCCCTCCGATGACCCCCGTCCGCCGCCTGCTCCTTCTCGCCGCCCTCGCCACGCCGCTGGCCGGCCTTCCGCTTCCCGCTGCCGCGCAGGGGTTTCCCGCCAAGCCCGTCAAGCTCGTCGTGCCGTTCCCGCCGGGGGGCTCGCTCGACAACGTCGGGCGACTTCTGGCGCAGAAGCTCACTGAAGCGTGGGGCCAGCAGGTCGTCGTCGAGAACCGGCCGGGCGCCGGCGGCAACGTCGGAGCCGACGCGGTGGCGAAGTCGCCGGCGGACGGCTACACCGTCGTGATGGGCGCGCTGTCGACCCACGCCGTCAACCCGAGCCTGTACGCGAAGATGCCCTACGACGCGGTGAAGGACTTCGCGCCGCTGTCGCTCGTCGCGATCACGCCGAACGTCCTGATCGTCCACACCGACTCGCCGGTGAAGTCGGTGCGCGACCTGATCGCGTTCGCGAAGGCGAACCCCGGCAAGGCGAACTTCGGCTCCGGCAGCAACGGCAGCGCGGGGCACCTGGCCGGCGAGCTCTTCAAGGTCGACACCGGCACCGACGTCCAGCACATCCCCTACAAGGGGGGCGCCCCGGCGCTGCAGGCGCTGCTGGCCGGCGAGACGCAGTTCATGTTCGACAACCTCGCCAACGCGATGGCGCAGGTCAAGGGCGGGCGCGTGCGGGCGATCGCGGTGACCACCGCGCAGCGCAGCAAGCTCGCCCCCGACCTGCCGACGATGGCCGAGGCCGGCATGCCGGGCTTCGACATCTCGACGTGGTTCGGCCTGCTCGCGCCCGCGGGCACGCCGCCCGAGGTGGTCGCGAAGTGGAACGCCGAGCTGGTCCGCGCGCTCAATTCGCCCGACGTGCGCGAGAAGATGCTCGCGCAGGGGGCCGAGCCGGCGCCGACCACGCCCGCCGAGTTTGCCGCTTTCATCGCCATGGAGCGCGACAAGTACGCGCGCATCGTGAAGGCGAGCGGCGCGAAGGTCGACTGACCGAGCCGTCATCCCCGCGTAGGCGGGGATCCAGTGACTTTTGTCATTGGAACGACGGTGCACTCCCGCATGCGCGGGAGTGACGAGTACAGGGAGGAGACGATGACCTACCGCAACTACATTGCAGCCTGCATCGCGGCGCTGGTCCTGGCTGCCTCGCCTTGCGCGCTGGCGCAGGCCTGGCCGGCGAAGCCGATTCGCGTCGTCGTTCCGTTCCCCGCCGGCGGCGCCACCGACATCATGGCGCGCGCGGCGGCGCAGAAGATGACCGAGGCCTGGGGCCAGCCGGTCGTGGTCGACAACCGCCCGGGCGCGGCCGGCAACATCGGATCCGAGCTCGTCGCGAAGGCGCCCAACGACGGCTACACGCTGCTGATGGGCACCGTCGGCACGCACGCGATCAACGCGAGCCTGTACGCGAAGATGCCCTACGACCACGTGAAGGACTTCGCGCCGGTCGTGCTCGTCGCGGCCGTGCCCAACGTGCTCGTCGTGCACCCGTCGGTGCCCGCGAACTCCGTGCAGGAGCTGATCGCGTTTGGCAAGGCGAACCCGGGCAAGCTCAACTTCGCGTCGTCGGGCAGCGGCACGTCGATCCACCTCTCCGGCGAGCTGTTCAAGGTGATGACGGGCCTCGCCATGCAGCACGTGCCGTACAAGGGCAGCGCACCCGCGCTCGCCGACCTGATCGGCGGGCAGGTGCAGCTCATGTTCGACAACCTGCCGCCGTCGCTGCCGCACATCAGGGCGGGCAAGCTGCGTGCGCTCGCGGTCACGACGGCCGCGCGAGCGAGCGCGCTGCCCGACGTGCCGACGGTTGCCGAGTCCGGGCTGCCGGGCTTCGAGGCGTCGAGCTGGTTCGGGTTGCTGGCCCCTGCGGGCACGCCCGCCGACGTGATCGCAAAGGTCAACGGCGAGCTCGCGCGCTGGGTCGCCACGCCCGAGGCGAAGGAGAAGATGTCGTCGATCGGGGCCATCGCGGCCGGCGGCACGCCCGAGGACTTCGCGAAGCACATCGCTGCCGAGACCGCGAAGTGGGC
>Ga0224500_10000946_pt1 | contig 18152 bp, 15 predicted proteins | sample SF_Oct11_sed_USG_FD_168126 | JGI IMG/M metagenome (GOLD analysis project Ga0224500, IMG submission 168126) | Sediment microbial communities from San Francisco Bay, California, United States - SF_Oct11_sed_USGS_4_1 | ecosystem: Environmental > Aquatic > Marine > Sediment | place: USA: California... | reverse complement strand
TGTTGTGTTGGAATGGTGTTCATGCCGTCTTCTACCACATCGCCTCTCGTCGCTCAGCTGGTTTGTGCGCGGTCATCGAAACATATTTGAGTTTTTAGAGGTGCCCTGTAGGGAAACGTTGGGTCCGCAGCAGGGATGAACCAATATACCTGTATCACAAATGAACGATTCGAATTGGTGTTGTGATCTTGCGGGAGGCCTCAATCGAGGTAACTCATTATGGACACGTTCGGCGGCGCGTGGCTTGCTCAGGTCGCTTTCATTGAGGAAGCGCGTCTCTTTGTTAAGGTGCGTGTCAATAGAAGCTCGCTAAGTTCTTCTGACGAGGTAATCCACTCCGTCAAATGAGTTGTTTGTATACGTAGGTATAATGCCTTTCTATGGCTCCGACTCCATTAACCTTGTATCCATTTCGATTCTGAATCGAAATGGATACAGCTAATGCTTCCGATTGAGACTGGCACCATTCATTGCATCTATCAATAGAATTTACCTAGGAATGATCAGTTGAACTGCAGGCTCATGCCCTGGTGCAGAACTTGCCTGCAGGAGCACCAATAGTCAGCCACTATTCTTTGTGCGAATAAGAACGCTGCTTTCTGGACTGTGATGAAGAAGCAAGCCTCCATGGTGAGAGTTTCGAGCCGTGATGAACAACAGTATTTGGGTTACGACACAGCGTGTTAGTTGCCCTATGAACTGAAACTCATACACGGGAGTAGTCTGTTTGGAGTAACCCGATAGTTTCAGTGCCATTGGCATCGTAGATAACCGATTTGAGGAAAGTATAGCCAGGTTTACATTCGGCTCTCCGATCACCACATCTGGTTTTCGATACCCTTGTGGAATCAGTACCGTGTGGCAATTTGAGTTGAAAAGCCAGCCTTGGTAGATGGAAGGAGGTCATGGGTTGGATTACGGGATGTTTGAAGCCATAGCGAGATGTCCTAGTAACTGAAAGCAAAGGAGGAGAATAGCTGATGAAAAAACTAAAACTAATCGTGGGGTTTGTTCTAGCGCTAACGTGTGTCATCCCTGCAATAGCCAGCGCAGGAGGTCCCGTCGTACTGATGGGTATTGACGCCGAGGATGGTGGTATTGGGGCCCATGGCCCCATCAATATCTATCAAGGTGTGGCGACGAATATCTTGAATCAGGTCACCAAACCAGGTGCATCGGGTATCCTCGTAATTGGTGGAGGTTCTTTCCAAATCCAGCCATGGTGGCAGGCACTGGGAGCCGGTATTGGGCAGACCGTGACATTTGTGAGCGGTGCGGCTATCGCTACACACAACTTCGCTCCCTACAAGTTGATCGGGATCGCTAGCGATTTCCTCAACACCGCCGGCGGAATGACGAATGCCGATAATGATTTGTTGACTGCCAGGGCTGGTGACATTGCGGCGCATATCAACAGTGGTGGAGGCCTTCTGGGCTTTTCAAGCTGTGCCTTAACAACCCCCTATGGTTACCTGGGAGGTGCGGTGACGTGTGGGGTCGTCGGTGAGGATAATATCACCCCGACTGCCGCAGGCTTGGCTGTCGGCATTACTGATGCCTTAGACGTTTGCTGCTGGCACGACAATTATGTAACCTTTCCAAGCTTTCTTGGTGTATTGGCCACATATCCCAACGTAGGAGGATTGGTTGCTGCCCTCGGTGGCGCCGATGTGGTCGTCCCGGGGTTCGTGCTCACGCCTCCGACAGCGACTAATCTTGTAGGGACACCCCACACGGTTACTATTGGCGTCAGCCAAACGACTGGTGGAGTCACATCGCCGGTTCCTGGCGTCCAGGTAAACTTCGTAGTGACTGGTGTCAATGTGGCTTCGGGCTTCTGTGTTACCGATCCCAACGGGCAGTGTACCTTTACCTACACGGGTAACACGGTAGGCAACGATACCATCACTGCCACGGCCACAGTTGCAGGACAGCCACAGACCGCGACTGCAACCAAGACGTGGACAACGCCTCCATCGATAACCGTGCCATTCGATTTTCATCCCACTTCTTGCCCGAATCCACTCAGGACTCAGGAACCAGGTGGTAGTGAGAAGGCTGTCATTCCAGCAGCCATTCTGGGCACCGCAACATTTGACGTGACCCAGGTGAATCTGACAACGGTCAGGCTGGAAGGAGTACCGGCGATACGATCCTCATTCGAGGATGTGGCCACACCCTTCGTGCCGTTCAGTGGCAAGACGGCAGCCACTGATTGCACCACAACCGGACCTGATGGATTCATGGATCTAACCTTGAAGTTCAACAGGCAGGCCGTTGTGAACGCACTGGGTGGCCTGAGTGCACTGACAGATCGTCAAGTCCTCGTGCTGCATCTCACCGGTAACCTGTTGGATGGGACACCGATCGTCGGCGCAGACGTGGTGGTGATCCTCAAGAAGCCGTAGAAGTATCACAGCCTTGGGGAGAGAGGGGCTACTTTCGCCCTCTCTCCTTCAGGTCTCGTCATGCGTAAGACCCGTACGTGGAAAGGAGGTGCAAGAAACCGTCTGTTAACTCGTCTGTGGGTGATAGTGGCTGGAAAGGCGATAAGGGGGTCGGACTCCGTTGGTTCTACAGGGGCCTAGTTCAAGGTTGCCTGAGAAGCATCGTGATCCTGGCGAAACTGTACGAACCCTAGCGAACTGGTAGCGGCGCACGGTCAACTAACCATGAGGCTTCTTTTCATTGGAGCCAGGCCGACAAGCGTTTGATGAGCCAACAGTGGTCGTTGGGCGGCAAATGGCGACTATCTTGCACCTGAGTCTTGGCGTGGAGCGGTGTAATATTATTAGGTTGAAGCCGTTCTGCGTGAGGTGGCCCTCAAGGCGCTTGTGTCACAGATGCAATCGCCAATCAGATGCTCCGACTTCGTCTCCGACATATAGCAGTCGACACTCTATCTCACACAGGTGTTGATCTACGGTAGGCTGTCCAGCACGCACTACCTCGCATTTGCCGCGGAGTTATCATGTAACTCACCGACAAGCCTCTTAGGCATCTGGAACTTCTCCAGCAACTGCTCGAAAATGTGCGAACTATCCAATCAATAGATGGGTACGGCTTCTTCGGTAGGCCGCAGAATCAGTGCGGCCTGCATGTCCTTCGGTAGTGATGCTAGGCTTTTGATGATACCAGCTCGCCGTTTTGCCAGTGGAGGGTGAATGCTCGAGTCTGAACCTTGCTGGGCAACATGTATTCGGAAACCTGGAGCATAACTTCGGACCCACCTTCAACGAGGGCCAGGGAAGGAAGCAGCTGAATCACTGGTCCGAGTTGACGAAGGGTAATGCCGACCACCTTGTCGACTGCCCATTTCCTGAAGCAACCTCCACGACAATTACGGACGGAGTCATGTTTGGCAGACGGCGAAGCGCAGAGCTCGCGAAACATTTGGAAATTTGCAGGAACTTCTTCAGACCGGTTACTGCGGCAGCTTCTCGCTCCGGCACATCCTTCTGATTTGGTCGCCAGTGGGGTGTCCAGAGAACGAGCGCGGAGGCCGCGCTGTCACATACCGGGGGCTGGGACGATGGTGTAACGGTCACTGCGGTGGTTGCGCAACCAGCAGCGAGGACGGTACAGGCAGCAACCATTGTTATATGACGGCTACGGCTAAAGACTAACGGACTGCGCATCTGTGATGCCCAATGTTCATGGGGTAGCGAGACAACATTCTTTCATCATAATTAAGAACGAGTCTGCGTCAAGTAGAGATTCCGGGCAGCGGTATGAAGGACGGGCGGTTCTGCAGTCGCCGTTAGGCTTGGCTTTCAGCTGAGCCCCGCCGAAGCTTTCTTCTCAGCCGGGCGAACGATGTGGTCAGAGAATGCTGGACAAGCTCTGCACTTGAGCGGTCTCCAGGGACTTTGAGATTTCCAGCCGTCCGATGCTTGGAATCTGCTCCAGCAGAAAACCGACTCACGTCAATCCAGGCTTCACAGCCGATCGAGATCGGTTCCGCCTGGAGTGGGACGGAGTCAGCGGGAATGTTGGAAAGAAAATTCATTTCTTGAAACCCTTTCCCACGACTGCTTTGGTCTACCGCCAGACACAGTCCCTACGACCATGTCAGAATTCTTATCAACCGCCGCCCACCTTACAGCCCTGTCTCTCTTGCAGACTATTCCCCGATAGTAGGTGCCGAACTTCTCTCACCAACGTTTGGATCTCAGCTGATCGTGATTTTGGATGCACAATCGCACCCGTTCCGTGAATGTTGCAGGGGCTCTTAAAGAGCAGCAAGGACGATGCCATAGGAATGATCGGATGGAATAGGGTGTGTTCTGTCTTCATCGCTCTGATTTTGAACGATAATGGTTCCTCTGGCGGAACTCATGAAGATTGAGGTCCTGTATCCAGAAGGATTCAGAGATGTATCCCAACCTGAGTGTGGAGGGACAGAGAGAAGGATCGGCTATAGGATGAACAGGGGGCGTGCCGCCCTAGAATTCCCCTGCGTTCACTTCCCTGACTCGTTCGGCTGGGATACTGAGAGCTGCCAAGAGGTAGTCTTTCAATTCGTTACTGAAGGGCTGGACCGCAAGGGCCCGTTGCATACAGAGGAGCCAGGCATCGCGTTCTGCATAGCCTATTGGGAATCGTTTATGAGCGCCAGGAATGCTGATAGGCCCATAGTGCTGCTGAAACAACCTTGGACCGCCAAGCCAACCACTGAGGAAGTAGGTGAGTTTTTTGCGTGATTCGGTCAGATCCGCCGGGTGCATGTTTCTGATGATTTCGGCTTCAGGCAAGGTATCCATGTTGACGTAAAATTCGTCCACCAAGCGAGTGATTCCCACCAGTTCCCCAGCTGCCTGATACGGAGTGGTTTGCGTACTGTCGTCCTGTTCATCAACGGACATAGGTCTTCAGGGGGGATGATGTTACTGCTTGGTGTAGAAGGGCAGGGTCTGAATGGTAGCCGGATGTCTGCCACCTTCGAATTCCACGGTCAGTTCCGTTCCCGGTTTACTGAAGTCCCGCAGAGGAAATCCGAACGCAATGGTCTTGTTGAGCTGGGGGGAACGGACAGCACTGCTGATCCAGCCCACTTCACGGTCGCCGCTATACAGTTTGGCTCCATGAGATGGAACAACTGAATCTTGAAGGACCAGCCCAACCAGCCTGCGGCGCACGTTGCCGTACGTATCCATGCGTGCCACGACTTCTTGTCCTGGATAGCAGCCCTTGCTTAGGCTGAAAGCCTTTCCCTCAAGATTGGCTTCAGGCGGGACGATTTCTTCGTTCAAATCCAGCCCGGCTTTCGGGATGCCGGCTTCGATTCGCAAGGCCTCGCGCGCGTGGCTCCCAATCGCCCTGATGCCGAACTTCTCTCCGGCTTGCATGATACTGGTCCACGCGGTCAGGAGACTATCCGCAGGAAGCAAGACCTCGATATCCACTTCTCCCGTTTCTTCGGTGCATAACACCAGAGCAGGATGTCCACCGATCTGTGCCGTGACAAACTCAACCGGCTTCAAGTCTGTGACGTCCACGCCGAACGCGGATTGCACCACATGTGTGGCCTTTGGTCCGCTGATCAACAGCAGCCCCCAACTCTCGGCACAGTTTTCCATCTTGGCCGTGGTCCCGTAGAGCAAAAATTTTCGTAGGCCTTGGAATGTGGTGTCCCCGATCTCGCCGACATCTTCCAGCATGACGGCTTCTGTCTGCATGTACAGGCGGAAGTACGTGAGCATCTTGCCTTTGTGGGTCAACAAGCTGGAATAGCGGCCTTGCCCTGGTTGGAGGGGAAGGATGTCGTTACTAATGACGCTTTGCAGCCACTTGACACGATCCTCGCCTGTCACCCTGAGTTTGCCACGATGTGAGAGATCGGCGATCCCTACGGCCTGGCGGACGGCACGATATTCGGCTGCGACATCGCCATAGTGGGTCGGTATTTCCCAACCGGTGACTTCCTCAAACGTGGCTCCAAGTTGGGCATGTTGCGCGTAAAGACGAGATTGTTTCATATTCAGTTCAGCAAAATAGTCTTCAAGTCGAAAGTCATAGGAGATGACGATTTTTCGGCGTTACGACTTGACGACATGACCGGCCATCAACTCTTCGACTAACGCTCTCGTTCGGGCTGAAAACTCATTGCGGGAGACGATCTTCGTCACACCAAGCGCTTTCGCACGGTTCCACGTATCGACTTCTTCATGATTGGCATAGGCCAGCGTCGGAATGCCCTGTAACTGTGGATCGGCTTTCAGCTTTTCCAACGCCTGAAAGGCGTTAAGGGTCAGGTCGTTCATGTCGAAGATAATCACGCCTGGGTTCGCCGACAGGGCTTTGTCGACGATATCCTGTTGTGTACGTGCTTTTTCAAGCTGGTAGTCCGGTTGGCGTAATGCGTCACGGACTTTGGTATAGAAGAACAGATCAGTGATGGCGACAAGAATGGCTTTCGGCATGGACATATGATCTCAGTTCAATGAGCTGACCAACCGTCCGAGCGCTTTTCGGGCCAGCGTGTAGTTTGGATCTAGGGCGAGCGCTTTCTTATACGAGTCGATGGCCTCCGTCCAGTTTCCTTTTCGTTCATACACGCGGCCGAGATTAAGGTGCGGATAGGCCGGATTCTCGTAACGCCTGGCCTGTATCGCCTTCTGAAACCAGGGAATGGCCTCGTCGAATTCACCCTTCTCGATCAGGTAGGCGCCAATATCATTATAGGGGTTGCCAAAGTCCGGGTCCTGCGCGATGGCCTTGTGACATTCCTCAATGGCCTCGTCAATCTGCCCCATCCAGCTGTAGGTCCATCCCAGAAACGTATGGGCCTCAGCTGTGGGATGGGTGGCCAGCGACTTTTTGTACAGGTTGATGGCCTCTTCCAGTTCACGCTTCATCTGTTGCTCATAGGCCTGCTGAAAGAGATCCCACGCTTGGCGCTTATCTTCCTCGCGCCCTTCGCCTTGGATCAGAAAATCTTGAATATCCATAGTCAGGCTGTTGAAAAATGTCCCCTACGTTGCTCTCGGTCGCACGAACTCCTCAACGTACTAAGACGTACGCCGCTGGGTTCGCACTCCTTGCGGACTGTGTAGGTTGATCTTATTGATCAGCCTACAGGCTGCCCATATACCGCTCTGTCTCATGACTTCTGTTTCAATTTCTTCGCAATCAATTCCGCACCATATCGTCCGGACAACAGCATTGAGCCGAAAGCGGGGCCCATTCTTGGGGTGCCATACACGGCGGCGACAGCCAATCCGATAACAAAGCAATTGGGATACACTTCCCCCGTACGATCCATTACTTCTTCTTCAGATCGGGCGACCCACATAGCGCCGTTTCCCGGTACCTTCTTATACAGGTTTCGTTTGTGAAGGAGTTCGACCAGCACGGCATCATGGCCGGTGGCGTCCACCACGATCTTGCTCTCGAGGGCAATGGGATCGACGTGGATCATATCATGCCCCGCCATCTCGACGGTGGTGCTGTTGACGACGACGCCTTCCAGTGAGCTATCGTTGCGTAGGATCAAGTCCACCACACGTGTCAGGTTCATGATCTTCGCACCAGCTTTGTACGCGGCTGCGATCAGGGCACCGGTGGCATGTGGGGGGTCGACCATGTACATGCCTTCGCATTCTTTGATTTTCTTGCACGGGACACCGACTTCTTCGAGGATCTCATTCGCCGGCTCGCAGATCGTCGCCTTGTTCATGAGATACCCGCCGGACCAGAATCCCCCTCCGAGAGCCAGGCTTTGCTCGATGAGGAGCGTGCGAAATCCCAGCGCAGCCAAGTCGTGCGCGCAAATGAGCCCTGATGGTCCCGCGCCAACGATGATGACGTCGCTTTCGATCAATTGATCGAACTCTTTATAGTATTCCCGAGCAATGTGCCGGGTGATGTCGCGTTCCCGTAACGGAGCTGGTATTGGCTTTCCCATGCTGATCTCTCCCTCGACGGCTGCTGAAAATGGCCTCTGGCTTCGTTCTCGGCTCGCCCAAATCCTCAACGTACCCCGGAGGGTACGCCTCCGGTTTGGTCTCTCCTGCGGCCTTGTCGGAGGACCATTTTGAGCAGCCTTATCTATAAATCTCAGAGCCGGACTTCTTAAACTCTTCCGATTTTTCTTTCATGCCGATCTGGATCGCTTTTTGTTCATCCACTTGCAACTGTGCAGCGTAATCACGAACGTCTTGCGTGATTTTCATCGAGCAGAAGTGTGGACCGCACATCGAGCAGAAATGGGAGACCTTGGCAGCGTTGTCCGGGAGCGTTGCATCGTGGAACTGCTGGGCTGTTTCCGGATCAAGCGAAAGATTGAACTGGTCTTCCCATCGGAACTCGAATCGGGCCTTAGATAGTGCGTTGTCACGCGCTTGGGCGCCGGGATGCCCTTTGGCCAGGTCGGCTGCGTGCGCGGCAATTTTATAGGTGATGACGCCAGTCTTGACGTCCTCGCGAGTTGGGAGGCCCAAGTGCTCTTTGGGTGTGACGTAGCACAGCATGGCGCAGCCGTACCAGCCGATCATGGCAGCGCCGATGCCGGATGTAATGTGATCGTAGCCGGGAGCAATGTCGGTCGTCAGTGGGCCAAGGGTATAAAATGGAGCCTCTTGGCAAGCCTCGAGCTGCTTTTCCATGTTGGCCTGAATCATATGCATGGGAACATGGCCTGGACCTTCGATCATAACCTGCACATCGTGCCGCCAAGCCATCTTGGTCAGCTCGCCTAATGTCCCGAGTTCGGCAAATTGCGCGTCGTCGTTGGCATCTGCGATCGATCCTGGCCGAAGCCCATCGCCTAGGCTGAAAGCGACGTCGTAGGCCTTCATGATCTCACAGATCTCTTCGAAGTGCGTGTAGGTGAAATTTTCCTGATGGTGTGCGAGGCACCATTTTGCGTGAATCGAACCCCCACGCGACACAATCCCGGTCATGCGTTTTGCGGTCATCGGCACATAGGCCAGGCGCACACCAGCGTGAATCGTGAAGTAGTCCACGCCCTGTTCTGCCTGTTCGATCAGGGTGTCGCGGAAAATCTCCCATGTGAGATCTTCCGACTTGCCGTTCACTTTCTCGAGTGCTTGATAGATCGGCACTGTTCCGATCGGCACCGGGGAATTGCGAATGATCCATTCGCGTGTCTCGTGAATGTTTTTCCCGGTCGACAAATCCATCACGGTATCGGCGCCCCAGCGGGTTGACCAGATCATTTTCTCAACTTCCTCTTCGATGGAAGAGGCGACGGCGGAATTGCCGATGTTGGAATTGATCTTCACGAGGAAGTTCCGCCCGATGATCATCGGTTCGCTTTCCGGATGGTTGATGTTCGATGGGATGATCGCGCGGCCACGGGCAACCTCGTCGCGCACGAACTCGGGCGTGATCACCCGGGGAATGTTGGCGCCCCAGGCAAACCCAGGATGCTGCTTCACGCCCCCGCCATGGCCGTTCTGGGATGCAGCCTCAGATTCAGTGCGGTGCGATTGGTTTTCGCGGATGGCGATAAACTCCATTTCCGGTGTGATGATGCCTTTGCGGGCGTAGTGGAGCTGAGTGACGTTCTTCCCCTGTTTCGCGCGCAAGGGCTTACGGATATGCTGAAAGCGAAGGTCGGCTAATTTCGGATCAGTCGCACGCAGACGACCGTACGCCGAGCTCACATCAGGAAGTTCCTCAACATCTTGTCGGCTGAGCACCCAAGAGCGTCGTAACGGCGTCAGTCCATTACGGACATCGATTGTTACAGAGGGATCGGTGTACGGGCCTGACGTGTCATAGACGATTACCGGGTTGTTGTCGGAGCTTGCTCCATTCATCCCTTTGGTGTGGGACAGACTAATTTCCCGCATCGGGACATGGACGGCTGGTTGTACGCCATGCACATAGATTTTCTGCGAGGCCGGAAAAGGCGTCGTCGTGAGCGGAGATGATGGGGTGACAATGCCATTCCCATGATCGGATCCATTTGTATGGTTGTGGATACTCATAAGGAGATCCTTTCGTAATTGGCTGACATCATGGAGCGGGAAGCAGCCTGCGGTATGGTTACAACAAAAAAGCCGCTTCCCTTCTTAGATGGGAATGCGGCTGATTCCTCACGCGATCCGTTGATGTCCGGCTTCCCTACGCTGGTATTATCCAGGTCAGGTTGTGAGGGTCGTCCGATCATTCGGACTCTCAGCCTTAAGGCTCCCCTAGCGATAGAGCGTTATCGTATTACTCCGAGACCTCGAAGTCAATCGGCTATTAGGCCCATTCCGTTTCCTCTCCTTTGGGCGGGTGACTAGGACTTTTCCTCAATGGGCGATTCGTTGATTGTGGAAGGAGCCTATCGTAGAATGAATTCCCTTACGTATGGAGGAATGTATTGTGACGGTTATTTCGACGTTACACAGACCAATCACCGAGTACCAAGCGCAGTCGGTGGAGGAATTGTACCGGCGGACGGTCGCTGCGAAGCAGACACTCGGTGAGCGGGTCATGATCCTGGGCCATAACTACCAACGGGACGAGGTGATTCAGCACGCCGACTTTCGCGGCGATTCCCTCTTACTGGCCAAGCTGGCTGCTGAACGGTCCGAGCGATCCCACATCGTCTTTTGCGGCGTGCATTTCATGGCCGAGACGGCGGACATTCTCAGTCGTTCTCAGCAAACAGTCATCTTGCCCGACATGGCGGCTGGCTGCTCCATGGCCGACATGGCCGCAATCGAGCAGGTCGATCAGTGTTGGGAAGCGTTGGGGCGCGTGATTCCGGTCGAGGAGACTGTGATGCCAGCAGTATATGTGAATTCGGCGGCGGTGCTCAAAGCGTTTTGTGGCGAGCATGGTGGGATTACCTGCACCTCCTCCAACGCTAAGGCTGTGATTGAATGGTCCTGGGCCAGGCGAGAAAAGATTCTCTTTTTCCCAGATGAGCACTTGGGCCGCAACACGGCGAACAAAATGGGAATTCCCCACGAGCAGATGATTGTCTGGGACCCGTACCAGCCGAACGGCGGGAATACCAAAGACGCCATTAAGCGAGCCAAGCTGATTCTATGGAAGGGGCACTGTAGCGTCCACCAGATGTTTCAGCCGGTGCATGTGGATCATTTCCGCAAGCAGTATCCGGACGGCAAGGTGATCGTCCATCCTGAGTGCCATGAAGATGTCGTGAATAAGGCGGATCTTATCGGATCGACCGAGTTCATCATTCGCACAGTCACCGCTGCACCAGCCGGCACGACGTGGGCGGTTGGGACGGAACTGAATCTCGTTAATCGATTGAAGCACGAACTCACCGACAAGAAAGTGTTCTTCCTGTCATCGACGGTCTGCCAGTGCGCCACCATGTTCCGGATCGATGCGGCACACCTCTGTTGGGCGATGGAGAATCTGGCCGAAGGCCACGTCGTGAACCGCATTGTGGTACCAGACGACGACAAGCACTGGGCAAAGGTGGCCCTCGACCGTATGATGGCCATCAGTTAGCGAAATCGTGAATAACGTTTTCATCTACGTTCTCGCGGTGCTGAAGCCCTCAATGTTCGCAGATTGTACGCCTCAGGCTTTCGCTCGCTGTGACCTTGCTGGAAGACGTTTTTGACGATTTCGCAAGATTGGGTAAGGACTAGTACCTCGCCAGTCATTCCTGTATATTCCCTCGATTCCGTTTGATCACCGCGTGAATACTCGGATCCTATTGTCTATGGATTACAAAGCAACGCTCAACCTTCCGAAAACCGACTTCCCCATGAAGGCCAATCTGCCGCAACGCGAGCCTGACATGTTGGCCTGGTGGGAGCAGCAGAAGCTCTATGATCAGATACAAGCGAAAGGGCAGGGACGGCCTCGGTATGTGCTGCATGATGGCCCTCCCTATGCCAATGGCCGCATTCATATCGGACACGCGCTGAACAAGGTTTTGAAAGACATCATTGTCAAGTCAAAGACGATGGCTGGTTTTCAGGCACCCTATGTGCCGGGGTGGGATTGCCATGGGTTGCCCATCGAGCATCAAGTCATGAAGGAGTTGGGGGACAAGAAGAAAGACTTAGATGTTGTGGCAATCCGCAGACTCTGTCGCGACTATGCCGAGCGGTTTGTGAAGACTCAGCGAGAGGAATTCAAGCGGCTGGGGGTGTTGGGAGAATGGGATCAACCCTACCTGACGATGACTCCTGGGTATGAAGCCACGATCATTCGTGAATTCGGGAAATTTGTCGAGCGTGGGGGAGTCTATAAGGGTCTCAAGCCGGTTCTCTGGTGTACGCAGGATCAGACGGCGCTTGCGGAAGCGGAGGTCGAGTACGAGGACCATACGTCCCCGTCGATCTACGTCAAGTTTCCGATCGTCACATCGCCGAGTGTTCTCAACCGCACCTTCCCTGGTGTCTCCTTTCCGGAAGGAATGAAGTTGGCCTCCGTCGTCATCTGGACGACCACGCCCTGGACGCTCCCGGCGAACCAGGCAGTCTGCCTCCATCGCGATTTTGACTATGCCTTTGTTCAGGTCGGCGACGAGTTACTGATTGTGGCGGAAAAACTTTTGGAGAGCGTCGTGAAAGCCTGTGCGATCGAGCGCTATCACGTGGTCGGTGTGAAAAAAGGCGGAGATGGATTCGAAGGTTTGGAGACGCAACGGCCCTTGTCCACCGGTCTGTCACCAATTCTGCTCGGCGACTTTGTGACGCTCGATCAAGGGACGGGTTGCGTTCACATTGCCCCGGGACATGGGATGGAAGACTACCTGCTCGTGCTCGATCACAATGCCAAAGCCTCAACAGGGGAGCGTCTTGAAATTGTCGCACCGGTGGACAACGGTGGACGGTTTACTTCGATCGTCACAGAGTTCGCCGGACAGCAGGTCTTGAAGGCCAATCCGAAGATTGTCGAGTATCTCCAGGCGAACGGGCGCTTGCTCGGGCATGGCTCGCTCCGGCATTCGTATCCCCACTGTTGGCGGTGTAAAAATCCAGTGATCTTTCGCGCGACCGAGCAGTGGTTCGTGTCGATGGAGACCAACGAATTGCGGAAGGAAGCCCTGGCGGAAATCGAGCGGGTTCGCTGGATTCCAGCCTATGGCCGCGATCGGATCTTCGGCATGATCGACAACCGGCCGGACTGGTGTCTCTCGCGGCAACGTGTGTGGGGCGTGCCCATCCCAGGCTTTACCTGCGAAGGGTGCCGCCATGTGCTTGTTGACCCGATTGTCATCGAACATCTTGCCGAGTTGATGGAATCCACGGGCGCCGATGTGTGGTTTGAACGGGCGGCTCTAGATCTGCTACCCACAGGAACGGCCTGTCCGAAGTGCGGAGGAACCACATTTGAGAAGGAGCGTGACATTCTGGATGTGTGGTTTGAATCCGGGGTCAGTTTCGCGGCTGTTCTGAAACCACGGAAGTGGTGGCCGGCCGATTTGTATCTTGAGGGTTCCGATCAGCATCGGGGCTGGTTCCATAGCGCGCTGCTCGCCGGTGTGACCACGGATCATCGTGCGCCCTATCAGGCGGTGCTGACCCATGGTTTTGTTGTCGATGGGCAGGGGAAGAAGATGTCCAAGTCGGCTGGGAATGTCGTTGCCCCACAGGACGTCATCAAGCAGTCGGGCGCTGAAATCCTCCGTCTGTGGGTGGCGGCTCAAGACTATCGGGAAGATCTACGTATCTCGCAGGAAATTCTAAATCATCTGATCGAAGCGTACCGGAAAGTTCGCAATACGTCTCGGTTCTTGCTGAGCAATCTATACGATTTCGATCCGGCGACTCACCGCGTGCCCTATGACCACCTGTCGGAATTGGACCGATGGGTGCTGTCGCGGCTTGGTGAACTCATCACGAAAGTACGCCGCGCCTACGAAGAGTTTGAGTTTCACGCCATCTTCCATGCCTTGAACAACTTTTGTTCGGTGGATCTCAGTGCGGTGTATCTCGACATTCTGAAAGATCGGCTGTATACCTTCCGAGCCGACTCTCCACTGCGGCGAGGGTCCCAGACTGTTCTGTGTGAAATTACCGTGACCCTGGCGAAACTCATGGCGCCGATTCTAAGTTTTACTGCCGAGGAGATCTGGCGCATGCTGCCGGACTCTGTGCGCAAGGACGCGACGAGTGTGCATCTCACCTCGTTTCCTGAGGATGAGCCTGTCTGGCGAGATGAAGAACTCATGGCTCGGTGGGAAACGCTACTGGCCTATCGATCCCGTGTTCAGGGGGACTTGGAAATCCAACGCCGAGATAAGGTGATCGGGTCGTCACTTGAGGCGCATGTCCAGATCGAGGCAGGACCTGATGCCTATCGCTTTTTGACGGCGTATGGCGGAGATCTCAGTGCAATCTTTATCGTGTCGTGGGTGACTGTGAAACAGGCAGAGATGGGACCTGCGGATATTCGGATAACGGTTGAGAGGTCGGATGCCGCTAAATGCGAACGTTGTTGGAACTATCGAGAAGCGGTCGGCAAAGATGCGACCCATCCGACGCTGTGTGATCGCTGTGTGGAGGCTGTCCGTTGAGTCTTCGCCATCTCGCACTCGCTTCGGTGACCGGCGGTATTATTCTTCTCGATCAGCTGACCAAGCAGCAGATCATGCAAACGATGCGGTTGCATGAATCGATTCCAGTCATTCCCAACCTCTTCAGTCTGACCTATATTCGGAACCCTGGAGCGGCGTTCGGTCTCTTGGCCGGGAGCAGCAACGCATTCCGGATGGTGTTCTTCGGCCTGACCTCGATTTTTGCCCTTGGGTTGCTGGGCACGATTCTGTTGCGGATGCCAGAGGAAGATTGGGTGGGCCGTATCAGTGTCGCGGGAATATTGGGCGGGGCGATCGGCAATTTGATCGATCGGCTTCGCTTTGGCGAGGTGATCGATTTCCTAGATGTCTACATTGAAACCTACCACTGGCCCGCCTTCAACGTCGCGGATTCCGCGATCACCATTGGGGTCATTTTCCTCATCATTCACTTTGCCTTCGAAAAACAGGCAGATCCTCCTCCCGAGTCGGAGATATCCTCGATACGCTAGCCCAATCAAGAGTTTTGGTTTTGATGTTGTGAGTGTTGATCGCTCACTCACAATTCAACACCCAACACGACGAACTGGGCAATCAGGCTGGCATGCGAACGATAAATCCGCCCTGTTCCTTGACTTGTTTTTGCTGCTCCGCCGAGAACATAACCAACGGTTCGCTGTGACAGAATTGACACTCCCTCGTGGTGAGTGTCGCAGTCGGTTCCCCGATGCTCACGAGGTACTCCTTGGCAAGTTTGAGGGCGGTGGCTTCATCCGTCGTCATGACGTCGAAGTGAATGCGACCGCTCTTGCCGGTGACCCAAGTGTCGTAGACGTGAATCGTATCCGAAGACATGAACAGCTCCTTTCAGCGGACGACCAACATGACCACAACTCCGAGGATAATACGATAGTACGCAAAGACTCGCAAGGTATGCCGTTGGACATAGGTTAGGAAGACGGCGATGACGGCCCAGGCCACCAAAAATGAGATGAGCATGCCGAGACCGAGCGCCATATAATCCTGATCGGTAAACGCTCCTCGTGCTTTCCATGTTTCGTAGACTGTCGCAGCGATGATGGTCGGGAGGGCAAGAAAGAAGGAGTATTCTGTGGCCACTTTTCGGTCGAGCCCGGCGAGCAGTCCTCCGATGATCGTTGAGCCGGAGCGAGACATGCCGGGGATGAGGGAAGCGCATTGTGCCAGCCCGATCCAGAAGGCATGGACAGCCGACACCTGATCCAGACTCTTGGCATGGGTGGTCCGTTTCGTCGCTTCCACGATGAGGATGATAATGCCGCCCAGGATCGACGTTAAAGCCACCGTCAGAGGAGTGAACAAATGCGACTTGATCCACCCGTGAGCCAACAGACCGAGTATGGCCGCGGGCAGAAAGGCAATCCCGAGTCCCAGCAGGAACCATACGTTGGGATGATTCCGCATGGAGCTCTTGACGCGGTGGGACCATGCGGCGGGAGGCTGGTTCACCGAGGTTGCACGCAAGGCCTTCTGCTCCTGCCATGCGCCGGACAGCAGCCGGCCAATTTTCTCGCGTTCAAAGACGATCACGGCCAAAATTGCACCCAGCTGGATGGAGATTTCCGCGTTGGCAGCGACGTCACCAGTGAAGCCGAGGGCATGGCCTACCAAAATAAGATGTCCCGTGGACGAGACGGGGAGAAACTCTGTGAGTCCCTCGACGATCCCCAGTATCACGGCGAGCATTGGACCCCATTCGTTCATGCGTACCCCACGTCAAATAGTAAGTGAGCGGTTTCAACCATCACGGCCATCTCCGATAGAATGTGTGGGATGATCACAGAGCGACGATAATCCGTCAAGCGGCAGATGGTTGTTGGGTCTGACCCGAACCGATTCCTACAACGGCAAATATGTTGACAATGCCGGGATGTTGGCATACACACAAGGAAAGAAACTGCAAGAACCACGGTTTCAGCCGGGTAGGCGGAATGTTTCACATGATGCTCGGGCAAGCCGTAGGATTTGATGGAGGGAGGATCGCATGAGACGCGAGTGGACGGCGATGGTGTTGGTTGGGGCGGTGTTGGCCACGGGTTGCGTATCCAACAAGAAGTACCAAGACGCGTTGGCCGAGGCAGACAACGTCAAGATGGAACTGGAGAAGACTCGCCAACAGAAGGGCGCCATGGAACAACAGGTCCGAACCCTCAAGGAACTGAACGTGAAGTTCGGCAATGAGGCACAAGCGGCTCGTGATGAACTCCAGCGCATTGAGCACGGACGTGATGCGGAGCGAGGCACGAGCGAGGGACGAACCAAGGAACTTGAGGATAAAGTTAAGGCGTTATCAGCGCAGAATAAGAATGTGCGGCAGGAATATCAGGATGTGAAACGTCATAATGACACGCTGAAATCATTGGTCGCGCGTTATCAAAAAGAGCTCAAGGATCGTTCCCATGCCGGGGCGGCAGCACAAACAGCGACACTGACACCAAGCCAGGCTCCATCCGGAACCGCGACGATCTCTCCCGTCGCTGCATCGGCGGCGATGAATATTAATAAGGTTTCAGCAAACGACTTGATTCTCTTTCTTGGACTGAAGCAGGACGAGGCCGATCGCATCGTGAGCAATCGTCCCTATCGCGTGAAGGGTGAATTGGTCGCAAAAAACGTGGTTCCAAAAGAAACCTTTGATCTGATCAAAGATCGGATCTCTGTCAGCCCGTAGATCTTCTCGGTCAGTTTCAGGGTGACGGAAAGGGCTGTTCTCCGCACGGAGAACGGCCCTTTTGTTTTAGATAGACAAACTACGTGCGTCAGTTCCGCACTTTCAACCGTATGTGCTTCGGTCCGAAACAAGTTCGCCGAAAGATCGAAAATTCAGATTCAAACCTTGACAGACCGCCACTTGCCGATCGAAGCGGTTTCGTGTGCGAATCATGTTCCACAACCTGCCAAAGCCTACGCGACCCCAAGCGGCCAGGTGGAAGACCGATAACGGATAATCGGTTCCAAAGAGCAGGCGGGATTGCAGTTCCGGGTGATGTCTTAAATGAAGCAGCATCTTCAGTCGATGGGGCTGGGTGAGGGCCGAAATGTCAGCGTAGAAGTTGGGATAACGCTTGCACAGGTCTCGCAGAGTTGGAAGGTACTTTTCGTACAACATCAGGCCGTAGCTGCAGGCATGGGCAGCGATGACGGTCACTCCTTCGTCCAGTGCCAGGCGGAGTCGATCGGGATCGCCGAGTGATTGATCCTTACCGATCAGACTGAATTCGTAGCCGACATGACTTAAGAAGGGCAGTTTTCGTTGCGCCAGTGCACGGTAGAACGGGATGTATTTCGGATCAGCTGGGTCGAAGTGCTGGGCGTTCGGTAAGACTTTGATCAAGACAGCTCCGGCATCGGCGCAACGATGGACTTCATCTATCGCGTCTTCGCGCTGCGGATTGATCGAAGGGCCGGCCAAAAAGACATCGGGATGGGCCTGCACGGTTTTGAAGACGTAGTCATTGCTGACTAGAAAGTCTGTATGCTGGCGATTGAGCAGGCCGGTCTGATCGTAGAACCCGTCCATGCCAAGCAGCACTGCCTGCGAGATATGTTGGGAGGCGCCTAACTCTGTGAGGAGGTGATCCAGATATCGCTGAGTGGCCTCTCGTGGCTCTGTCGGTGAGAGATCATGCTTCCACAGCAGGAAGCG
>Ga0224500_10000945_pt1 | contig 18153 bp, 12 predicted proteins | sample SF_Oct11_sed_USG_FD_168126 | JGI IMG/M metagenome (GOLD analysis project Ga0224500, IMG submission 168126) | Sediment microbial communities from San Francisco Bay, California, United States - SF_Oct11_sed_USGS_4_1 | ecosystem: Environmental > Aquatic > Marine > Sediment | place: USA: California... | reverse complement strand
GCCTGGGAAATTGGCAATGCCCAGGGCACCGGCGTGTTCGATATCGTCGCGGTAATGAACCACGAGCAGGGCCATGCCCTCAGCCAGGGCCATTTCGGTTCCATCATCAGGAACGGCGCCGGCAAGTTGGTGTGGACTCCGAAAGACGGCGACAACGTGATGCTGGCCGCAATAAGCAGCAATCAGTTGTTTGAGGGATTCCAGGGCAGCGACATTGGCGGTCATTGCAGTATCTGGGCGGACTGGCCTTTGAAGTAATCGAAGTCATTGCCAGTAATTCATTGGCAATAATAAAGAGCCCCGCGTCCAGCGGGGCTTTTTTTTCGGCATCTCGCCGGAGCCAATGCAGATATCGGCTCGCGCGGCGAGTTTCCAGCGGCGGGCAACCAGTTACCCTGACTTGGCGTATGATGTCATACGCTGCGTAGCCGCAGGGATGATTGAACAAGATGCGAGTAACTTTTGCCGAGCTGAAGCGTCGCAACGTGTTTCGCGTCGCGCTTGCCTTCGTCGTTACCGCGTGGCTGCTGCTGCAGGTTGCCGACGTCGTCCTCAATAACATCCAGGCGCCGCGCTGGGTTTTTCAGAGCATCCTGCTGGTGCTTGCGATCGGCTTCCCGGTGGCACTGATTTTTTCCTGGGTTTACGAGGTCACACCCGAGGGCATCCGCAAAGAGAAGGATGTCGATCGTTCGGCATCGATCACCGCAGCAACCGCCCGAAAACTGGACCTGGTCACGATTGGCCTGCTGGTGACGGCGATTGCGTTTTTTGGTCTCGACAGGTTCCTCGTTTTCACGGGTGCTGGCGATTCGCCGGTCGCGGCCACCCCCGAGGTTACCGGCGTGCTGGACAATTCCATCGCGGTACTGCCGTTCGTCAATATGAGCGACGATGCGGAAAACGAGTACTTCTCCGACGGCCTGTCCGAAGAACTTCTGAACGGCCTGGTGCGCAACGGCGGGCTCAAGGTCACGGGACGCACCTCGTCCTTCGCCTTCAAAAACCAGAACACTGACCTGCGCGAGATTGGCCGCGTGCTCAATGTCGCCCACGTCCTCGAGGGCAGTGTTCGCAAGTCGCAGAATCGCGTCCGCATCACGGCGCAGCTGGTGAAGACGGCGGACGGCTATCACGTCTGGTCCGACACGTTCGATCGTGAGCTCGACGACGTCTTCGCGATCCAGCAGGAGATCGCAACGCACGTCACGCGCGTACTGCACGGTGCGATCCTCGGCGAGACCACACCCGCTCAGAGTGACGTGCCAAGCGCTGGAGCCTACGAGGAGTACCTGCGCGGCATGTATGTGTTGCAGCAAAACCTCGACGATCGCGCAGGGCTGATGAAAGCCAGGGAGCACTTTGCGCGTGCCCTTGAACTTGAGCCCGATTATGTCGACGGGTTTTGGGGCATGTTCAAGACCTGGGATCGCTGGCATCGCAATGGCCATGGGTCGTTCGAGGAATCGGCCGAACAGATGGCGATGTATGCGGCAGAACTCGAAAGGCTGGCTCCGGGCAGCGAGCAAGCATTGATTGCGAACGCACGCAGTGCCACGGTCTACGGGAAACTCTTGCCCGCCTACGAAATTCTCGAGGATGCCGCAAAGCGATTTCCCGGGAGTTCCGAGGTCCTGGCGCGTTACGGCGACCAGTCTCGTTTTGTCGCCAGGTACGAGGCCGGTATCACGGCCCTGCGCGAGGCGATACGGCTCGACCCGCTGTCTCTCGAGAACATGTCGTTCATGGCGTCGATACTGCACCGGGCCGATGATTGCGACGGCATTGAGGATATTTTGAATCGTGCGCTGGATCTGAACGCCAATGCCGGTCGTGTTCGTTACCACCAGGCCATGTGCATTTACGAAAACGGTGGCAACGCGGAGCAAGCGCTCGCCATTGTCGGCACGGAGCCGGTTCCTTTCCTGCGCGATACCGCCATTGCGATTCTCAAGCATCGCCTCGGTGACCCGCTTGCGGCTCAGCGGCATGTCGAAAGTATGCTCATGGCCTACGGCGACAATTCGGCGTATCAATTTGCACAGATCCATGCGCAGTGGGGCGAGACCAGCAAGGCGCTCGACTGGCTCGAGACGGCGCACCGGGTGCACGACCCGGGACTGATGCAAATCAATACCGACGATTTGCTCGACCCCTTGCGCGATGAACCGCGGTTCGCCCGCTTAATCGACGCGTCCGGGCTTCGCTTGGACTTTTAAGAAGTCCCGTATCCCGGGGCTTTAACCCCAGCCGATCTCGTCGAGATGCTCGTCATCGATGCCGAAGTAGTGGGCGATTTCGTGAATCAGTGTCGCCGCGATCTCCTCGCGCAGCTCGTCGCTCGTTAACTCGAGCTCGAGGTGCGGCTGTCGAAACAGGTAGATGACGTCGGGCAGCTCGCCGGCATTACCGGACTCGCGCTCGGTCAGCGGTACGCCGGTGTACAGGCCGAGAAGACCTTCGCCGTCCGGATCGAGATGCTCACCGGCCACGTCCTCGACCAGCACACTGACGTTCTGCATGGCCTCGCGCACCCACTCGGGCAAGGCAGCCAGGGTCTCGGCGACGACGGTTTCGAATTCGGATTCGTGCATGCTGCGTTTTGCCAAATGCGCTGTCGGTATTCACTTATAGGTGTCGTATGACGCGCGCCGGATAATAACGTGCGTGGGACCCGGTGTCCCCTTTGACCTGCGGACCAGGCATGACCGACAACGCACTACTACGAGAAGACATGGTGTCGCAGCAGATTGAGTCGCGCGGCGTACGATCGCCGCGACTGCTCGATGCGATGCGCAAGGTGCCGCGCGAGCAGTTTCTTCCCGAACAACTCCGCGAGTTCGCCTACGATGACACGCCACTGCCGATTGCCGCGCAGCAGACAATTTCGCAGCCCTACATTGTTGCCTTCATGATCGAGGGCCTGGCGCTGAGCGGCGGCGAGCGCGTGCTGGAGATTGGTACCGGTTCCGGCTACGCGGCCGCGGTGCTGGCCGAAATTGCCGGCAAGGTGTTTACGATCGAGCGCATCGAGGAGCTTGCCTCGGCTGCCAGCTCGACGCTGGCAAGACTCGGTTACGACAATGTCGAGGTGGTCCATGCCGACGGCACGCTGGGCCTGCCCGAGGCAGCACCGTTTGACGCGATCGTCGTCGCCGCCGGCGGACCCTCGGTCCCGGAATCCCTCAAGCAACAGCTCAGGATTGGCGGGCGCCTGGTCATTCCCGTTGGCAGCTATCGCGGCGTACAGGAACTGGTGCGGGTCACGCGGCTCTCGCAGTCCGAGTTCCGGACCGAGGACCTCGCCGACGTGCGGTTCGTGCCGCTGATCGGCGAGCAAGGATGGACGCCGGGGCAGGCGGGCGTGCCTTCACCCGCCCGGCAGCGTGCGCAAGAAGCGGCCAGGGACGAGGAAGCCATCGACCTGATCTGCGACCACAGCGATTCGTTCTTGTCCATCGAGTCCGCCGGCCTGGAATCACTGCTTGATCGCATCGGGCGAGCCGACGTCGTCCTGATCGGAGAAGCCAGTCACGGCACCTCTGAGTTTTACAAGATGCGCAGCCGCATTACGCGTGAACTTATCGTCAAGAAGCATTTCAACTTTGTTGCGATCGAGGGCGACTGGCCCGATGCCGCACGCATCGACAACTTTGTGCGGCATTTCGACACGCCGCCATCGGAGTGGACAGCCTTTGCCCGGTTTCCGACCTGGATGTGGCGCAATGAGGATGTCCGCGAATTTGTCGACTGGTTACACCTCCACAATGCCGACCTGCCACCCGAGCAACGCGTGGCATTTCACGGGCTTGACCTGTACAGCCTGTACACGTCCATTCGCGAGGTCCTGAAGTACCTCGATGAAGTCGATCCTGATGTCGCAGAGATCGCGCGGCAGCGTTACGGTTGCCTTACGCCGTGGCAGGCAGACCCTGCCACCTATGGACGAGCGGCGCTGTCCGGGTCCTACCGCAGCTGCGAGGCGGATGTCGTCCGTATGCTCGTTGAGCTGTCGGCCAGGCATCGCGACTACGCGTTGCACGACGGTGAGCGATTTCTCGATGCGGAGCAGAATGCGCGACTGGTCGCCAATGCCGAGCGCTATTACCGGGTGATGTACTACGGCTCGCGCGAGTCGTGGAACCTGCGCGACAGTTATATGTTTGAAACGCTCAAGACCCTGCGCAAATTTCACTGGCCGAATAACAAGGCCATTATCTGGGCACACAATTCGCATGTCGGCGACGCGGCCGCGACGGACATGTCCAGGCGCGGCGAGTTCAATATCGGGCATCTGTGTCGCAAGGAATACGGCACGCGGGCGTACTCGATCGGGTTTGGCACGGACAGCGGCACGGTCGCGGCCGCCTCGGACTGGGATGGCCCGATGCAAATCATGACCGTCCAGCCATCGCAACCGGACAGCTATGAACGGCTGTGCCACGACACCGGCCTCGACGCATTCATGCTCGCGTTTCGGCACGCCCGCTCGGAAGCGTTACTGCAGCGCCTTTCCGAAGCCCGGCTGGAGCGTGCGATCGGCGTCATTTACCGGCCCGACTCGGAACTCGCGAGCCACTATTTTCATGCCGTATTGCCCAAGCAGTTCGACGAGTACATCTGGTTCGATCGCACGCGCGCGGTGCAACCGTTTGCGGTCGCGGAACTCGAGGGTGTTCCGGACACGTACCCGTTTGGCGTCTAGCAGCGCGAATCGCAGGCCTATTTTTTCCGGCTTCTGCGCTGCTGCATCGCCTTTTCGACCTTCGCCATTGCCCGATCAATATGCAACGCGTGCGACAAATGATGGCGTGCCTCGGCGAGGTCCTCGCGTACCACGCGCAACTCGGTACGCATCGTGTGTGCTTCAGCCCGGACCGCACGTGCGCTTGCGCGCAATTCATCCAACTCTTCTTTCACTTTCGCCCGGGTCTTCAGTGCCGACGCCTTCGACGCGTTGGCCAATCGGGCCGCCTTGTCGGCGGTTTGCACGCGCATCCGCGCAATGCGCTTGTTGGCCCGTTTCAGGTCCGCAACCAGGCGATCGCGTCGCTTGCCGAGCTCAGTTACCGAGCGTTTCGCCGCACTCGTGAAGTCACTCTTCGCAACCTGTAATGCCTTGATTCTGGATTTCAATTCGTCCTTCATGTCAGCTCTCCGCAATAAGCACTGTTTCCGCGCCAGCAAAATCACGCTATCACAGCGAATAACCAGCATCTGTAGGTGATTACCGCCGGCAAATGCGGAGTTGCCGTAAATTTTCCGGAGGCACTTTCGTCGGAGTCCAGGCCGGACTGGCAGCCGGACTGGGGCTAACGCTCGACATCGTCGGCTGGCAGTGCGTCCCAGTCTGCGAGAATCGCAAGCAATTGGTTCACGCGGCCGGTTTCTCGCCGCTTGTATTCGAGCAAAGCCTCGTCGTCGCCTTGCAGCAATAGCCATGCGGCCTCGAGGTCTGCGGTTGTTGCATTCGTGGCCTGGATCCCGAGAATCGCCTGGTCAGGTATACCCGGAAAAAGCCGGGCAATTTCCTTATACATAGGGGCTGTCATACAGCAAAACTAGCACGGTCGCCGCGGCCTTCGTATGAGGGTTTGTACACATAAGCATCACACTTCGAGGAACTCCCCGGGCAGCAGGCTTGTCGCGAGCATGACGCTGTTGATGTCCTCATGCTCCCGCCAGCTGTCCGCCTGCTGGTTAACGGAGTCACGCCAGAACCCGGTAATGATGCCTGCCATCGGTTCATAGTCACCGAGAGCCGCCAGATCATCTCGCAGCGCGCCGGCGAGCGGATCCGAACGATTTGACAACACAGCACGCATCTTGCTCAGCGCATGTAAGCCGGTCGAGAGGCCCAGTTCGCGAAACGCCAGGCGAAATTTTGCCGCCTGTCCGAGGTTCGCCTGTCGCCGGTAATCGAGCAGGCTTTCGCTGGCGTCCTGCAGCAGTGTGGTGGCGAGCGCGGGGTGCCCGATCTGGCCGGCGGCGAGAAGCTGCAGAGTGCGACACGCATCGAACAGCAAGCCACCGATACCGAGTGGATCACTGCTGTACCAGCGCCGGCCGCGAATCATTCCGGCGGCATCAAGAATCTCCTTACCAAGCCCGGTTCGCGGGCCGGACGCCGCAAGGCGTGACGCACAGTGCGCGATCTCGATATAGGTCAGGTAACCGTCGAGTGAGTCGTGCAGGCTGGACGATGGCACCAGCGGCGTAGTGAGATCGATGCTCATTTTCCAGACAAATCGCATCCGCCCATCCGGCGGCGACCTCACCGCAAACCCGGCGTGCGCGGCCGCCGCCAGTTCCATGGCCCAGCGGATATACACGGGCTCGTTACAAACCGTGCCCGCGCGGCACAGCGCGTGCATCCACTTCGTCAGGTAATGGTAGTACTGCCCGTCCCGGTCCCATTCCAGGCGCTCGTCAAAAACGTCGTCCGGACCGCGCTCCGGGAGCTGCTTGCCGATTCTGAGTCCACCTGCCGTGGGATGCTGTGAACCCTCCTTGTCGCCGAGGCCGCTCAGCCAGCCGCTGCGTGCGTCATCATTGCGGTGTTTGCCAAGGTCGTTGTGCACCTGGTCGATGAGCATGACGGCAAGTTGTCGGTATTCCTCGCTCCCGGTGCGCCGATAGAGGCTCAGGAAATTACAAACCGCATGTGCATCGGTCCACAGGTAGCGGCGCGGCGGATGCCGGCTGGACGACAGTCCTGTGCGATCGGCGAAGGCGAGCATGATGCCGGATACTTCGCCGCTCACCGATTCTTGCGCTTTGGTGTTCACTCGCATGCTCCTCATGCGGCCACGTTAGCTGCCGGCAATGCCGCTGATAATGCGTGCTTCCACGTATCAAGCTGGACTGTCAACTGTTGAAGGGATTCATGCCATTTTTGGCGCAATCTTCATTGCGAATTAGCAGATCAAGACGACCTTTGGACGTCAGTCGGAATCGGCCCGGGGTAATGGCGTCACTGCCCTGACCAGCGGTCCAAGCAAGAGCGGTACAAAGCTCATCAAGATAATCAGTAACCAGCCGCCTGCTTGAGGATTGCCGAGACTGAGCAACCGCTGCAGCGCCGGCACCTGGACGGCGGCGATGATCAGAGAAAGACAAATTGCGAGTGCCACCCAGATCCAGGCGTTGGCGACGATCTCATTCCTCAGGAAACTGCTGCCCGACGCGCGCATATTGAATACATGCCAGAGCTGGGCCAGTGCCAGGGTCGCGAACGACACCGTTACCGCCTGCGCGTATCCGAATTCGAGTGCCTCTAAAGCGATGGCCATGGAAATCAACACCGTCGCTGCCATGAGGGCTCCGTAGGCGAAAATGCGTATCCAGTGGATGCGAGTCAGGACCGGCTCATCTGCTGGCCTCGGCCCAATACCCATCAACTGCTTCGAACCGCCTCCCACACCCAGAGCGAGGGCCGGAAAGACGTCCGTCACCAGATTCAGGAACAGTATTTGTAGTGGCAGCAACGGCAGCGGTGCGCCGGCCAGCGTTGCAATGCTCACGATCAGGATCTCACCGATGTTGCAGGACAACAGGTACACGACGAATTTGCGGATATTCGCGTATATCGCGCGACCCAGCGAAACAGCCTCTACAATCGTAGCGAACTCATCGTCCTGCAGAATTATGTGCGCCGCTTCCCTGGCAACGGGGGTGCCGCGCAGACCCATCGCCACGCCGATATCGGCTTTTCGCAGGGCTGGTGCATCGTTCACGCCGTCGCCGGTCATCGCAACAACGTGGCCCAGTTGCTGGTAGCGGTCGATCAGCTCGTATTTTTGTTCCGGTGTCGCCCGGGAAATAATCTTAACCTGGCGCAATGCTTCGTCATCCGGCGTCCCGGCCGGCGGTAACTGCGTGCGTGCATCCAGAAAGCACTCCGGGCCGGATTCGGGAGTTATGAGAGCCAACTCGCTGCCAATGTTGCGCGCGGTCGCCGCATGGTCGCCGGTTACCATGACGACGCTGATCCCCGCATTGCGGCAACGGTCAATCGCCGCTTTGACGCCATGCCTCGGCGGATCCTCCATCGCAACCAGGCCTAGCAAGGTGAGGTCTCGATAAGGCATTTCTGTGGCGTCTTGCGCCTCACGACTCGCGATCGCCAGGGTGCGAAGCCCCTGATCTCCGTATGATGCCGCGCGCTTGAGCCAGGCGGCTCGCACTTCTTCACTCATCTCAGTAGTGCCAGAGGCCGTGCGAACCTCAGTACAGTATTCAAGGATGGCTTCGGGCGCGCCTTTCACTGCGACGCATAATCCGGACTCGCACTGGTGAAAAGTCGCCATGGATTTCGTTTGCGTGTCGAAGGATTCTTCGCGAACGCGCGGCATCGTACGCAACAGTTCGTTCCGGAAAAGTTTGCGTTTGGCTGCAGCCACAAGCAGCGCAATTTCAGTCGGGTCGCCGATTGACTCCGCTTCTCCGGTGTTTCCAACGTTCAGTTCCGCATAGCAACACAGCGCCGCCATCGTCAGCATTTCGTCGATTCGTTCGAACTCGGCAGGTGAAATCACCTCGCCATTGCGGCGGAAAATGCCGCTGGTTTCGAGCCCTGTCCCTTCGACTGAAACTGTTGCCTCACCCAGGTGCAGGGACGTAACCGTCATGCGGTTTTCCGTCAACGTGCCGGTCTTGTCGGTGAGAATGATGTTCGCGGCGCCCAGCGTTTCTACAGCGGACAAGCGGGAGATCAGCGCGTGTCGCTTCGACATGCGCCACATGCCGCGTGCCAGCGCGATAGTGGCAACGATCGGCAATCCTTCCGGGATGGCGGCAACCGCCAGCGCAATCGCGACTTCGATCGCCAGGACAGCGTCCTGCCCCTTGAACGCGCCGGCAACAGCCACCAGCACGGCTATGACAAGAACGGCACGAATCAGTCGCGCTGCCAGCGCATTGAGACGGTGCTCCAGCGGGGTGATCTGCGACTTGGTCGCCGTCACCAGTCGAGAGATTTTGCCAAGTTCGGTGTCGAGTCCTGTTGCGACGACCACGGCGGTTCCCGTCCCGCGCGTCACCGCCGATCCCTTGAAAAACATATTGCTTCGCTCGACCAGCGGTATTGCAGATGACAGCGGGTCGGGCTGCTTGGCCACCGGTATGGACTCGCCGGTCAGCGTCGATTCGTCCGCCTGAAACCCGGAACCCTCGATGATCCGCAGGTCGGCGGTCACGATATCGCCACCCTCCAGTAGAACAATGTCTCCGGGAACCAGCTGTTCGGCCGGCAGATGCGCGACTCGACCTTCCCGGCGTACGACGGTTTCGACCCGCCCCAGCTTGCGCAGCGCTTCCATCGAACGGATGGCGTGCCGCTCGGTCGCGAAACCGATCGCGCTGTTGATGATGACGACGGCCAGGATGGCAATTCCCTCGGCCGTGTCGCCGAATAGCAGCGATACGGCCGACGCCGCAACAAGCAGCAGGACGATGACACTCTTGAGCTGATCGGCAAGAATGGACCACGAATGCCTGCGGGCGGTGGAACAAAGCTCGTTCGGACCGTAACGAAGCTGGCGTGCCCTGATTTCGGACTCGGGGAGGCCGGTTTCGACCTTGACCTGCAGCGCCTCCAGCAGTTCAGCGGCTGGTAGCGCCCAAGGGCAATCCGGCGCCGGTGTCGAAGCGGTGACTGCATGCGTCGTCATTCTTACGTCGGCCTCAAGACTATTGGCAGAAATTATCGAAAAGCGGCTTGATCGTGTTGCCGGTGGCCGAATTTCCTTTCGCTGCACTCATGACCTTAAAGTTCACAGGCAGATTCCCTTCGCATGACTGCCTGAATCCTCTTATTTCGACGCTGCAATTCGCTCTATCACGGCAACACCGTCGCCGACCTGTTCGCCGGGATAGAGGATGATCTTGTCGCCAGCCTGCAGCCCGGACAGCACCTCTGCGAAGCGACCGTTGTCTCGTCCGACCTGCACCGTAGTCAGTTGCGCGTCCCCGTCATGGACGCGAAACACGGCCCACTCGCCGCCCCGTCGAAACAATGCGGCTACCGGAATTTTCAGGATGTCTTCGGCCTCCCAGGTGACGATCGCCGCTTCGACGCGATAACCGTGTCCCAGGGTCGACCAGTCTGACGATGGCCCGGTAAAATCCACGATAACGTTCACTCGCTGCTCCTCGACACCGAGTGCCGATATTTTGAGGAAGCCATACGGCTCGACCATCCGTACACGGCCTGTGAGCGGCTCGTCGCTGCGGCCCCAGCCTTCCATGATGACTTCGGCACCGATATCGACCTGCACCGCATCGGTCGACAGCAATTCGACGACAACTTCGAGATTTTCCGGATCACCAATCGACAGGATCCCGGACCCGGCCGCGATAACGCTTTCGCTTTCCTGCATTACGCGCAACACACGACCCGTTACCGGTGCCACGATTTCAACGACGGCGTTGGTGTCGGACTTGCTGCCCGGCTGCACGAGCCGGGCGATCGCCGCATCGAGTTCGGCGCCGCGAAGCGCGACATTCTCCGCCGCCGCATTGCGGCCCGCCTGCGCCGTGCGCAACTCGAGTTGCGCACGATCGTACTCTCCAGCCGAGACGAGCGCATTGGTCCTGAGGCTCGCGGTCCTTTCCTCCTCCGCGCGTGCGTACGAGAGGCGTTGCTGGGTCTGTTCGAGTTCGGCCCGGGCGGCCGCCAGCGCAGCTTCCGCGGAGCGCACCCGCGCCTGTGCCTCGGCCAGCGAGCGCGCATCAAGAAATGCCGGTTTTCCGGGCAGGATGCGCGCTACGGTTTCGCCGGCACGTACCGCCGCGCCCGGCTTGTAGTCGACCCTCAACAGGTGTCCCGCAACCGGCGCTGAAACGACGTACTCGTCCCGCACGCGGGTGCGCCCCTCGTCCTGGACCGTGACGCGCAGCGAACCGCGCGTTGCCACGGCCACATCCACTGTCACCGGTTTGGGCAGGAATGCGAGCACCAGCAACGCGACAACCAAAATCGCGGCTGCACTCCAGAATGCTGCGCGAAAGTGAATCTTCATAAGAGAGTTGTCGCTTCCGGGTTATGCACATCAACCTCCATCAATCCCGGCTTTTCAGCACGGATACCAGGTCCATCCTGTCAAGTTGGCGTCGCACCATCAAACCGGACACCGCGGTCACAACAATCACTACCAGTGCCGCATAGCCGAAAGTACCGGCATGGATGATGAACGGTAATCTGAAAAGGTCGGAACTCATTGCCTGCGACAGCCCGAAGGCCATGCCGGCGCCGAGCGCCGCGCCGAGCGGCAGCGCCAATAGTGTGAGAAATGCTATCTCGCCAAGCAGGATGTACGAAACTTCGCCGCGCGTGAAGCCGAGCACGCGCAATGACGCGAGCTCGCGCTGGCGCTCGGCGAACGAAACGCGCACGCTGTTGTAGACCACGCCTATCGCGATCAGCCCGGCGAATGCCGAATAGACCCAGATGGACATTCCGATGTTCTGATCCATGAGCTCGGTGAAATTGCGCTCTGCAATGCTCTGCAGGCCGACACCTGCCACTGCCGGCGTGGTTTTCAATTGACGGTAGAGGACATCGGTCTTCGCCGGGTCGACCTTCAGGTAAACGCCCGAGATGACATTGCTTTCGCCAAGCAAGCGGTTGAGATCCTCGATATGCATTTGTGCTGCCGAGCCTATGAAGGTCGTCGTAACCTGCGTTATCGGTATCTCGAGCACCGGACGGCGGCCTTCGGTGACCTCGACGGTCAACACGTCGCCGGCTTCAGCACCCAGGCGGTCGGCGAGATCCTGCGACAACACGATGCCGCCCGGTTGTGATGCCACCGGACGCCGCTCGAGATCGACCACCCGCGACAATTCGGCGGTGGCGACCACGCCCGTGAGCGAGGCGCGCTCCTTGCGGTGACCGAAGCGCAGGCGTGCGGCCACGCTTCGATACGGCTCGGCGTCAAGCACGCCAGGCGCGCGCAGCAACTCGAAATAGGCATCCCTGCCGCGCGGCTCCATCAGCATGACTTGCACATCATGGCGGTTGGCCACGTTGAAATAGGTATCGATCATTTCTTCCATCGAATCGATGAAGAACAGCGTGCCGATCATCAACGCACCTGAAACGGCAACCCCGATGGACGTGAATGCCGCGCGCACAGGGAAACGTACCAGCTGGCGCAGGATCATTCGCGTCTGCTGATCGAGGAATGTGAGTCTCGTGATGTTGCTGCCGATCGTCCGGGAATAATCTGTCGGCGGTGGCGGGATCATGGCCGTTGCCGGCTCCAGGCGTGCGGCGCGATGCACCGCCATCACCGCGCCGCCGCCGACCGCGGCTGCAGTGACCAGACTCACGATGGCGTAAACCCGCGGATCGGCCTTGAAGAGGAACAACGGGAAGTTGTAATACTCGGTATAGACGGTCGCGAGTAGTCGCCCGAGCCAGGTTCCCAACATCGCACCGATCACAAGCCCCAGTAGAGCTATCACGGCAACCAGCTTCAGGTAGTGCATCACGACCGCGGCGTTGCTGTAGCCGAATGCTTTCATCAGGCCGATCTCGTCGCGCTCCGTGGCTATCAGCCGCGAGATCACAACGTTGACAAGGAATGCGGCGACCAGCAGAAATATCGGCGGCAGCAGGCTGCCCATCGTACGCAGCTGATCGATTTCGCTGCTCACGAAGGCATCGGACATCTGTTCGTCACGGCCATAGGCGCCGGCCGCACCGTAGGGTGCCAGCAATGTGTCGAGTTCGCGGATCACAGCGTTCTCATTTGCACCGTAGCCCAGCCGCACGACAGCTTCGTTGAACGCGCCATCCTGGTTCACGGCTTCGGCCAGCGCATCGCGGCTCATCCATAACACACCGAACAGCCGCGGATCCGGCACGAGCTGGCCGGGCGCAATGGCGTAAACGTATTCGGGTGACAGTGCAATGCCCGTCACGGTCACGGTCTCACGTCCACCGTATATCGTCACCGCTATCCTGTCGCCGATCTCGAGTGCATGCGCCTCGGCGAAGGACTGCAGGATCACGGCCTCGTTACGGCGACCGGCTTGCGGCTGGCGCCCCCGCGCGAGGTGAATCTGATTTACGGCTGGCTCGGCAATGTCGGGCAGCGACAGGATTTGGCCAGTCACGGGCTCATCCATGCCCGGCATGTCAATCAGGGCGAACGAACGCACGCGCGTTTCGGCTGCCTGTACACCCTCAATCCTTCGAATGTCGGCTAACAGGGACCGCGGCGCACGCACGACTGGTGACCAGACATCCGCGAAACGGTAGCGGTCATAGTATGCGCGGCGAGTGTCTTCGAGCGAGTTCAGCATGCCTGCAGCAACGAGATAGACTGCTACGCCGCCGGCAATGACGAACGCGATTGCCAACGCCTGTCCTTTCATCCCCCACAGGTCACGCAGCAGCTTGCGATCAAGTGCGGAAAGCATGCCAGGCATTCGAAACGCACTCACCAGGAAATCTCCTTCGGGTCCTTGCGATGTTCGTTACGTTTCTGTTCACGGATACGGCCGTCGGAGAACGTGATGACCCGGTCCGCCATTGCGGCGACAGGTGCGTTGTGAGTGATGAGCAGCGTGGTCGCCTGCATCTTTTCGTTCACGTCGCGAAGCGCTTCGAGTACGCGCACGCCTGTGGCGCTATCAAGCGCACCGGTCGGCTCGTCACACAGCAGTACTGATGGTTGCTTGGCAATCGCGCGGGCAATTGCGACGCGCTGCTGCTCGCCACCCGAAAGTTGCGACGGAAAATGGTCGAGACGTTTCTCGAGGCCGACAATTGTCAGCGCTTCCTCAGGTGAGAGCGGCTTCTCCGCGATCTCGGTCACGAGTGCGACGTTCTCGCGCGCAGTCAGGCTCGCCATCAGGTTATAGAACTGGAATACGAAACCGACATGTCGCCGTCGGTATTGCGTCAATTCGCGCTGGCTCGCGCCGGTCAGCTCCTCGCCGCGAAACCACAGCCGACCGTCTGTCGGTCGGTCGAGCCCACCCAGGATATTGAGCAGCGTCGACTTGCCGCTGCCTGAGGCGCCGAGCAATACGACAAGTTCCCGCTCTGGCAATTCGAGGTCGACACCCCGGAGTGCGTGCACGGCGCTGTGTCCCGACCCGTAGACTTTTGTCAGCCCGGAGCTGCGAAAACAGGTCGCCGGTTCGATTCCGGGCAAGTTCACGGACGTCCCGGCAATGGCACAGCCCAGCGCTGCCGGCCGATTCTGGTGGTCATCCTTCGCGTCATCATCCACTGGTCCTGCATTACCAACGCTGATTGAACACGCGCAACGGCTCTGACCGTATCAGTAATCTCACCTACTACGGCCTGGCCGCACTGCCTGTGAATTCTACGGATACGTTACGACGAGTACGAGATCGAAACGGAATCGGCCGGATGGCCAGGGCACCCGCGGGGATTGCTGGTCGTGCAGGACGACGGCAGTCGAAGCCCTTCGGCTGATCAGGTAGACGAAAGGCGAATCGTACGCGCGACTACGGGCTCGCGTTAACGTCGACGATGACCTCATTCGCAAGGAAGCTGCATGCACCCTCGACGGTCGCGCCGAAGATATCCACCACCTGGTTCTGGGCCAGATCAGCGAACATGCCCATCGTCACCGTGGAGAGCGCCGTATCGACGAGCAATACGTCGGCCTCTGCGCCGACCTCGACACACTGCTCGCTCAAATCGGCCTTGCTCAACGTGAACTGCCGCGTGGTCGCATCCGGCGCGTTCGCGATCGTGCCTGCCAGTTGCTCGTCTTCTTCCGGTTCAATGAAGACCAGTGCAGCACGAATCCGGTCGGCGTCACCTGCCGGGTGCACGCCTTCGACTTCGACTTCAGCGCCGAGCGTCACAGCAGTGATATCGCGCGCCCCATCCGCGTCGTAGTAACGCGTTGCGGCCTGCAGTTCAGCGACAATATCGTTACCGTCGTTCTTCAGCAGCAGCACTTCATCATTGGTGACATCGTTCACAACCTCGCCCTGGATCTGCACCGCATTGCCACCAATCTCGAGAATCACGGCATTCAGCAGAATGCTGCCGTCGACCGTGTAATTCCCGATGACCACCACCGTGTCGCCATCCAGCAGCGTGCTGAAGTCGGTCGCAAGACCGTCGCTGTCGAAGACAGAGGTGCTGGCATTGGTTGCGACATCGATACAGCTGTCCGGCGTCTCGAGGTCGCACAGTTCAAAGCTGCCGGCGGCATCGATCATGCCGGCTTTGCCTTCGAGGCGCGCCAGCCGATCCGGCAGCACGCCGAGGTCACCGTCCATGAACGTCGCTTTGACGACCGGGCGGAAGCGGTACTGCTTGCTTTTGCCAGCGCCGACGATGTGGATTGCCTTGTTCGCTTCCATATCGATCTCGGCGATCAGCGTGCGACCGGGCAACACTTCGATGCCTTGCGGATCGAGCAGATCGATCTTGCCATTCGCCGGCAGCGGCGGATATATCGACGGGCTGCCATCGACGGGCACGAGTTCGAGGCCGTCGATCACGAGGCGAAGTTTCGTGTAGATACCGGGATTGACCTCACCGAAAATAATCGGCTCGCTGTAATTTTCGAGTGCCAGCAAATCGATGGGCTCGATACCCTGGAACAGCACTTGCTGACTGACGCCTTCGCCGCCGATGAGGATGGCTTCGATTACGTTGAGATTGATCTCGGCGAAATCATCGCTGGCGCGATCGGTGAGGATCAGCGCAATGCTGCCGGTAGTTGCCTGCGGCGCCGGTGCATCAGCGGGCTGGTTGCTGCCGGAGGATCCGCCGCAGGACGCAAGCAGAACTGCAAGCATCAATGCCGGCAACGGCATTAAAGTTTTTGAAATGTTCATGGTGAGGCTCTTGGATTGGTGTCTTGATTGCGATCAGGACACCAATCTATCACCGCAATCCGGTCATGCAACCGTCTGCGAATTGCGACATTGACATAATCTCAAGGCGCGGCAGCTTCGTTGCCCAGGATGGTGTACATCCCTTCTATGTTCAGCGGCCGCCACTCCTCGTAATTCATCCAGTCGCGGTAGCGCTCCATGCGAATGCTTTCCTGAAGCTCCGCCAGCGATCGGCCAGCCGCCATGCCGGCTGCAACCTGGTCACGTAACTCTTCGAGGTAGAGGCGCACGGCAGTTACGCCGTCCTTGCCGCCAATCTGCCCGTGCCCGCCAACAACCGTGTCATAGTCAAGCGCCTCGGCCATGCGAATCGAATTCAGCCAGGCGTTCAGCATGCCGGTTCCCAGGGTGCGAAACGGCAGCCGGCCGATGCTGATCCAGTCGACCACGAAGATCGTGCGTTCTGACGGGAAGCGGATGATGCTCATATCGTCGCCATGCGTCATGACGCCGGCGTACAGCAGCTCTACCTGCTCGCCGCCAAGGTTTATCGACATGTGATCCGAATACACCACATCCGGCGCGCGCACAGCGCTGACCGGACCGCGGCTCGCCTCGGCGCCGGAAATAACGCCGTTAGCGTCGGCGTCGAACAGGGCGAAGTTGGCCTGGTAGTTGCCACTGGTTTCACCTTGTTCAAGCGCACCATTGTCATTTGCATCCATTGCCTTCGCCGCCTCCGGCAGCGCCGTGTCGGCCGGCGGCATGGCAAGGTTTCGCAACATGTTCTCATGGCCGACAAAAATGGCAGTGTCGTCGAACACTGCGCCGCCCGAGGCGTGATCCCAGTGGTGGTGGCTGTAAACGACGTATTTCACCGGCTGGCCGAAGCGTTGCTCGAGCTGCCCGCGCAGCCAGCGTGAAAAATCAGCATTGATCGGATCGGCCAGAATAATGCCCGCATCGGTCACCAGGAATACCGCGTGGTGCGTGTTGTTGCTGGCCCGGTACAGGTTCCCCGACACATTTACAATTTCGCGCGTCGGCGCTTCCTGTGCCTGAGCCGCCATGCCGGCGCCGAGCAATGCCAGGGCACCGGTGCCTAACAGGAATAAACTTTTCTTCTGCATGCGCTGGCCCTAAACCTCCGCCACCCTGAGCGCCGCCAGCACCCGCTCCCTGCGAAACGGCGGTTGCCGCAAACGCACACCGGTGGCGTCGTAAATTGCATTTGCGACCGCCGCGATCAGTGGCTTGTGGCTGCCTTCGCCGGCGCCATAGGGAGCGAGATCGGGGCGATCCGGATTCGGATCGCCATTCACCAGCACTACCTGAATCGATTCCGGCGTGTCTGAATGCCGCAGGCTCGGGTGTGACAGCCAGTCGACACTGGTCACCTGCTGCGTATCAAACTGCACTTCTTCCCAGAGCGCCCGGCTCAGGGCGTGCAGCATGCCGCACTCGATGGTGCGCTCGAGCCCGACGGGATTAACCACCAGGCCACAGTCGTGCGCGCATACCAGGCGTCGCGTCCAGACGCGTCCGGTCTGGCGGTTGACTTCAACTTCGGCGATGACTGCAGCCACGGTGTTGTTGCGGAAGGTGTAGGCAATGCCGCGCCCGGAAAGTATTTCGTCCTCGTCACGCGCTGCGGCCAGCCGCGTGCGCGGCGCTGGACGCGCGTCCCAGCCGTAAGCCTCGGCAGCCGCCTGCACCACCGCAATCGAGCGCGCGCGCCGATGAATGCCATCCTCGGCGCTACCGGCCAGCATATCGAGCCGGAACTGTACCGGGTCCGCGTTCGCTGCCGCCGCGAGTTCGTCAATGAACGACTCGAAGGCGAACGTCACCTGCGGCCCGTTCGGGTCGCGCAGGTTGCCGGCGCGCAATGGTGTTTCCCAGATCAGCGGCAGGCCAACCACGCGCGTGGTTGTGCGCCGGTTTGGAATTGCGTACATCACCGACGGTGTTTCCGCTTCGCCCTGGGCCGGACGCGCTGGCCGCCGGCCCATGAGCTGCGCCACCAGCACGGTATCGGGTTCGTTGTAACCGACGTGGTTGTAGTCTGCCGCGCAGGCATCGTACTCGAGCGCCAGCACCTTGCCGTCGGCATCCAGCGCACCGCGCAGGGTGAAAGCGTACGCCGGGCCTTTCGTGTCCCACGCCGTTTCCTCGGCGCGCGTCCATTGCACGCGCACCGGGCGACCGATTTCCCTGGCCAGGAATGCGGCCTCGAAGCCGGCGTCATCCGCAGCGGTACGGCCGTAGACCTGCGGCCCATCCATGTACACCACGCGCACCTGCTCGCGTGGC
>Ga0224500_10000942_pt1 | contig 18181 bp, 19 predicted proteins | sample SF_Oct11_sed_USG_FD_168126 | JGI IMG/M metagenome (GOLD analysis project Ga0224500, IMG submission 168126) | Sediment microbial communities from San Francisco Bay, California, United States - SF_Oct11_sed_USGS_4_1 | ecosystem: Environmental > Aquatic > Marine > Sediment | place: USA: California... | reverse complement strand
ACCCGGAGACGGCGGACGTGGACGAGGGAGCGGCTCCGCCCGGAGGCCCGCGCATCGTCGGGGACCGCTATCGGCTCGGACCGCTCATCGGACGCGGCGGGATGGCGACCATCCACCGCGCCACGGACATCCGTGTCGAGCGCGAGGTCGCCGTCAAGCTGCTGCGGCCCGAGGTGGGCCGCGACGTCGAACTGGCTCAGCGGTTCCGGCGCGAGGCTCTGGCGGCCACGGTCCTGCGCCACCCGAACATCGTCGCTTGCCTGGATGCCGGCACGGACGGCGACCAGCCGTTCCTGGTCATGGAGCTGGTCGATGGCGAGGACCTGGCCGCCCGGTTGAAGCGCGGCGGTCGTCTGGCCCCGGAGCAGGTGAGCCGGATCGGGCTCGATATCGCACGGGGGCTGGGCGTCGCCCACGTTCGCGGGATCGTCCATCGTGACGTCAAGCCCGGCAACATCCTCCTGGCTGCCGACGGGCGGGCGATGATCACGGACTTCGGGATCGCGCGGCTCGCCGCGGACGCGGAGGCGTCGCGACCGGGCACGACGCTCGGGAGCGTCCATTACTTCAGCCCTGAGCAGGCCCGCGGACTGACGACGACACCCGCATCGGACGTCTACGGGTTGGGTCTCGTGCTGTACGAGTCGCTGACTGGTACCCGGGCGTGGGCCGGCGACACGGCGGAGGCGATCGCCCTGGCCAGGGTGGGCGCCGCGCCGCCATCGGCCCGGGTGGCGATCCCGCAGATCCCGGCCGCGCTCGATGCCGTGGTCCTGCGCGCCATGGCTCCCGAGCCGGGCGACCGCTTCCCGAGCGGGGCCGCGATGGCGGCCGCCCTGGAACCGATCGTGGCCGCGGTCGATCCATCCGTGCCCACGGAACGCTACGAGCTCCCGGGTGCGGTGGCGTCGACCGTCGCCGCCATGCGTGGCGGGGTCCACCCTCCGGACGACGCCCGTCCCGCGACGGTCCCGCCGCTGGTCCCGGGCGCGCCCGCGACGGGTGGCGCGCCTGTGGCCCCTCCCGACGCGGCCCGCGGGGCCCCCTCCGCGAAGGCGCGCCGACCCATCCGCCGAGGCCTCGCCGCGCTGGGGATCGGTGCCGTGCTGCTCGGCGCCCTCCTGATGGCCGCTCTTCCCGGGAGCGGCCTGATCCCGGCGTCGGACGGCCCGCAGGCGGCCATCGGCACGGCCACCCCGCGCCCGACAGCCCGCGCCACGCCCAGCCCGACGCCGGACCCCACTCCAGCTCCCACGCCCCGACCGTCGCCGACGGCGGCGCCCACCGTGGTTCCCGCCGGTCGGACCGAAGATCTGTGCGAACCGTTCCTCGGCCTGCCGTGCGGGTTGGATGCGGGGCGCTACGCTCCGTCTCGGTTCGAGCCCGCATTCGACATCCGGCTCGGTGACGGGTGGGCCACGGCCTTCCACGATCGCGAGTTGGTGGCCCTCAGCCGGGACGAGGGCCTGATGACGTTCGCGAGCGGCGTCACGACCGTGGACCCGGATGGCCGGGCGGCGAACCCCAGGGACCGTGCCCGCGCGCTCATCGAGGCCATCGTCGTCACCGACGGGGTCGCCGCCAGTCGGCCCGCCGCCGTCAGGATCGATGGTCGGCGCGGTCTGTCCATCGATCTCGCGCCGGTCGACGCGCGGCGGATCGCCCTGTTCTCGACGGCCGCGGAGACGTACTACCTGGAACCGGCCCGGACGACAAGGCTGGTGGCCATCGACGTCCGGGGTCGCGCGGTGCTGCTCGCGATCGAACCGTCCGACCGGTCGGACCTCAGGTCCATCCTCGACACGGCGGATGCGGCCGCCGGCACGATCCGGTGGCGATGATGGCCGATCGCCGCAACCGGTCGATCCTCCTGGGCCTCACGGCCATGGCCCTGGGTCTGAGCGCCGTGCTCGCCGCGGGCTCGGGTCTGGCACCGCTGGTCGCCTGGCTGGCGGGCTGGTCGGTCGTGACCTTCGCCGCGTATGGAGCGGACAAGACCCAGGCGGTCAGGGGTGGCTGGCGGATCCCGGAGCTCGGGCTGCACGGGCTCGCCCTGAGCGGGGGAGCGGCGGGCGGCTGGCTCGGGATGGTCGTGTTCCGCCACAAGCTTCGCCACGCCACCTTCATCTGGGTGCTCGCGGTGGCATCGATCATCCAGGTGGGCCTGCTCATCGCGACCCGCGGCTAGGGGCCGGCTTCCGGCACGGCGGGCGTCACGCTGTCGCCCCCCGTGTCAGGGACGCGGGATGCCGAGGACCCGTACCAGGAACTCGAGCCGATCGGCCCTGATCTCCGCCAGCCGCATATCGTGCTCGGCGTCATACGTCAGCGACGTGCTGCCATCGGCCGTCGCGCGCTCGAGTTCCCAGGCGGACATCGGCGCGATGTAGAAGTCGCGCGATCCGAACTGGAACAGGATCTCGATGTCGTGCAGCTCCCGGATGCACTCGATCGGATCCAGGGGTCGCAGCGCCCTCAGGTAGTCGATGCGATCCTCGTCGATCTGCCAGAAGGGCAGGAGCCAGTCGCCCCAGCGCGGGGTCGCCGCGACCACCACGAGGCCCCGCAACCGGTCCTCGCGGGCGGCCGCCACCGTCGCCAGCATCCCGCCGAAGTCATGCCCGACGACGGCCAGGCGCGACGGGTCGACCCCAGGTTCCTCCACGAGCCGATCCAGGCCGGCCTGCACGCGTCCGACCTCGGCGACGATGGCGGCCCGATCATGCTCGGCCCCGACGGGCGGCTGCTTCCATGGGAATCGGCCCTGGGGGAGCAGGCTGGTGATCCCGAGTCCGGCCCACCCGGCGGCTTCCTCGAGGAACTGCGTGCGGTCGCCGTCGGGCGCGCGGTCATCCAGCCAATGCCATGCGAGGACTGCGGGTCCCGTCACCCGGTCGCCATCCCCGGCGAACCAGGCCGGCCGGACGAGAAACGCCTCGACCGAACTGCCGTCCGGGCCTTCGAACGTGATGTCGTCGATATCGTGTGGCGTGCCGCCCATCGATCGCCCCTGCATGCTCGGGCTGATGGTGGCACGGCACGCGCGACTTCGCCCGCTGGCGCGGGTGGGCTAGGCTTCGCAGAACCATGCCGCTCGTCACGACCGATGCCCTGACCAAGCGCTACCCCGGCGGGGTCACCGCGTTGGACGGGCTGACCCTGGAGCTCGAGCCCGGGATCATCGGCCTGGTCGGCGCCAATGGCGCCGGCAAGAGCACGCTGCTGCGGATCCTGCTGGGGCTGCTGGACGCCACATCGGGCAGTGCCACCGTTCTCGACCACGACGTTCGCACCGAGGGGACGACGCTGCGCCGCTATGTCGGCTACATGCCCGAGTACGACTGTCTCCCACCGGACGTCACGGCCACCGACTTCGTGGGGCAGATGGCGCGGCTCTCCGGCCTGCCGGCCTCCGGTGCGCGCGAGCGGACGGCTGAGGTCCTTCGCCACGTCGGCTTGTACGAGGAGCGCTATCGGCCGATCAGCGGCTACTCCACCGGCATGAAGCAGCGCGTCAAGCTCGCCCAGGCCCTCGTCCACGATCCTCGCCTCCTGCTGCTGGACGAGCCGACGAACGGGCTCGATCCGGCGGGCCGCGACGAGATGCTGGCACTCGTCCGTCGGACCGGGACGGAGTTCGGGATCGCCGTCATCGTCGCGAGCCACCTCCTCGGTGAGATCGAGCGTGTCTGCGATCACCTCGTCGCGATCGACGCCGGGGCGCTCATCCGCGCGGCGCCCCTCGGCGAGTTCACCGGGCACACCGGGACCCTGGTGGTCGAGGTGGAGGAGGGGAGCGATCGGCTCGCCGCCGCCCTCTTGACGGCCGGGCTTCGGGCCGTGGTGGACGGGCGGACCGTCCTCGTCGACCTTCATGACGACGGCCCCTGGGATGTCGTCCGGGACTCGGTGGCGGACCTCGGACTCCCCCTGGTGCGCATCCAGCAGCATCGGCGGGGCCTCGAGGAACTGTTTCGATGAGCGCCTCGGGCAACATCTACGATCTCGGATACCAGGGCTACGACGGCCCGCGACTCGGGCGAGTGGCCGTGACCGTCGGGCTCCTGCGGGCGACGCTCGCCGCGGCCTACGGGATCGGGCGGGGCGGCCGGGCCAAGGTGGTGCCGTTCGGCCTTGCGGCCATGGCCCTGCTGCCTGCCGTCATCGTGGTCGGGATCACCGCGCTGGTCAGCCAGGCCGGTGCCGGAGACGCCCTGGCGGAGGCGTCGCCCATCCGGCACGACAGCTACCTCAGCGTCACGTCCACACTGATCATGCTGTTCTGTGCGGCCCAGGCTCCGGAACTCTTCGGCAAGGATCAGCGCTACGGGGTGCTCCCGCTCTACTTCTCGAGGATCCTGACTCGCTCGGACTACGCCCTCGCCCGGCTCGGCGGCCTGGCGCTGGCGGTGTTCCTCGTCAGCGTCGTACCGCAGGTCGTGATCACGTTCGGCGCCGTCCTCGCAGCGAATGATCCGGTGACGGGGTTCGCGGACGAGGCGGCCGACATCCCGCGCTACATCGCATCGTCCGCGTTCGCCGCCGCGTTGCTGACCGCGGTCGCAGCGGTCATCGCCGCGTGGACCCCGAGGCGGGCCTACGCCACTGCCGGCATCATCGCCGTCTTCATCGTTCCGCCGATCATGGTCGCGATCGTGTCCGAGCTGGCCGCCGGGGATGCAGCGCGATTCCTCCTGTTCACGAGCGTCGCGGACATCCTGGAAGGGCTGAACGCCGCCATCTTCGGAACCCTCGCCGCCTCGCCCGCGGTGCTGGCCGCCGACTTCCCGGAGTGGGTCTATCTCGCGGCCACGACCGTCGGTATCGCCGGCGGCGTGGCGCTGGTGCTGCGCCGCTACCAGGGCGTCAGCGGATGACGAGCGAGATGCCACCCGAGGCGTCCACACCGATGCCGGAACCGGGATCGGCGGCCCCGCCATTCCCGGCCGCCGTCACGGTGCCCGACGCACCCTTGCCCGACGCGCCGTTCCCGGCGATCGAACTCGAACATGTCTCGCGCTGGTACGGCAATGTCGTCGCCGTGAACGACATCACGTTCGCCCTTGGCCCAGGCGTCACCGGTCTGCTCGGTCCGAACGGGGCGGGCAAGTCGACGCTGCTCCACATGCTGTCCGGCCTCCTCGCACCGTCTGCCGGCAGGGTCCGGGTCGCCGGTCGCCCCGCGTTCGGCGACCCGACGATCTATCGCGACGTGGGTCTCGTTCCGGAGCGGGAGGCGGTGCCCGGCTATCTCTCCGGGTTCGAGTTCGCGCTCCTCAACGCCGAGCTCCAGGGCCTCACGGACGCGCGCGCCGCCGCCGAACGCGCGATCGCGACCGTGGATCTTGTCGATGCCGCGCACCGACCTATCCGGACGTACTCCAAGGGGATGCGCCAGCGCGCCAAGCTGGCCGGCGCCCTCGTCCACGATCCCCGGATCCTGCTCCTCGACGAACCGTTCAACGGGATGGATCCGCGCCAGCGCATCCACATGATGTCGCTGTTGCGCGAGATGGCCGCCGAGGGGCGCGTGATCCTGTTCTCGTCCCACATCCTCGAGGAGGTAGAGCGCCTGGCGGACGCCGTGCTCGTGGTGTATGCCGGGCGGCTTGCGGCCTCGGGCGACTTCCGGTCCATCCGACGCCTCATGACAGATCGGCCTCATCGCTTCACGATCCGCTCGTCGGATGACCGGACGCTCGCGTCGCGGCTGCTCGCCGATCCGGCGATCTTCGGCGCGGAGCTTGTGGATGGCGTCCTGTCCATCCGGACGAACGATTACGCGGGGTTCACCCGGCTGATCGCCCCCGCCGCCCGTGCGGCAGGCATCCGCCTGCTCGAGGTCACCCCGACGGACGATTCGCTCGAGAGCGTCTTCAGCTACCTGGTGCGGCGATGACCGCCGTCGGCGCCATCGTCGGGACGACCCTCCGCGGCATGTTCGGCCGCCGCCGGGTCCTGCTGATGCTCTTGCTCGCCGCGCTGCCTGTCTTGGTCGGGCTGCTCATCCGACTTGCCGGCGGGAGCCGTGACACCCCCGAGATCCTGGATGCTCTCGTCGTCCGGACCGTGCTGCCGTTGGTGGCGCTGATCATCGGGACGTCGGTCATCGGATCGGAGATCGAGGATGGCACCGCCGTCTTCCTGCTGGTCAAGCCGATCCCTCGCTGGCGGACCGCCCTCGCCAAGATGGCCGTTGCCGCAGGACTCACGGCCGTCCTGATGGTTCCCCCGGTCGTGCTCACTGGGGTTCTCGTTTCCGGCGCGACCGGTGAATCGCTCGGCATCACATTCGGCTTCGCACTGGCGGTCATGGTCGGGGGCACCGCCTACGCTTGCGGATTCACGGCACTCGGCGCGCTGACGTCCCGGGCCCTGATCGTGGGACTCGCCTACACCCTCCTGTGGGAGGGGGTGCTCGCCGACCTCCTGGAAGGGACTCGCTTCCTCTCGGTGCGGCAGGCGACGCTCGGGCTTGCCGCCGCGTGGACCGGTGAGGACACGGGCACGGCGGCCCTCGACCCGACGATCTCCGCCGTCATGCTGGCGGTGGTCATCGGCGCCTCGTTCTCGATCACCTCGCTGGCCCTCGCCCGATTCCAGATCCGGTCCGCCGACTGAGCGGCCCGACGGGCCCCGCGCTCGCTTTCGTCCGTGCGGGCCGACGGTTGACGCCGCACTGACCGCCGTCCTAGCATGTCCGTGACAAGGCGCCTTGCATCGGAAGGTCATGGTGACCTGACCCGACGGCGCCGGATCGGCGAGGTACACGCAGCGACATGACCGCGGCATTCTTCCTGATGCTCCGTGAGGGCCTCGAAGCAGCACTGATCGTCGGCATCATCGCGGCCTATCTCGTGAAATCCGGGCGGCGCGATGCGTTGGGATCGATCGCGCTGGGCGTGGGTGCCGCCATCGCACTGTCGGTCGGCGCAGGGATCGCGGTGGCGCTGACGGTCGGGAGCCTGCCGCTCGTCGTCCGTGCGACGATCGAAGGCGCCGCGGCGTTCGCGGCGGTCGTCGTCCTCACCTGGATGTTGTTCTGGATGCGCCGCCAGGGGCGAGCGATCAAGAGCGATCTGGAGCGGGGCGTGGACTCCGCGCTGGCGGTGGGTTCGACACGAGCCCTGGCCGGTCTCGCCTTCGTCGCGGTCGTCCGCGAAGGTCTCGAAACGGTCCTGTTCCTGTTCGCCATCGGCTCGTCCAGCGGCGATGTCCTGCCGCTCCTGATCGCGTCGGTCGCCGGGCTCGCCGTCGCCGTGGCGATCGGGTGGGCGATCTTCGCCCTCGGAGTCCGGATCGACCTGCGTCGCTTCTTCACCGTGACCGGGATCGTCCTGATCTTCGTGTCGGCGGGCCTGGTCGCGTACGGGATCGCGGAGTTCACCGAGACCGGGCTCCTGCCGGTCACGCCCGTCGTGTTCGACATGAGCGGCATCCTTCCCGAAACGGGCCTGCTCGGCTCGCTACTGGCCGGCCTGTTCGGCTACACGAGTGCCCCGACGGCGCTCCAGCTCGTCGGCTACCTCGCCTACCTGATCCCGGTGATGATCCTGTTCGTCGGCCCCCGCCGGCCGCGCGTCGCCGCAGTCGCCGCCGCCAGCCTCGTGCTGACGATGGGGATCGCGGTCGCCGCCTGCGGCCCCGCGTCGGATGACGGCGGCGCCGGCGCCGGCGCCGTGCCGTCCGGTGCCACGGTGGTCGACGTGACCGCCCGCGAGTATCGGTTCGAACCAGCCTCGGTGTCGGTCCCGGCCGGTCCGACCGCATTCCGCGTCAAGAACTCCGGCGCGGAGGAGCACGAGTTCGAGGTCTTCCAGGGCGATCGGCTGGTCGAGGAGATCGAGGGCCTGGTGCCGGGCCTTACCCGGACCCTGACCGTGGATCTCGATCCCGGCGAATACACCTATGTCTGCAAGCTGCCCGGACACGAGCAGGCAGGCATGACCGGGACGATCACGGTGACGGGCGGCTGACGATCCCGGGGGATCAGAACGGCTTGGTGACCATCAGGAACACGATCGTCATCGTGATGATCGTGGCCACCACGCCGAACATCTCGGTGCGTGCCGCCGCGCTGGCGTAGGCGTCAGTCGCCGGGTCGCGCTCGGCCTCGGCGAGCTGACGGCGCATCGCCGGGGCGAACAGGGCGATCCCGAAGATGGCCACCGTGACGTACAGGGCGATGGATGCGGCGATCCAGCCGGTCTCGAACGAGAAGTGTCCCTGCAGCACCATGGCGACGCCGGACGCGAGGATCAGGATGTAGGCGGGGTTCGCGATCCGGCGATCCAGCCAACGGATCGTCGAGATGGCGAAGATGAGCTTCTCCCGGTCGCGTCCTGCCCGGCGCAGCCAGAACACGTACGTGAGGTTCGCCCCGACCGCCACGATGACCGGCACGACGTGGAGGAACTTGAGCAGGATGATCACGGACATCGCCCCAACGATAGCGCGCCGGCCGCCGGTCAGAGGGGGAGCAGCGTCTCCATGTCCGGGATGATCGCGTCCGCGCCGAAGACGTAGATGAGCCCCAGCGTGAGGCTGAAGAGCCCAGCGACCAGGCCGACGGCGACGTAGATCCGTTCCCTCGTCCGGCTCGCCACGAAGCCCACCGTGCTGATGATGACGATCGCGAGATTGGAGATCAGCAACCCTGCCACGAAGGCGAACAGCATCGGGATCCCCAGGCCGGCGCTCGCCGCTCCGCCCACGGCGGCGATCAGCAGGACCTGGGTCCCGGTCTCCGCCCCGACTCCGTGGATCATGCCCACGCCGAATGCCGTGCGATTGCCGTACGAACTCATCTCGAGCGGCTCCACGTGCTCGTGGCCGTGCAGTCGCGCCTGTAGGCGGCGCCAGCCATAGCGCGCCCCGTCGAAGACCAGCATCCAGCGGCTGCGGAGGTGGAACGACGCGCCGCCCACGGCGTAGCGGTACACGGAATAGAGGACCCACAGGCCCAGGCCGACCAGCGTCAGGCCCACCACGCGCCCCATGATCGGATCGAGCCAATCGGGCAGGAGCGCCCCGAACGACAGCGCCGCGATCCCGAGCGCGACGACGACGGCACCATGGCCGAGCGCATAGAGCGTGCCGAGGCGGATCGCCTCCCAGCGGGTCCCGCTCGCGCCGCCGTCATCGGCTTCCGTTGCGCGGATCGCGGGCGCGATCGTGGCGGCCCCGGGCCCGGCGTCGTGAGCCGCCAGCTCGATCGGTCCACCGTGGCCGTGGTGGTGGCCGGTGACGGTCTCGTGCTGCTCGGCATGGGCTGCCTCAGCCGCTCCGGCCGCCGCCGTGGTGCTCGTGATGTCCGTGATCGCGGCGATGTGGTCCCAGTCGATCCCGTGCCGGATACCGAGGACGAGACCGGTCACCAGCACGCCGATGCCGGCGGGGGTCGCGGCGATCTGGGCGATGGGTTCGAGCACGTCGTTGTTCTTCCCTTGGCGTTCCGAGCGAGGGCGGATGACCGCTGCCCCGAAGCCTATCGCAAATCGTTGCATCTACGGGGATCAGCGATCGGCGACCTATACTTCGTGCGATGTCACCCTCCGAATCTCGCGCCCCGCGCGGGCTGCCCGCGGCGTGGGAGGCGATTCCACGTCGGCTGCGTGCTCGGGGGCTGCGCTGGACGCCGCAGCGTCGAGTCCTGGTCGAGGTACTGTCGCGGACGGACGGTCACGTGACCGGGGCGGAGCTCGTGGATCGCTGCCGTGAGGTGGATCCCACCACGATCCCGTCGACGGTCTACAGGACGCTCGACGTTCTCGAGCAGCTCGGCGTCCTGTGTCATTCGCACGGGATCGACGGACGCGAAGAGTTCCACGTGCTGCCGGCGTCGGTGCACGGCCACCTCCATTGCCGCGAGTGCGGAGGCGAATGGGACCTCGCGCCGGACGACCCGGCCGTTCTGGCCGCGATCGAGGCCTTCAGGGCCAGGCGCGGGTTCGATGTCGACATCTCGCATCTCACGCTCATCGGGCGTTGCGTGGGATGTCGAGCCGCGGCGTCCGCCTGATCGACGAGTGGCTATCCTGCCGATCGTCCAGCTCGGCGATCCCATCCTGCGTACCCCGTCGATCCAGGTCCGCCATTTCGACCGGAAGCTGGGCCGGCTGCTGGATGATCTCACCGACACGATGCGCGACGCTCCAGGTGTGGGCCTCGCGGCGAACCAGGTCGGCCGACCGGATCGCGTCTGCGTGATCGAGATCGAGGGTCGCCACCTTGAGCTCGTGAACCCGGTCCTCGTCCGGACCCACGGTACGCAGACGGACCTGGAGGGCTGCCTGTCCGTGGCGGGCTTCTACGGGCCCACCGCGCGCGCCCTGGACGCCGTCGTCACGGCGCAGGATCGCCGCGGCCGTCCGATTCGCGTGTCCGGCCACGGGTTCCTGGCCCGGGCACTCCAACACGAGCTCGATCACCTCGAAGGGCTCCTTTACCTTGATCACCTCGAGTCGCTGGACGCGTTGCAGCGAGTCGGCCCGGACGGGGAGCTCGAGGATGTCTGAGCCCGGGTGGGCCGGGCGGCCCGCGCGGATCGGGCCGAACGGCTCTCCGCGTCCTGTGGTCGCAGGCTCGTCAATGGAGCCAGAACGGTCGATGGCCCCGAGTCCTCGACCGTTCCATCTCGGTCAAGCCCGGGAGGCCTGATGTCCGTCGTTGCGGTCGAAACGTTCTACGGGATCCTCGCTGTCGTCGCCATGGTCGCCATCGCGGGCGTGGTGCTTCTCAGGCTGGGAGCCCTCGTTTCAGGATCCGCTCGCGATCGTTGGGGCGGGCTCGTCCGTACGGTCGGCCCGAGCGCCTACGGGATGGCCTGGTTCGTCGCATTCCTGGCGACCGCTGGAAGCCTCTACTTCTCCGAGGTCGCGGGCTTCGAGCCGTGCCGGCTGTGCTGGTACCAGCGCATCGCGATGTACCCGCTCGTCGTGGTCCTCGCGGTCGCCGCGGCCCGGCGCGAGCGAGGCGGTGCGTTCCACGCGGCCGCGCTGGCCGCGGTCGGCGCCGCGGTCTCCGCCTACCACGTCCTCCTGGAATGGGTGCCATCGCTGGACACCGGAGCCTGCTCCGCGACCACGCCCTGCACACTGATCTGGTTCCGCGCGCTCGGGTTCATCAGCCTGCCCACGCTCGCCCTGACGGCGTTCGCGCTGGTGCTGACGCTGATGGCGATCCGCCTCGCCCAGGCCGACCACAAGGAGGATCCTGCCGACGACGTCGATGGTGCGGCCACCGATATGGACGTCGATCCCATCCGGAGGCCCGCATGACCCGCTCCCGAGAATCACGCCGCGAGGCGGCGAAGGCCCGCGAGAAGTCCTCGTCGTCGCGTTTCCTGTTGCCGGTCGTCGGCGCCGGCGTCGTGATCGTCGCCGCGATCGGCGCCATCCTGTTGACCGGCGGCTCGGGCACGGGCGGCGGCTCCACGCCGCTCCCGTCGTTCTCCTCCGGGGGTGCCGTCTCGAGCGCCGATCCGACCGTCACCGGCCAGTCGCTCCCGTTGTTCGACCAGTCGGTCGGCGATCCGGCCGTCGGGCAGGTGATCCCCACTGTCCAGGGATCGGATTTCAACGGCCAGAGCGTTTCGATCGACCTCGACGGCCGCCCCAAGGTCCTGCTGTTCCTGGCGCACTGGTGCAGTCATTGCCAGGCGGAGGTTCCGGCCGTCCAGGACTGGCTCGACGCCGGTCGCGGACCGACGGATGTGGATCTCATCTCCGTGGCGACGTCCAACGATCCGGGAGCCCCGAACTACCCGCCTGATGCCTGGCTGGAGCGCGAGGGCTGGACCGTTCCGGTCATCGTCGATTCCAACGGATCCGTCGCCCCGGCCTACGGCTTGTCCGCATTCCCGTTCTGGGTCTTCGTGGGCGCCGATGGCCAGGTGACCGGGCGGCTGACGGGTGAGTTGCCGATCGCCGACCTCGAGACGATCATCGCATCCCTTCCGCGCTGAGTCGGCTGACGCCCGAGGCTTCGTCGCCGTGCGCCATCCGTGGCGATGTCGTGAGCGAATGGATGGCATGACAACCGAGAGCGTCTGGGATTACCCTCGGCCCCCTCGCGTGGAGCGTGTTGCGGAGCGCGTCCGCGTGGTGGTGGACGGCGTGGTGATTGTCGATTCCACGCGTGCATCCAGGGTGCTGGAGACGAGCCACCCCCCGACGTACTACGTCCCGCCGGCGGATGTCCGGACCGACCTGCTTTCGCCCGGTCATGGGCTGTCCGTGTGCGAGTGGAAGGGCGCCGCGACCTACCACACGCTGACGGTCGGGTCGCGCCGGATCGAGGATGTGGCGTGGTCGTACGAGCGGCCGTCGCCCGGCTTCGAGTCGATCGCATCCTGCCTGGCGTTCTATCCGGGGAAGGTCGACGAGGCATGGGTCGGCGAGGAGCGTGTGGTCGCCCAGGAGGGCGGCTTCTACGGCGGCTGGATCACGAGCCGCGTCCGGGGTCCGTTCAAGGGCGCGCCGGCCACCCGTGGCTGGTAGCTTGCGCGCGCGCCGCCGGCCGCGCGCGCCGCTGGCTGGCAGCCGCTTCGGCCGGCTGACGGCCGCTTCGCGCGGCCGTGGGCGAGGCGCGCGGCCGTCTTCCTAGCCGCTGGTCGGCACGCCCATGACGTTGAACCCGCCGTCCACGTAGAGGATCTCGCCGGTGACCGCGCCGGACAGATCGGAGGCCAGGTAGACCGCGCTCCGTCCGACATCCTCGATGGTGATGTTCGTGCGCAGTGGTGCGATCTCGTCGAACCCCCCATACAGCTGCTTGAATCCCGCGATCCCGCTGGCGGCAAGCGTCCGGATCGGTCCCGCGCTGATGGCGTTGACCCGCACGCCCTCGCGCCCGAGGTCCGCCGCGAGGTAGCGCACGGACGCCTCCAGCGCGGCCTTGGCCACGCCCATGACGTTGTAGTTGGCGACGACCTTCTCGGCTCCGTAGTAGGTCAGGGTCATGATCGAGGAGCCGGGGCGAAGGAACGGACGGGCGGACCGAGAAAGGGCCACGAGGGAGTAGGCCGACACGTCCATGGCCAGCCCGAAGCCGTCACGTGACGTCTCCACGAAGCTCCCGGACAGGTCCTCCCGCTTGGCGAATGCGAGAGCGTGAACGAGGATGTCGAGCCGATCGTGGCTCTCGCCCCACCGAGCGAAGACGCGGTCGATGTCTTCGTCCGACTGGACGTCACACGGCTCGACGAACGTCGACCCGATGGACGTCGCCAGCGGTCGGACGCGCCGTTCGATCAGGCTCTCGACCGATGAGAAGCCGACCTCGGCTCCCTCCGCGTGGAGGGCCTTCGCGATGCCCCACGCGATCGAGTGATCGTTCGCGACGCCGAAGACCAGCGCGTTCCTGCCATCGAGCAGCCCCATGGGTGCACCTCCGCGTCCGTCGCCGCGCGAGGCGGCCCGCAGGAGCCTACCATCGAGGGATGCCGCCGACCGAGCCGGATGCCCTCCGTTCAGCGATGTCCGAGGTCATGGGCCTGATCCTCGATGCCGATGGCGTCCTGATCCTCAAGGGCGAACCGATCCCCGGTTCGAATGGGGCCCTCGCGCGCCTCGATGCCCGCGGGATCCCATACCGCGTGGTGACCAACTACTCGAGTGCCCATCGAACGACGCTGGCGGCCCGCTTCTCGGCTCGCGGGGCCACCGTCGATCCCGATCGCATGATCACCGCCGCGTCCTCCTCCGCGGCCTACACGGCCGAGCGCTTCGCCGGACGACCGATCCACGTCATCGCGACCCTGGACGCCCTGCGGGAGTTCGATGGCCAACAGCTCGTTTCCAGTGAGGCGGCCGTCGCAGCGAGCCCCGGCGAGATCGCGGCCGTGGTCATCGGTGACGGCGGGGACGAGCTGTCGTTCCGGAACCTGGATGCCGCCTTCCGGCAGGTCCGTGCCGGGGCCGCGCTCCTGGCCATGCATCGCAACCCGTGGTGGTTCACGTCGCGCGGGCCCACGCTCGATTCCGGCGCGGCCGTCGCCGGCCTGGAGTACGCAACGGGCGTGCGCGCGACGGTCCTCGGCAAGCCCTCGCCGGAGGTGTTCCGGCAGGCCATCGCCGGCCTGCGCCAGGATCTCGGCCGCCGGGTCCCGGTTCGCGCGATCGCCATGGTCGGCGACGACCCGGACGCCGACGTCCGGGCAGCCCAGCGCGTGGGCCTGCGCGGGATCCTCGTCCTGACCGGCAAGACCACCGAGGACCAGCTCGAGGCCGCGACGCTGGGCCGTGGGCGCCGCGCTCCGGATGCTGTGGCGCGATCGCTGGCGGACGTCGTGGATGCGCTGACCCGACCCGGCGCCGCGCTAGACTGACGGCACCAGCTCCGGGCGCAACGCCGTCGGCACGCGTCCGACCCGACATCGACCACAAACCCGCACGAGGGATCCCTGCCATGAGCTCCGAGGCCAAGCCGCGCATCAAGATCACGTACGCCACGCTCAAGGCGGACAACGAGGATCTGCACAAGGGTTTCGAGGAAGCCGTGTTGCGCGTCGGCGCCGGCCTCGGCGCCCACCACCAGAACCACGTCAACGGCACGTGGCGCAACGGCGAAGGTACGTTCGAGGTCCGCTCGCCGATCGATCGCGACGTGGTCCTTGGCACGTTCGCCAGGGGGACCGCCGCCGACGTGGACGACGCCGTCGCGGCGGCACGGGCCGCACAGCCGGCGTGGGCCGCCACGCCCTGGCAGGACCGGCTGGTCATCATGCGGCGGGCGGCCGAGCTGATCAGCGATCGGCTCATGGACCTGTCCGCGATCATGAGCTTCGAGGTCGGCAAGAACCGGATCGAGGCGCTCGGCGAGGTCGAGGAGTCGGCCGACCTGATCCGCTACTACGCCCAGACGATGGAGGACAACAAGGGCTACGACCACCCGCTGGACAACCTCGGCGACGCGGCCGTCCACACCCGGTCCGTACTCCGGCCGCACGGTGTCTTCGCCGTGGTCAGCCCGTTCAACTTCCCGATGGCCCTCGCGGCCGGACCGACCAGCGCCGCGATGATGGCTGGCAACACGGTCGTGTTCAAGCCGTCTTCGGCGTCACCGCTGTCGGCCGTGAAGCTCATGGAGGCGTACATCGATGCCGGCGTGCCGGCCGGTGTCGTCAACATGGTCATGGGCCCCGGAGAATCGGTCGGGCAGGCACTCCAGGATCACCGCGGCGTGGACGGCATCGTGTTCACCGGTTCATACGACGTGGGGATGCGGTTGTTCCACTCGTTCAGCAAGGCCTGGCCCCGCCCCTGCATCGTGGAGATGGGCGGCAAGAACCCCGCCATCGTCACGCGAAGCGCCGACCTGGACGAAGCGGCCGAAGGGATCATGCGCGCCGCCTTCGGGTTCGGCGGGCAGAAGTGCTCGGCCAATTCCCGCGTCTACGTGGAGCGTCCGGTCCACGACGAACTCGTCGCCAAGCTGGTCGAGAAGACGGAATCGATCGTCATCGGCGACCCCCTCGTCCGCCAGAACTGGCTGGGCCCGATCATCGATCAGCGCGCCGTCGACCGACATCAGGCCGCGGTGGCCGAGGCACGTCGTGACGGGCAGGTCTTCACCGGCGGCGAGCACCTGAGCGATGGCGACCTCGCGCGCGGCTTCTACGTGGAGCCGACGGTCGTGGGTGGCCTGCCGGCGGATCACCGCATCTTCCGTGACGAACTGTTCGCGCCGCTCACCGCGGTCCACGCGGTCGATTCCCTCGATGAGGCATTGACCCTTGCCAACGATTCGATCTACGGCCTGACCGCGGGGGTCTACAGCGAGGATCCCGCCGAGGTCCAGCAGTTCCTCGATCGGATCCAGTCCGGCGTGCTGTACGTCAACCGGAGGGCCGGGGCGACCACGGGCGCCTGGCCGGGCGTTCAGGCCTTCGGAGGCTGGAAGGGAAGCGGATCCACGGGTAAGGCCGGCCTGTCCATGTATTACGTCGCCCAGTTCATGCGCGAGCAGAGCCACACCGTCGTCGACTAGCAGGTCAGGGCAGCGATCCGACCGGGGGGGTACGCCGTGCCTCGAGCCGTGCCGGGCGAACCTGTCGGGAGCGGTGGCGACGTCCGGGTCCGTCTCGCCCGAGATGGGATCCGGGGCGTCCACACCGCCATCTTCCTTGCCGAGCTCGGTGCGATCCTGTGGTTGGTCGCCACGGGTTTGACCGGGCGGCGTGATCGGTCCGTGCGGCTGGCCGCGCTGGCCGTGACGGCGGAGGCCGCGGTCTTCATCGCGAATCGAGGTGTCTGTCCGCTCACGCCGATGGCCGAGCGCTTCGGCGCGACCCGCGGCTCGGTCTCGGACATCTTCCTGCCGGACGTGGTCGCCCGGACGATCCCGATCTGGTCCAGCGCGCTCCTCGTCATCGCCGTGTCACTGCACGTGCGATCCCTCCTGGCCGGCCGGCGATGACCGGCGGGGCGTCCGCTATACTCCGCTGCGATTATCCAGTCTGCATACTGGCTATGCATCGCTGGGCGCTGGCCCCAGCCTCGAGAGGTGCCCCTTGAGCGAAACTGCGTCGTCGATCGCCGGCGAGCGCGCCGTCCCGCACATCGTGACCGAGCTGCCGGGCCCGAAGGCCCGGGCACACGTCGCCTACGATGAGACGTGGACTTCACCGAGCCTGCCGCGCGCCTATCCGATCGTGCCGCTCCGCGGGCACGGCTCGACGATCGAGGACATCGACGGAAACCTGTTCCTGGACTTCGCCGCCGGCATCGCCGTGAATTCGACGGGGCATTCGCATCCGCACGTCGTCGCCGCGGTCAAGGAGCAGGCATCCGAGCTTATCCACTTCTCGGCTTCCGACTTCTATCTGCCGATCTACCCGAAGGTCTGCGAGCGGCTGGCCAGCATCGCTCCCATCGAGGGTCGCGCCAGGACCTACCTTGGCAATTCCGGAGCCGAGGTCGTGGAGGCCTCCATCAAGCTCGCGCGCTACGCCACGCACCGACCCTACGTCGTGGCGTTCCTGGGAGCGTTCCACGGTCGGACGTACGGTGCCGTGTCGCTGACCGCGTCCAAGGCCAAGTACCACGCCGGGTTCGGGCCGCTCCTGCCCGGGGTCTTCCATGCGCCGTATGGCCGGGTCGAGGATCTCGCCTGGTTCGATGAGGTCCTGTTCGACAAGCTCGCGCCGGCCAACGAGGTTGCGGCGATCATCGTGGAGCCGGTCCAGGGCGAGGGCGGGTACATCATCCCGGAGGATGGCTTCCTGCAGGGTCTCCGCCGGATCTGCGACGAGCACGGCATCCTGCTGATCGCCGACGAGATCCAGTCCGGAGCCGGCCGCACCGGGCGCATGTGGGCCGTCGAGCACTGGGGCGTCAAGCCCGACATCCTCCTGACGGCCAAGGGGATCGCATCCGGGATGCCGCTCGGCGCGATGGTCGCGCGGGCGGACCTGCTCGAGGCCTGGACGGCCGGTGCCCACGGGTCCACCTATGGTGGCAATCCGGTCGCCTGCGCGGCGGCCCTGGCCACCGTCGACCTGTTGGAGGGCGGTCTCATCGAGAACGCGGCCGCTCGTGGCGAGCAGGCGCTCGCGGGGCTCCGGCCGCTCGCCGAGCGCTATGACGGCCTGATCCGCGATGTCCGCGCGGTCGGCCTGATGATCGGGGTCGAGTTCGACACCGCCATCCACGCCGAGGAGGTCCAGTGGGCCTGCTTCGAGCGCGGCCTGCTCGTCCTGGAATGCGGCAAGTCCAGCGTACGGATGTCGCCGGCACTGACCGTTTCCGAGGCCGAGATGGCGACGGGCCTGCGGATCTTCGCCGAGGCCGTCGACCGGGTCGCCGGGCACGGCCTCGAGATCCTGGCGGAGGTCGTCGCCGCCGGATCGCTTCACGAAGTGGAGGCGGCGGGCTGAACGCGCCATGACCGCGCCCAAGGTCGCCTCGATGCGCGACGCCATCGCCGATCTGGTCCGCGACGGCGACACGGTCGCCATCGAGGGCTTCACCCACCTCATCGGCTTCTCCGCGGGCCACGAGATCATCCGCCAGCGCCGGCGTGACCTCACCCTGGCCCGCCTCACGCCAGACCTCGTGTACGACCAGATGATCGCCGGCGGCGTGGCGTCCAAGCTCATCTTCTCCTGGCTCGGGAACCCCGGAGTCGGCGGGCTCGGCGCCATTCGGCGACGGATAGAGGGAGAGATCCGTGACCAGCC
>Ga0224500_10000940_pt1 | contig 18194 bp, 11 predicted proteins | sample SF_Oct11_sed_USG_FD_168126 | JGI IMG/M metagenome (GOLD analysis project Ga0224500, IMG submission 168126) | Sediment microbial communities from San Francisco Bay, California, United States - SF_Oct11_sed_USGS_4_1 | ecosystem: Environmental > Aquatic > Marine > Sediment | place: USA: California... | reverse complement strand
CCGAGATGCTCACCGGCGACTCCCGCTGCTCCTGGGCGCCCCGGCTGGCGGTAACGACCAGGCCGGGCAGTTCGACGCTCGTCTGGACCATCATCATGGTGACGGCCACGGTCCCGCTGGCCGGCACGGTGGCCTGGGCGTTGGCGGCCCGGTACCCTATCATCACCGCCACCACGGTTTGCGGGCCCCGCGAGACGGGGAACAGCCGGAATTCTCCCCGTGCGTTGGTGGTGGCCCGCAGCAAGGCGCCCTTGAGGTAAACGGTTGCCGCCTCAACCGGGGCGCCTGTCGCCGAGTCGGTGATGGTGCCGGTGATCGCCCCCGCGTCGTCCTGCGCGGCCGCCGGGCGCGGCGCGCCGACTAGCGCGCCCGCGACCAGCAGCGAGAGCACGAGCGCGCAGCGGAGCATCGGCGTGAAGCTACTAGCGTTCGACTACGACGATCGTATGCTGACCTGAGGCAAGCATGTCCACGGTGAGCAGATCGCCCCCGTTCGGGCCGCCATCCGATTCGAACGTGTAGGTCCCTGCCGCCTGCCCGATGATCGGGATGCCCGAATTGATGTTCAGCTTGGTCTCGGTCTGGGTGTAGGTCCCGGTGCCCGAGACCGCCACATCCTGCGGTGCCGGCGGCGAGGTGATGTTCAAAGTGATGTCGACGGTGTTGGTGCCGCTGAACACGAACTGGCCGGTCGCCGCCGGAGCCCCAACCGGGGTACCCGTGTTCCCGATATCGACGGTGATGAGATCCCAGGTGCCGGTCAGGTCCGGCCCGCCACCTTCGTCGGTCGAATCACTGCCGCAGGCCGCGATCAGCAGCGCCGCTCCGAGCAAACCCCACGTCCGCTTCGTCATGCCGCCTCCAGAAGAATTGAGAATGTGCCGTTTCAAACCGCGATGCTACTTGGAGATCATGATGTGCGCCCAGGGCGTGCCCGGGTACATAATCCACGGTAAGCCGTCGCCCGGCTTGATGGGCAGACCGGTGGATTCCTGGGTGGCATTGGCGATGTACACCACCTGCAGCGCCCCGGGGTGATGCGCGAGGCCGGTCTTGTGATCCACACTGTCCATGGATGCGTAGAGGTTGAACAGCGCCCGGGGGCCCTCCGGCATCTTGAGCGCGCCCGACTTGATCTCGGCCAGCCTGACGCTGTCCGTCTGGCCGCGCGACAGGTCCTTGGCCTTGAGCTCACGCCCCCGCCGCATGAACGGCTCGAGATCCCGGTGATAGCAGGAGACCTGCCAGCGGTCGTCGGACGGATCGTCGGCCAGGCAGATCATCTCGCCGGTCCCCTCCCGGAGGGTGACCAGACGGTGGTAGTTGCTGTAGCCGATCACGGTGGCGGTGGCCCTCAGCGCTTCGGGCGCGGCGCTCACCGCCCCCGCGATCTGCACCTCGGCGGGCGGCACCTGAGCGGTCGCGCCGCCGGCACAGGCCAGCAGGCCGACAACGGAGATGCTGCGAACAGCCATCAGTCGCATGTGAGTCCCGGTTCTGGGGTGGATTTCGACAGGGGAAAGGAACCTTTTTCCCGCCCTTGGGCAAGGGGCGGGGGGAGGGGTCAGGCCGTCGCCGATTCCCTCCGGATCAGCTCCGCCTTCCGCGGCAGTCCCCACCGGTATCCCCCGAGGGTTCCGTCGGAGCGCACCACCCGGTGGCAGGGGACGATGACCGCCACCCGGTTCGCTCCGCAGGCCCGCGCCACCGCCCGGACGGCGGTGGGCTCCCCGATCGCCTCGGCAATCTCGGTGTAGCTTCGCGTCGTGCCGGGCGGAATCGCGATCAGCGCCCGCCAGACCCGCCACTGGAAGGCGGTGCCGCGAAGGTCGAGCGGGACCGGTGTTCCGTCGCGCCCGGGTTGGGCGATCTCCTCGGCCACCCGCCGCACCTGGGCCGCCAGCCAGTCGTCCGCGCCAGCATCCACCCGGCGGAGCTCGGCCCGGGCGAATTCTCGACGCAGCGACGCCACCAGCGCCTCATCCGAATCGCCCATGCTGACGGCGCAGACACCGCGGTCGGTGACCGCCACCAGCAGCCGGCCAAGCGGTGACGGGACCACCGTGTACCGGATGACCAGCCCCTCCCCTTCCCGGCGATACTCTCCCGGCGTCATGCCGAGGAGCACCGTGCTGCGCTCGTACACCCGGCTGCCGGAGCCGAAACCGGCCTCGAACACCGCGCGGCTCACGCTGCCTTCCTCGCGCAGCCCCTGCCGGAGCCGGGCCAGACGGGCCTGCTCGAGATACTCCCGCGGTGACATTCCCACCGCCCGCCGGAATCGGCGCTGGAGATGAGCCGGGCTGATTCCGACCTCCCGCGCGAGAGCGGCGAGCGTCATTCGCTCGCCCGCCCGGCAGTCGAGCACCGCCCGCGCGCGGGTGACCGCGGCATCCGCCTCGGGCCTCGCAGCGTCGAGCGGCCGGCAGCGACGACAGGCCCGGAAGCCGGCGTCCTGAGCCACGCCCGCTGTCGGGAAGAACTTCACCCGGTCGCGCCGCGGCCGGCGCGAAGGGCATGAGGGACGGCAGAAGATCCGGGTACTGGTGACGGCGTACACGAACTCGCCGTCCCGAGACGCATCTCGCCGGAGTACGGCGCCCCACGCGTCATCGGCATCGAAGGGGAGATGGGTGGCTGGTGTCATGGGACGATTCTACGCGGTCCCCGCCGGCGGGAATATCCGGTTCGTGCGCCCGAAGTGCTCCCTCAGGAACGCGTTCCGTCCACCTTGACGCGGAACGACCCGGCGGGAAGATCCGGCCGGATCGCCTCGGGAATCGTCATCCGGTTGCCGTCCCGCAGGGCGAAGTACGACGGCGAGAGAATCTCGACTCCCGCCCTGGCGAAAGCGTCGTACACCCGGGAGTGGAGCGCACTGTAGATCTGCGGCAGCTCGCGCGCCCGGCCGGCGTCAATGGCGGCGTTGAGCTGGTATTCGATGCTGTAGTCGCCGAGCGCCCGCATCAGGACGAACGGCGCCGGCGAGGCCACCACCGCACTGGATCCTCGCGCCGCTTCGAGCATCAGCGATTCCACCTCGGTGCGGGCCACGTCGTAGCCGATGGTCGCCGAGGTGTAGATCGTCAGTGTGTGCCCCTCCCGGCCGGCTGCGGAGTAGTTCACCGTCCCGCCGGTGAGCACGACGCTGTTCGGGATGCTCACGTATTCGTCCTTGACCGTGCGGAGCCGGGTGGTCAGCAGTCCGAGTTCGCGGACCGTGCCCTGGTGGCTCCCGATCATGACGAAGTCCCCGATGTGATACCCCCGGGAGTACATCAGGGCCAGCCCGCTCATCAGCTGCCCCGCGATGCCGGCCGACCCGAAGCTCACCAGCAGGCCGGCGAAGACCGAGACCCCCTTGAAGGCCGCCGAATCACTCGCCGGCAGGTAGGGGTACATCAGGATCACCGCGAACATCCACAGCAGGCCCTTCGCAATCCGCCGGGTCGGCTCGGCGGTCTCCGGATGGAAACCGGGAATCGTGACGTTGCGGAGCGCCACGGCGCGGAAGAGACGATCCAGCAGCCGGCCCAGCAACACCGCGAGGAAGGAGATCACGATGATCGCGATGAGATCCGGGATCCCGTCGCGCATCCCCTGGCCGATCTCCGTCAGGACCCGCTTGAGGACGCTCCCCAGCGCCTCACCGGCCGGCCGCGTCCAGGGGAACGAGGTGAGCACGAAGGTGAGGTACAGGTAAGCCGCCGTCAGCCCGATGAACCAGGTGGCGGCATGGAGAGCGGCCTTGATCGCCCGGGCGATTCCCTCGGGATGGATGATCCGCGCGAGGCGGGGGAAGCGGACCGAGAGCATCTCGTTCTGCACGCTCTCGCTCCGCGCCTGCAGCCACGCCCGCCCGCAGCTCAACCCCCGGAGCAGAAGCAGAAGCAGCACGGTCGCGACGAGGGACAGCGCCGCGGCCCGGATGATGGAGCGGACGCTTCGGGCCTCGACGTACTCGGCCACCACCAGCGCCAATCCCGCCCGTGCGCCCTGGACTTTGGCCTCCATCGTCTCGCCCCGGAGGGAATCCACGTCCGCGGGGGTGAGAACGAACGCCGGGAAGTGGCCGAGGTGAATGACGGTCCATCCCTCGAGACCAAAGCTGCTGATCGAGTCAGCCCCGTCACGCAGCAGCTGACTGATCCGGAATTTCGCCAGTTCCACCCGCTCGCCCGCCGTGGCCGGGCCGAAAGGCGCGCGGAACACGGTAACGGTCCGCGCACCGACGACCAGGGCAGCGGTGTCGGCGGCCGTGGCCTGTGACGCCTGAGAGGCGAGAACCGCGAGACTCAGCAGCAGAGAAGCGAACATCTCAGGTCCGGGTGACGGGGGCGGCTTGACGATACATCGATCGGAGCCAACGTTCCACTCTGTGCGCGGGCATCACCGCCCGAAACCGCGATGACCGTCACCCGTAGATCGGGCCATGCCCAATACCATCCTCATGCTTGCCCTGGGACTCGCTGCGCAGGCGCCCGAATCCCTCCTGGTGGTGACCAACAAGGACGAGAACACCATTTCGGTGGTCAGCCTCGCCAGCGGAGCCACCCTGGCGACCCTGCCGGCCGGGCTGGGCCCCCATGAAGTGGCCGCCAGCGGCGACGGCCGGTGGGCCGTGGCCACCGATTACGGGGCCAGGGAGCCCGGGGCCACGCTCACGGTCGTGGACCTCCGGACGCTCTCCGTCGCGAGGACGATTTCGCTCGGTCCCCACCGGCGGCCCCACGGCATCGTCTTCCTTCCCGACAACCGAACTGTTGCCGTCACCAGCGAAACCAGCCAGCGTGTGCTGCTGGTCGACGTGGTGGAGGGCCGGCTCGTCAGTGAGCACGCGACCGGGCAGGAGGTGAGCCACATGGTCGCGCTCACCGCCGACGGGAAGACCGGCTACACCGCCAACATCCGCCCCGGCACACTCTCGCGGGTCGATCTGACAGGCGGCGCAGAGCCTTCCACCCTTTCGGTCGGTCCGATGACCGAGGCGATCGCCCTGACGCCCGATGGCACTCAGGTCTGGCTCGGCAGCAACACCACCGGCAAAGTGTATGTGGTCGCCTCGGGGGCATGGAGGGTGGCCGACTCGCTGCAGACCAGCGGGCACCCGTACCGGATCGGATTCACGCCCGACGGAGCCCGAGCGGTGATCACCAACCCCCAGGCCGACGAAGTGCGGGTGATTGACGTGCGGACCCGGGCGCCGCTCGCGGTGATCACCATCTCGCCTCCGGCGGGCAAAGCGGGCCCCTCTCAGCCCTTCGGGGTCGCCTTCGCGCCCGACAGCCGGACCGTCTGGATCACCCTCCGAGGGAGCAATGCGGTCGCCGAGCTCGATCTCGCGAGCAACGCGGTGCGGCGCTACCTGCCGGTGGGCGCCGGCCCCGACGGTATTGCGTTTACGGTACGCTGACCGGAGCCGGCGTGGCGGCAGGCAGCATCGCCCGGCCGATGGTGCCGGCATCGGTGCCGAACCAGGCGGTCCTGGTGGGAGCATGGTAGTACGCGTGCCGCACCGTGTTCTGCGCCGCACCAAACGGAGTGACGCTGAAGAACCGCTCCTGCTTCGGGTCGAAGCCGACCAGGCGGTTCGGCTGGGTGCCGGTCTCGAACTGCCAGAGGCGATCACGGTCGTCCACGATCATGGCATACGGCAGCGAGGCCGCGCCTCCGGGATTGGCCCACTCGCGCACCGACCCGTCGCGCGGGTCCAGTCGGCCCAGCATGCCACGGGCGTAATCGGCGTACCACACGATTCCATCTGACGTCACCTCCAGCCGGCGCGATCGGGCGCCAGCGGCGGGCAGATCGAAATCGCGAAGCTTGAGGGTGACGGGATCGACCATGCTGATCCGGTTGGTGCCGAACTGGACGAACCAGGGCCGGCCACCCCGGTCGATGACGATGCCGTACGGCCGAGCGTTGGGTGTCTCCACCCGGACCAGGTCGATCCTCCCTGTCTGCATGGCCAGCCGGCCGACGTACCCCGACTGCTGCGCCGTGAACCAGATGTTGCCCGCACTGTCGAACACCAGGGTGTGGGGGTCACGCACGGCGGCATCGGGCATCGGATAGCGGGTAATCTCCCCGGTCGCGGGGTCCAGCCGTCCGATCATCGCATTGCGGTTGCCGGCGTACCACACCATCCCCTTCGCATCCACGATCAGGTTGTGCGGATAGGTTCCCGCGTCGATCTCGTAGCGATCGAACTTCCCGGAGACCGGCTCGAGCACAGCGACGTAGTTCCCTTCCTGGCCCACGAACCAGACCCGGCCATCGGGTGCCACGTAGGGGTCGCGCGGCCGGGTGCGCTCCCAGGGGACCGTCCATTCCTTGATGTCAACCGCCGTGTTCTGCCCCTCGAGGGCCGGCGCGGCCATCACGGTGGCCAGCATGACTCCCCACGCCGATGTGAACCGGCGGTTCACCACAGGCCCGATGACTCCTTGCATGCCGATACTCCTCCAGTGAGGCGGGACCCCAGTCGCCACCCGGTGCTGGCCGAACGACCCCAACGAACGAGCCCCCGGTGTCGTTTCACCGGGGGCTCGCTGGTTTCACCCTGCTACTCTGACGGTGGAGGAGCCTCTTCCACCGGCTCTTCGACCTCCCAGCCGCCACCCAGCGACCGGTAGACCGCCACCAGCGCGGCGAGCTGCCGCCGGACGGCATCGACCGCGTCGAGCTCGGTGTTGAGCAGATTCCGCTGGGCGTCAAGCACTTCGAGGTACTGGCTGACGCCCCCCTCATACCGCACCTCGGCGAGCCCCAGCACGATCCGGTTGTACACCACCTGCGAGTCCGTCACGGCGCGGCGGTCGGCCGCGAGCCGGTACTGGGTCAGTGCGTCATCCACTTCGCGGAGGGCGTTGAGCACGGTGCCTTCGTAGCTGATCAGCTGCTGCCGCATCCGCGATTCGGCGGCCTTCACGTTGGCCTTGTTCCGTCCGCCCTGAAAGATCGGCTGCACCAGGCTGGCTGCGGCGTTCCAGGCCACTGCGGAACTGTTGGCGAGAGTGCTGAGGTCGCGCGATTGCAGGCCGAGGAAGCCGGTGAGGGAGATATTCGGGTACAGCAGCGCCTTGGCCACCCCGATGTCGGCGGTGGAGGCGGCGAGCTGCTGCTCGGCGCTCCGCAGGTCGGGCCTCCGGTCGAGCAGTGAGGAGGGGAGTCCCTCGGGAACCGCGGGCGGCAGCAGCTGCCCGGAGATCGCGTCGCCCCGCGGTACCGCCGCCGGGGCGTGCCCGAGGAGGACGCTCAGCGCGTTCTCGAGGAGGGTGGTCTGCTCCTCGAAGTCCACCACGAAGCCGCGGGTACGCTCGTATTCCGACTGCGCCTGGCGGTAGTCGATCTCTCCCGTCACCCCGCCCTCGAACCGCAGCCGCGCGATTTCCACGTATTCCCGGCGCGACTCGGCGGTCCGGCGGGATACGTCGAGCTGCAGGTCCGCGGCGCGAAGGTCGAAATACGACTGCGCCACCGCCGCCACCAGCAGCATGGTGACGGTCCGCTGGGCTTCCTCGGTCGCAAGCAGGATCGCGCGGTCGCGCTCGGTGGCGCGGCGCAGGCGACCGAAGAGATCAAGTTCGTAGGAAAGGCCCACGCCACCTTCGAACAGGGTGTAGGTCCGGCTGCTGTCGGGAAGCGCCCGGATGGCCTCCTGAGACGCCTGCTGGCGCGACACGCCGGCTCCGGCACTGATCCAGGGGTACTGGTCCGCCTTGGTGATCCGGAGCAGCGACGAGGCCTCCGAGATCCGCTCGGTGGCCAGCCTGCGGTCGAGGTTCTGCTCCAGCGCCACCCGCACCAGCCGCTGCAGCACGGTATCCTGGAACACCTCCCACCAGCGGACGTTGGCGAAGCTGCTGTCCTGGGCCAGGACGCTGTCCCTGGCCACGCTGTCCATCGGAGCCGACTCGCGATACCCCTCGGGTACGGGGAGTTCGGGCCGCTGGTAATTCGGCCCCATCATGCAGGCGCCGAGTGCAAGCGCGACGAGCGGAGTGAAGGCTCTCAGACGCATATCAGTGGCCCTTGGAAGGTGCTGCCGGGGGAGCGGCGTCGGCCGGGGCGGGCTTGCCGCCGAGCTTCTCGCTCATCTCCTGGACGAAGGCGTAGAGGCCCGGAATGAGGAACACGCCCAGCGCGGTCGCGGCGAGCATGCCGGAGAAGACCGACACGCCCATCACGTTCTGCCCGTTCGCCCCCGATCCCGACGCCAGCATGAGCGGCACCACGCCGAGGATGAAGGCGAAGGACGTCATGAGGATGGGCCGGAAGCGGAGCCTCGCCGCCGTGAGGGCCGCGTCCTTCACGCTCAGCCCCTCCTCGCGCTTCATTTTGGCGAACTCGACGATGAGGATGGCGTTCTTCGCCGCGAGGCCGATCAGGGTGATCAGGCCGATCTGCGTGAAGACGTTGAGCTCGTACCGGGCGATGAGCAGCCCGACGAACGCGCCGAACGCGGCCAGCGGCGTGCCGAGCAGCACGCTGAAGGGCAGCGACCAGCTCTCGTAGAGGGCGGCAAGCAGCAGGAAGACGAAGACCAGGGCCATGATGAACGTCGGCAGGGAAGGCGGCGCGGTGGCCTCCTGGTACGAGAAGCCCGTCCACTCGATGCCCATCTCCGCGGGCAGACTGGTGCGGGCGACGGCCTCCAGCGCCTGCATCGCCTGGCCGGAGCTGTAGCCCGGCGCCGGCGAGCCGTTCAGCACCACCGAGCGGTAGAGGTTGTACCGCGTGACCTCCTCGGCCCCGCTCGAGTTCCGGGCCGTGACCAGGGCGCCGAGCGGCACCATCTGGTTCGTCGTCCGGGAGCGGACGTAGAAGTCGTTGATGTTCTGCGCGCTGCGTCGGTAGTTCGAATCGGCCTGCACGTAGACGCGGTAGACGCGGCCGAAGCGGTTGAAGTCGTTGACATACGCGCCGCCGAGCGCGGTCTGCAGGGTGGTGAAGATGTCGTTGATCTGGACGCCCTGCGAGCGGGCCTGCTCGCGGTTCACGTCCACGGTGACCTGGGGCACCGTCGGATCGAAGGTGGTCGTGGCCCCGCCGATCTCGGGCCGCCGCCGTGCCGCGGCGATGAACTCGGCGGCACGCTGTCCCAGCTCCGCGGTCGTCATCTGGCCGGAGCGGTCCTGCAGGACCACCGTGAAGCCGCCGGCCGCCCCGAAGCCCGGGATGGTCGGGGGACTGTACGGGAAGACCACCGCCTCCGACATCCCCTGGAGCCGCTGCTCCAGACGCTGCATGATGGCCGTGGCGTCGTCGTGCGGCCGCTCCTCCCAGGGCTTGAGCCGCACGGCGAACGTGGCCATGTAGGGCGTGTGCGCGTTGGAGAGGAAGTTCGCGCCGAGCATGGAGTTGTAGGAGTCCACCATCGGGTCTTCCGCGATCGCCGCCTCGACGATGCGTGCGACCTCGCCGGTACGCTGGAGCGACGCGGCGCTGGGGAGCTGGAGGTGCACCAGGAAGACGCCGAAGTCCTCATCCGGCACGAACCCGCCGGGGAGGAACTTCGCTACGCCGCCCGCCGCCACGGCGAACGCCGCCACCGCGATGATCGCGACGACCGACTTGCGTACGAGCCCGCCTGCGAGGCCGACGTACCCGCCGGTGACCTTCTCGAAGCCGCGGTTGAACGCGCCGAAGAACTTCCCGAGGATCCCCTTCGGCGCCTGGCCGCCGGGCTTGAGGAGCAGGGCGGCGAGCGCCGGGCTCAGCGTCAGGGCGTTGAAGGCGGAGATCAGCACCGACAGGGCGATCGTGATCGCGAACTGCATGTACAGCTGCCCGGTCAGGCCGCCGACGAACGCCACCGGGATGAACACGGCCGAAAGGATGAGCGCGATCCCGACCACCGGGCCCGACACCTCCTTCATCGCCTGGAAGGTGGCGTCCCTCGGGGCCATGCCCTGCTCGATGTGGTGCATCACCGCTTCGACCACGACGATCGCATCGTCCACCACGATGCCGATCGCCAGCACCAGGCCGAAGAGGGTCAGGACGTTGATCGTGAACCCGAGGACCGGGAAGAAGATCAGTGCGCCGACGAGCGAGACCGGCACCGTGAGCAGCGGGATCAGCGTCGCGCGCCAGCTCTGGAGGAAGATGAAGACCACGAGGATCACGAGGATGACCGCCTCGTACAGGGTCTTCATCACCTCGTGGATGGAGGCCTCGACGGCCGGCGTGGTGTCGTACGTGATCTTGTAGTCGATGCCGTCCGGGAAGCGGGTCTTGGCGTCCTCCAGCGTCCGGTAGATCTCCTCCGCCGACGCGGTCTGGTTGGCGCCGGGCAGGAGGTAGACCATGAGCACCGCGGCCGGCTGACCGTTGAGCCGGGCGTCCTGGCCGTAGAACTCGTTGCCGAGCTGCACCCGGGCGACGTCGCGGATGCGGACCTCGCCGCCCTGGCCGGCGGATCGGACGATGATGTTGGCGAACTCCTCCGGGGTGCTGAACCGGCCGGGGGCGCGCACGGTGTAGGTGAATTCCTGGCCGTGCGGCGCCGGCTCGCCGCCGATCTGGCCTGCGGGGGCCTGCAGGTTCTGCTCCTTGATGGCGTCGACGACGTCCGTGGCCGAGAGCCCGAGCTGGGCCAGGCGGTCCGGCCGGAGCCACACCCGCATGCCGTATTCGGAGCCGCCGATCAGGTCGGTCTGCGCCACGCCCTGGACGCGGAGGATGGCGTCGCGGACGTTGAGGACGGCGAAGTTGTTGAGGAAGGTCGCGTCGTACGCGCCGGTGGGCGAGTAGATCGAGACGATCATCAGGATGGAGGGATTCACCTTCTTGACGATGACGCCCTGCTGGGTCACCTCGATCGGCAGGCGCGACGACGCCCACCCCACGCGGTTCTGCGTCAGCACGTTCGCCATGTCCCGGTCCATGCCGACCCGGAAGGTGACGTCCATCTGGAGCTGCCCGTCGCTCGTGTTGAGCGACTTGATGTAGAGCATGTTGTCCACGCCGTTGATCTGCTGCTCCATCGGCGTGGCGACCGACTGCTCCACGATCTCGGCGTTCGCGCCCGGATAGCGCGTGGTCACCTTGATGTTCGGCGGCGCGAGCCCGGGATACTGCTCGATGGGGAGGCGCGAGGCGACGACGAGGCCCGTGATCACCGTGAGGATGGAGATCACCATGGCGACGATGGGCCGCTTGATGAAGAAGTCGGACATGGAGGCTTCCGCCCGGGGCTAGTTGGTGGCCGGCGCCGCCGCGGGCGCCTTCGCGGTATCGGGCCGGGCAGCCGCCGAGTCCGGGGGCGGGGTCCACGGCTTCGGATTCACCACCACGCTGTCGCGGACCCGCTGCAGCCCCTCGACGATGATCCGCTCGCCCGACTTGAGCCCCGTGGTGATCACCCGCACGCTCCCGAACGCGGAGGGCGACTCGACCTGCCGGAAGAAGACCCGGTTGCTGTCGTCCACCACTGCCACCCGGAAGGTCCCCTGCAGCTCGCGCACCGCCCGCTGGGGCACCACGATGGCGCTGTCCAGCGCCCCCTTCAGGAACCGCACCCGCGCGAACTGGCCCGGCCGCATCGTCCTGCCCGGATTGGGGAACTCCACCTCGACCAGCAGCGTACCTGTGTTGGGATCCACCTGCCGGTCGCCGAAGACGAGGTCCCCCTTCTGGGGGTAGCGCGAGCCGTCCGCCAGCTCCATCTCGAATGCCCCGCTGAACCGTGCCTTCCTCTGCTCCTGCGTCATCACCCCGAGTTCTCTCTGAATCCGGATCATCTCCTGCTCCGGAACGCTGAACCGGACGCGGATCGGGTCGAGCTGCGAGATGCGGGTGAGCAGGGTCGGCTCGCCCCGGCCCACGAAGTTCCCCGGCAGCACCTCCGCTTTCCCGGCGAGGCCGGAGGCCTCGGCGCTGATCCGGGTGTAGGAGAGGTCCAGCCTGGTCTGGTCCACATTCGCCTTGGCGGCAGCGACACCCGCCTGGGCAGCCTCCTCGGCGCTCAGCGCGTTGTCCAGCGTCTGCTGCGGGATGGCCTTCTTCTCCGCCAGCGGCCGGAACCGGTTGACGTCGTTGGTGGCCCGCGTGAGCGTGGCCTGCGCCTCGGCCATCTGGCTCTGCGCCTGCGTCAGCTTGGCCTGATAGTTCGCCGGGTCGATGGTGAAGAGCAGCTCACCCTTCTTCACCTCGGACCCGTCCTTGTAGTGCTGCTTCTGAAGGATGCCTTCTACCCGGGCCCGCACCTCGAGCTCCACCGAGCCCCGCGTCTGGCCGGTGTACTCGGCGTAGAGAGGCACGTTGCTCTGCTCGACCGTCATGACCTGCACATCGAGCGGCGGGGGCGGCGGGGGTTCCTTCTTGCAGGAAGCCACGGCCGCGGCTGCGAGCGCAGCCAGATAGAGGGGCAGATGCGTCCGCATCGTCGGATGCTCCGGAGACTGGATGTGAAGTGACGGGCAACAGATCAATCGAGCCCGGCGGGGCCGGGCCTGATTCGTTGCCCAGACAGCCTAGAACCTACCCCGCCCGCGACCGGGGGGCAAAGTCCGCCCGGTGAATACCGACTGAAACTGCCTTCAAGGCTTCGCGGCTGAGGTGGTCTGCCACTCACGGATGACCGACAGGGCGCTGGTTGCCGGCTGAATCGGCCCCACCCGGGCTTCGAGGCCTGCGGCCTGCAGCACTTCCCTGAGCGGTCCGCGCGCATCGCTGAAGCGGAGCACCGTGCCGCGGCGCTCGAGGTCTGCATGGATTTCGGAGAGCAGTTCGGCGCCGGCCAGATCCACGAAGGGCGTCGTCCCGAAGTACCACACCACCAGCTTCACCGGCGTCGCCTGCGAGGCCAGCGCTGCCTCGAACTGGTCCTGCACGTGCTGGGTGTTGAAGTAGAGGATGGAGGAATCCACCCGGAACACCATCACCCCGGGAATGAGCTGGTTGTCCGGGTGCCGCTCCACGTCGCCGAAGAGGTCGGTGCCCGGCACCCGGCCCAGCACGGCCGTGTGCGGCCGCGAGGCCCTCCGGAGCAGCACCAGAATTGAGAGGATCGCTCCCACCAGCACGCCTCGGAGCAATCCGGAACCCAGCACGCCGATCAGCGCCGCCCCGGCGATCAGCACTTCGCCGCGACCAAAACGCGCGATGCGCTTGATGGCATCGACCTTCACCAGCCCCGTCACCGCGACCAGGATGATCGCGGCCAGCACCGGCTGCGGCAGGTTGTGGAGCACCTGGGTGAAGAACAGGGCGATCACGAGCATCAGCAGCGCGGCGATCAGGCCGGACAGCGGCGTGCGGGCCCCGCCCGACTCGTTCACCAGCGACTGCGACATCCCCCCGCTCACCGGGTACCCGGCTCCCACGCCGGCTCCCAGGTTCGCGGCGGCCAGCGCGAGGAAGTCGCGATTCGCGTCGAGGCGATAGCCATGCTTCTTGGCGAACATCCGCCCGATGGCCGCAGTTTCAACGGCGGCGAGCAGGAAGCACGCCAGCGCCAGGGGCAGGATGGTGTTCACGTCGGTCCGGTCAAGCGCCGGCAGGGTCGGAGCCGGCAGCCCCTGCGGCACCACTCCCAGAACCGACACGCCGCGGCCGGCGAGATCATTCACCGTGGCGAGGACGATGCCTCCCACGAGGACGACGATCGTCACCGGCCGGTTCGGCAGGAAGCGCTTGCCTGACAGCAGCAGGACGAGGCTCCCCACGCCCAGGGCCAGCGCGAAGGAGTTGGTCTCCCCGACATGCTCCAGGAAATACCCCATCCGCTCCCAGAAGTCGCCGTGCGTACCCTTGAAGCCGAAGAGCTTGGGAAGCTGGGTGCTGGCGAGGTAGAGCGCGACGCCCGCCTTGAACCCCACCATCACGGTCTCGGAGATGAAGTCGGTGACGTTTCCGGCCTTGGTCAGCCAGGTCAGGAGGGCCATGATCGCAACCAGCAGTGCCGTGCCGGCAGCGAGAGCGCCGTAGCGGGAGACGTCCCCGCCCGCCAGATCGCCGAGTGTCGAGCCGATCAGGAGCGAGATGGCCGAGGTGACGGTGATGGCAGTGTGCCGCCCGCCGCAGAATGCCCAGAACAGCAGACCGGAAAAGAGGCAGGCGTAGATCCCCGCCTCGGGCGGCAGCCCCGCCAGCGAGGCGTCGCCGATGGCCGCAGGCAGCAGGTAGGCCGCCAGGGTCGCGCCGGCGATGACGTCACGGGCCAGGTCGGCCGGGCGGTACCCTCTCAGCCAGGTTGGCGTGAACCTGCCGGAAGCCGAATCCAGCGCGCTGGTGTCCTGATTCAAAATCACCCCATGATCTCTGCGAAGGGAACTTCACGCCGTCTTGGCCGGCCGGTCAGGGCCAGCGGGGTAGATACTGTGTCCTGAACCTGAAATGCGCTATCCCCGGAGGATTCCGCCATGCACGCACCAGGCAGTACCGAGCCAACTCGTGCCCCCCGACGCACTTTGAGCCCCAGTACCGCTCGATCCGCCGCTCGGCTCCTCCAGCCGCTGGCGTTGCTGCTGGCCGTCGTGACGGCGTGGGGAGGACTGGCGCCAGTCGCCGAGGCACAGGTATGGACCTTTGCCGGGAAGGACTCGGTGGAAGGTGCTCCCAAGACCGAGGGGTTTGCCGGGTTCTCCATCCGGATCAGCGCCTCGGAGGACTTTTTCGGGTTGCAGGGCCAGTCCACCTTCAATATCGCCGAGATCCCGCCTGACGACGACGACGGCAATGTGGGTGGCCGGTTTTCGATCGACGCCCGGCAGACCCGGCTCAAGGCCGGGTTCACCGTTCGCGGCACGCCACTCGGCGCGATCGAGAGCTACCTGGAGAGCGACTTCTACGGGCCCAGCGGACAGACTACGCTCCGCCTGCGTCACGCCTACATGGACTTCCAGCATTTCCGGATCGGGCAGTGGTGGAGCACCTTCGCCGACATGGACGTGAATCCGCGGACCGCCGATTTCGACGGCCCGACGACCGGCATCCTGGTGCGAAGCGCCATGCTGCGGTACTCGACCGCCATGTGGAAAGGCACCACGCCGACCGCGAATGGCACCTGGTTCACGGTGTCGCTCGAAGCGCCCCGCTCGGACGCGCGTTTCTCGCCTGACACGGTGACCAGCGCCGCCTTCCAGCCGCTCCCCGACCTGGTGGCCAACGTCCGGTTCCAGCGCGCCAGGGGGCACGTGCAGCTGTCCGCCGTCGCCCGCGACCTCAGGTACAACGATGGCACGGAAAACCAGGACCTGTTCGGGCGCGGCCTCGCCCTGTCCGGCGCGATCAAGACCACCGAGCTGGGCTCGAAGCTCATGGTCCAGCTGATCGCCGGCAAGGGCATCCAGCGCTACATGGTGTCGCTCGGGGGCTTCAACATCGAGGCGGTGCCCGAGACTCCCGGCAGCACCAAGCTCACGCCCCTCCCCACCTACGGTGGGTACCTGGCGTACGACAGCCAGTGGAGCAAGAAATACCATTCGACCTTCGTCGGTGGCGCCACGATCATCCCGGACGACCGGAGCGGCTCGCCCGGCCCGTTCTTCCGCGGCTTCTACGGCTCGGCGAACCTCTTCTGGGACGGGGCGCCGAACCTCACCATCGGGCCGGAAATTCTCTATGGCGTGCGCTGGAACCCGGACGATAGTTCCAGCGACGCCCTACGGCTCACCATTCTCGCGAAATACGGTTTCTGAAGGAGCGACACCATGACCCCCGGACTCGCCACCCAAACCAAGGAAGCACCCTTGACCAAGCCCCCCACGGCCGCAGAGGACGCCCTGCGCCAGATGTTTTCAGCCTCGGATGCCCGGATCGAGCAGTGGCGGAAACTCCACCGCCTGGTCCAGGCCCTGGGTACCGCGAGCGGCACCGATCTGGACCGGCTACGCAAGGAGGCGCTGGCGCTGCTCGATGCGCTGCAGCCGCTGGAAGAGCTGAACGCCTACCCCGGCCCTCACATGATGACCCAGATCCACGTGCGGCTGGAGACATCCGACTGGGTCGGGCTCGGCCGCCTGGTGAACCGGATCAGCGGCGCCCTGCTGTCCAACAGCTATCGCGATGACATCGAGTCCTGGCAGGGCGAGGACGAGGGCGAGACTCACCTCCCCGCCATCCTGCCGCCGCCGCTGGCCCACGGCCGCGCCCGGAAACCGTATTTCGAGGTGCTGCTGGTCTCGGCCGGCGAGCAATCCACCTGGCCGGCATTGCGGGAGGCGTTCCACCGGCTGCGCCGGGAGGACGACGAGTTCGTTTACGAAATGGTCGTCGTCGGCAGCTTCGAAGACGCCATCCTGGCCACGATCTTCAACTACAACCTGCAGTCCGTGGTCCTGGTGGACGGGTTCGGCTACGGCTCCCGCTACTCCTCGCCCGCCCTGCGGGAGGTGCTCGCGCGGGTCGTCCCGGCGGAGATCGGCACCGAGCCGGGTGATCGCGCCATGCTCCTCGCCAAGCTCATCCGGACGTTCCGCCCGGAGCTGGACGTCTTCCTCACCACCGACCACGACGTCGCGAAGATCGCCGGCTCGGAAGGCGCCGCCCCCATCCGCCGGGTGTTCTTCGGCGTCGAGGAGCCGATGGAGATCCACCTCTCCATCCTCGAGGGGATCAAGGATCGCTACGAGACGCCCTACTTCGACAACCTGAAGAAATACGCCGCCCGCCCGATCGGGACCTTCCACGCCCTGCCGGTGGCGCGCGGCAAGTCGATCTTCAAGTCGAACTGGATCCGCGACATGGGCGAGTTCTACGGGGTGAACCTGTTCCTCGCCGAATCCTCCGCCACCACCGGCGGTCTCGACAGCCTGCTGGAGCCCACCGGCAACATCAAGCTGGCCCAGGACAAGGCGGCCCGCGCCCTGGGTGGCGATCGCACCTTCTTCGTCACCAACGGTACCTCGACCTCGAACAAGATCGTGCACCAGGCGCTGCTTCGGCCCGGCGACATCGTGCTGATCGACCGCGACTGCCACAAGTCGCACCATTACGGACTTACGCTGGCGGGGGCCCAGCCGCTCTACATCGACGCCTATCCGCTCACCCAGTACTCGATGTATGGCAGCCTGGCCATCAGGCCCATCAAGCAGGCGCTCCTCCGCCTCAAGGCGGAAGGCAAGCTGGACCGCGCCCGGATGCTGGTGCTGACCAACTGCACCTTCGACGGCCACGTGGCCAACGTCGAGCAGACCATGCTGGAGTGCCTGGCCATCAAGCCTGACCTGATCTTCCTGTGGGACGAGGCCTGGTTCGGCTTCGCCCGGTTCTCCCCCTTCCTCCGCCGGCGGACGGCGATGGGCGCGGCGGCGGCGCTCCGCGGCATGATGCGCGACCCGGCCTACCGGGCGCGCTACGAGAAGTTCCAGAAAGAGGTCGGTCCCATCGACCCGAAGAATCCGAAGCTGCTCGACACCCCGCTCCTGCCCGATCCCGACCAGGTGCGCATCCGGGTGTACGAGACTGACTCGGTGCACAAGTCGATGTCGGCGCTCAGGCAGGGTTCGATCATCGTGGTGGCCGACCAGGACTTCCACACCGCGGAGGCGTCGTTCAAGGAGGCGTTCTTCACCCACACCTCCACCTCGCCCAACCTGCAGATCATCGCCTCGCTGGACCTGGCCCGGCGCCAGATGGAGCTGGAAGGCTACGAACTGGTGCAGCGCGCCACCCAGCTGTCGATCGAACTGCGGCGCGACATCAACACGCACCCGCTGATCTCCAAGTACTTCCATGCGGCCACGCCGGCGGAGATGATCCCGGAGGAATTCCGGAAGTCCGGCTTCGCCGACTACGGGGTCCCGGGCAAGACCTTCGCCGACACCGCCCGCGCGCTCAGGGAAGACGAGTTCTTCCTCGACCCGAGCCGGATCACCCTGCTCTGCGGCAACGCCGGCTATGACGGCACCCAGTTCAAGGCGCTGCTGGCCAACGACTACGACATCCAGATCAACAAGACCTCGCGCAACAGCGTGCTGGTCCAGATCAACATCAACAACACCCGCAGCGACCTGGCCCACCTCATCAAGGCGCTGGCGGACCTGTCACGCAAGATCGAGCGCCGCCTGGCCGAGGGGGGCGCACCGGAACTCGCAGCCTTCGAAGCCCGCGTGAAGGCGCTGGTCCACGATGTCCCGGACCTGCCCAACTTCAGCCGCTTCCACGACGCCCTGCGGGAAAACCCCAAGAGCGAAACGTCCGAAGGAAACCTGCGGGCGGCCTACTACATGGCCTACGACCCGGCG
>Ga0224500_10000938_pt1 | contig 18197 bp, 14 predicted proteins | sample SF_Oct11_sed_USG_FD_168126 | JGI IMG/M metagenome (GOLD analysis project Ga0224500, IMG submission 168126) | Sediment microbial communities from San Francisco Bay, California, United States - SF_Oct11_sed_USGS_4_1 | ecosystem: Environmental > Aquatic > Marine > Sediment | place: USA: California... | reverse complement strand
TGGCGCCGCGGCGCGGCTTCTCCCGGCACGACGTAGCTGTAGCGGTAGTGCTGGTAGAGGATGGCGTAGGCTTCGGCCAGGTTGTGCGCGTAGTACTGCGCCTCGCCGTTCGGGCCCATGATGCGCTCGAAGCCGCCGATCGCCGTCTCGTCTTCGGCGGACACCGAGCCGGACGCCTCGAGGGCAGCGCGGCCGGTGAGGACCATCGAGGCGCCGGGCGTCATGATCAACACGCCGCGCGTGTGCTGAAGCATCGTGGAGAGCGCGTCGAAGTAGCTCTGCGCACCGACGTTGATCCCGTGCACGATGATGTGGATGATGCCGCCCGCCTGCGTAAACGTCACGATGCGTCGCACGACGCGGGCCGTGGCATCGAGATTCTCGGTGCCGCTGTCCATCGCGATGCGCGCACCGCTCGAGATCGGAATCCACTCCACGGGCAGCGCGAGCCGCTCGGCGAGGTCGAGCGCAGCGACGATGCGGTCGCACTCTGGCGCTGCCAGGGATCCCATGCCCACCGTCGGATCCGAGAGGATCAGCACCCGACGCACGCCCTCCGGCACCTGCTCCGTGGGCGTATCGATGATGCCGAATACGATGGCGCTCGTGTTTCCGGCGTGAGGGCGCCCGGCGACGCTCACCGCGACGCGCCCGGCATCCCCCGCCTCGAGGTCGTACTCCTCGAAGCGGCCGGCGGGAATCTCGATCTCTCCCAGATCCACCGCGCCGGGTCCGCCGGTCAGCATGCGGATGATCTCGTACGGATAGACGAGCTTGCGCCGGCGCGCCTCGACCACTTTGCGCTCGTAATCCTGGGCCGGCTCGAGCGGCGCGTGGTGCGGCTCGCGCCAGGAGAGCTCCATACGGCTGCCGGTGGGATCCCGGAACACGATCTCGATCTGCCGCGGCGGTGCGTCCGGCGCGTTGCGGTCCAGCACGTTGAGACGCACCACGACCTTCTCGAGACCCAGGTTGCGCGTGGCCGGCGCCAGTCGTCGCGAGAGACGCTCGACCAGCTCGGAGTCGAGAAAGAGAGTCGGCGTCACGAACAGGCTGATGCGGTTCCACTGCATGCGGCGGCGCGGGTCGCGCACGCCCAGGTGGTTGCGCAAGCAGCGGCAGGCCTCGAAGAAGTCGCGCTCGAAAGCGGGCACGTGCAGACTGGCCTCGCGGCCCTCGGAAACGTCGGGCGAGCGCCCGCGCACGTCGGCGAGCACCAGAATGCGCTCGTCGCCCGAGATCTCCGCGCTGTGCACATGGAAGCAGTAGAGATCCTCCGGCGCGTCGAGGCGCTCCCACTCGAAGTTGCGCAGGCGTTCGAGATCGATGCGCTCCGCGGTCTGCGGATGGATGCCGCGCAATTCCGGCAGCGGCAGCATGCCCCCGGCGTCGTGGGTGAAGGTCTCGTGCCAGGGCGGCGCAGCGGGCGCGAGCATCGAGACGGTGAGACGCTCCGCGGCAAGTGGCGCGCGCAGCAGCGGCGCGATCGCCTCCCGCAGCGCTTCGATGCCGGTCTCGTCCTCCGTGGGCACGAGCAGCTCGATGGCAGCGACGCGGCGGGTTGGAGCGCGCACGGCAGCCGCCTGCGCGGCGCGCCCCAATCGCTCGAGCGTCGCCGCCAGGTCGGAGCGGCGCGCCACGCTTCCCAGCACGATGCGGCCGTCCTCCAGATCGAGCCGCTCCACGTGCACCGAGCCGACCACCCCGGAGGTGTGCGTCACCGGCCGGCTCGGCACGTAGAAGCGCCGCACGTGGGTCGCCACGGCGACGGCGCGGCGGCGCGCGTCCGCATCCTCGAGCCAGCGACCCACCCGGTCGAAGACGTTGCGCGGCGCGCTGGCGAGATGCGCGAGCACCGCTGCGGGCGGAGGGGTCAGCTCGGATTCCGCGGCGGCGAGCCAGGTCTCCACTTCCTTCGTGGTGCGCTCGACCTCGCTGCGCAGCAGCGGACCCTCGAAGATGGCATAGCGCGCCTCGAGCGAGAGATCGGCGAGCGTGTCCGAGACGAGGCCGCGCAGTCCGGCCGCGCGCGCCAGCGCCTCGTCGAGGCACGTGTCGTCTCCCAGGTGGATCCCAGAGGTGGCCAGTGCGAGGACGCGGCGCACGCTGCCCTGCACGAGGCGCATGCGCAAGTCGCGGTTGAGCTGCGAAGCCAGCAGCCGCACGAGCGCACGCTCGAGCGCGTCGCTCGGCGTCAGATCCGCCACACCGTAATGTGCGAATGCGCGCATCAAGCTCTGCTCGAATGTGTCCGAGAGCACGCCCCCTCCGAGCGCGTACCGGCGCACGAACTCGCGCAGCTGGTTGTACACCGAGGGGCCGGGCGCACCCGAAGCCGTCGATTGGGGAGCACGGCTGAAGAGCTCTTCGATGTCGACAAAGAGGGTCAGCTCGTGGCGGATGCTGGCGAGCTCCCAGCAGAAATCTTCGGAGAGATCGGCGGGCAGTGGCGCGTCGAGAAATGCCACGAGCTTCTCGCCGCGTTCGGGATTGACGTCGTAGCCCATCAGCACACGGCGGATCTCGTCACGCGCCGCCTCGATGGCGGCGCGGCGATCTGCGAGCGCTGCCTTCTCCGCGGCGTGCAGATCGACCACCTCGCCCGCCGCGGTCACGCCGCCGAAGAAGATCTCCAGCGGATCCGGCTCCAAGCGCAACGCGAGGCGCGCGCCCTCGCGGCTGTCGATGTCCTCGCCCGCGGGCTCGATCGCGAGCAGCAGCTCTCCCGCGGCCACTTGCTGACCGCCGCGAACGAAGATCTCCTTGACGACGCCCGCGACGGGCGCCTCGAAGCCGATCTCCATCTTCATCGCCTCGAGCAGCCCGATCGACTGACCCGACGCCACGACGTCACCCGGCTGGACGCGAATCGCCACGACCATGGCGGGCGTGCCGGCCCGCACCTGGCCGGCGAGGGCGTTGCCGAAGCGATACGGGCGGCCCTCGACCTCGAGGCGCAGACCGCGATCATTGGCGTCGTGCACCACGCGCAGCGTGCGCCCGCTCATCTCGAGTATCGAGCGGTTCTCACCCTCGTTGCGCAGCTTGACCTGCACGACCCGTCCATCGAGATGCACCCGGTAACGCCAGGCACCGATCGTGAAGACCTCGAGTCGGTAGCTCTGACCGTGTCGCGAGAGATCGATGCGCTGTCCATCCGAGGCGGGAATCGATGCGGGTGAGACATGGCTCGGATCGTCCCAGAAATCGCCTCGCGCGCGATCTCGGGCGCGCTGATACGAGAGCACGGCTGCGGCAACCAGCGCCTCCACCGCGAACTCCTTGGAGCCCTGGCGCAGCAGCGGATTCTTGTCGAGCCACTCCGTATCGACGGCGGCGCTCCGGTACGCCGGCGTCTCGAGCAGATCGATGAGATAGCCCTTGTTCGTCGCGCCTCCCTCGACCACCAGCTCGAAGTCGGCCAGTGCAGCGACCAGCCGTGCGCGCGCATCCTCGCGCGTGTCGCCCACCGCGATCACCTTGGCGATCAGCGAATCGAAGTCCGCCGGCACGCGACTGCCCGCCGCCACGCCGGTATCGACGCGAATGCGCGGGCCCAGGGCGGGATCGAAACGGGCGATGCGCCCGGGCGCGGGCAGGAAATCTGCTTCGGGATCTTCCGCGCAGACGCGGGCCTCGATGGCGCAGCCGGACGCGAGGGGTGCGCGCTCGGGCAGCGACTCGCCGCGCGCGATGCGAATCTGCAGTTGCACGAGATCCACGCCGGTGAGCTCTTCCGTGATGCCGTGTTCCACCTGCAGCCTGGGATTCACCTCGAGGAACGCGAAGTCCTCGCCGGAAATCAGGAACTCCACCGTTCCCACGCCGACGTAGCCCACGCTTTGCGCCAGCCGCACCGAGCAGTCCTGCAGCGCTTCGATCACGCGCTGATCGAGACCGGGCGGGGGCGCCTCCTCGAGAATCTTCTGGTGGCGCCGCTGCACGGAGCAGTCGCGGCAACCGAGCGCCAGTACCCGCCCGTGTGCGTCCGCCGCGATCTGCACCTCCACGTGCCGACCGCCGCTCAGTCGCTTCTCCAGGAACAGGCGATCGTCGCCGAACGCCGCGTGCGCTTCGGCACGCGCAGCGCGCAGCGCCTCCGCAAAGCCCGCCTTGCGGTCGACCGCACGGATGCCGCGTCCCCCGCCCCCGGCACTCGCCTTGATGAGCAGCGGGTAACCAATCTTCTCGGCCTCCGCGTGGGCAGATGCATCGTCGCCGACCGCACCGCGGCTCCACGGAATGACCGGAACGCCGGCCTGCTCCGCCACCTGCTTCGAGGCGATCTTGTCCCCGACGGTGCGCATCACGTCGCCCGACGGTCCGAGGAAGCGGATCCCGGCGGCGACGACCCGATCGGCGAAGGTGGCATCCTCGGCCACGAAGCCCCAGCCGGGCCAGACCGAGTCGGCTCCGCATCGGTCGAGCGTGTCGAGGAGGCCCGCGTGATCCAGATAGGCGCTCACCGCGCTCCCGCTGCCGGGCTCGAGCCGAACCGACTCGTCTGCGTGTCGTACGAAGGGCGCATCTCGATCCACAGGAGTGTAGAAAGAAATGCAGCGGAGGTCGGAGCCCTCCAGCGCGCGCAGCGCCTTGACGGCGCGGATGCAGCGCAGCGCCGCCTCGCCCCGGTTGACGATTGCGAGTCGCCGGATGCGCCCGCGGCCGATCACGTCAGTCCTCCCGACTGCGCTGCCGAAAGCGCGGGAGCCAGCCGCAGGCCGCACGCCCAGGCCACGTAGTCGCCGTGGTGGGAGAGGGAGATGGGGAGGCTCCTCCGCGTCCCGAGAATGCGGAGCTGCGGAACCCGCCCAACCTGCACGATGGAGATCGCCTCGGTCGGCAGCTCGAGGCGCCGCGCCAGTCCGGCGCGCGCAAGCGTCCGCACCGCTCGGCTCGGATCCGCGCCGGCGACGCGATCCACTCCGCTCATCACCGCTGCATCGCGCCACCACGGCAGCGCCGCAATCGCGTGCACGCAGCGTCCGCGGAGCGCGATGCGCACAGCGAGTACGCCGCGCGGGTGGTGAACGCGCCCGCAGAGCCCAGCGTCGAGATCGACCCGAAAGCGCCGGGGAGAGAAGATCGCGCGGCGATCGCGGCGGCGCAGAGCCTTGTAGGCGCTCTCCTTGGCGGCCCAGAGGATCCAGCGCATGCGATCCGGCTCCGGCGCAGCGTCGATCGCGCGGCGTTCCGCGTCGACGAAGACGCGCGCGTCGAAGCGGGGGTGATGGGCGCCGCGCCCGCACTCGGCGTCGTCGAGGTCGACCACGTCATTGCCGAGCATCGAAGTACTCCCGCTCCATCTCCGCCAACCGCGCCACGATCTGGCGCGCCACGTCCCGCGACCCGCGCAGTCCGGGGTGATCGCTCTTCGCCTCCACGAAGGCCAGCGATACGCACAGCCGATCGCCGCGCGCCGGTGCAACCGAATAGGATTCCTGCCGATCGCCGCGCAGGTAGACGCACAGCACGCGACAGCCCGGAATGCTGCGCACGATCCGACCGACGCCGTATGCGGCATTGTCCGGGTCGACGCGTCCCGTGCGGCTGCGGCCTCCCTCCGGAAAGAGCAGGCCGACCTCCCCTCGCACGAGCAGGTGGGCGAATCGCGCGAGGGTTTCCGCGAGCTGCTCCCGGCTGCCGCCCCGGACGATCGGCATGCACTTGTAGACATAGGCGAGAAAGCGCCGCGGCAGCGTAGAGGCAAAATTGCGACGCTCTGGAACGTTCCAGGGCAGCGCGTCGTAATGGAGCAGGTACCAGCCGGGCCCGGCCAGCGCCCACGCGATCAGCGCGGAATCGATCATCGTAAGGTGATTGGCGCAGATCAGGAGCGGCGCCTTGCTCTCTCCGCGTATCCGCTGATACGCCTGTCGAAGCTCTGCATGATTCTCCACCGACAGGCGCAGCCAGAAGCGCAGCAGCGCCACCACGGCGAAGGTCGTCAGTGGCGAAAGCAGACGAGCGACGCCGCGCTGGATGTCGACCCGAAGCCGCACCCCGGTGGGAAGCGTGAATGACGCGCGCGCCTGCACTACCCGATCTTGGACTCGATGAGCGCCACCGCGTTTCCGACGGTTTCCACCGAGTCAACGTCCTCGTCTGCAATTTCGATGTCGAAGGCGTCTTCGAACTCGAGAACCACGTCGACCAGACGTGCTGAGTTGACCTTGAGATCATCGAGAATATGCGTTTCCAGGCTCACCGAATCGAGAGCCTCCTGATTCTTCACATACGGCGTGAGTATCTTCACCACTTTCTCGAACACACCATGCTGGGCCATTTCATCTCTCCTCTTCTTCCAATGGTGGTGGATCAGTCTCCTGTCCATTTCCTGAACACAGCACACGCGTTGACGTCACCGAACCCGAAGCCCGCCTTGACCACGATTTCGAGATCGGGCTCTTCTCGCAGTCGGTGTGGAATCGACGCCGCGTAGGGCGCGATCTCCGGGTGCACGTCTTCGCAGTTGATCGACGGATGCACAAAGCCTCCCTCGAGCATCAACACGCAGGCGATGGATTCGATCGCGCCGGCGGCGCCCAACGCGTGCCCGATCATCGACTTCGTGGAGGTGATCGGAGGCAATCCAGCCGGCTCCACTCCGAGGGCAGCCGCCCACGAAGCGACTTCTCGGGGATCGGCGCTGGTCGCCGTGAGATGGCCGTTGATGGCGCCGACCCGCGACGGCTGGATTCCGGCATCCTCGAGTGCGGCGCGGATGCAGCGGCTCACTCCCTCGGGATTCGGCGCCGTCATGCTTCCGCCACCGCGTTGCCCGCCGCAGTTGACCGCGCAGCCGAGCACCTCGGCACGGATGCGCGCACCGCGCTGCCGCGCGCTCTCGAGGCTCTCCAGCACGAGCACGCCCGCTCCGGAAGCCGCGACGAATCCGCCCGCGGACGCGCTCATGGGCCGCGACGCACGCTCCGGCGTGTCGTTCATGCTGCGACACAGCACGCGCATGGCGTCGAATCCCGCCCAGATGTAGTGGCTGGCGCCCTCCGATCCGCCGCACAGCATCCGCCTCGCGAGACCGCGCCGGATGCGCTCCACGCCTTCGGCAATGGCTTCCGTACCCGTGCTGCAGGCGCTCGAGTTGGTCGTCACCTGGTTCCCCAGCGCGAGCAGGCCGGCCACGCGAGCCGAAATGCCGCTCGCCATCACCTGCTCCACGGAGGTGCTGCCCAGGCGCCGCACCTTCGCCTCGTTCGTCAGCGGCACCACGCGGGATGCGATGGTGTCCATGCCGCCAATGCCCGTGCCGAGCACGGCGCCCGTGTCCCAATCCACCGCTTCGTCACCCGGCGCTGGACGCGCGAGGTCCGCATCTCGCCAGGCCTCCAGGGCCGCCACGCCCGCATAGCGGTGAGACATGTTCATGCTGCGCAGCTGCTCTTCGTCGAACAACGACGCGGCGATTTCGTCGACGCCCTGCGGCACGCCGGCCACCCGGCTGGCGAATCCAGCCTCGGCCATGCACTCGTTCGCCCGGATTCCGGACGTTCCCTTGCGCAGCGCGAGCTCGAAGTCGTGCACGTTGTTCGCGTTGGGCGCGACGACGCCCATTCCCGTGATCACGACGCGTGTACTCATCGGAGAACTCCCATGCCGGAGAGCGTGCCGGAGCAGACGATCCCCCCGCCATCCCTCCGCATCTCGACTTCCGAGCGGAGCTTCCGACGGCGAAAGAAGATCTTGCGCCCGGTCGTAATGACGCGCGTCCCGGGCTCGACGATTCCACTGAAATCGACCTGCACGTCGGTGAACAGAGTGGTGTACTTGTCCGCCTCTTCCGTCCCCAGCTCCTGGCTGAGGAGATGGAGTCCGAGACCGACGACGCCGGCCTGGGCCATCGCCTCGATCAGGATCACGCCGGGGGTGATGGGCCGGCCGGGGAAATGGCCGCGGTAGAAATACGAATCCGGGTGGAAGGTATACGCAGCCACGATGGAATCGTCTCCGAGCTCGAGGATTTCGTCGATGAAACGAAACGGCTCCTGCTGCGGGATCGCGGCGAGTACTTGTTCAGGTGTCATAGAGATTGCGCTCCGCTGCGCCATGTATTTTCGCTGTCGGGGCGGACCAGGGGGTCAGCGCTCGATCCTTCCACCGCGCGCGTTCTCCGAGAGATTCGGGTAATCGGGGTACCCGATGCCCTGGAAGGTTCCGACACGCGCCTTCTTGATCGTGTAGATGGGTTGGTCGTCGACGAAGAGCTTCGCGTCTCCGATGACCATGGCCGCGCCGACTCGCTCGAGCTCGGTGTAGCGCCGCACGTCGACCTCGTAGCGCACGCAGCGATCATGGGGACGCACCTGACCGAAGAACTCGACTTCCCCGCAGCCCAGCGCGCGACCTGCGCCCAATCCACCCGCCCAGGCGCAGAAGAAGCCGAGAATCTGCCAGACGCCGTCCACACCGAGGCAACCCGGCTGGACGGGATCCGAGAGAAAGTGGCACTGGAAGAACCAGTCATCGACGTGTACGTCGCGCTCGGCCACGATGCGCCCGCGCGAGCCGCTGCGCGCGATGGACGAGACGCGGTCAATCATCAGCAACGGAGGAGCGGGCAGTCGTGCGCCGAATCCTTCCGGTGCGTCGCCGAACAGGGTACCGTGGGCGAAGGCGAGCAAGTCCTCCTTCGAGAAACGACCCTGCTCCCTGAATTCAGCGTACTTCACGGCGTTTCCTCGAAGCGCAGCAGATAGCTCGACCAGGTCAGTCCGGCCCCGACACCCGCGACCGCCACATCGTCGCGTGGCTTCCACTTGTCCCAGTTCATGGAAATCACGCTCGCGGAGCTCGCCGCGCCCGTGTTGCCGTACCACTCCACGTTGGTGTGATGACATTCAGCCGGGATGCCGCAATGCTTGCGGACCGCGTCGAGCATGCGCAGGTTGGCCTGGTGGCCGACGAAGTGAAAGACGCGATCTTCGCACGCGAACTGCTCGCGCAGCTGTGCCAGGCAACGCGTCATGCGCTTGATGCCGAACATCTGGACGGTCCGGCCTTCCTGGCGAAAGTGCGCGCTCCGCGGCACCACCACCTTGTCCGCTCCGGCAGGACTGCTCTCCAGGCTGTTGCCGAGGATGTGGCGCGGTGCGGCGTGGCGCGTCGAGAGCACCGCGGCCGCCGCAGCGTCTCCCCAGAGGACGGCCGAGGAGCGGTCATTGTAGTCGACCGTGGTCGTGAGCGTGTCGGGCGCGACCAGGAGGACGAAGTCGGGAAGGCGCTCGGGGTCCATGAGGGAGAGCAGATAGAGCTGCACGTAGAAGCTCGTGCAGGCAGACTGCACGTCGAAGGCCGGCACCTCGAGATCGAGGAGGCGCGCGACGTTGCAGGCCTCGGCGGGGCTGTGCGTGTCGCTCGCGGAGGTCCCTGCGATGACCATGCCCACGTCGTCCGGCGCAATGCCGGCACGCGCGATGGCCATCTCGGCGGCCGCCGCTCCCAGCGCCGCGTTCGACATCTCCGCCGCCTCGAGTGCGGCAGAGAGGTCGCGGTTGCGCGTGGTGCGGATGTAATCCAGCGCGAGCACCGTGCGCCGGGAGCGAATGCCGACCCGCTCGATGATCCACGCATCGCTGGTCCCGATATCGAGATCCTCGAGAAAGCGGTTCGTGATCTCGTTGCGCGGATGCGCGTGTCCTAATCCGTGCAGGAAGACCGTCAATGGATCTCTCCCGGAGCATGCCCGGCGCCAGAATTCCGCGGGCGTCTCGGCGACGCTGCGGCGCGAGCGACGAACGAATGGAACTGTCCAAGAGGGCACCGCGTGAGCTGCGGCGTTCCGGTGCGATTGTGGCGAATTTGCGGCCTGGCCGCGCCTGCGTGCTCGATCCCCGAATCCGGCCAGGCGGACGCTCCATCCACTGGGAACCCCGGGGGGAAGCCGCTCGAGTGCGCGGCGTGACTTGTGTGGCTCAGGGTCGCCCGACGTGCGGGTCGGGTTCGGGAACGTCGGGCCCGCGCCTCCTGCGCTCCCGTGCGAGCTCGAATCTCACCCCCCGAGCTCGGAGAGCATGACCCTGAGTCACTTTTTTGTCAACCGGCTGCCGCGCAGCGACTCTGATCTAGACTCGCGGCATGGGTGGCAGCCTCCGCTCGGAGCGGGATCGCGAGGACCCCGGGATCGCGTGGCTCGCCTTCGATCCCCCGGAGCGCCGCAACGCGCTGGGTGTGAGGAGGTGGCTGCGCATCCCGGAGGCACCGCGCGCGCTTCTCGAGCAGGGCCCGCCGCGTCTTCGCGGGCGCTGATGGCCGTCTACCGACTGGACGCGAGGCTGCGTTTTCCCCATCCCTCGCAGAGCGAGCCGGACGGGCTGCTCGCCGTGGGGGGCGACCTGTCGCCCGAGCGCCTGCTGCTCGCCTACTCGGCGGGCATCTTCCCGTGGTATTCGCAAGAGCAGCCCATCCTGTGGTACTCGCCCGATCCGCGCGCGGTGCTGCTGCCGCGGGCGCTGCACGTCTCGAGGAGCCTGGGCAAGGTCCTGCGGCGCGGGCGCTTCGAGATCCGCATGGATACGGCGTTCGCCGACGTCATCCGGGCTTGCGCGGAGACGCCGCGGCGCGGCGCAGATGGCACCTGGATCACGCGCGAAATGCAGTCCGCCTACGAACACCTGCACGAGCTCGGCTACGCGCATTCGGCCGAGGCGTGGGAGGACGGACGCCTCGTCGGTGGCATCTATGGGGTCTCGCTGGGCGGCGCCTTCTTCGGAGAATCGATGTTCACGCTGCGTTCGAACGCTTCGAAGGCCGCCTTCGCGGTGCTGGTCGCGCAGCTGGAACGCTGGGGCTTCGACTTTCTCGACTGCCAGATGCACACCCCCCACCTCGACAGCCTGGGTGCGATCTTGTGGCCGCGCGCGCGCTTTCTCGAGAAGCTCTCGCGCGCGCTCGAGCAGGACACGCGGCGCGGGACGTGGAAGCTCGACGCTGCCGCGCCCTAGGCGACCGCGACCGAGCACAGGCGGCGTGATACGCTCCGCGCGCCAATGCCACGGAGGCTCGCCATGACGCCGCCCCCGATGCCGCGCGACCCCCGGCTGTCCGCGGTGGGCCCGAACGCGGAGCAGATCGAGTACTGGAACGAAACCTCGGGGCCGCGCTGGGTGGCGGTTCAGGCGCGGCTCGACGCCCAGATCTCGCCCTTCGGCCTGCTCGCCATGGAAGCGGCGCGAATCCGCGGCGGCGAACGCATCCTCGATGTGGGCTGCGGCACCGGCCAGAGCACGCTCCAGCTCGCCGAACGCGTGGGAGCCCGCGGAGCGGTGCTGGGGATCGACGTTTCGCACGTGATGCTGGCGCGCGCCCGGGAACGCGCCGCGCAGGGCGACTTCGCCCAGGTCCGCTTCACGAATGCGGACGCGCAGACACACCGCTTCGAGCCCCGGGCCTTCGACCTCGTCTATTCGAGATTCGGCGTGATGTTCTTCGCGGATCCACGCGCTGCCTTCTCCAATCTCCGCGAGGCGCTCGCGCCGGGCGGTCGCCTCGCCTTCGTGTGCTGGCAGGCGCTCGAGAAGAATGCGTGGATGCGGGACCCGCTCGACGCCATTGCGCGGCACATCGCGCTGCCCCCGCCGCCGGCGCCGCTGGCACCGGGCCCGTTCGCCTTCGCCGACGCGAAGCGCCTGCGGACGCTCCTCGCGGCCGCGGGCTTCGAGCACATCGCGATCGAAGCCGTCGATCGCGCCCTGCACATCGCCGGAGGGGGCCCGCTCGGCGATGCCGTCACCTTCCTGCTCGAGGTGGGGCCGGCGGCCGCGGCGCTGCGCGAGGCCGGCTTCGAGAAACGCGGCAGCGTGGCCGCGGCGTTGCGCGAGGTGCTGCGCGAACATCTGACGCCATCGGGTGTGATCATGGACGCAGCGGCCTGGATCGTCAGTGCAGAGCGAGCTGCCTAGGGATTCCAGCGCGTGAAGTCGAAGCGTGGGGTGCGGCGCGAGGATCGATCTCAGTCGCCGAACTCGGACAGGATGCGCTCCCGATCGGCATCGAGGTCCGGCGCCGGATCCCGATGCGACGGATCCTCGAAGGCCGAGAGCTTGATCGGGTTGCCGGCCACGCGCAGCCGGCTGTCGCCGCCCCCATCCACGGAGACCAGCATGTTGCGCGACGCCACCTGTGGATCGGCGAGCAGCTGCTGCACGTTTTGAATCGGGCCACACGGCACGCCCGCCGCGCTGAGCACGTCGAGCCAATCCGCTGCGTCCCGCGTGATCAGGATTTCTTCGAGTGCGGTCTTGAGTGCCTCGTGGTTGCGGGTGCGCAGATCGTTGCTCGCAAAGCGAGCATCGCGCGTGAGCTCGGCGCATCCGAGTGCTTCGCACAGCCCGGCGAAGATCGCGTCGTTGCCGGCCGCCACGACGATGTGGGCGTCGCGCGCGGCAAGCGCCTCGAACGGCGTGATGGAGGGATGGCGGGAGCCGAGCGGGCCGGGCACCTCCCCGGTGGCCAGGTAGCGCGCAATCGCGTTCTCGAGGATCGCCACCTGGGAATCCAGCATCGCGACGTCCACACGCATGCCCTCGCCGGTTCGCTCCCGGTGCAGCAGCGCGGCCTCGATACCGATCGCCGTGAAGAGCCCGGCCGCGATGTCTCCGAGGGAGGTGCCGACACGCAGCGGCGGTCCGCCGGGCTGGCCGGTGAGGCTCATGATGCCGCCCATGCCCTGGACCACGATGTCGTAGGCGGGGCGCTTCGCATACGGACCGGTCTGGCCGAAGCCGGAGGTCGACGCCATCACCAGGCGCGGATGGCGCTCGTGGAGCGATTCCCAGCCGTATCCGAGGCGCTGCATGGCACCCGGCCGGAAATTCTCGACGAGCACGTCCGCGCTGTCGAGCAGTCGCTCGAAGACGCCCCGATCGCGCACGCTCTTCAGGTCCAGCGCGATGCTCTGCTTGCCGCGATTCAGCGACGTGAAGTACGCGGAGCGACCCGCGACGAACGGGCCGACCGCGCGCGCGTCGTCGCCGTTGCCAGGCGCCTCGACCTTGATGATCCGGGCGCCCAGATCGGCCAGCACCATGGTGCAGAACGGGCCGGCGAGCACGCGCGTCAGATCGACGACCAAGATGCCGTTGAGAGGGCCTCGCTGGGTCACGCACCCAATCTAGCAGCCCAACTGTGCGCGCCGCGTCAGCCGCGCCCGGCCACCAGCCGTGCCTTCAGCGCGTCGAGCTCCTGCCAGAGCGCTCGGGGCACGCGATCCGCGAACTTCTCGTAGTACTCGCGCGCACAGATGGATTCCGCGAGCCAGCTGTCCAGATCGACCGCGAGCAGCGCCTCGAGCGCCTCGGCTCCGAGGGCGAGCCCGGTGGTGTCGAGGTCGTCGGGGGCCGGCAGGTTCCCGATCGGTGTCTCGACGGCATTCGCGACTCCCTCACAGCGCTCGAAGATCCACTTGAGCACGCGGGCGTTCTCCCCGTACCCCGGCCACAGGAAGTCTCCGGCGGCGTCCTTCCGGAACCAGTTCACCGAGTAGATCCCGGGCAGCCGTGCGCCGGCTCGGGATCCGATCGCGAGCCAGTGCCGCCAGTAGTCGGCCATGTTGTATCCGCAGAACGGGAGCATGGCCATCGGATCGCGCCGCAACACGCCGAGCTTGCCGCTGGCCGCGGCCGTCGTCTCGCTGCCCATGATCGAGCCGAGGAACACCCCGTGGCGCCAGTCGCGCGCCTCGTTGACGAGCGGCACCGTGCCGGCGCGACGCCCGCCGAAGAGAATGGCGCTGATCGGAACGCCCGCGGGATCCTCCCATTCGGCAGCGATCACGGGGCACTGCCGGGCAGGCGCCGTGAAGCGCGCATTGGGATGCGCCGCCGTGCTCTCGGCGTGGGGTCGCCATGGCTTGCCGTGCCAATCCCGCAGCATCGGCGGCGGAGTCTCGGTCATCTCCTCCCACCAGACGTCTCCCTCGGGCGTCAGCGCGCAATTGGTGAAGAGGCAGTTCGCCTCGAGCGTGCGCATCGCATGCGGATTGGAGCGCATGTTCGTCCCGGGCGCGACGCCGAAGAAGCCGGCCTCCGGATTGATGGCGTAGAGCTGGCCGTCGTCGCCGAACTTCATCCAGGCGATGTCATCACCGATGGTCTCCACCTTCCAGCCGGCGATCGAGGGCTCCATCATCGCCAGGTTCGTCTTGCCGCAGGCGCTCGGGAAGGCCGCCGCCATGTAGCGCACCGCGTTCCGGGGCGAAGTGATCTTGATGATCAGCATGTGCGCTGCCAGCCAGCCCTCGTCGCGCGCCATCACCGAGGCGATGCGCAGCGCGAAGCACTTCTTGCCGAGCAGGGCGTTTCCCCCGTAGCCGGATCCGTAGGACCAGATCTCGCGGGTTTCCGGGAAGTGGACGATGTACTTGTTCTCCGCGTTGCACGGCCACGAGACGTCTGTCTGCCCCGGCGACAACGGCGCACCGACCGAGTGCAGGCAAGGCACGAACGCTCCGTCGCCGAGCGCATCGAGGATCTTCTGGCCCACTCGCGTCATGATGTGCATGTTGACCACCACGTAGGGCGAATCCGAGATCTGCACGCCGATGCGGGCGATGGGCGATCCGACCGGCCCCATGCTGAAGGGGATGACGTACAGCGTGCGCCCCTGCATGCAGCCCCGGAACAGACCGAGCAGGGTCTCGCGCATTTCCGCCGGGTCGTGCCAGTTGTTCGTGGGGCCGGCATCGCCCTCGCGCGCGGAGCAGATGAAGGTGCGATCCTCGACGCGCGCCACGTCCGCCGGATCCGACCAGATCAAGTAGCTGTTCGGACGCCGCATCTCGTCGAGCTTGCGCGCGGTGCCCGCCGCGAGCATCCGGCGCATCATCGCGTCGTATTCGGCCGGGGAGCCGTCGCACCAGTGCACGCGATCGGGTGCGCACAGGGCCGCGACGCTCTCGACCCAGGCGTTCAGCTCGGCGTTCGCACCACTCGCGGCCATCCACTCGCTCCTTCGATCAAGATGCTGCCGCGCGCGAATGCCCGGCTTCGCGCGGGGAGGCTCGACGCAGTCAGACCCGGCGCCGCGGCGCCGCACTGCAAATCTCCACGGGATCGCGCTCGGACCTCCAGAATAGCGGGCCGCCGCGCGCCGCCGGCGACGCGCAGGCGCGGCTGCTGAGAGCGCGTGGCACGCGTGCCTCTCATGCGCTGGCGAAGCCTTCTGCCCCCATGGGGGCGCGTGCACCGTCCGCCGGGCGCAGCTCGAAGGGAGTCCGCGCTCGGATCCGAGCAGAGCGCGGCGACAGCCCCGCGAGGCTTTCAGCGCCCGGCGACGGGTCGGATCAGACCCTCCTGCACGACGGACACGACCAGCCTCCCGTCCCGCGTGAAGAGACGACCGGTGGCGAAGCCACGCGCGCCTGCGGCCAGCGGGCTCTGCTGGCTGTAGAGCAGCCACTCGTCGGCGCGGAACGGGCGGTGAAACCACATGGCGTGATCGAGGCTTGCGAACTGATGGGCCGGATCGAAGACGCTGGTCGCGTGCGGCAGGCAAACCGTATCCAGCAGCGAGAGATCCGAGGCGTAGGCCACCAGGCACTGGTGCAGCCGAGGCTCGGCCGGCAAGGCGCCGTTGACCTTGATCCACAGATCGAGGCGAGGCGGGCGCGCCCGCGGCCGCAACAGATCCACTTCGGTCACGCTGCGAACATCGAAGGGCTCTCGGACGAGCCACTCGCGGACTTCTTCGGGCAGCTTGCTCGCGAGCGGCTGCACGACCTCCCGCCAGGCGGGCAGCGACTCCGGATCCGGCGCGTCCGGCATCTCGGGCTGATGCTCGGGGCCGCGCTCTTCCCGGTGAAAGGAGGCCTCCATGTGAAAGATCGCCTGACCGTGTTGGACCGCGATCACGCGGCGCGTGGTGAAGCTGCGGCCGTCTCGGGTGCGATCCACCTGATAGAGGATCGGAGCCCGGCGGTCGCCCGGCCTCAGGAAATAGGCGTGGAAGGAGTGCGCCTGCCGTGTCTCGACGGTGCGTCCGGCGGCGACGAGTGCCTGCCCGAGCACCTGACCGCCGAAGACCCGCTGCCAGCCCTTCTGTGGGCTGTGGCCGCGAAAGAAGTCGACCTCGAGCTCCTCGAGGTCGAGCAGCGAAAGCAGGCGCTCGAGCTCCGACGACATGTCGAGGGAAGCGTATCGGACGCGCGCCGGGTGATACACTCCGGGCATGCTGAAGCGCCTGTTCTCGGAGATGGCCGAAGATCTGCGGGCCGTGACCCGGAACGATCCGGCGGCTCGGAGCACGCTCGAGGCCCTGCTCTGCCACACACCGCTGCACGCGATCTTCATCTATCGCATCGGCCATCTGCTGCACGAACGCCTCTCCGTGCCACTGCTGCCGCGCATGCTCTCGGCGTTCGGCCGTTTCTTGACGGGAGTGGAGATCCACCCGGCGGCGCAGATCGGGCGGCGCTTCTTCATCGACCACGGCACCGGCGTGGTAATCGGCGAAACGGCACAGATCGGCGACGACTGCGTGCTGTTCCACAACGTGACGCTCGGCGGCACTGGAAAGCACCGGGGCAAGCGACATCCGACGCTGGGCGACGGCGTTCTCGTCGGAACGGGTGCGACGCTGCTCGGACCCATCGCGGTGGGAGACGGCGCGAAGGTGGGCGCCGGCGCGTTCGTGCGGATGCACGATGTCCCGCCCGGCTGCACGGCGACTGGCATGCCCGCCCGCATCGTCAAGCGGGCCGGCGTGCGCGTGGACGAAGAGCTGCCCCGCACCCGCCTCTCGGAGGCGTCCATCCTCGTGGACGTCGACGACGACGCAACCTCGCGCGCCGCCAAGGTCTGAGCGGGGTGACCGCGCCGCCCGCAGAAGCGCTTCGCAACCTCCTGCGCGTGTCGCGCATCCACGTGATGCCCTGCTGCTACGACGCACTCTCCGCGCGCCTGGTGGAAGAGGCGGGCTTCGCCCTGACCTTCATGAGCGGCTTCGGCGTCGCGGCGTCTCGGCTCGGACTCCCGGATACCGGACTCATTTCGTACGCCGAAATGCTGGATCAGGGCCGCAACATCTGCGCCGCGATCTCCATTCCGGTGATCGGCGATGCCGATACGGGCTACGGCAACGCGCTCAACGTCAAGCGCACGATCCGCGGTTACGCCGCCGCGGGCTTCGCCTGCGCGATGATCGAGGATCAGGTAGCGCCCAAGCGCTGCGGCCACACCGCCGGCAAGCAGGTCGTCGAGCGCAGCGAGGCGCTCACGCGCGTGCGCGCCGCGCTCGACGCACGCGACGCCGGTGCGGATCTGCTCGTGCTGGCGCGCACCGACGCACGCGCCACGCTCGGCCTCGAAGAAGCGCTCTGGCGGGCGCAGGCCTTCGAGGACCTGGGCGCGGACATCGTCTTCGTGGAGGCGCCCGTGAACGAAGCGGAGATGGAACGCGTGTGCGCCGCCACACGCGTGCCACAGATGGCGAACATGGTCGAGGGCGGCGCAACGCCCGTGCTGGCGCCAAAACGCCTCGAAGCGCTCGGCTATCGCATCGCCGCCTACCCGCTCACCCTGCTCTCGGCCTCGGCGCGCGCCATGCTCGATGCCCTCGCGGCGCTGTGGCGGGGCGAGCCCGCCGCGTGCCTGCTCGACTTTGCGAGGCTGCGAAACCTGGTGGGCTTCGACGATTACGACGCGGAGCAGGCGCGCTACGCGGCCGAGAAGAAAGCGTGAAAGCGCGGGCCATCACGGTGCACGAGACGGGCGGCGCGAACGTCCTGCAGCTCGAGACGCGCGAGCTGCCGGCGCCCGGAGCGGGTGAGGTACAGCTCCGCGTCTCGGCAATCGGCGTGAACTTCATCGACGTGTATTTTCGCACCGGACTCTATCCGCGCCCGCTGCCCTTCGTCCCGGGTCTCGAGGGCGCCGGAGTGATCGAGCGGCTCGGGCCGGACGTCGAGGCGCTCGAACCCGGTGCGCGCGTGGCGTGGGCATCCGTGCCGGGCTCGTATGCCGAGCGATTGATCGCACGCGCTGCCGATCTCGTGCGCATCCCCGACGCGGTGAGCGACACGCTGGCTGCCGCGGTGATGCTGCAGGGCATGACGGCCCACTACCTGGCGCACGGCACCCGGAGCACGCGGCCCGGGGATGTGGCGCTGGTGCACGCCGCGGCGGGCGGCACGGGGCTGCTGCTCGTGCAGCAGCTGAAGGCGGCCGGCGCGACGGTGCTCGGCACGT
>Ga0224500_10000936_pt1 | contig 18219 bp, 16 predicted proteins | sample SF_Oct11_sed_USG_FD_168126 | JGI IMG/M metagenome (GOLD analysis project Ga0224500, IMG submission 168126) | Sediment microbial communities from San Francisco Bay, California, United States - SF_Oct11_sed_USGS_4_1 | ecosystem: Environmental > Aquatic > Marine > Sediment | place: USA: California... | reverse complement strand
CAGGCCCACCGCCAGCGGTGCGACCACCAGCATCACCCAGTAGTTAAGGCCGAAGTAAGTGAGGCCCATCCAGGCGAAGATCGCGCCCATCATGTACAGGGCGCCGTGCGCGAAGTTGATGACGTTCAGCAGCCCGAAGATGACCGCGAGGCCGAGCGAGAGCATCGCGTAGAACGAGCCGTTGACCAGCCCCAGAAGCAGCTGGGACAACAGCGCGGACAGCGGAATGCCGAAGATTTCTGTCATCTGCAGGCGTCAGAGAGGCACCGGGCGGCATGCCGCCCGGTGCGTCGCAGCGGCTACTTCTTGACCAGCTTGCACTTGGACTCGGCCAGCGGCGTGTACGCCTGCTCGCCAGGGATCGTCTGCGCCAGCTTGAAGTAGTCCCACGGCTCCTTCGACTCGGCCGGCGACTTCACCTGCATCAGATACATGTCGTGGATCATCCGGCCGTCCTGGCGGACGTAGCCGTTCTTCGCGAACATGTCGTTGATCTTCACCTTCTTGAGCTGCGCCATGACCGCGTCGGGCTCGTCCGTGCCGATGGCCTTGACGGCCTTCAGGTAGTTCGTGACCGCCGAGTAGTCGCCCGCCTGGATCATCGACGGCATGCGCTTCATCTTGTCGAAGAAGCGGCGACCCCATTCGCGCGCCTCTGGCGACTGGTTCCAGTACCAGCCATCCGTCAGGTACATGCCCTGGGTCGTCTTCAGTCCCAGGCTATGGATGTCGTTGATGAACATCAGCAGCCCGGCGAGCTTCATGTTCTTGGTGATGCCGAACTCGTTGGCCGCCTTGATCGAGTTGATCGTGTCGCCGCCCGCGTTCGCCAGGCCGAGGATCTGCGCCTTGCTGCTCTGGGCCTGCAGCAGGAAGGACGAGAAGTCGGAGGCGTTCAGAGGATGGCGCACTGCGCCGACGACCGTGCCGCCATTGGCCTTCACCACGTCACCGGTGTCCTGTTCGAGCGAGTGGCCGAACGCGTAGTCCGCGGTCAGGAAGAACCAGGTCTTGCCGCCGCTCTTCACCACGGCCGCGCCGGTGCCCTTGGCCAGGGCCACGGTGTCGTACGCGTAATGGACCGTGTACGGCGTGCAGTCCTCGTTGGTCAGGCGCGAGCTGGCCGCTCCGATGGAGATGTAGGGCCGCTTCTTCTCGCCGGCCACCTTCGCGCCGGCCAGCGCCGTCGACGAGTTGGTGCCGCCGATGATCACGTCGGCGCCGTCCGTGTCGATCCACTCGCGGATCTTGGACGACGCGATGTCGGCCTTGTTCTGGTGGTCGGCGAACACCAGCTCGATCTTCTTGCCGGGGAACTCCTTCTGCATGTCGGCGATCGCCATCCGGATCGCCTCGACGCCGCCGGGGCCGTCGATGTCGGAATACAGCGACGACATGTCGGTAATGAAGCCGATCACGATCTTGTCGCCGGACAGCTTCTGCGCCTGCGCGCTGCCGACGCCGAATGCCAAACCGCACATCGCCAGCGCGGCACAAATCTTCTTCAGTTTCACTGTGTCTCCTCCTCTGGAAAAACGTTGATGAATCAGACTCCGAGGAGCTCGTGCAGGGTCGCTTCCTTCTCCCGCAGCTGTGCGGCGGAAAAGGACTCGACGATGCTCCCGTGCTCCATGACGTAGAAACGATCCGCCAGCGGCGCCGCGAACCTGAAGTTCTGCTCGACCATCACGACCGTGTAACCCTTGGCCTTCAGCGTGCGGATCATCTCGCCCAGCTTGCTGACGATGACCGGCGCGAGCCCTTCTGAAATCTCGTCGAGCAGCAGCAGGTGCGCGCCCGTGCGCAGGATGCGGGCCACGGCCAGCATCTGCTGCTCGCCGCCCGACAGCCGCGACCCCTGGCTGCGTGCCCGTTCCCTGAGGTTCGGGAACATGGCGTAGATCTCGTCGATGCTCATGCCGCCCTCGCTGGAGACCCGCGGCGGCAGCATCAGGTTTTCCTCGCACGACAGGCTGGCGAAGATGCCCCGCTCTTCGGGGCAGTAGCCGATGCCGAGGTGGGCGATGCGGTGCGTCGCCATCCCGATCGTCTCCGCGCCGTTGACCCGGATCGAGCCCTTGCGGGAGCCGGTGAGTCCCAGCACCGCGCGCAGCGTGGTGGTGCGGCCGGCGCCGTTGCGGCCGAGCAGCGTAACGACTTCGCCCTGGCCGACGTGCAGGTCCACGCCGTGCAGGATGTGCGACTCGCCGTACCAGGCGTGCAGGCCCTTGATCTCGAGCGCGGCGGTCATCAGTGCCCCACGCCTTCCAGCTGGGCGTCGGCCGTGCCCATGTAGGCCTCCTTCACCGCCGGGTCGTTGGACACGCGGGCATACGGCCCTTCCGCGAGCACCGCCCCGCGGGACAGCACGGTGATCGTGTCGGCGATGCTCGATACGACGTTCATGTTGTGCTCGACCATCAGCACGGTGCGGCCAGCCGCAACGCGCTTGATCAGTTCGGTCACGCGGGCCACGTCCTCGTGGCCCATGCCCTGCGTCGGTTCGTCGAGCAGCATCAGCTCGGGTTCCGTCGCCAGCGTGGTCGCGATCTCGAGCGCGCGCTTGCGCCCGTAGGGCAGCGACACGGTCTCGGCCGATGCAAAGGGACCGAGATCGACCTGCTCGAGCAGGTCGAGCGCGCGGGCATTCAAGTGGTCCAGCGCCCGCTCGCTGCGCCAGAACTGGAACGACAACCCGGTCGGTCGCTGCAGCGCGATGCGGACATTCTCCAGCACGCTCAGGTGCGGAAACACCGACGAGATCTGGTACGAGCGCACGATGCCCCGGCGCGCGATGTGCTCAGGCGTTTCGCGCGTGATGTCCCCGCCGTTGAACAGGATGCTGCCGCGGGTGGGCGTGAGGAACTTGGTGAGCAGGTTGAAGCAGGTGGTCTTGCCCGCACCGTTCGGGCCGATCAGCGCGTGGATGGTGCCGCGCACTACCTTCAGGCTCACGTCGCTGACAGCCACGAACCCCTTGAACTCCTTCGTCAGGCCGCGCGTCTCGAGAATGATGTCGGAGGGGTTCATTTCGGGTCTGATGGGACGCTTCCCGTACGGCCGGGCCGCCTCAGGCGGAGGCCGCGAGGATAGCAATGTAGTCGGCGTGGGTTGCCGCCCTCGGATTGGTCGCGTGGCAATGGTCCTTCAGGGCCTGCGTGGCGATCTCGTCATAGACCTCCGGACCGATCCCCATCTCGCCGAGACCGGACGGCAGCCCCAGGCGCCGATTGAGGTCGCGAATCGCGCCCGCCAGGGCGGACCCGCCGCGCACGCCGAACACATCGGCGATCGCCTGCACCTTGTCTGGCACGGCCGCTTCGTTGAACTTGATGACCTCCGGCAGCAGCACCGCGTTGAGCGTGCCGTGGTGCGGGCCGATCGGCAGCGCACCGAGCGCGTGCGACAGCGAATGGACGGCCCCCAGCCCTTTCTGGAACGCCATCGCGCCCTGCATCGAGGCACTCATCATGTTCCAGCGCGCCTCGCGGTCGGTCGGCTGGTTGACTGCGCGGTCGATGTGCTTCAGCGCGCGCGTCAGTCCGTCGTGCGCGATGGCGTCGGCCGGCGGATTGACCGCCTTGGACAGGTACGTCTCGACGCAATGGGCGACGGCGTCCATCCCGGTGGCCGCGGTGAGTTTCGGCGGCAGGCCGAAGGTCAGCTCGGGGTCGCAGATCGCCGTCTTCGGCACGATGTGCCACGAATGGAAGCCTAGCTTGCGTCCGTCGTTGAGGATGATGATGGCGCCGCGCGCGACTTCGCTGCCCGTGCCGGCCGTCGTGGGAATCGCGATCAGCGGCGCCACGGCGGCCGTGATCTTCGGGCTGCCGCCAAGGATGGTGGCGTAGTCGGCGAGCACCCCTGGGTGGGCGGCCATGATCGCCACGCCCTTGGCCAGGTCGATCGGGCTGCCGCCGCCGAGCGCCACCAGGCCGTCCGCACCGTGCGCCCGATACGCATCGACCGCCTTCATCACGGCCGCTTCGGTCGGGTTCGATGGGGTCTGGTCGAACACGGCAACCGGCATGTCGCCGAGCGCCGCCTTCAGGCGATCCAGCAGGCCGGCTCCGACGACGCCGCGGTCGGTGCAGATCAACGGCCGGCGGATGCCTGCGCGCTCACACTCCGCCCGCACGAGCGCAAGCGCTCCGAAATCGAACTGGACCTGGGTGATGTAGTAGATCAGCCCCAATACGGTCTCCTGCGTACGGGTACTGCGGCCCGGCGGCCTCGTGGCGGGCCTTGCGGGCGGGTCAAACAGTATCTTCGCAAAGCGATGCCGGTGCAAGGCGCGGGTCAAAGGCGCGCGCTTGGCGAACCTGTTATCAGCGGCCGCGCGACCCCCCGCTCGTCTGCACAGCGGCCCTCGATGAAGACAACGCAAGCGACCGGATCCGCGGGAGCGCTCCGGTCGTCTGCCGGCCGCGGTGCATCCGACCAGCCGGTCGATGGAACAGGGCCGCCCGCGGGCAGCCCTTCGCGCTGACGCTGCGGCGGTCAGGCCGCGATGCGCCGCTCCAGCGCTGCGCGCGCATCCTGCAAGGCGCGCGGCAGCCGCGGCGACAGCCGGGCGAAGAGCTCGCCATGCTGCGCGACCTCCTTGCGCCAATCGCCCGGATCGACGGCGGTGACGCGCTCGTACTGCGCGCGCGCAAAATCGAGTCCGGTCCAGTTCAGGTCTTCGTAGCGCGGCGAGATGCCGAACAGGTGTTCCGCGCCGCCAGCGCCGCCCTCGACGCGCTCGACGATCCACTTGAGCACGCGCATGTTCTCGCCGAACCCCGGCCAGACGAACTTGCCATGCTCGTCCGTGCGGAACCAGTTGACCGTGAAGACCTTCGGCAACTTCGAGCCGCTGGCCGCGAGCTTCTCCCCGAGCGAGATCCAGTGTCCGAAATGGTCGCCCATGTTGTAGCCGCAGAACGGCAGCATGGCGAACGGGTCGCGCCGCAGCACGCCCTGCGCGCCGGCCTGCGCAGCCGTCGTTTCAGAACCCATGGTCGCGGCCATGTAGACGCCCTCTACCCAATTGCGCGCTTCGGTCACCAGCGGCACCGTGGTCGAACGCCGGCCGCCGAACATGAACGCGTCGATCGGCACGCCGTTCGGGTCTTCCCAGTCCCGGTCGATCGACGGGCACTGCTGCGCAGCCACCGTAAAGCGGGCGTTGGGATGGGCCGCCTTGCGCCCCGCCTTGCCGTCCTCCGGCGTCCAGTCCCGGCCCTGCCAATCGATCAGGTGCGCCGGGGCCGGGCCCATGCCCTCCCACCAGACGTCGCCGTCGTCGGTGAGCGCGACGTTCGTGAAGATGACGTTCTCGTGCAGCATCGCCATCGCGTTGTGGTTGGTCTTCTCCGAGGTGCCCGGCGCTACGCCGAAGCAGCCCGCCTCGGGATTGATCGCGTACAGGCGGCCGTCCGGTCCCGGCTTGATCCACGCGATGTCCTCGCCGATCGTCGTCACCTTCCAGCCCTTGAAGGCGGGCGGCGGGATCAGCATCGCGAAGTTGGTCTTGCCGCAGGCGGACGGGAAAGCGGCGCCGATGTGATATTTGCGCCCCTCCGGCGAGGTGACCGCGACGATCAGCATGTGCTCCGCAAGCCAGCCCTGGTCGCGCCCCATGGTCGAAGCAATGCGCAGCGCGAGGCACTTCTTGCCGAGCAGCGCGTTGCCGCCGTAACCGGACCCGTATGACCAGATCTCGCGCGTTTCGGGGAAATGCACGATGTACTTCGTGTCGTTGCATGGCCACGCCACGTCCTTCTCGCCGGCCGCGAGCGGCTTGCCCACCGAATGGATGCAAGGCACGAACTCGCCGTCGGTGCCCAGCAGCTCCACCACCGGACGCCCCATGCGGGTCATGATGCGCATGTTCACGACGACGTAGGGACTGTCGGACAGCTCCACGCCGATCTGCGCGATGTGGCTGCCGAGGGGTCCCATCGAAAACGGGACCACGTACATGGTCCGCCCGCGCATGCAGCCCGAGAACAGGCCCTTCAGCGTGGCCCGCATCTCGCCGGGCGCCATCCAGTTGTTGGTCGGCCCGGCATCTTCCTTCTGCTCGCTGCAGATGAAAGTGCGGTCCTCCACCCGTGCGACATCGCCCGGATCGGACAGGGCCAGGTAGCTGTTGGGCCGCTTGGCGGGATTCAGGCGCCGCAGCGTCCCGGCCGCCACCATCTCGTCGCAGAGCCTGTCGTACTCGGCCTGCGAGCCGTCGCACCACACCACGCGGGCAGGCTGTGTCAGACGGACGACGTCCGCGACCCATGCGATCAGCTTCCTGTTCTTGACGTATGAAGGGGCGCCTGCCTGCCCCGAAAGCACTGCGCTCATTGGTCCTGCCTCCAGGTCGTCGCCGCGTCCCGTGACGGGCGCAGCGATCATGATTCTTGCCACTTCGTGGCTTGTGGCCGCGAGCAAACGGCGTGCGGCGGGTGGCCGGGCGTCGCCAGATTGCGGGAAGACCGCCATTTTAGCCGGGGGCCCCGGCCCCTCAAAGCGCCCCCTCGTCCGCCCCCGGGCCCGGGACAGGCGTCGCCAGCCCCGGGGCGTGCGACCATGCGCGCCTGGTCCATTCGACCTTGACACCATGAAGATCCTCGTACTCGACGACTATCAGGATGTGGTGCGGCACCTTGACTGCTACGCCCGGTTGCACGGGCACGATGTCAAGGTCCTGACCCACGGCGCGGCCGGACCCGGGCAGATGGCGGTTCGCCTGCGCGACGCCGAGGCGCTCGTGCTGACGCGCGAGCGCACCCGCATCACCGAGGACCTGCTGAAGCGACTGCCTCGGCTGCGGCTGATCAGCCAGACGGGCAAGGCCGGCCCGCACATCGACATCGACGCATGCTCCCGGCGGGGGATCGCGGTGGCCGAAGGCTCGGGCTATTCAGCGGCCACATCCGAGTTCACATGGCTGCTGATCCTCGCCGCGATGCGGCGCCTGCCGGCGTACATGGCGAACCTGTACGCGGGACAGTGGCAGCAGAGCGTCCCGCCGCTAACGGACTGGCCGCTGGCCGGGCTGGGCGTCGCGCTCGCCGGCAAGACCCTCGGCATCTGGAGCTACGGCAAGATCGGGGCGCTGGTCGCCGGGTACGGAAAGGCGTTCGGCATGCGGGTGCTGGTGCACGGCAGCGACCAGGCGCGGGCGCGGGCGACCGCCGACGGGCACGATACGGCGTCCGGCAAGGACGAGCTGTTCGAGCGCGCCGACGTGCTGACGCTGCATCTGCGGCTGGCGGAGTCCACGCGCGGCTGCGTGACCGCGCGCGATCTGGCGCGGATGTCGCGCAGCGCGCTGCTGGTCAACACCAGCCGCGCCGAACTCATCGAACCGGACGCGCTGGTGCCCGCCCTGCGCTCCGGCCGGCCCGGGATGGCGGCGATCGACGTCTACGAGCGTGAACCCGTGCGCGACGAGCCGCTCCTCACCCTGCCCAATGTCGTCGCCACCCCGCACATCGGGTTCGTCGAGCGGGCGTCCTACGAGACGCTGTTCGGCGGCGCCTTCGACAACGTCATTGCGTTCGCGGCCGGGAGGCCGCAGAACATCGTCAATGCCGCCGCGCTGGCCGCGCGGTAGGACCGGCTTCGGCCCGCGCGCCCGCCAGGGCGATCAACCGATCACGTTGATCTCGACTGCCTGCGGGCCCTTCTGGCCCTGCTGAACCTGGTACTCGACGCGCTGGTTCTCCTTCAGGGTACGGAACCCCTTGGACTGGATCCCGCTGAAATGCGCGAACAGATCTGCTCCGCCATCGTCGGGCTTGATGAAGCCGAAGCCCTTTGTCTCGTTGAACCATTTCACGGTGCCTGTCGGCATTCGATGTCACTCCGGTTGGGCGCGGGGAAGCGCCCGCGGCGCGCAAACGATCTCGCTGTTGGGGTTGCCGGGAGCAGGTAGAGCGACAGGAAGAGCCCGTCTCGTGTCACCGGGCGGCTGGCAAGTCATGAATCCAGTTCCACAGCCCGAACCGACTGCGCTTCCAAGCTACTCCAGCGTCCGCCAAAAATCCAGAAGCGGGCGTCTGCCTGCGCCTGAAACGGCTATGGCGCCCAGGGGCGGACGAGGTCGTCCGGCACGAGGGCGTACAGCGCGGCGTCGAATCGTGCATCGCCGTGCACGATCCCGTGGCGCAGAGCGCCTTCGTAGCGCGCCCCCGCTCGCTCGGCCGCGCGCCGGCTCGAGGCGTTGTCGAGCCGGATCCGCATCGACGCACGCGCCAGCCTGAGTTCGTTGAAGGCGAACGCCGCCATGCTTCGCATCGCCGTGCTGGCCACGCCGCGCCCGCGCTCGGACAGCCGCACCCAATAGCCCAGCTCGCCCTCGCGCTTGCCGTACAGCTGGATGTCGTGGACTCCGATCACGCCCAGCACGCGCCCGCTGTCCAGCAGGGTCATGTGGAACGCGCTGCGCTCCCGCCACATGCGGTCGGCCTCGCCGAACCAGCGCTCGACGTCGGCCCGTCCGTAGTCGGCGTGGCACCATGGCATCCAGCGCGTCAGCGACGCACGCGATTCGTCGACCGCCGCAAGGAACGCGTCGACCGGAGGCGCCGTCGCCAGGGTCAGGGGAACCAGCTCAAACGACACCCGCACGCTCCCTCTTCCAGCGCGACCATCCGCGATACGCGAGCCCGACCGTCAGCACGACGGCAGCCATCCGCAGTGCGTGGAACGCGGTCACGATCGGCACGCCGAGCCGCAGCGCCTTGGCCGTCAACGCCATCTCCCCGATGCCGCCCGGTGTGGTGGCAACGATCGACGTCGACCAATGCAGCCCGGAGCCGCGCGCCAGCAGCCAGCCGAACAGGGCCGCGAGCACCAGGTAGACCAGCGTGATGGCCGCGACCGCGCCGAGAAACCGCGGCGCGGAACGGAAGAACTCCGGCGTGAAGCGCACCCCGAGTCCGATGCCGATCAGCAGCTGACCGCCATTGATGACCGCGGTCGGGAGCGCCGACAACGTATGGCCGGTCGCCGTGACCAGCGCTGCGGCTGCCAGCGGACCGATCATCCAGCTGTTCGGCGAGCCGATGCGCCGCATCGCCAGCGCCGCGCCCCCCGTGACGGCTGCCAGCAGAGCAAATCCGGCCCAGGAGAAGTCACGCGCCGACGGCACATAGGGATCCAGGCCATGCACGTCGAATGCGTTCAGCAGCAACGGCACGATCAGCACGACCAGCATGATGCGCAGGCTGTGAGCGGCCGCCACCCGATCCACCCGGCCGCCGTGACGCTCCGCCAGCGCCGCCATCTCGCTCGCGCCGCCGATCGCCATGCCGAAGAACGACGTCGCGGCGTCGGTCGGCACCGATCGCGCCAGCAGCCAGCTGCCGAGCAGGCCCAGTGCGAGGGCAAACACCACCGCCAGCGCGACCCACGGCGCGAGCCGCCCGACCTCCCGCACGACGTCGGGGGAGAAGTACAAGCCGAGCGCGACGCCGATCACCCACTGCCCGACCTGGCGCCCGCCGGGAGGTGAGGCGAGGCGCCCGTGCAGCATGCTCACGAGCGCGACTGCAACGAGCGGCCCGATCAGCCAGGGCAGCGGAGTGCGCAGCCACACGCAGACGGCCGCGCCGACGAGCGCGACGACGAACGAGCGAAGTACGGGCAGGACGTCAAGCATCAGCGGCCGCACACAGCGACAGACGGGAATTCGTTCGACACTGGAAGCGGGATGCGCCGGAGTCTAGCGGCCCGCGCGCAAACGCTTGTAGGCGCGCACCGCCATCGGCGTGAGCAGGATGATCGCGGTCATCGCGAACAGCGCGGCGGAGATCGGATGCGTCACGAACACCGACGGATCGCCCTGGCTGATCGAGAGCGCGCGGCGGAACTGCGTCTCCGCCAGCGGGCCCAGGATGAGGCCGATCACCGCCGGCGCCACCGGGAAACCCCAGCGCCGCATGCCGAACCCGAGCAGCCCGAATACATACAGCGTCAGCAGGTCCACCACCGACTGGTGCAGGCTGTAGGCGCCGAGTGTCGCAAACACGAGGATTGCGCCGTACAGCAACGGCTTCGGAATCTTCAGGACCTGGACCCACAGCCCGATCAGCGGCAGGTTCAGCACCAGCAGCAGCACGTTGCCGACATAAAGGCTGGCGATCAGCGCCCACACCAGATCGGGCTGCGTCTGGAACAGCAGCGGGCCGGGCTGGATGCCGTAGTTCTGGAACGCCGCCAGCAGGATGGCCGCGGTGGCCGACGTCGGGATGCCGAGCGTCAGCAGGGGCACCAGCACGCCGGTGGCGGCGGCGTTGTTCGCCGCTTCGGGGCCGGCCACGCCCTCGATCGCCCCCTTGCCGAACTCCTCGGGATTCTTGCTGAGCTTGCGCTCGGTCGCGTACGACAGGAAGGTCGGAATCTCGGCGCCGCCGGCGGGGATGGAGCCGAACGGGAAGCCGATCGCCGTCGCGCGCAGCCACGCGGGCCACGAGCGCCGCCAGTCCTCGCGCGACATCATCAGCGAGCCGGTGAGCCGCTCCATCTCCTCGCGCTGCCGGCTGCTGTAGGCGGCGACGTACAGCGCCTCGCCCACCGCGAACAGGCCGACGGCCAGCACCACGACATCGACGCCGTCGAGCAGCTCGGGCACGCCGAACGCGAAGCGCTGCTGCCCGGTCTGCTCGTCGATGCCCACCAGGCCGAGCAGCAGCCCGACAAACAGCATCGTCAGTCCGCGCGAGGTGGACTGCCCGAGCACGGCGGCGACCGTGACGAACGCGAACACCATCAGCGCGAAGTATTCGGCCGGGCCGAACTTCAGGGCGATCTCGACAACCACCGGCGCGAGCATCGTCAACAGGATGGTCGCGATGCTGCCGGCGACGAACGAACCGATGGCGGCGGTCGCCAGCGCCGGGCCGGCGCGGCCGCGCTTGGCCATCTGGTTGCCGTCGAGCGCGGTGGCGATCGAAGCCGACTCGCCGGGCGTGTTGAGCAGGATCGTGGTCGTGGACCCACCGTACATCGCGCCGTAGTAGATCCCCGCGAACATGATCAGCGCGCCGGTCGGATCGAGCTTCACGGTGATCGGCATCAGCATGGCGACCGTGAGCGCCGGGCCTACGCCCGGCAGCACGCCGACGAAGGTGCCGAGCGTCACGCCGATCAGCCCCCACAGCAGGTTCAGCGGCGTCAGCGCGACGCCGAACCCGTGCAGCAGCGCTCCGAAGGTCTCGGTCACAGGCCGGCTCCGCCGAGGAGCGGGTGCAGCCAGCCCGCCGGCAGGTTGACGTTCAGGAAACGCACGAAGAACAGGAACACGCCGAGCCCGAGCAGCAGTCCGATGGCGGCGTCTCGACCCCAGCGCCCGCTGCCGAAGCCGCGCGCGACGCACGCGAACAGCGCGCCGGCCGCGATCACGAACCCGGCCGTGTGGATCAAGGCCACCTGCGCGAACAGGCCGGCGCTCACCCAGCCAAAGGCGCCTGGCAGGAATGCATGTTCGCCGCGCTCGGCCGGGTCGTCCGGAGTGCGCGCGCGCCAGCCGCCGGTCATGCACTCGATCAGCAGCACGGCGCCGAGCAGGATCAGCCCGATGCTGATCACGATCGGCATCACGTTCGGGCCAATGCGCGAGTAGCCGCCGGCGCTCGGCAGGCTGAACGCGACGACGGCCGCGGCAATTCCGAGAGCGATCACCCCGAGCGACAGGATGACGTCGACCCGCGCGCCGCGGCCGGAGGGCGTCACGCTAGTTCGCTACTTCTTGAGGCCGAGGGATTCCATGATCGCCGCGATGCGGCGCGTGTCTTCCTCGATGAAGGCCTTGAACTGGTCGCCCCCGAGGAACCACGGGGTCCAGCCCAGCTTGGCGAGCGTCTCCTTCCACATCGGCGTTTCCGTCGCCGCCTGCACCACCTTCACGAGCTGGTCGCGCTGCGCGCTGGTGATGCCCGGCGCGCCGAAGATGCCGCGCCAGTTGCCGAGCACGACGTCGATGCCCTGTTCCTTCAGCGACTTGATGCCGTCCTCGGCGGCCGGCGCCGAAACCGCCAGCGCCCTCATGCGCCCGCCCTTGATCTGCTCGGCGAACTCGCCGAGCCCGGCGACGCCCGCCGTCACGTGCCCGCCGACGATCGCGGCCACCGAGTCGCCGCCGCCCTTGAACGGAACGTAGTTGATCTTGCTCGTGTCGCCGCCGACCGCTTTCGCGATCAATCCCACCAGGATGTGGTCGGTGCCGCCCGCGGAGCCGCCGCCCCACGAGACCGAGCCCGGATTCGCCTTGAACGCCTTGACCAGGTCGTCCATCGTCTTGTGCGGCGACGAGGCCGGCACCACGATCACCTCGTACTCGCTCGTCAGGCGCGCGACCGGCGTCACCATCGTCAGGTCGACCGGCGACTTGTTCAGGATGATCCCGCCGACCATCACCATGCCGGCGATCATCACCGCGTTCGGGTCACCCTTCGAGCTGTTGACGAACTGGGCCAGCCCGGGCGTGCCGGCCGCGCCGCCCTTGTTCTCGAACGACACGGACTGCACGAGCTTGGCGCCCTGCATGGCCGCGGCCAGGTTGCGGCCCGTCTGGTCCCAGCCCCCGCCGGGATTCGCCGGAATCATCATCTTCAGAGTGGCGAACTGCTGCGCATAGGCGGGTGCCAGCAGTCCGAACGGAGCCGCCGCCAGCGTGGCTGCAACGGCTGCGGAAAACTCTCGACGCTTCATCACGGTCTCCCAATCCGGTCTCTGGCCGGAAGTCGCGGAAGGATACATTGGACGTCGCTCGCGTACGCGATCGCCGGGTGGTCGAACGAGGAAACGCCGCTCCGAACTAAGGTCCCCTCCGGCGCCGGATCCGGTGCCCTTCCGGCCGTGCGGTGTGGCCAGAGACGGGGCGCCGTCGCCGCGCTAGTCGGCGCGCAACGCGTCGACGATCTTCATGCGGCTCGCCTTGATGGCCGGCAGGAAGCCACCGACGAACCCCATCACGAGCGCGAAACCGAGCGACTGCGCGACGATGCGCGGGGTCAGCGTGAACGAGAACGCGAGTTCCGAGAACGACTGGAAGTTGGTGGTGGACACCGTCAACGCAGTGAGAAAGCTCGCCGCGCCGAGGCCGGCCGCCCCACCCACGAGGGCCAGCAGCAGTGCCTCGCCAAGGAATGCCGCGAGGATGGAGCGGCGCTGGAACCCGAGCGCCCGCAGGGTGCCGATCTCGCCGGTGCGCGTGGCGACTGCCGCGTACATCGTGATGGCGGCGCCGATCATCGCGCCGAGCGAGAAGATCACCGACAGGGCCATGCCGAGCAGCGTGATGAAGGTCGACAGGCCAGCGGACTGGTCCTCATAGAACCTGGTCTCGCGCTTGATGTCGACCTTCAGGCGCGGGTCGTCATCGAGCCTTGCCTTCATCGGCTCGAAGGATGCAGGCGTCGCCAGCCGCGCGATGACCGAGGAATATCCGACGCGGCGGAACGCCTGCATCATCTGGTCCACGTCGCCCCAGATCTCGGAGTCGAAGGCCGTCCTGCCTGCGTCGAAGACGCCCACCACGGTCCAGGCCCGTCCGGCGAACGACAGTCGCTGGCCGAGTTCCACGCCCGCAAAGCCGCGCGCGACCGAGCCTCCGACCACGATCTCCGACGAGCCGGCCTGGAACATCCGGCCCTGCGTAATCCTGGCCTGCGGCCGCAGAGCCTTGCCCATGTCCGGCAGGCCGCGCACGACCACGTTGCTCCGCTTGGCCGGCTGGTCGATCTTCGGCAGCGAGTTCAGGACGACGACCTCCTTGGAGACGAGCGCCCTTCCGTCCGCCCCGCGCGCCACCTCGGGCGCGGTCTCGATCAGCGCCGCCTGGTCGCGCAGGATTCCGCTCTGCACTTCGGTCTGGCTGCCCTGCCGGATCACGACCACGTTGTCCGGCGACCCGGTCGCGACCAGGGTCGCCTTCAGGCCGGCGTCCAGCATCAGGACCGCCGCAAACACGAACACGACCAGCGCCATCCCGCCCGCCGTCAGCACGGTAGTCAGCTTGCGTACCCACAGGTTGCGCGCAACGTAGTTCAGCGGAATCCTCATGCGCGCCCCGCTCGCGCCGCGACCGCGTCACGCCACATGCCGCAACCCATCGACGATCCTGATGCGGGATGCGCGCACCGCGGGGACGATGCCCGCCACGACGCCGACGACGAGCGCACACGCAGCCTGCAGATAGAACGTCTGCGGCACCAGCGGCATCTTCGCGAACACGCTGATGGTCGCGGCGTGAAAGACCTGTACCACGGGCGCCGTCAGCAGCATGCCTATGGCACCGCCGATCACGGCCAGCAGGATCGCCTCGGTCATGATCAGCAGCGCGACCGTGTGCGGCGCGAAACCGAGCGCCTTCAGGGTCGCGTACTCCGACAGGCGCTCGCGCGCTGTCATCGCCATCGTGTTCGCCGCCACCGCCATGATGATGAGGATCACGACGTAGCTGACGCCCTCGATCGCGACGACGATGGTCTCGATCATCGCCACGAAACCGAGCGTGAAGGCCTTCTCGGTCTCCGTGAGCGTTTCCGCCAGGGAATTCTTGAACTCGGCGTCGATCGCGCGGGCGATGTCGGCGGACGCCGAACTGTCGGCGATGCCCACGACGAACACGCCGGCCTGGTCGGCGCGGCGCGGAAACACCTTCTTGATCTGTTCGTTCAGGTAGTCGAAGTGAAAGTACATCTGGCGCGTGATCGTGGTCTCGTCCCGGGCGTCGTAGATCGCGCGCACCGTGAACTCCCAGTTGCCGGGATAGATGGTGCTCTTCAACGGAATCGTGTCGCCGACCTTGAAGCCGTACAGGTCCGCCAGCTGGCGCCCGACCACCGCGCCGCGCCGGTCGCGCAGGAACGCGGCGTACTGGTCCGGCTCGAAGATGAACTCGGGATACATCGGAAAGTAGGTCGGCGCATCGACCGCGAACTGGGCGAAGAAGTTCTTCGGCTCCCGGTAGATGCCGCCGAACCAGTTGGACACCGACACGCCGGTCACCCCCGGCACGGCGCGGATCTTCTCCCGGTAGTACACAGGCATCGAGAACGTGAGCGAAATCGCGTTGCGCGCGATGAGCCGCGTCGCGGACGCCGCGTCCGAGCCCGCATACCAGGCGCGCACGACGGTCTGCAGCAGCCCGAACGCCAGCACGGCGATCACCAGGCCGACGATGGTCAGCGTCGAGCGCAGCTTGGCGCGAAAGACGTTGCGGACGACGAGCTTCAGGAAGAACATCAGTGCGCCGGCGCGGTGTCCGTCAGCTGGCCCTTGTCGAGGTAGATCAGGTGGTGCGCCGCCTCGGCGGCGCGCGGGTCGTGGGTCACCATCACGATCGACTTGCCCAGTTCCACGTTGAGGCGATCGAGCAGCTTCAGGATGTCGGCGGCCGACTGCCGGTCGAGATCCCCGGTGGGCTCGTCGGCGATCACCAGCAGCGGGTCGGTCACCAGCGCGCGCGCGATCGCCACGCGCTGCTGCTGCCCGCCCGACAGCTCGTTCGGGTAGTGCTTCATGCGCTCCGTGAGGCCGACCATTTCGAGCAGCAATTCGACGCGCTCGCGCCGCTCGGCGCGCGAAAGGTCGGTCAATTGCAGTGGCAGCTCGACATTCTCGAACGCGGTGAGCACCGGCATCAGGTTGTAGAACTGGAACACGAAGCCGACGCTGCGCGCACGCCAGTCGGCCAGTTCGGTGTCACCGAAGGTCGTGATGTCCTCGCCCGCGATTGCCAGCCGGCCCGCGTCCGGCTTGTCGATGCCGGCAATGAGGTTCAGCAGCGTGCTCTTGCCGGAGCCCGACGGCCCCATCAACGCGACGAAGTCGCCCTCGCGGATCGTCAGGTTGATGTCCGTGAGCACCGGAACGATCTGGTCACCCCGCACATACGACTTCGACAGGCCGACGATCTCGACCAGCAGCGGCCGCTCTCCCGCCCGGGACGGCGCGTCGGCCATTGCTATTTCTTCGCCGCCGTCACGGCGGCACCGTCGGCGAGCCGCTCGGGCGGTGCCGCAACGACCCGTGTGCCCGGCGCGAGGTCGACGCGGACCAGGTCGCCCACCCTGGCGCCAGGAGTGACGGGCTGCGCCTTCACCCGCTCGGCGCCGCCTTTTTCGTCCGCCGTCACGACGTACACGACGTCGCGACCGTCGCGCTTGACGATGGCCTCCGGCCGCACCGCCGGCACCGGCGAGCGTTCCCCGGCCTGCAGCGCGCGGGACAGGAACGCGACCTTGGCGCTCATGTCCGGCAGCACGCGCGGGTCGCGCTCGACGAAAGACACCTTCACGAGCAACGTCGCCTTGCTGCGATCGACCGTTGGCACGATGCGGCTCACCTCGCCGAGCAGCCGCAGGTCGGGAAACGCGTCGAGCTGGACCTCGGCCGGCTGGCCGACGCTGATCTTCGCGATCGACGACTCGGACACGTCCGCCTCGACTTCCAGCGTCTCCATGTCGGCCATCGTCACCACCGCGCCGGTCGTGCCGGACGCGGACGAAAATGGGGTGACGATATCTCCGACGTTCGCGCTCTTGGTCAGCACGATCCCGGTGAACGGCGCGCGGATCAGCGTCTGGTCGAAACCCACCCCGGCGACGCGCGCGTTCGCTTCGGCCACGTGGATCTGGGCCTTCAGGGTCTCGATCGCCGCGCGCGCCTTGCCGTAGCGTGCCTCGGCGGTGTCCAGCGCCGCGCCGGAGATGAAGTTCTGCCGCGAGAGGTCCTGCGCGCGCTTGAGCGCCGCCTGCGCATCGTCGAGCTCGGCCTCGCCCTGCGCCAGGTTCGCGCGCGCGGCCTCGACCTGCGCGGTCGCCTGGTCGCGCTGCGCGGCGACGTCCCGGTTCTCCAGGCGCGCGATCACTTCGCCCGCCTTGACCATCTGGCCCTCCTGCACGCCGAGCCATTCGAGCCGGCCGGTGCCCTTGGACGACACCGAAGCGCGCCGCGCGGCGACGACGCGACCGGTCGCGTTCAGCACCGCCACCGCGCTCGACGGATAGGCGGCCGCGACGGTGGCGATGTCGACGGCCACCGGTGCCGCGCGGCCGCGGATGACCACCGCGGCCGCTCCGACGGCGAGAAGAACGATCAACCAGACCCACCACCGCTTCCACAGCGGGCGGCGCCGGCGCGTGGTCGTGCCCGCGCTGCGGTCGATGGAAAGCCGGGACAGGGAAGACGGGGGATTCGGTGCTGGCTGGTCAGCCATGGGCAGGTCCGGAATTGAGCGGTCGGGCCAATGCTATCGGAAGCGTGCACTCCACCTGCCTCAACTCGCGGCACGGAATCGGCGTTTCGCGCCGCTCGTCAACCGGCGGTGGGGCGTGCGGCCCGGCTCGGCGGGGCGCCTACTTGCCGATGCAGAAGCGGCTGAAGATGACGCCGAGCAGGTCGTCGGCAGTGAACTCGCCGGTGATCTCCGCCAGCGCGTTGCCCGCCAGCCGCAGCTCTTCGGCCAGCAGGTCGAGCACGGCATCCCGCCGCGCCGCATGCCCGGCTGCCGCCGCCAGATGCGAGCGCGCCCGCTCGAGCGCCTGCACCTGCCGCGCGCGCGCCAGGATCAAGGTCTCGGCACTGGTGTCGCGCTCCCAGCCGGCGATCCGCTTGAGTTCATCGCGCAACAGGTCGACACCGGCCCCGGTCCTGGCAGAAAGCAGGACGCGGTCGCCATCGACGCCGGGCACCTGCCCGGTCAGGTCGATCTTGTTGACCACCGTGAGCAGCGGCACGCCGCGCCCGATGCGCGCCGCCACCTGCTCCATCACGTCCGCGTCGGCGCCCGGCCTGTTCGCGTCGACCAGATGCAGCACGGCATCGGCGCGCGCCAGTTCGGCGAGCGTGCGCTCGATGCCGAGCCTCTCGACTTCGTCCGCGGTCGGCCGCAGTCCGGCCGTGTCGATCACGTTCAGCGGAATGCCGTCCACGCTGATTGCCTGCGCGATGCGGTCCCGGGTCGTGCCCGGCACCGCCGTGACGATGGCGATCTCCTCGCCTGCGAGCGCGTTCAACAGGCTCGACTTGCCGACGTTCGGCGCACCCACCAGCACGACGTTCAGTCCGTCCCGCAGCACGGCGCCCTGCCGCGACTGCGCGAGCAGTTGGTCGAGATCCTGCTGCAGGCGGCCCAGGCGCCCCCCGGCATCCGCCTTCTGCAGGAAGTCGATCTCCTCCTCCGGAAAGTCGAGCGTCGCTTCGACCAGCATGCGCAGCTCCACCAGC
>Ga0224500_10000934_pt1 | contig 18226 bp, 16 predicted proteins | sample SF_Oct11_sed_USG_FD_168126 | JGI IMG/M metagenome (GOLD analysis project Ga0224500, IMG submission 168126) | Sediment microbial communities from San Francisco Bay, California, United States - SF_Oct11_sed_USGS_4_1 | ecosystem: Environmental > Aquatic > Marine > Sediment | place: USA: California... | reverse complement strand
GGACGCGGTGCCTCAGCTGAATGGAAACCGAGGCTCCTCACCCAACAGAGACTGTTGCCTTACGAATAGACCTCATCCCAGAGGTTCTTGAGGAACTCCTGGAGGGGGAGAACCGTGACCTCACCAATCTGTCGTCGTCGCGCTTCTAGACTCACGCAGAGATAGCGCTTCAATTTCTTTTCCTCTGCGAGTGCCTTCAACGACCTCAGATCGTTGGGCGCAACGTTTTCACTCGCTTTGAGTTCAATCGCCGTGTGATCGCCGAGAATGAAATCCACTTCGAAGCCGGACTTCGATCTCCAGAAGGCCAGGGATTCTCCTGATACATAATCGGTATAGCTCTTGAGCTCATGCAAGAGATACGTTTCAACAGCCTCGCCATACTCCGGTGTCCCACGCCGGTAACGTCGATCCTGGATCGCTGCTGTGACACCGATATCGAAGAAATAATACTTCGATGAGGCCAGTGGCTTACGCTTCTTGGTTTCACGCCACGCCGGAAGTTCATGGAGCACAAGCGTATCTTTCAGGATTTCGAAGTACTCATAGACGGTGGTACGGGGAACCTGGGCATCGGCCGCCAGATTGGTGAAATTAACGATGGTGGCGTTGCAGTAGGCCGCCACTTTGAGGAACCGACTGAAGGCAGAAATGTTTCTGGTCGCCCCTTCCGCCACGATTTCTTGCTGGAGGTATGAGCCGGCATAGGCCTCGAGATCAGCCTGTGGATCGTCCGAGAAATAGATCGACGGTAAGCCCCCCCGGGCAATGAATCGGTTCAGATCAAAATGCGCTCCCAGCTCTCGGCTTGTGAGGGGGTGCAGATATTTCGTTCGCGCCCGTCCTCCCAGGAGATTGACGCCGCCCTGACGGAGCTTCCGGGCACTCGATCCGGTGAGCAGAAATCGCGTGCCTCGTTGTTCGATCAAGCGATGGACCTCATTGAGCAAGATCGGGAGCCGTTGGATCTCATCGATGACCACAATGCGATCTTTGGCCGTCAGCTCTTCCGCCAAGCGCTGGGGGCGTTGGCTCAGCCCCAGATACACGGCGCTATCCAAGAGGTCATAGACCCGTGCGCCTTTCACATTGTGAGCGATCAAGAAGCTTTTGCCGGTTTGCCGTGGCCCCAGGAGGAAGTGCGACTTCTTCTCGACGAGCTCCTGGAGGTTCAGCACACGTGCGATGGTCAGAGGAGAACTCATGGCCAGATCTTAACAGGCGTCTATACTATCGTCAAATGGCATGCTAAATGACGACTCATGCGACACATACGAAGGCCCTCGGCTGACACTCGACTTGTTGCGGACCAAGATGAATGCCCCTTTGAATGTGGACGAACCCAACACCACGGTTCGTTCTGTCATGCGGCCTCCCCTCCCCCTACCTTTTCGGTATGGTATTAAATTCTGAACCCTCTCATACGTGCCACTCGCAAGAGGTGTGGAGGTATGTCGGTTGGTTCGATCGACCAAATGTGTCGTGAATGAAGAAAAGGGCTGCTGAAGCGCCATGAATAATCTTTTGACAATGGATGAGGCCGCGAAGTATTTAGGCATATCCAAATTGACCCTGTACGGATGGGTCTCCGCGAGAAAACTGGGGTACGTCAAAATCGGGCGCCTGGTGAAGTTCAAGCAAGCTCAGCTGGACGCTTGGATCGATCAGCACACAGTCACACCACGGAGAGACAACCATGGGACTCACGAAGCGGCGCGATAGCTACTATGTGGAGTTCCGTGTAATGGAAAGTGCAGACGGCACATCGTGGAGCCTTGCGAGTGGCATCCCTGGGGCGAAAAAGAAGCGATGGAAAGTCGGGGGCCTGAATAAGACGATCGCCCGGGAGATGGAATCCGCGATCAAGACTCGCTTGCTCTTGGGCCACGAGAAAACCGAACAGGCCAAGCCAATTTTGTTCCGTAATTGGGCCAAGGCCTACCTAGACCTCGAATCCATCAAGACGCTCCGCAGCTACCAAGATCGACTCGAAATTGTTGAGCGGCAACTGGTCCCGTTCTTCGGTGGAAAGGTCTTAACGGAGATTCGGCCTCATGATGTCGAGGTCTTCCGCGCACAACGAAAGAAGAAGGACGGCAGCAAGCCCAGCATTCAAACCGTGAACAATGACCATATTGTCCTCAAGCACTGTCTCAACGTTGCAATTCGAAGAGGGCTCTTACAGGTCAACCCAGCTTCAAGGATTCCCCTCCCCGACCTACGGAACGCACGGGACAGAGTCCTCACTGAGGAGGAATGGAGCAAGCTCTATCAAGCGGCCACGCCTCATCTCCGCCCAGTGCTGTTGACGGCTTACCAGCTCGGACAACGCCTCAGTGAAATTGTCGGCCTAACATGGGACCGCATAGATCTCAAGAGAGGCTTTATCACCCTACGGAGCCAGGACACCAAGACCAAGAAGCCGCGACAGGTCCCCATGACCCCAGACGTGAAAGCCACGTTGCACCGGTTAGCGAAAGTCCGGAGTCTCTCAACGAGACACGTCTTTCTGTACAATCGGCAACCATTGAGGGATTTTCGCACGGCCTTTCGGACAGCCCTGACCGAGGCAGGCTTAAGTGACTTTCGCTTCCATGACCTTCGACATTGTGCTGCAACCAACCTACGGAGAGCTGGAATTGACACCACGACCGCCATGCAGATTGTGGGCCATACGTCTCCACAGATGTGGAAGCGATACAATCAGATCAGAGAGGAAGATCTCACACAGGCGGCCAATAAACTTGGGAAATATCTTCAAGAGAACACGCCGGGAACACTTGACCCCAAGGCGGAGAGTCTGTAAAACTGTAACTCCTTCAAATCATTGAGATGCTGGCGTAGCTCAATCGGCAGAGCAGCGGTTTTGTAAACCGCAGGTTGGAGGTTCGATTCCTCTCGCCAGCTCCACAAATTCCGCTGACGGATCAACCCCTTTGCGACTTACAGAACTCCTGCTCGCCCCCCTCAATTCAGCCAGTGTACCCGCGATTGTAACCGTCTCTCGCTCGAAATAGGCTGACAGCGACCGCGCTGCCTGTTCGAGATCTCTCTCGTTCACAATGTTGTACCGATCAAAGACACTCCTGGTCTTATGACCGGAAATCGCCATCGCCACCTTCTCAGGGACTCCGGCGCGTACCATGTTCCGTACGGCCGTCCGTCTGAAATCATGGGGGATCTTCCCCTTCCAGACCTTTCGGCCTTTCGCCGCATCCTTCTCCATCTGTCCAAGTCCCACAGCCTCACAAGCTTTCCGCCAGGAGTGCTTGAGGGTTTGGAGTCGAATTCCGCCTCGATGACAGATCCAGGGGCAAGCAGTCCACTTCAGGTCACATCTATTTTTCCATGTCTCCAGAACCCGATACAGATCCCCGGTCAGGTAGAGAACGCGAGGGGTATTGGTCTTGGTATCCCGAGCGTGCAGGAAGAGTTTGCCTTCCGTCCAGTTAATCTGTCGCCACTGGAGGGAGCAGACCTCACCCATCCTCATACCGCTATAGTAAGCAAGACTGACGACGACTTGTGCGTAATCTGGTAACGCGCCTCTGAGGGCTAGAAAATCTTCATGTTCAAAGAACCCCGATCGGATGTTGTGCTCTTTCAACTGTGGAATGTGGGGTATTCGAGCCACGAGTTGCGGTGTCTGCTCAAACCCCAATCTAAACATTCTTTTGAGGTATCCAAGCTCACGATTGATCGTGCCGTTGGCGGCTCCATGACTCTGACGCTTGACGATGTAGGCTTTCACTCTCTCAGTCGTAATTCTGACCGCTCGCATCTTCCCGAAAAACGGCTTCAGATGAAGTAGGTATTCGCCGATGCGTCGCAGCGTCTTTCGTTTATTCAGCTGGTAGTCCTGCTGCACTAAGTTGGCGAGGTCTTCGAACGTGGTTCGCTCAACCTTGGGTCCACGATACAGCCCTTTCGCAACATCCCCTTCCCTCTCCTTAAGGAGCCTCTTGGCTTCCTCTCTGGCAAATGTCTTCGTACTCTCCTGAATCGGTCGGCCTTCAATGTAATACTTGATCCAATACGGGCCGACCTCAATCAACTTATGCGATGCAGGATCTCTCTGCTTCCTGCGGTAGATCATGCCCATCATTGGTCTCCTTTTTGTGTTTCGCAATGAACTGATCCATGTCAACCACGTCCACCATGACCCGCCGACCCTGCCGGACTTGAGGAAGGTGCCCTTCCCATATCAAGTGACGAATCGCCCAGGGGCTTCTGCCGAGATACCGACCGGCCTCCTTCACGCTGTACAACCGTTTGCTGATTTGATCACTCATCCCGCTCACCCCCTTTCTTTGTTAAGACTCTATCCTTCTGCTCCCAGATCGGCTAACCGATCCGCACGCCTTCTCAGCACCTGAACAGCCTTTCGACCGATTGAGTCAACTACCACTTTCATAGCGCCCACCTCACCTTCCAAGACCATGTCCATGATGACGGCGGCACGCACATACTCTGACACAGTCATCCCTTGCTTCTTTGCGACATTCTCTATCAACTTTCGCTCCTCCGGTGTGACCTTGAACTGCATAAGCTCTGTACGTGATGGACCCATAGTAACCTCCATTGATAATATTAATCGTATTACCATTCACGATGGTAATATTATTCGTATTATGTGTCAAGGGAGGATTCCTATGACTTTCAGCAGCATCTATCTGTGGAGCAGGAGGTGCTTCGTTGCCGCCCTTGCCCAGGAGGGTCAAAATTCAAGTGAGGATTCTGAAGCTGCAGCATCGTGGTGCTAACAGTTATAGCAGGTCTGCGCTAGCGCCCTATTGACAGCTGAGCTGGACCAAGAAGCCGTATCCGTCTATTCTTGGCTTTGTACTCTTCGATTAGCCCCTTTCTTTTTAAAGCTCCAAGGTTTCGCATAACACGTTTTTCAAATTCTAATCGTGGATTCCCTCGCGTCAGAACTCCAAGTTGCTTGAGGACGCGGCCTGTCAATGACTTGAGTGTGCAGCTTTGATTCGGACATTTCTGGAGGGATCGAATAACAGCATGTTGAATATCCTGTGGAGGCAATTCTTCTGGACGCCGCTTGCTCGATCTCGCATATTCAAGAGCTCGGTCAAACCGGCCCTCAGCATGCTCAGATGACGGCAGTTCTTCTTCTGACTCTTCCTCCGCTTCATCTGCCTCCGTATCGTCCTCAAGATTCTCCGTCCATTTGTCTGTTACCCCTGGCTCAACTGAGTGCTCCTCTGTTGTCGATCTCGCCTCAGACTGCTTCCGCTCAGATTCCCATTCCTGCTTTGGCGTGATTTTGAGCCTCTCGAGGGTATCCCATAATTCAGCAAGTGCCCCATCTGGATCTCGGTAAAAGTCGTACCCCCGCACGCGCCAAAATGTCCAACCGTGTCGTTCAAGCTCCCGCTGCCTGGTCATGTCCGATTCCCAATGTTCAAGCGCATGGAATTCATCGCCGTCACACTCAACAGCTAACCGACCGCGGAGTCCTTCCACTACAAGATCTATGCGACGGTCGTTGACATGGTATTGCGGCAAGACCCTAAATCCACGATTTACAATTTTCAGAAAAACGTCGATCTCAAACCAGCTGTCAAAAGGATCAGGGGAGGGACCTTTCCGTGCAGCAGAATTCCCTGCCATACGGCGCAGTTCCGAGATAGTTGTATCACCAATATGCTCAGGTTGATGAATTCTTGGTTCCTGGCAATGTTGCAGTATACGATATTGATAACTCCCGGGACGAAGGTCGTTCAGCGAAACACTATGAAATAACCACAGCTGATCTCGAGCACGACTTGCTGCAACATTGTAGCGACGTTGTACGTCGAGATTATTCATATCGCAACGAATATGTCCATCATCCAAAGCATCAACCATGCTTATGAAAACTACGTCCCTCTCATCTCCCTGAAAGTCGTACGGGCGCCCGCACACAATTCGCCGCTTCTCCATCTCTACTGCACCGATTTCCTTTACCAAGAGACTATTGATTAGTTCTGCCTGCCTGTTTCCTTTCAGACAAATTACACCGAATGTTTTATTTGTATAAGCTGAGTTCTCACAACATTCAGCAATCTGTGCAACAATTTTTTCTGCTTCCGGAGGATTCTCGATATCCTCACTTCCCCCTTTTCGGTACCCCTCCTTTACAAAAACCGCTTGAACGGGCTTCAAACGATCAGCGCCGTATTGACGCAAGGGTATCAACGGCTCCGTCGTGTATGACAGGTCGTTGCAGAACTGGATAATCTCAGGCATGCAGCGGAAATGTTCACGTAAGCGAACTTCGTCTGCGTACCGGACTTTTGCCTGGTCAAACAGACTGTGTGGAGGTCCGAGTGTAGGAGCAAAGGGGATGTCCTTTAGGTGCTTTCTGCGGAGATACTCAACCTGCTCCAAATCAAGACCTACATTCATTGGCGCGATCTGCTGCGGGTCTCCAACAACAATCGTTCTATCCGCGATGTAGTTAATCAACCAAGCATCTGCCCCCGATTGACTCGCCTCATCGATAATGACCACATCAAATATGCTCCTGCCCGGCCGAACCGTTTGCACAAGTTGATACAACGGCATAACCCAGCAGGGTATGGCAGACCTACATTGATCCAAATATTGCCGCGCATTTTCGCGATGTCGCTCAGCATATCTCCCGGTCCCTGTTCTAACCTCCTTAGCCTCTGCTGCCCAGGCCATAAGAGCGGTCCTCTCTGCCGAGCCAAGTCGCTTCATGCAGTGAAGCCATGCCTTGCTGGCCGCTAAATTCTTCAACGTATCTCGCTCACGCGAAGTCGAATTCTGTAACGCCAATTGAATTTGTTTAACCTGCTCCTTCCCACCTTTTTCATCCATCCAACGATCAGTTTTGGCCCAAACCCAAGCATCTTCGAATTTAGCGAAGCGCTTATCCCACACCAGCTCCGAATAGGTTCTATCATAGCTTTCGCACGTTCGAGGGGCACAGCTATGGAAACGTAAGTGAACATCATCGGCGAAACTGTGTGCATCCTTCCAGGAATGAAGTGATGATAAGGACTCGTATGTTTGATGGTATAGCTCGCTATTCCTTTCCTCGACAGCCTTTCGGAGATCTTCGGCTGAACCATGGATATGGCCAGAACTGATTAAATCCGCCAGCAAACCCGCTAGGGGTTTGAAAACTCTTTGCGCTCGTGCAAGGTCCTCCTCAAGGCTTACAGCATCAAGAGCTTTGCTGAGTGCATGCACTTCCTCTTGAGAGTGCCACGCAGGGAGACGAATGCTCGGATAATCTCGGCATATCTTTCGTACTTCTTCAATTCGATCATGTAGGGCCAACGCTTGTTCTATTGGTTCACAGAAATCACGATATGCGGAACATTGAAGAACTACGTCTCCAGCAGGCGGCGACGTGATGCCGTTCCACATAGCACCGAGAGCTTTTGCTCTCAAGGAGATTGCGATCCACGCAATCAGCTGGTTCAGACTCTGGATAGTGTTGCATGGCTTCCCGTTAACTGTGACGGTTTCGATCAAGTAACGGCTGTCCTTCACAACTTGAGGCCTCATAAACCAGAAACCAAGCCCCTTGCCCAACTCAAGGTGTTCCCTAAGAGCCGTGGCCTCTTCTTCCACAAGGCGCAAATCTTTAGCATCTAAGCCCACTACTTGCAGTGCACCATGCCTATACACCTGCCGCTCAATATGACCAACATAAGCAAGGGTTTCTGTATGGATCTGTCGCCAAACTCGGTCTTGATCGCCTGCGATCTCATGACAGGCACGCTGCACCCATGTGTGGTAGTGTCTGGAAAGTGTATCTTGCGTTGCGAGAATTCCCTCAATCGTTCTCTTTATTGCATCGCGTTTTTCACGAGGAAGAACAGGCAGGTGAGCATACCCAGGGTAACCGTGCTTGCTTTGTGCTTCTTTGTGGGCAAGGTCGGCATTTCTCTCAGCATCGACGAGAACACGGAACTCACCTGGTTGTATCAGCTGCTCTAGCGGGAACAACTTTAACCTGATTTCCTCGACAAGCTTAGGGTTCAACTCCCGACGTATCTGTGCCATCTTCGACAAATCATCACCGGTAACAGTTGGTACAGCAACGTCCTGTGGCCTATCCATAAACCACTGGAATCGGTCACGTTCCTCGTTAATTATCATTGCAATCTGCTGAAGCGTCCCAGAATAACGGCCCTGAATAGTTGCATGCTGGTATACATCAACCTCGCGACAGGCTCGGAGGTCATGGCGCAACCTGGCCTGGTCTTTTCGTTCTGCGTCTAATCGACGGGTATGCTGGTCAATAAGGCCGAGTTCTCTCGAGTCATTCCAATTGGCTTTACGACGAGTGATCCCCTTCACGGACTTCTCAAGAGCCTCCTGAGAATCTGGACCTGAACCCAGCCACACAACGCAAAGCTCCTCAATCTCACGAGGCAGTTTTTCGCGCAAAACCTCCAAGGCTCTTGGAGTTTCACTTGTTACAAGTACTCGTTTGCCATTGGCAAGAAAATGAGACACGAGGTTCGCAATCGTGTGTGACTTCCCGGTTCCTGGGGGGCCTTGGACGAGCACGCCACGTCGCCGCTCCACTTTTTGAACAATCGCCCTCTGCTCGTCATTCGCCGGAAGTGGAAAATACAATTCAACATCAGTTTGCGTAACGGTGTTATCTCCAGTCCCAGCTTCCCTTTCCTCTCCGCCCACAAGGGGGTGGTCATCAATAACTTCGATAATCCTTCGAATATTTTCTGGTATTTCTTCGCCTTTCTCGATCTGGTCAATTATCTGGCCATAAAAATCCTCAAAGGTCCGTCGCGTTCTCTTACGAAGAATCAATGCTGGAGCAAGTTTTACAATCGGTTTCTGAAATGCCTCTCCGGAATGCTCAAGCGATAAAGTATAATCTCCAGTGATCGGAAGAGCGTTTGCGAATCCTCTCAAAGCGCGTTCCAAACCAATGGCGGTCCACGGATCCCCATCTAATGCAATAGCGTCATCCTCAATAGCTGTAAGATCTGTTGGGTTTGGTCTATCTGAAGTCTCTAACATGCTACATTCAAGCATTGGCTGGGGACCGTCGATCGCAGGGCCCACACTCATAATCCCTCTTACCCGGTCAAACTCGATGCGTGCCTGGAAAGTCAGGATATGACGTTTAATCTCTCCGCTTTTTGACGACGACCACAGAAGCAGCCCAGTCCCGACAACAACTTCATACTGTTCTCCCAGCTTCTCCTGCCTCTGATAAATGTTGAAGAGTTGGTTGTATGCTTTCTGAACCTTTTGTAGTTCTCGGTCCGCAGCTGCCCAGCATTTCCACTCGTCAACGTAATGGACCCACTTATCGAGAACATGTGGATAATCGTTGATCGATGCGAGTACTTTGGGATCTATATTCTCCGATTCTCCTAGGATTGCCGACAAGGGAATCTGTTCATAGAAGCCAGGCTCGTTTAACGATGAATCGGCGAGCTCCTCATCTTTTATCCACGGCTCCAATTCGTCTGGAAGTTCCGGGGGACTTTTTATCGCGGGCTTCCGGATTTCAATCCATACATCAGCATTTTGATCAGGTGTCGATGCGGCTGAATCGGTCAGGCACCAGATTCTTGAACGACACAGTTTATGGTGAGGAAGATCGTTAAGCCAAAAGACCTGGTCAAATGACTTAACGTTGCGAACTTGGGTTGTGCGCAAGGCGCACAGATCCCTCAGGTATGTGAAAAGCCGCACAGCCTTATCACGCTCAGGCGTCATTTCCAAGGCTTTGCTCGTTTCGATTCCATTCATAACAACCCAATCCCGTTCTGGCTATGCGTTAGACAATTACAAGCTCGGGTTACTGAATCAATCTACTGCGTAGGCAAGTCTGAGTCGTCGCCTAAAAGAAATTCTATCACCAGTAAAAACCGATACTCAGCGCTCGGAGTGTATGCTTTTGACTAAATCGGGTCAATTCCTACCTGCTAACGATTTGGTCATACGTTGCGTATCGAGTGAACCTCTCTCTCGGGGAAGGCATGAATCAGGGGGAGTCTTACGACACCCCCCATCCCTCCAACAACGAACGCCCGCGTTGCCGCCGGCGGGGAAAGAGGGGAAACACGTTGGGGTGGCTCACTCCGGGGAGGCAACCGCGCCAGGAACAATCAACCTGGCACGCTTGCAGCCCCATCGCTCGCTACGAGGAATTAGTCTCCTGCCCTGGCTGGTGTGGGGGCAGGAGACTTGATGGATTCATGAATACCCGGTAAATCGGATCTTGGAATCCTGATATCCATCCGAACGTACCGGCCCCGCCGTTCCAGTACTTCAGCGCGCAGGACTCCCCTATTCGACGCACCACTTCGCTATACAAGAAGCAGAACATTTTCGTCCGTGTCTGGCTTGCATGCCGCTGCAGAACCACCTGGTACTTCTCTGTCGGTACCGCGATCCCCAAAGAACAGAAATATCGAGAGATAGCGCGCCAGTTTCACCGGAGAAGTTCCCGGCCGTGGCCCCCGTACGTTGACCTGCCCATTCGCCTTTCCAACAATCTTGTACCAACAGCGACGCAAGAGGCGAATATCCTGAAATCCCCGGACGGCCAAATGGGGATGGATTGACCCTCGCTTCTGACATTCCAACACCGCCACATACGGCATGGGATAGCCATTGCGAGACAGCATGCGCCGTAACCGTTCGAGATCGGTTAAGACCCTGTCTCGATCTTCCATGTTGTCTCTGTCGTGAGCGAAGGTGATCGGCTTGACTGAAAGAATGGTTTCTGAAACCATTTTCTGCCCCCCGGGGTCCTTGAACAACCTCCGGATCAACCACGCGCTTCCAGTCTCCGTCTATAATCCTGCGTCAGAAAGCTATTTCTTCGAATCACCAGACTGGGGGGCAACAGTCACCGGCGCAGGTGTAGTGCTCTGGGCGGATGGCTGACTTTGTGGAGCTTGTCCCTGCGGAGCCTGTTGAAGATTTGGGATTGGTGCCCCCCTCCTTTCAATCGGAGCCACCTGCAGGTTAGGAATCGGCGCTCCTTCATTTAACTGAACTCGGTTCCCTTTCGTCTCATTGCTCATAATCGCACTCCTTTCGATGTTGAGGAGGACAAATGCTGTCGTTAACGAGATTCCAAAAACGAACAAAATGCCTGAGGCGGCGTTCACCCAATCAGTAATTTGAGCGACCTGGCTCTTGCTCAGCGTGTCCTGCTTGTCGCGAAGGTAATACTCTTCGGCCCTCTTGAGCTGTACGTCTATCGCACGCTGACTGACCCAGAATGAAATAATCGTTGTTAGAACCGCGGCAGTCAATACGATCCATGAAGCATATAGAAGACTAAGCCACCGGGCCTGATCACTGGATACAAGATCTTTTAGAAACGCAAACGAAAACCCAAGGAATACAGTCGAAAGAGAAAGAATCGCCTTGTCATAGTTCTCAGCATTAGAGAGCTGCCGTTTGAGAAGGTCGGCCCTCGTTTCTGCCAGGAGCTTTCTCTTTAGGGCATGCAGATCTTCTTCTTGCTGTGGATCAATCATACTATACCCTTTGAATATGACGGCCTAAACAATATTGAGAAGATGGTGTTAGGAACCATTCATTGAATAGGACACTTCGAATCTGACCACGCAAAATGATCAGCGTCGGTGGAGCGATGCCTCAGAGGCCCTAGTGAGAAAATGGTTCCTGACACCATTTCCTGCCCCTCGTCTAATCCATTGTTCTGAAAAGCGCTATAGCATACTCCTCAGATGATTGACGAACGAAACCCGGACGGACTGCCCATGTCCATATAATTATGGCGCATAGGTTTGCGATCAAAAGGGAGTAAATTTGTCGGCGCTCTGACAAGTCAGCTTCAATAGTCTGTAATGAAATGCTTGCGGGGGCGCCATTCCACAACGGGATAGCGATAAGCGAAGTAAGCACGACAAGGATCACAAGCGCAGCCGGTTTAAGCCCTAGCAAATTGCGGCGAAATCCATACAATGCATTCTCTTTATGAAGCAAGTGATATTTGTCCTCTCTCCTCTTTTCAATGAGGCATTTCGTGGCAGATCGATACCGTGCGTCAGCATCCGATGGACTCTGTTTCTCCTGATCTTCACTAGGGAGCTTCAAGCCTACACAAATCTTTTCCAACTCTTGGTGATAGCGTGCTTTGGTAAAGGAATCTATTGTCCTGTCACTATGTCTCAAAATTGCGGTTGTTGGCCAGCCACCCCATTTCTGAACTAAGACACTCTCTACATGTTTGCCACGCCAGCGAGCTATGCTTGCTAATAATGTAAGAGAACCAAGAAAACAGCTCCCCGACACAACGACCCTTGAGGCGCTTCCGACGAATAAATCAGGTTCTAAAGATGCCAACGTCCAGAGTACTGGTGCGATTGCTAACATACCGGGGTAGATGCGTGCCACTCGGTTATAGCTATCAAAAATGTTAAGAGTTTCCACAATCTTCAATCGTATTCCTCCACGCTAGGAGAAAACTCAACAGGCTTAACGCCAACGTATCCTAGCCGCGATGGAAAACCACCATAGTGGATTTTTGCCGTTCCTTGAGTTGCGACGACACAGCCACCGCGCCTGAGGAACGCATTGGTGACCATTTTCCTGGGATGAACGTCATCCTCTGGAGGGGAAGAGACAAAGGCAGTAAAACGAGTTTGTGTGCCTTTTGGTTGAATCGGACCAATTAATCGGTTCAGGATTGTGGGCCCAACATTCCTCCGGCTCCCGTGATGAGGTACTTGGACGAACGTGAATTCCCTCAGCGGAAATTTATAATGTTCTGCAAAATATGCAGCTACCGATAATGCCCATACCCCTGCATCTCCGTTTAGAAGGATCTTTTGTCCTTCATCTAAATTGCAATACAGAACAACGCTGCTTTCATTGCTTGCGCCTGTCACGCCACCGTCCTTCAACAATTCGTGTTCCCATGTTTCAGTTACCCATTTGTTTTGCACTTTAGCGATCGCCTTCTCAAATAATGAGGAGAGCATACCTCCACTTTTAGGTCCTATCCACCAGCCCTTCGCTGCGATAGCAGCTTGGTCTGGTTCAGGAGTTCGTTCAAATTGGGGTAGTAACAGCTCGTACATTTCTTTGTGCGGAGAAAGCACATGAAATGGTCCAATCATTTCCCCCACAAACGGTTCGCGAATGCTTATCCGGTTTTGTATAGCGGTATCAAGAATCTCAGCAACAATGTCGTACTCTTTTTTTATTGCTATTGATAACCGTTCGTCCGCCCAGGTCTTGTTTAAAAAATATGGTTTGGATGCGCTGGCATGCAGCCAGGGAACATGGAGCCATAGATTGGTAACTGGTATCTCTTTTAAAACAGTCCGTAACCCTGAGGCGTGATCAGCGTCGGAGTGGGTGAGGACAACGTGGGTGAGGGTGACGTACGGCCCAAAATGTTTCCTCAAGTGAGCTACGAGCATATCGCCTGTTTCTAGAGTGCCGCCGTCAATCACCATGATTTCATACGCATCCGGAGAACCGTATCTGACAACTATTGCATCGCCAGGTTTGGACGCATTACCAACTGGCAAGAATTCAATTTCACACTTCATGAGGCCCCACACCCGACTGAATAGGACTTAATTTCGCTACTGATCACCTAGTGTCGTTTACCGCCGCATTTACAGGTCAGCGCAGATGTCGGTTTCGAATGTACAGGTGCTAGCTAGGCACCCTGTGAGCAATGATTAGCTACATATAGCTAGTCCTGTATATTGTCAATACCAAATGTGGTGGGTATACAGTGAAGAGCGACGATAACCCGTGAATAATCTGTACAGATAAATTGGCGTGGCTTGCGGTCTTTTGGATCTAGTTTATCCATAGAAAGAATCTCAATAACTGGCGGGGGCTCAAAATCGGTAAGAGTGATAGGGTGGAAGTCGAAATTCCGGGGAAGCAATTACGCCAGAAACAGCGACCTGACACGACTGCGGCCCAGTTGCGCGCGACTAAAAATTTTCTCCCCGCCCAGTTTGGGTTGGGGGCAGGAGACTCGATGTATTCATGAATACCCGGCAATTCGGATCTTCGAATCCTGATATCCATCCGAACGTCCCCGCCCCGCCGTTCCAGTACTTCAGCGCGCAGCACTCCCCTATTCGACGCACCACTTCGCTATACAAGAAGCAGAACATTTTCGTCCGTGTCTGGCTTGCATGCCGCTGCAGAATAATCTGGTACTTCTCTGTCGGTACGGATATCCCCAAAGAGCAGAAGTATCGGTGCTCTTCAAACTCTCGTGGCTGACTGTCGATGTCTTTGCTGATGTACTTGGAAAGATAGCGAGCCAGTTTCACCGGAGAAGTTCCCGGCCGTGGCCCTCGTACGTTGACCTGCCCTTTCGCTTTTCCAACAATCTTGTACCAACAGCGACGCAAGAGGCGAATGTCCTGAAATCCCCGGACGGCCAAATGGGGGTGGATTGCCCCTCGCTTCTGGCATTCCAGCACTGCCACATATGGCATGGGATAGCCATTGCGAGACAGCATGCGCCGTAATCGTTCGAGATCGGTTAACACCCTGTCTCGATCTTCCATGTTGTCTCTGTACGTGAGCGTGACAAGGTGATCGGCTTGGATGGACAAGCACTTTCTTCTGATCTCTCCCTTGGCCCTGGCTTGTGCCCGTTTCTCATTTTGTTCTTTGTGCTTTGACATTCCCTTGAAGCCCTTCTTGCCCGGACGTGGATCGACCTTTCCCCATGACGCCTCGGCCCATTGCTTCCCAAAGTCGTGAATCTTGACTGACCAGATTGAACCTCCTGATGAATGTGTGGGGATGTTGCATTGCGTGTGATTGACGAGAAATGTCTTCCTGACAAGTTTAGAGGCCGCCGGCGGACCGGCGGCCGTGCGCTGCTGGCCATCGCCAGCAAGCGCATCGCCCACGGGTCCCTGTTGGACATCTTCTTGTGATTGATAGCGTCGTTCTCTATACTCCTGTTCCATCAACGGCCTCACAAAATCGTAACCGAAATTGTAACCGTAAACGCCATTTTGGCCCTTTCAGCTAGCAAGCGGGCGCAACTGAGCCAGACCATCTAACCGGGCCATTCATCGTGTGATTCCGTTGGTTCCGATGAGACTGAGGGAGGAGCAGAAACTGAGTCAGGAGCTATTTGTAAACCGCAGGTTGGAGGTTCGATTCCTCTCGCCAGCTCCAGCTTTTCAACAGCTTGGAGAGGCCTCACCAAACGGAACCGGTGATTGTGCTAATTTTGTGCTAACCGACCGTCCTCTCTCCAGCGCCTCCACTCCTTCTCGCAAACTTTCCGGATAATGATGGGCATAGCGCTGAGTCATCATCGGCGACTTATGCCCGAGGAGACGTTGGACCTTGTACAGGTCCACCCCGGCTTGGACGATCCGCGTGGCAAACGTATGGCGAAGATCATGGAAATGGAAATCCTGAATCTTTGCCACCCTTAGTGCGGCGTTCAGTCCATGCCGAATGTTGCTGCCATCAAGCGCTGTTCCCGCTTGGCTGTGAAACACCAGGTCGGTCATCCGTGAACGTGCTGCGTACTTGCGCCTTAAAACATCGAGCACGATTGAGTTGATCGGGATGGTCCGCCGTTCGCCGTTTTTGGAACGAAAGACGGTCACGGTTCGCCGGAACAAGTCGACACCGGCCCAGGTGAGAGCCAGAATCTCCCCCATCCGCATCCCGGTATTCAGTGCGAAGATAATCAGATCACGCAGCCGCAGGCTGATAGCCTGAAGGAGTCGCTGTTCTTCCTCTATGGTCAACCATCGGTCTCGCGTATTATTCTCTCGCTCCATCGACACTCGGCACACTGGATTATCCGTGCACCATTCCCATTCGCGACGAGCCAGGTTAAAGGCCTTCTTCAACGTCGCGAGCTCCCGGTTGATCGTCGCGGGTTTGACCCCATCGGTATACCGTTTGTTCTTGTAATCCACGATCAGCTTCGGCGTAATGTGATCCAGCTTTGGATTCCCAAAGAATCTTGTGAGATTTTGGATACTGGTCAATTCACGCCTCTGATTCGCTCGTCTGGCCGCATGTTCACCCGCGTACCGATCCAACAGTTCGGCCAAGGTTCGCTCTTGTGCTTCCCGCTTTTCAAAAAACCGACCTTCAACGATTTGGACCTTGACCTTGCTTAGGATCGCCTCAGCCAGCCGTTTATCACCCGTCCCCGTGGACCGTCGAATCTGCTGGCCGCGATACATAAACGACATCCACCACGTATTTCCTCTTTTTGAGAGTCCCATCAATTCACTCCTTTCGAGTGGGACTCGGTGTTATGGTTTCCCCGTGGCCGGGAGTATAGTCCCCCCGTTTTGCCGGTTCAACGATCCGGTCAAGCTTTGGCGCTGACCCGCGGGGCAGGGGTGGAATGGTCGGGGCCTGGCGTGGATTGAATGAGCGTAGCCAATCGGCAATCGCCTCGGGATCGAAGCGGATTAACCCATGGATCTTCTGACAGGGAATCTTGCCTTGCGCAGCCCAGAGGTAGAGCGTGGACGGCTTAATGTTGAGCTGGCGACCGAGATCTTTGATCGTGAGTAACATGGCTTCCTGAACCGGGGGCGTCTGACGACACCCCCGCCCCCCCTGCTTGCGCTCGCGTCAGTACGCCAGCGTCTCATGTGGTGGCTGGGCCCCGCTGAGGAGCATCGATCGGGTCCTTCTAAGAATTCAGGCCCCGTCGCTGCACTGAGCGCCGCCCAGCACCTCTGATTCGCCCCTGTCCCTAGCGGGAGTGGGGGACAGGGTCTGTTAGTAAGATTCGTTGGCCTCCGTCGTCCGTACCGCTGCCGGTTCTCCGTTGTGGCCGGATTGCTCCAATAGGCGATGGTGCTTGGTCTTCCATCGCTTCTTGCCGGCTTTCGCAAGCCGCTGCAGATAGTCGGGTCCGTCTGGCCGTTCCAGGACCACGGCTAAGAGCGGCCCTACGGAGTGGTGGAGCCAGCTTTTCACATCGGCGAGGGTTTGAGACCCCTTCTCTACGACGAGCCGGGATTTCCGGAAGCCTTCTGTGAGCGTCGCCCACCAATCCAAGAGCGGAGCTCGATAGCGGTACTCCTCCTCTTCGTCTCGCTGCGTGTCTCGGAAATCGACATGCGACCGCAGGACGCCGACGATGAACTCGAGCCAGAGGGTGTCATCGAGATACGAAAGCATCTGCCCGCAAAGCTGAGCCCGGTCCTGTTTGAGTTCGAGTTCCCATCGAATCCCGTAGTCCTGCCAGTCGAGTCCTTCCTGTGATTGCATCTGGAGGCGCTTGTCGTAGATCCGGAGGAGCGTCTGACTCTGCCGACTCCCGAGATAGACCGTTTCTCCAGTGGAGGTGCCTTCGTGGATCAACCCTGACCATGTCTTCTGCCAACATTTTGCCCGGGTGACACACTGGCCCGCCGCGATCGCGTCTTTGATGGTGGTCAGTGAGACCGAGCCAGCCCGGTCATCCAGCGCACAATCAAGCCGGGTGAGGTGCCCATGTTTATTCAGCACCCATTGCAGAACCGCTCGAACTTTTTCTGGTGGCCATTGAGCGACAAGGCCACCCGACAGATCAACGTGAACTTCTCCCGGATTCCGATCGACCCCGGTCCCCAGCTTGCCGATCCCGCGTCCGGTGCTGGTCGTGATCCAGACAAACCGATAGCCTCGAAACCCGCCTTTCACCTTGGTCCAATCGCCTTCCAGGAGGTCCATGGTCTCTCGGGCTGAGGCCGTGGGAATCGTGAACGCAAGCCAATCGATGGTCAGGGTAAAGGGGGAACTCATAGAACGGATAGAACCTCTATAAGGAGCTGTGTGGTTTGCGCCCCCGTCTCTACCAAACGGGGGCGGCGCTGACCGTCCGGCTCGCGCCGGACGGGACAGTCCAGCGCCCTCCGTCAGTCTGCCGTGGGATGCGCTTTCAATCGCCGGCTCAAGGCATCCATGGCCTTCATACCGATCGTCCGGCCGATGATCTTCAACGCCTGCACTTCGCCATCCATGACCATGGACATGAGCATACTGGCGCGGATGTATTCCGACACGGTCATGCCTTCCTTCTTGGCGCATTTTTCGATCAACGCTTTTTCTTCGTCGTTCACACGGAACTGCATCATGGTGGTTTTCATAGCGCCTCCTGTGTCATGCAAACTGCATGACGTACTGTACGGCAGTGTGCATGACGTGTCAAGAGCGATGGATTCCCATGGATTCCCTATGTTGCTGAGACCCGCATGCGGTCAGC
>Ga0224500_10000933_pt1 | contig 18246 bp, 19 predicted proteins | sample SF_Oct11_sed_USG_FD_168126 | JGI IMG/M metagenome (GOLD analysis project Ga0224500, IMG submission 168126) | Sediment microbial communities from San Francisco Bay, California, United States - SF_Oct11_sed_USGS_4_1 | ecosystem: Environmental > Aquatic > Marine > Sediment | place: USA: California... | reverse complement strand
GCGGTGTCGGGGACGGTGTCGAGCGGCCCGATGCCGAGCGCCTCGGCCGGACGGTTCACGATCGGGAGCCTCTCGCCCGTGACTCCGGCGACGAAGAGAGCTGCGAGCACAGCAAGCCCCGCCTGCGCGGCTCGTCTTACGGCGCCGCTGGCAAGCTGGACTGCGAGAGGGACCAGCGCGAGCAGGCCGGCGCCGGCAAGCAGCGGCCCACTTACGAAGAGCAGTCCCCAGCGGGCGTCACGCCAGAAGAGCGCGAGCCACGCGAGCGCGAGCGCTGCATAGAGGAGCGCTGCGCTTTCTGCATAGTTCCCCAGCGGGAGGATCGGTGCGGCGAGCGCGACCGTCAGTCCAAGCCGGGGATCGAGCCAGGTCGCAAGACCGGCGCCGAGCGCGATGGCGACGACGAGCGCAGGCGGCCAGAACGGCAGAAGCGTGGCGCCGAGCGCTGCAGCGACGACGGCGAGGGCGATCGGGGCTACCCGTCGTGTCACGATGTACGCCGGAGCGTCGAATGACGGAGCCGGCTTCTGGCGTGGCGCGCGGGTATCTCGGGCGGGAGACGTTCGAAGGGAGGTTCGTAGCTGTGTTGCGAGGTCCGAAGCACGTGGCCGCGCTCCGGGATCCGTCTCGAGCGCCCCGTCGACGGCCGCCGTGAGCCTGCGTGGGAGGTGCTTGCGCTCCGAAACGAGCGGAGGCGCTCCTGCCTGGATGGCACGAGCTACTTCCTGGAGCGGCATACCCCAGAACGGGTGGCGCTCGGCAAGTGCTTCCCAGAGCAGGACGCCGACGGACCACACATCACTTTCGGGAGTAGCGTCCGCGCCTGCAAGTCTCTCGGGTGCGATGTACGCAAGGGTTCCGGGGACGTCACCCACGGCGGTGAGCGTGTCCGCGCCGTCGAACTGCGCGAGGCCGAAGTCGAGGAGCCGTACCGCGATCTCGTCGCGATCCTCGAGGAGGACGTTCGACGGCTTCACATCTCTATGCACGATCCCGGCTCGGTGGGCGTGTGCGAGCGCATCGAGCACCTGCGCGGCGACTTCGACTGCATCGGCATCCGTCAGCGCACCTGTGCGCAGCGCCTCTCGAACTGTGCGGCCGGGTACGTACTCGTACGCGATGTAGACGTGGCTGGCGTCGTGTCCCACGTCATAGGCCCTTACGCAGCGGTCGTGCCGGAGGCGGCGCGCCGCGAGCGCTTCACGCTCCGCGCGGGCCGCTGCCTTTCCCTCCCGAGGGATGATCTTGAGTGCGACGTCCAGTCCGGTTCGCTCGTCGAGCGCGAGCCAGACGGAGCCGGAACCGCCGCTGCCGAGCGGGCGCATCGGGCGATAGCGGCCGAGAACGAGTTCCTGGGTGGATGGGGCGATCGCGACGGACGACACCGGTAGCGCCACACTTAGCCGCCGTCCCTGGAACTCCTCGCCACTTCGCGCAACGATCCCTAAAGGCGGCCGCTTTGCGGCCGCGACGCATGAGCCCTCTCGAGCCCGGCGCGCTCCTGTGCCTCGTTTAGAGTGACGAGGCGGCTTATGGGCACGCGCGACGATGACAGCCTCGATTTCGACTTCTTCGACGAGGAAGACCCCCCGTCGTGGGAGGAGCCCGCGGCGCGAGGACCTGGTCCGCCACGCGATCGCGGCCCCCGCGGTCGCGGTCCACGCTTCCGCGCCCCGGGCAATGTCACCCCGCTGCTCCGCCTCATCGCACTCATCGCACTCGCGATCCTCATCGTCGTGCTGCTGGTCGTCTGGGTCGAGGGTTGCGCTACCGACGCCAAGCGCGATCGCTACGCGAACTACCTGACGAAGATAGGCACGATCGGCAATGCGTCTGCTCGACTCGGCCAGGACCTGAACACGCTGCTCACGACCCCTGGCCTGAACCAGGAAGACCTCGACGCGAAGCTCGGCGGGTTCGTGCAGACGGCGGAAAACCAGGTTCAGAAGGCCGAGGACCTCGATCCGCCGGGTCCGATGGTCGGTCCCACCGAGGGTGCGGTCGAGGCGCTCCAATACCGCGTCAACGGGCTCCGGGGACTCCAAGCTACGCTCGCGCAAAAGACCGACGAGACCGATGCCAGCGTCGCCGGCGAGAGCCTTGCGCTCGAGACGCGTCGGCTGCTGGCGAGCGACATCATTTGGACGGACTCATTCCAGGCGCCCGCCGACGCCGTGCTCGAGGACGAGGGAATCGAGGGGCTCGATGCCCCATCCTCGGAGTTCGTCACCACGGATGACCTCATCAATCCGAGTTCGCTCGCGGCGATCTGGCAACGGATCCAAGGGGCATCGACCGGCGGGACGCCGACGGGTCTTCACGGCAGCGGAATCGCCTATGTGAAGGCACTCCCGAGCGGCCAGCTGCTCTCTACGACCACGGAGACGACGATCAAGGTGACGGACGCGCTCGCGTTCGAGGTGGGAGTCGAGGACACGGGCGAGAGTCAGGAAGTCCGCATCAAGATCACGCTTACGATTCCGAAGCAGCCCGACCCGATTGTGAAGACGGCGGTCATCTCGATCATCGACCCGGGCGAGACGAAGGCCGTCGTGCTCAAGGTCGGCGCCCTCGTTCCGTTCGGCGAGCAGATCTCGGTGAAAGTCGACGTCGATCCTGTGCCGGGTGAGACGAACACGGCCAACAACACGGCCGAGTACCCGGTCATCTTCACGTTGTGACCACGTCACTCGTGGTGGCGATAGCGGCCTGCGCGGCGGCGGTACTGGCCCTCGTCCTCGTCGTTGTCCTCTGGCGCCGGGTCTCGAGGCTCCAGGGCACCCAAGCGGTGGTGCTCGGGAGCGACCGTCGGGACCTGCTCGACTTCGCTGTCTCCCTGCAAGGTCGAATCGACGACGTCCACCGAGCGCTCGACGAGCTCGCAGCGGGGCTCTCGAGGGTCGACCGGCGCGTCGACGGCTCGGTGACGAACACCGCGGTCGTCCGCTATGACGCATACGAAGGGACCGGCGGCCAGCAGTCCGCGTCGCTCGCGCTACTTGATGCGACGCGGACCGGCACCGTCGTCACTGCAATTCAAGGACGGGACTACGCGCGCATCTACGTGAAGGATCTCGACCGCGGACGCTCATCGGTCGCGCTCTCGCCCGAGGAGCAAGAGGCAGTAGAGCGCGCGATGTCGCGCTAGTAATCGTGGGGGGAGCGATGTTTCTCCCCACGAACCCCCCCTCTCCTCTACGCGGCGCACGGCTCCGGCTCGGTTGGCCTCCCGGCCGGCGCAGCCCGCCTCCGGCCTCACAACGTACTGGATGATCAACCGCCGCATCCGCTAGATCCGGCGAGCGGCACACCGATCCGAACGAGCGTCGCCCCTACGCTGCTGCGACAGCCGGGCCGAGACCCGGCAAATAGTGCCGCCAGACTTCCGGCACGTGCTCGGCCGCGAGGCGAATGAAGAGCACGGGTGTCGGGGGGCGCGGTGTCGTGTGCAGCGTCATGCTCGTCTCCTCCAGGAGCCGATCGCCCTTTCGGTGGTTGCACGGTGCGCACGACGTGACCACGTTCTCCCACACCGACGTGCCCCCTCGCGATCTCGGGACGACGTGGTCGAGGGTGAGCCGACTCCCCCCCGATCCGCAGTAGACGCACTGCCAGCCGTCGCGGGCGAAGAGCACGCGACGTGAGATCCGCCGGGTCACGCCTCGCGGGACACGGACGTACGTCACGAGTCGGATCACGTGTGGCCGGCGGAACTGCGTACAGGCCGATCGGATCGGACGCTCGTGGCTCTCGAGGATCTCGGCCTTCCCCTTCCAGACGAGTACGTGCGCACGGCGAAGCGAACAGACGTTCAAGGGCTCGTAACTCGCATTGAGGACGAGGACGCGCTCCACCGCGCGCGCAGCGTAGCACCCGATTCCGTCTCCTTTCTAGCGGACGGAGTCAGGCTTGGATGCAGACGGGAGAGACCTTCCCACACGATGCGGCCGAGGGCTTCATCCGGATCTCCTCGCTCGAGACCGAGCTGCACGCAGCACGCGCCCGCTCCACCAGCCGGGCATAATCGCTCGCGTGACCACTTGGGCGGGACGGGTCGAGGGAGCACTCGATCGGGAGGTCTGGGAGTTTCTCCGCGCGGACGATGCGGAGCTCCTGCCATACGACTGTGAGGCGACGGCGGAGCATGCAGGGCGCCTGGCCGCGGCGGGATTGCTCACGGCTGAAGAATTGGACGAAGTCGAGGCTCGCCTCGCCGAGATCGCGCAGGATCCTTCCGGCTACCTCGACTCCGACGAGGACGTTCACTCCGCGATCGAGCGGCTCTTGGGGGACGTCGGGCGCAAGATCCACGCGGGTCGGTCGCGGAACGACCAGGTCGCCGCAGCGTTCCGCCTATACGTGCTCGACGCGTGCGCGGAGGCGCGAGAGGCGATCGACGCGCTTGCGCTGGTCGTCCTCTCGTTCGCCGAGTCCGAGGCGGAGACGGTTATGCCTGGCTACACGCACATGCAGCGTGCTCAGCCCATCACGCTCGGGCACCTCCTCCTCGCTTGGGTGGAGATGCTCGATCGCGACCGGACTCGTTTCGCCGCAGCGGCGGAAGCCGCGGCGGAGAGCCCTCTCGGCGCGGGCGCACTCGCCGGCTCGACGCTCGAGTTGCCTCCTCCACCTCGCCAGATGCGCAACTCGATCGACGCCGTTGCCGATCGGGACTTCGCTCTCGACTATCTCTATGGCGCCGCTGTGCTCTTCACGCATCTCTCGCGAATCGGCGAGGAGATCGTCATCTGGGCGACGTCGGAGTTCGGCTTCGTCCGTCTGCCCGAGTCGGCTGCGACCGGGTCGTCGATGATGCCGCAGAAGCTCAATCCCGACGTTGCAGAACTTGCTCGAGGTAAGGCCGGTACCGCGATCGGGCGGCTCACCGGCCTACTCGCCACTGTGAAGGGGCTACCGCTCGCGTACGACCGTGACCTTCAGGAGGATAAGGCGCCTGTCTTTGCGACACGGCGGGACACGAGACTCGCGCTCGAGGCTCTCACGATGCTGGTGAGCGGGCTCGAGGTCGATCGGGCGCGACTCGCGAAGGCGGCCTCGGACCCACTCCTTTTCGCCACCGACGCCGCCGAGGCGCTCGTGAAGCAAGGGGTCCCGTTCCGCGACGCCCACGAGGAGGTCGCGGCGAGTGTTCGGGAGGGAACGTTCAAGCGCCCGCGTAAGGGATCGCTGCGACCGGCGCCCGGCCCTGACGGCATCCGCGCCGCCCTCGACGAGGCGCGCCACCGCTTCGTCGACAATCTCTAGGCCGCGATGCCCGGATAGCAGCGCGACGGCCATGCGCCTACGGCATTCTCGCGGCTAGCATCGCGCCTCATGGCGCACGAGAAGCGGGTCGAGATTCGGTGGAGCGACGTGGATGCCTATCTCCACGTCAACAACGCGGTCTACGCGGCCTACCTCGAGGAGTGCCGGGACGAGTGGGTCGATCGCGTTCTCGAGGGTGTGAGCGACACATGGGACTTCGTCCTCGCACGCGTGGCCATCGACTTTCGGCGCGAGCTACGCCTCGAGGACGAGGAGGTCACGGTCTCGTGCAGCCTCGTGCGTATCGGCAACTCGAGTGTCGCTCTGCGTGAGCAGATCCGCACCCTCGAAGGAGACCTCGCGGCCGAGTCCGAGGCCGTTCTCGTTGCGCGCGACCGCGAGGCCGCGCGCGCCCGTCCGCTGACGGAGGCGGAGCGTGCAGCCTTCGAGCGTGTTCTCGAGGCTTCGTAGCCCTCGCCGGCCACAGGTTGTTACAAGGTCGATTCGTGTGACGCGAGGGATGGTCGGCGGCGTATCGCAGGAGACACCGACCTCGGAGGTTCTTCATGAAGCGTTTGCTCCTCGCCGTAGCTGCCGGCCTCACCATCGTGGCGCTTGCGGGCGCCGTCGGGCTGCCCGATCTCGCGGGCGCTCAAGACGCCGCTCCGGCAGATGACACGATTACCGTCAGCGGTGTCGGCATCGTCAAAGCCGTTCCCGACGAAGCACAGATGTCGTTCGGCGTCGAGACCCGTCGGCCGACCGCCCAAGCCGCCGTTGCGGCCAACGCAGATGCGATGCGCAAGGTGATCAACGCGTTGCGACAGGCAGGTGCGCGTGAGATGGCGACCCAGTGGGTGAGCGTGTACCCATTTACCAACGAGACCGGTGTCGTCGAGGGTTACTCGGCCTCGAACAGCGTGTCGGCCGTCAGCGACGTCGACGATGCAGCCGGCTTGATCGACGCGGCGGCCGAGGCGGGTGCGAACCAGGTGTCCGGCCCAGGCCTGAGCTCGAGCAACGCCGAGGCCCTGTACCGGCAGGCGCTGGCGAAGGCCGTAGACGATGCGCGCCTACGGGCCGAGGTCCTCGCGAAGGCCGCTGATCGCTCGCTCGGCGAGATCACCACGATCGTCGAGGGTGGCGCCCAGCCAACCCCGCTCTATCGCGAGGCTGCACTCGACTCAGCGGGGTCGACTCCGATCGTCCCAGGCCAGCAGGAGACGAGCGCCAGCATCAGCGTCACTTTCTCCCTCCGCTGATCCGAGGGCTGCGGGGCGTCGCCGCTCTGGCCGGCGGCGCCCACTGCGGCCGCCCGCCAGGTTGCTCGACCGTTGCCCTCGGCCGAACGCGCTGCTAACGTGCGCGCCTTGATGCTTCGAATGCGTATCTGAGACACCCGTTGCCACGGCCCTCCCACTGGGCCCGGCGCTGGCTTGCACGTTTCTCGCTACGCAGTTCTTCGAAGGAGCATCAGATGATCGACATACAAGGAGCAGCACTTATGGAGGCCGTACCCCGTCGACTTGACCCGGCTGTCGAGGTCGACGAGCTGCGCAAGGAGTTCCGCCGCAGCGACGGTAAGCGCCGCCGCGGGGAGCGTCGCATGCGCGTTGCCCTCGACAGCGTCTCGTTCACGATGGAGAAAGGTGAGACAGTCGCCATTCTCGGCCAGAACGGCTCGGGAAAGTCGACGCTCGTCCGTCTGCTCTCGACGCTCCTGCTTCCGGACGGCGGGACCGCCAGGATCCTCGGCCACGACGTCGTAACCGACGGCCGGGCGGTGCGCCACTTGGTGAACCGCGTCTCGGTGGAGGCGTCGTTCTTCAAGCGTATGTCCGCCGCCGAGAACCTCGGCTATGCCGCGCGGTACTACGGAATGACCTCGAAGGAGACCCGCGACAAGATCCCCGCGATCCTCGAGCGCGTCGGGTTCCCGTCCGACCGACGCGACGAGCCGATGCAGAACCTCTCGCGAGGAATGCAGCAGAAGGTGGCACTTGCACGGGCACTCCTGACATCGCCCGTAGTCCTTCTCCTCGACGAGCCGACCACGGGTCTCGACCCGCGCTCGAAGCTCGAGGTGCAGGAGTTCGTCCGCGAGATTCGCACGACGCACGACTCGACGATTCTGCTCTGCACGCACGACCTCGCCGAGGCCGAGACCCTCGCGGAGCGCATCGGCATCCTCGATCGCGGCCGGTTGCTCGCGCTCGAGCCCGTGGAGGACCTCAAGCGCCGGTATGGCGCCAAGACCCTCGAGGAGGCGTTCTTCGCCGCAACGGGTCGGGAGTTCGAGGCGGAGGGAGACGAAGACGATGACCGGGAGGTGTTCGCGTGAAAGCCCTGGGCACAACGTTGCGCGCTGAGCTCGTCGGAGCCGGCGGCGTCGTCGAGCGAAACTTCTACCTCACCAAGCGCTATATCTGGTGGGATCTGGCCTGGTTCTTCTGGACCGTCGCGAACACGCTCACTATCGTCTTCATCGCGCAGGGCATCGAGGCGACGGGAGGCGACATCGACGTCAACACCGTCGCCACGAGCCTGCTCATCGGTGCGGTCGTTTGGGCGTACCTCGGCGTGCTCTTCGAGTTCCTGATGGAGACCGTGGCGTGGGAGCGCTGGGAGGGAACCATCGAGTACACGTTCATGGCGCCGCTTTCGCGCGCCATGCACCTGGCCGGTCAGGGCGTCTTCGCGATCTCGTATGGGCTTCTTCGCGCTGTCTTCCTGTTCACTGCTTGCTTCCTGTTCTTCGACCTGTCCACGCCGGACGCGAATTTCCTCGCGGCGTTCATCGTCCTTGCCATCGCATCGATCTCGTTCATCGGGATCGGGGTGATGACGTCGGTGCTGCCGCTCATCTCGCCCGAGAAGGGCACGCAACTCGGCTTCGTCGCGCAGGGCACGCTGCTCGTCGTCTCTGGCGTCTACTACCCGGTTGAGGTTCTTCCCACCTGGATGCAGTGGATCGCGAAGTTCTCGCCGGCGACGTACGCGCTGGAGGGAGCTCGTGAAGCGATTCTTGACGGTGCTCCCCTGTCGGCGATGTGGGACGAGATCTGGCCGCTGCTCATCATCGGCGCGGTGTCGATCCCGCTCGGCCTCTGGGTCTTCAGTCGCGGGGAGCTGTACGCGAAGAAACACGGGAAGCTGAAGAGGAGCGGGTAAGGTGACCAGGGCGGCGCCGGCGGCCGCGAAGCGGACGCCTTCAGGGACGTTCGCGCGGTCAGGCTGATGGAGCACGCAGTCCATATCAGCGGGCTCGAGAAGATCTTCATGGTCCCGGAGCGAGAGGCAGGCCTCGTCGCTGCCACGAAAAGTCTCGTCCGCAGGCAGTCGCGCGAGGTACGTGCCGTCGACGGGATCTCGTTCGACATCGCGCCGGGCGAGGTCGTGGGCTTTCTCGGACCGAACGGCGCGGGGAAGACGACGACCCTCAAGATGCTCTCCGGGCTCCTCTACCCGACGGGCGGCGAGGCCCGCATTCTCGGGCACGCCCCCTCGAAGCGAGAGAAGGCGTTCCTCCGCCGGATCACGCTCGTGATGGGGAACCGGAACCAGCTCCAGTGGGACCTCCCCGCGCTCGACTCGTACGAGCTCAACCGGGCGATCTACCGCATCCCGCGAGCGGACTTCACACCGATGCGGGACGATCTGATCGAACTGCTCGACGTCGGCGATCTCGTCCGCAAGCCGGTGCGGCAGCTCTCGCTCGGCGAGCGAATGAAGGTCGAGATCGTGGGTGCGCTCCTGCATCGACCGCAGGTCCTCTTCCTCGACGAGCCGACGATCGGCCTCGACGTGACGATGCAGAAGCGGATCCGATCCTTCGTCGCCACCTACAACGAAAGGCACGGCGCGACGGTGCTTCTGACGAGCCACTACATGGCCGACGTCCAGGCGCTCTGCAAGCGAGTTGTCGTCATCCACCACGGCCGGATCCTCTTCGACGGCCCGCTCACCGGCCTCGCGGACCAGTTCGCCGCCTACAAGACGATCGGCGTGGCGCTCGCGGACGGACACGTCGACCTCGACCGCTACGGCGAGGTGCTTCATCGCGACGGCGACTGGGTCACGTTGCGCGTGCCGAAGGCCGAGACCTCGCAGCTTACAGCCCGCCTTCTCTCCGAACAGTCGGTGCTCGACCTGAGGATCGAGGACACGCCGATCGAGGACGTGATCGAGCTCGTCTTCGCGCAGGCGCGTTCCGAGTGACCGTCGTCCCACAGGCGGCCACGCTGCCCCAGGCGGGGCGGATCCGCTCGACCGCCGACTTCTACTTGACGACCATGCGACTGGCCGTCCAGGAGCAGTTCCAGTACCGCACCGCCAACTACTTCTTCATGTTCGGGATGGTGGCCGAGCCGGTCATCTACCTCGTCGTCTGGACGACGATCGCGGATCAGCAGGGCGGCTCGGTGCAGGGCTTCACCGCCGGCTACTTCGCCGCGTACTACATCGTCTGGACCCTCGTCCGGAACATGAACATCGTCTTCGGGGCGCCGTACTGGGAGCAGCGGATCCGCGAGGGCGACCTCGCGGGCGCTCTCGTCCGCCCGCTGCACCCGCTCCACTACGACATCGCCTACTTCGCCGGCTGGAAGGTCGTCGTCATCGCGCTCTGGATCCCGCTGGCGATCGGGCTCGCGCTCGTCTTCGACCCGACCCTTGATCCCCGCCCGCTCGAGATAGCCGTCTTCGCCGTTGCGATCTGGGGGGCGTACCTGCTGCGCACGATGTTTCAGTCGACGCTCGGGATGCTCTGCTTCTGGACGACCCGCGGCGCGGCCATCTTCGACCTTTGGATGACACTCGAGCTGCTTCTCTCGGGCCGGCTCGTGCCGCTGCCGCTCATGCCGGACTGGGTGCAGACGATCTCGTGGTTCCTGCCCTTCCAGTGGGCGTTCTACTTCCCGATCGAGAGCCTCGTCGGCGACCTCTCCGACGCGGAGCTCGCGCGCGGCCTCGCGTTCCAGCTCCTCTGGATCCTCATTGGTCTAAGCCTCTTCAAGGTTGCGTGGCGCTCTGCGATCCGGCACTTCTCGGCGGTGGGTGGGTGAACGCTCTGCGCCTCTCGTGGCTGTACCTGCGCGTCGGGGTGATGAACGAGCTGCAGTACCGCGTCAACTTCGTCGTGCAGATCTTCCAGTCGGCGATCACGCTCCTCGTCGGGCTCGCCGTGCTCGCGCTCGTCTACTCGCACACGGACGAGCTCAACGGTTGGACGCAGCCGGAGCTTCTGTGCGTGCTCGGAATCCAGATTCTCATGGGCGGCGTGATCAGGACGTACATCCAGCCGAACATGACTCGTGTCATGGAAGAGGTACGCCTGGGCACACTCGACTACGCGCTGACGAAGCCCGAGGACGCCCAGCTGCTCGCCAGCGTCCGCGAGGTGCGGATCTGGCAAGTCGTCGATGTGATCTCGGGCGCTGTCGTACTCGGGTTCGGGCTCTCGAGAATCGAATCCGGCCTCAGTGCGGTCGATGCGGCCGCATTCGCCATCGCTCTGCTCTTCGGCGCGGTGATGATCTACTGCTTCTGGCTCGTGATAGCGACGGGCGCGTTCTGGGTCGTGAACATGTGGACTGCGGCCGAGCTCTTCGACGGCGTGTTCCAGACCGGGCGCTGGCCGGTCGGCATCTACCCCGGCTGGCTCCGCGTGAGCGTGACGTTCCTCGTACCCATCGCGTTCGCGGTGACGGTACCGGCGGAGGCCGCGACTTCGCGGCTCGAGTGGCAGACGCTTCTGCTGGCGGCCGGGTTCGCAGTCGTGCTCCTCGCGTTCACCCGTTGGTTCTGGCGTTTTGGCCTCCGGAACTACACGGGCGCGTCCGCATGACGCCTGGCGACGCACAGACGTGGCACTACGGCGTCGTTGCTCGCTGGTGGGCGGAGTTCAACCTCGACGGACCGGAGATCGACTTCTTCCGTCCGTTCGTCGAGGCCGGCCAGCCCGCCCTCGATGCGGCGTGCGGCACCGGGCGGCTGCTCATCCCGTACCTGCAGGCAGGTCTCGACGTCGACGGCTCCGACATCTCACCCGACATGCTCGAGCTCTGCCGTGAGCGAGCCGAGCGCGAGGGTCTGGAGCCGCCGGGGCTTTACGCGCAGGCGATGCACGAGCTCGACATTCCGCGGAGTTACAGAACGATCATCGTCTGCGGCGGGTTCGGGCTCGGCGGTCAGCGCGAGCACGACGCGCAAGGTCTGCGGGGGCTGTTCGAGCACCTCGAGCCAGGCGGCACGCTCGTCCTCGACAACGAGGTCCCCTATGCGTCGTCGCCGTCGAAGTGGTGGAAGTACTGGCTGAAGGAAGGACGCTCGGAACTGCCGCGAGCGTGGCGCGCCGAGGGTGAGCGGCGTGTCGGCGCGGACGGGGTCGAGTACGAGCTCAACTCGCGACTCGTCGACTTCGACGCGCTGTCTCAGCGCGTCACCCTCGAGATGCGCGCCTCCATGCGGCGCGACGGCGAGCTCGAGGCAGAGGACGAGCACGTCCTCGTGATGACGCTGTACTTCACACACGAGATCGTGCTCATGCTCGAGCAGGCGGGTTTCGTCTGCGTCGAGCTCCGCGCGGGCTACACGGGCGCCGCGCCGACCCGCGACGACGACTTCATCGTCTTCATCGCGAAGAAGCCGATGAACGGAAGGGCCGCCTGCTAAAGTCCTGCCGTCTGTTGTGAGGCAACGTGGCCTCGGGCGATCGCGCCCGGGGTCTTTTTGTTTTTCAAGGGAGGTTCTTCATGGCGAGGCCCAGGACGCAGGCGCGCGGCGCGATGGTCAAGAGCCGCGACCGCGCGACGTCGAGCTTGGCTGCGCGGCACGCGGTGCTGAAGCGGATCAGAGAGGAGGGCGTCGAGCATGTCCTCTTCTGGTTCACCGATCTCGAGGGACATCTCAAGTCGTTCGCGGTGACGCCTTCGGAGATGCAGGAGGCGCTGAACGACGGGATGGGCTTCGACGGCTCGTCTATCACGGGCTTCAACGCGATCGAGGAGTCGGACATGGTCGCGATACCGGACCCGGCGAGCTTTCAGCTCATGCCGCGGCCCATCGACGAGCACGGGCATGCAATGGGCGCGAAGGTCGCTCGCATGATCTGCGACGTCGTAACGCCGGACGGCGTGCCTTACGAGGGAGATCCACGCTTTGCGCTCCGCAGGGCACTCGCCCGCATGAAGAGCATGGGTTTCGACGCGTTCAACGTGGGTCCTGAGCTCGAGTACTTCCTCTTCGAGGACGACAAGGGGACGGAGACGATCGACGAGGGCGGCTACTTCGCGATGACCGTTCAGGACGCGGCGACCGAGGTGCGCAACGACACGATCGCGGCGCTCGAGGCAGTCGGCATCCCGATCGAGTACCACCACCACGAAGTAGGCCCCTCGCAGCACGAGATCGACATGCGCTATGCGGATGCGCTCTCGATGGCCGACTATACGATCACGTATCGGCTCATCGTCAAGGAGGTCGCGGCCTGGCACGGCTACTACGCGACCTTCATGCCAAAACCGCTCTTCGGTGAGAACGGATCCGGCATGCACACGCACATGTCGCTGTTCAAAGGCGGACGCAACCAGTTCTTCGACCGACGTGACCCGCATCACCTGTCGAAGAACGCCAAGAGCTTCATCGCCGGCCTGCTCGTGCACGCGCGGGAGATGTCCGCCGTGCTCGCCCAGTGGGTGAATTCGTACAAGCGGCTCGTGCCCGGTTACGAGGCACCCGTGTACGTGGCCTGGTCGCAACGCAATCGTTCCGCGCTCATCCGGATCCCGCTCTACAAGCCGGGCTCCGAGCAGGCAACGCGCGCCGAGATCCGCTGCCCGGATCCCGCTTGCAACCCTTACCTCGCGTTCGCCGCGCTCCTGCAGGCCGGTCTGGAGGGAATCGAGAAGGGCTACGAGCTCCCCGATTCGATGGAGGGGAACCTCTATCGGCTGACGACCGAGCAGCGGCGCGAGCGCGGGATCATCGCGCTGCCGGAGTCGCTCGGCGAGGCGATCGACGAGCTCGCAGGCTCCGACGTCATGCGTCTCGCGCTGGGAGAACACATTTTCCCGCGCTACATCGAGCTCAAGCGTAAGGAGTGGGACGAGTATCGCGTGCAGGTCACGGAATGGGAGAAAGACAAGTACCTCGCGGCTCTGTGACGGTGGCACTTGAAGTCAGCCGAAGAAAGTTTCATGATGCGCGCTGCAGGGCGCGCCGCTAGGCGAGCGGCGAGCCTTGTATCTGACGGCCGATCGCGGGCTCCCTGGTGTGGGGCCCGTGGTCGTTAGGCACTCGAAAGTGCTGACGCACTTTCGAGTGGACGAGCCAGTGACTTACGGCTTCCAGACCATTAGCGCCACGATCGCGACGGTGGCGATCAGTAGCGACGCGTTGAGCCCCAGGTTCACGGGATCGCGAAGACGCTTCGAGAGCTCGGAGCTTTGCACGTCACCTTCGTGCGCGAGCCGCTCGGCGAGCTCGCGCGTATGGCGGTCCTGCCGGCCCGCTACGGCGCCGACCACAACGACCCAGCCGAGCAGCGCGAACGTCGCCGAGATCCAGCTCGTTCCGAGACCGATCGCGAGGCGATCGGCGAGCCAGATGCCGAAGACCAAGACCAGTAACAGGCCGATCCCGATCACCGGGACGAACGGGCGAACCGCTCGCAGCAAGAGCGCGATCTCGGAGGGACGCTCGCGTCGCATCGCCGACGCTCGCAGCGCGGCCGCCGCGATCCCACCGGCGACGTAGAGGAAGGCGCCCGCAAGATGCAGGAACAGCAACCAGTCGACGCTCATCGCCCGGAGACCCTAACGGCGACAATGCAAAGCGTGGACGCGACCGCCCGGCATCTGCGGCTCCTGACCGAGACGATTGCGGCCGTCAACTCGTCGCTCGACCTTCAAGAAGTGCTCGAGCTCGTGGCGAGCAAGGTCGCCGACGCGCTGGGCACGGATGCGTGCTTCGTCTACCTCTATGACGAGCGGACGGACGAGCTCGTCCTTCGTGCAACGCGCGGAAGTCGGGTCGAGGAGATGACGCGGACACCGCGGATGCGGCCGGGAGAAGGGATCACGGGTGCCGCCGCCGCCGCTCGAGCGCCGGTGATGATCCCCGAGCAGGCTCACCTCGACCCGCGGTTCAAGCTCTTCCCCAACCTGCCCGAGGACGAGTACCAGTCGATTCTCGCGGTGCCAATCCTGGCACGGGACACGCTCGAGGGCGCGCTCAACGTGCGCACCCGGGAGCCCCGCACATTTACGGACGAGGAGATCGAGCTGCTCGTGGCGATCGCTTCGCAGGTTGCGCAGACGATCGCGCACGCGAAGCTCTACGAGGGAGCGCAGCGGCGTGTTGCCGAGCTCGAGGCGCTTGCACGGATCTCCGAAGCCGTTTCCGAGTCGCTCTACCTCGAGGAGTCGCTCGAGGCGATCGTGAAGACGACGATGGAATCACTGCACGCAACGGGTGCCGCGCTCGTCCTCGAGGACGGGAAGATCGCCTGGCCCGAGGGGCGCGCCGGCGCTTATGCCGTTCGCCTGCCGCTGCGCTGGAAGCGGCGGCAGATCGGCGAGCTCGTCTGCGATCGCGACACGCCGTTCTCCGCCGACGACGAGGCGTTGCTCGAGGCGATCGCGCACCACGCAGCGGTCGCGCTCGAGCACGGGCGCGCGGTCATGCGTGGCGTCCTCGCTCAGGAGATCCACCATCGGGTGAAGAACAACCTCCAGTCGGTGGCGTCGCTGCTCCGGCTCCAAGCACGGGCCGAGCACGTCGACCCACGAAAGGCGCTGCAGGACTCCGTCAACCGGATCCTCGCCATCGCAGCCGTGCACGAAGTCCTGACCGAACATCGCGAGGACGACGTCGACCTCGGCGAGCTCGTCGACCGGCTGCGCGCGATGCTCGTCCAAGGTCTCGTCGCCGGGAAGGAGATCAGCTCCGAGCTGGAGCCGGTCTCGCTCGCGGGCCAGCGGGCGACCGCGCTCGCGCTCGTCTTCACCGAGCTCTTCCAAAACGCGCTCGAGCACGGCGGTGAGCACGTTTCTATCTCGCTTGCTCAGCGAGGCGGCGAGGTCGTGCTCACCATCGCCGACGACGGGGCCGGCATTCAGGGCGATGGCTTGGGCACGGGCCTCTCGATCGTGCGCGCGCTCGTGAGCGACGAGCTGCGCGGCGAGATCACCTTCGAGACCAGCGCCGGATTCCGCACCGAGGTGGTCTTTCCGTCGTGAGAGTCCTGGTGGCAGAGGACGAGACGATCATCCGGCTCGACCTGAAGGGCATGCTCGAAGCAGCCGGGTACGAGGTGTGCGCGGAAGCGCGCGACGGCGAGGAAGCGGTACTGCTCGCGCGGGAGACGCAACCGGACGTGGCGCTCCTCGACGTCAAGATGCCGCGGCTCGACGGAATCGAGGCCGCCCGCAGGATCCTCGACGAGCGACCGATCCCGATCGTGATGGTGACGGCCTACGGCGAGCGTGAGCTCGTCGCCCGTGCGGTCGAGGCCGGAGTGTTCGGTTACCTCGTGAAGCCGTTCCGCGAGACGGATCTGCTTCCGGCGATCGCGACTGCCACGGCACGTCACCACGAGCTCCAGGCGCTGCGCGAGGAGGCGGACTCGTTGGCTGAGGCGCTCGCCGCGCGTAAGGCGATCGAGCGCGCCAAGGGGATCCTCATGCAACGCGAAGGCCTCTCGGAGGAAGAGGCCTTCGCGCGGCTCCGGAAAGCGAGCCAGATTTCGGGGAGGCCGCTCAAGGTGGTCGCCGAGGCGTTGGTTGCGACCCTTGGCGACGCGGCGAGCTAGACCGCGAGCAGGCGCTCCTCCTCGCGCCGGCGGTAGAGCCGGCGGCCGAGCCAGGCGGCGAAGGCGGCGAGCGCGAACGGCGCCATCACGATCAGGACGGCGAGGACGATCACGGCCTCCCAGGCGAGAACGTTCAGCGCCTCGTCGATCGTTCGGTCGAGTCGAGCGGGCGGCGCTACGGCGCCGAACGCTCCCGGCGTGACGACGGTCAGCTGGATCGTGGACATGCGCGCTTCTGCGTTCGTCGATGCGATCCCGACGCGGAGCCCGCGGAGCTCAGCGCGGAGTGTCTGCAGTCGGGACCGGAGCACTGCTTCGGTCTGAGCGTCGAGCGACTCGGACTCGATGCGGGCGACGATGCGCGCGATCTGGCTCCGAACGCTGGACTCGCGTCGCTCGAGCTGGTCAAGGCTCTCCTGGAGGTCGTCGATCGTCACCTGCTGCGAGACGATTCGACCAAGAGCGGATAGCCCGACGATCGCCTCCTGGACCTTCGCGACGGGCACGCGCACGGTCAGCGTGGCGCTGCCTCCCTCACCCGTTGCCACCGCCGCGTTGACGACGTGACCGCCGAGCGCGCGCGTGAGGTCGAGCGCATCCTGTGCCGCCCGAGACACCGCGTCCGCGTCCGCGACCTCGACGGTCATCGTCGCGCTGACCCGCTGGGCGCGACCCGCTGTCGGTCCGATCGCGGAATCCTGTGCCGGCGACAGCGCGCCCGAGAGTCCGGTCGAGGGCGCGGTCGGGGATTCACTCGACGCCTTGTCGGCGAGCGCTTCCTGGCGATACGTCTCGGTCGAGACATCGGAGCGGGTGATTCCGAGAACGCCGGCGCTCGCAAATGCGATCGCGGCTGTCGCCGGAATCGCGATCAGCGCCGCTCGCCGTACCGGGAAGCGGAACCGGTTCCAGGGTGCCGACGCGGTCTCCTGCGCGGAGATCTCACGGATCCGAGCCCGGAGCGCGGTGGGAGCAGCAGGCCGCGTAGCCCGGAGCTCGTGGATCAAGTCAGACGACGTCATTGTCACTCATCCTCTCTTCGAGCTTTGCGAGCGCCCGGCTCAGCCGTGTCGAGACTGCGGTGGGCGTGATCCCGAGCAGGCGGGCGGTCTCTTCACCATCCAGGTCGAGGACGACCCGGAGCGCGACGACTTCGCGCTCACCGGCGGTCAGTGCGCGGAGACCGTTTTCGAGCGCCGGCGACAGACCCTCGCCAAAGCCGTCCCCGGCTTCACGACGAGGCTCTGCCGTGTCGGCTCGCTCCTCGCGTCGCCGTCTTCGGGAATCGGCGCGAAACCAGTCGAGCGCGGTGGTACGTGCGATGGCGAGTAACCAGGCGCGCGGTGTTCCACGGCGCGGGTCGAAGCGGCGCCACTTCTTGAATGCCACCTCGAAGGTCTCGCTGGTCAAATCCTCTGCGACCGCCCAGTTCTTGGTCAGGTACAGCAGGTAGCCGTACACGTCGTCGAGGAGCTCCTCTGCGACCGCGGCGAACGAAGGTGCTGTGGTCTGAACCGAACGGGGTGTGTCGAGGGTCACCGCGTGCATGTCCTCTGTACGCCACCGCTTCGGTGCTCCGTCACATTCCGTCGGTGTTTCATGCTGCCAATGAACGGTCTGTTTACTTGGAACGGCGAAGCTAGAGGGGCCAGCGCGGGGCGTCCTCGAACAGCACCTCCCAGCGGGCGAGGAGCTCCTGCAGCTCGTCGCGGGCGGCTCGATGGGCGGTGAGGAGGTCCATGTCGCTCCAATCTCCTGCCAGCTTGCCTTCGAGCTCGGAGATGCGGGCCTCCACACCAGCGATGCGGGCCTCGACGAGCTCGAGCTCCGTCGGAGACGTGCGCTTGGGACGTGGGCGGGCCAGCCGAGGCTTCGGCTCCGTTACTGGCTCGTCGGTCGGCTCGCCAGCCGCTCGCTCCCGCGTGAGATCGGCCCAGCCGCCGTCGTACGAGCGAAGCGTCCCGTCCTCGATCGCGACGATTCGATCGGGTACGGCGTCGAGGAGCGCGCGGTCGTGCGAGACGATGAGCACGGTGCCGGGGAACGCCTCGAGCGCCGCCTCGAGTGCTTCGCGGCTCTCGAGGTCGAGATGGTTGGTCGGCTCGTCGAGAACGAGGAAGTTCGCGCCCGAGGCGACGAGCAGCGCAAGGGAAAGCCGCCGCCGCTCGCCC
>Ga0224500_10000932_pt1 | contig 18258 bp, 14 predicted proteins | sample SF_Oct11_sed_USG_FD_168126 | JGI IMG/M metagenome (GOLD analysis project Ga0224500, IMG submission 168126) | Sediment microbial communities from San Francisco Bay, California, United States - SF_Oct11_sed_USGS_4_1 | ecosystem: Environmental > Aquatic > Marine > Sediment | place: USA: California... | reverse complement strand
CAACCCTCTCCCGCAAGCGGGAGAGGGAGATGCGCACGATCGCTGCGCCGCCTCCCCCTCACCCCAACCCTCTCCCGCGAGCGGGAGAGGGAGATGCGCACGATCGCTGCGCCGCCTCCCCCTCTCCCCCGGCTACGGGGGAGAGGGTTGGGGTGAGGGGATCGCCGAGTCGAGGGCGATGACGCGATCGAAGGCGAGCGTCGGGGGCAGCTGGTGCGTCACCGCCACGATCGTCAGGGCGCCCTTGAGCCGGGCGATGGCGGCCGCCACGCGCGCGGCGGACTCGGCGTCGAGCTGCGAGAACGGCTCGTCGAGCAGCAGGATCTGCGGCCGGCGCAGCAGCGCGCGGGCGAGCGCCACGCGCTGCCGCTGGCCACCCGAGAGCCCGACGCCGCGCTCGCCGACCTCGGTCCGATAGCCCTCGGGCAGCGCCTCGATCGCGTCGTGGATGCCGGCGATGCGGCAGGCCTGCACCACGTCGGCGAAGCTCGCCAGCGGGTCGCCGAGCTGCACGTTCGCCAGCACGGTCCCCGCGAACAGCGTCGTCTCCTGCGGCACCACGCCGAAGCGCGCGCGCAGCTCGTTGGCCGCGTACGCGCGCGTGTCGCGCCCGTCGACGCGCACCGCGCCCTCGACCGGCAGCACGAAGGCGAGCAGGAGCCTGAGCAGCGTGCTCTTGCCGCAGCCCGAAGCGCCGGTCACGGCGACGCACTCGCCGGGCTCGATCGCGGCGCGGAAGTCGCGGTAGAGCCACGGCCGCTCGGGAGCGTGGCGGAAGCCCACGCCGGCGAACTCGATGCGCCCGGGGCCGCGGGCCGCCCGCGCGGGCAGCAACGCCCGCGGCTCGGCGGGCACGTCCATCACGTCGCCGAGGCGCCGCACGGCGATCGCCGCCTGCTGGAACTGCTGCCAGAGCCCGGCCAGGCGCAGCAGCGGCTGCGCGACGCGGCCGGCGAACATCTGGAACGCGACCAGCATGCCGATGGTGAACTCGGCGCTGGTCATCGCCAGCCACGCGCCCGCACAGAGGATCGCCGCCGACAGCAGCTGCTCGATGCCCGCGACGAGCGACTGGTAGGTGTTGGCGAGCCTTCGCGTGCCCAGGCTCGCGCCGAGGTAGTCGCCGAGCAGCGCGCGGTAGCGCGACGCGAGCTGCGGCTCGAGCCCGAGCGACTTGACGGTCTCCACGCCCGCGACGTGCTCGGTGACGAACGCCTGCGTGCGCGCGCCGGCGAGGAACTGCGCGTCGAAGCGCTTCTGCAGCAGCGGCGCGGCGATCGCCGAGACGGCCGCGAGCAGCGCCACCGCGGCGAGCGTCAGCAGCGTGAGCGGCACGCTGTAGGCGAACATCACGGCGACGAACAGCAGCAGGAACGGCACGTCGAGCGCCAGCGTGATCGCCGCGCCGCAGACGAACTCGCGGATCGTCTCGATGCCCGCGAGCCGCGCCGTCAGCACGCCCGTCGGGCGCGACTCGAAGTAGCGCAGCGGCAGCGCGAAGAGGTGCCGGAACACCGCGTCGCCCAGCACCGCGTCGATGCGGTTGCCGGTGTGAACCACGAGGTACTGGCGAATCCACCCCAGCAGGGTCCCGAACACGACGATCAGCGCGAGCGCGCAGGCGATCACCGCCAGCGTGGACGTCGCCCGGTGCACGATCACCTTGTCGACGATCACCTGCGAGAGCAGCGGCAGCACGAGCGCGAGCAGCTGGATCGCCAGCGACGCCGCGAGCACCTCGCGCCAGACGGCCCTGTGGCGCGCGAGCTCGGGCAGGAACCAGCGGAAGCCGAATCGCGCCCGCGCGACGAGGTCGTCCTCCCCTGCCGCGCCCGCCGGGCGGGCGACGCGCAGCGCCACGCCGAGGTAGAGCGCGGCGAACGCCGGGCGCTCGCAGGCGGTCGGCGTGCTCGCGCCCGCGGCAAAGTACAGCACGCGGTCGCCGTCGAGGCGAACGAGGAGCGCGGGACGCGCCTGGAGCGTGGCCGCGCGCCCGCCGACGGGCCCGGCGTCCACGTCGGCGAGCACCACCAGCGCCGGCAGCGCCACGCGCTCGAGGCCGGCGACGTCGGCGAACGCGATCGCGGCCTCGCAGCCGATGCCGTGCAGCGCCTCGAGCAGCGTGCCGAGCGTGTGCGGCGGTGGGTGCGCGCGCGCGAGCAGGCCGGCGTCGAACGGCAGCCGCAGCAGGTTGCACAGGCTGCCCAGCGCCCAGAACGTGTCGGCGGGCGCCAGCGAGAGCCCGAGCGCTGCGCCGGCGTCGCCACGCATCGCGGACCGCTAGCGGATCGACGCAAATGGCGCTCGGGAGCGCGGCGGATGCCGCGTCGCCGACGTTGCGCCTCTCGCGTCGAACAGTGGACAGAACGAGTCCCCCGGGGACGGCCCGCCGCGCGCCCGCCGACAACGGCGCGCAGCGATGCGCTCCGTGCACGCGTTGGTGGCGTGGACGGTGTCTTGCATCATGCTGCTAGCGCTCGCGCGCGGCCTCGTGCCAAGCCTTGCGCACGGGGCCGAGCAGGTAGTCGACGACCGATCGCCGCCCCAGGTGGACCTCGGCCTGCACCGCCATGCCGGGGGCCAGCGCCAGGCGCTCGCCCTCGAACGGCAGCGATGCCGCGGCCAGCGCCAGCCGCGCGCGATACGTGGCGGGCGGCGCAGGCCCGGCAGCGGCCTGCGGCGGCGGCTCGGCGGCATCGGGACCCACGCGCAGCACCTCGCCCGCGAGCAGGCCGTACTTCTGGAACGGGAACGCCGTCACCTTGACCTCGGCGCGCTGGCCTGCGCGCACGAAGCCCGCGTCGTCGTTGCGCACGAGGACCTCGGCCTCCAGCGGATCGCCCGCCGGCACCAGCGTGGCCAGCACCGTGCCCGCGGCGACGACGGTGCCGGCCGTGCGCGTCGCGAGGTCCTTCACCACGCCCGCCTGCGGCGCGACGAGCTCGATGTGCTCGCGCCGCGTGAGGTGCTTGTCGAGCTCCTCGCGCGCGCGAGAGAGCTGCGCCAGCGCCTCGGCGCGCTCGGCCGCGAGCGCGCGCCGGTGCGCCGAGCGCACGCCGTCGAGCTGCCGTTGCGCCTGCGCCAGCGCGGCGTCCAGCGCGCGCACGGTGTGCGCCTGCGCCGCGAGGTCCTGCTCGCGCTCGACGCGTTCGCGTTCGCGGTCGAGCGCCGCGACCTCGCTCACGAAGCCCTCCGCGCGCAGCCTGTCGAAGCGCGCCGCGACGCTCTGCGCCATCGGCACGGTGCGCGCGAGCTTGCTCTCGACTTCGCGCGCCGCGGCGAGCTCCTGTCCCAGCCGTGCGACCGCGGCTTCGGCCTGTGCCAGCTGGTCGGCGTGCGCGGCGCGGTTCGCGCGGTATTGCGCGAGCGCCTGCTCGTAGGCATCGCGCGGATCGTCGCCTCTCGCGACCAGCGGCTCGTCGGCGAGTTCCGCCGCGATGCGCCGCAGCTGCAGCGAGCGCGCCACGACCTCGTGTCTGAGCGCGCGCACGTCGGCTTCCGCGAGGCGGGCGTCGAGGCGCAGCAGCGGCTGGCCGGCGACGACAGCCTCGCCCTCGTCGACGAGCACCTCGCGCACCACGCCTCCCTCGACGGGCTGCACGACCTTGAGCAGCGTGCGCGGCACGAGGCGGCCTTCGGCCACCGCCACCACGTCGACGCGACCCCACGCCACCGCCACCAGCGCCGCGGCGAGCAGCGCCAATAGCGCGTGCAGCACGCGCCGCGGCAGCGGCGACGCCGGCGCGGCGTCGAGCCCGAGCGCCACGGCGTCGAAGGCGGCCGGCGGCGCGCGGGCGATGCGTTCGAGCGGGGCAGCCACCGCGCGCTGGCGATGCGGAGACGCCCGTCAGGTCGTGCTCTGCCGTGCGCGGTCGGGCGGCGCGGGCACGACACCCTCGCGCCACCACGGCGGCGCGGTCGCAGACCACGGATTCGGCTCGACCACCGCGTCGGAGCCGTCGTCCGCGCCGCCCCCGTCGGCGAGAGCGTCCGCGATGTCGGCCACCGTCAGCGCGGATCCGTCGGCGGCGGCATCCCCGGCCCCCGGGGGCGCCGGGATCTCCCACGAGTCCAGCGCGGCGCGCAACGCGGGCCAGCCGACCGTCGACGCGGTGTCCGAGGACTCGGGTGGCGCATTGAAGAACGCCGCCACGTCGGGCTGCTCCCCGCCATCGCCCGAGTTCGCCGCGCTTCCCTCGCCGTCTTCCGCAGGCTTCGAGTCGTCCGCGGTCCCGCCGCCCGCCTCGCCGTTCTCGTCGAAGCCCCCGAGCGCGATGCCGTAGCGGCCCTGTTCCCAGTCGGCGAGGTCGATCGCGCCATCCTGACCTGCGGCGCGAACGCGCAGCGTCGCACCGTTCCCGCCTTCGACGAGCTCGAACGTGAACCGGCCGTCGGCGGACCGCCAGGCGTCGCCGTCGCGCCCCATCGTCCCGCGCACGTCGACCTCGTCGATGCGGATCGTCCCGCCGTCGTCCTCGACGGTGTCGTGGCCGTCGCCGCTCTCGAACGCGTAGACGTCGTCGCCCGCGCCGCCGCGCAGGAGATCGGCGCCGCGCCCGCCGGCGAGCACGTCGGCCCCTGCGCCGCCGTCGAGGCGGTCGTCGCCCGCACCGCCGTCGAGCTCGTCGTCGCCGCGCCCACCGGCCACGTCGTCGCGGCCGCTGCCGCCGAGGAGGTCGTCGTCGCCGTCGGCTCCCTCGAGCAGGTCGTCGCCGCCGCGCCCGCGCAACACGTCGTCGCCGTCGCCGCCGTGGATCCGGTCGGTGGTCGCGCCCCCGGCGACCGCGTCGCCGCCGTCGCGCGCGAAGATCACCTGGTGCACGGGACCGCCGCCCGCCGATGCGATCTCGACCGTGGCCTCGGGCGACGCGCGATCGACGAATCGCCAGCCGTCGCCGGCGACGCTGCGCGCGTCGTCGCGCAGCAGCCACGACGCGTGTCGCGCGCGATCGCCCAGCCACGCGTCGGACAGCAGGCGCTCGCCGGTGTTGCGGTCGAAGCGGTCGTAGCGGCCCAGCGGATCGGCCAGCGCGTCGGCCGCCCGATCGCCGCACAACGCCCAGGGCGAGTGCGTGGCGAGGGCTCGCCGCACGCCGGCGTCGTCGCGCGCGAGCGCCTCGAGCTTCGCGCCGCCCAGCCCGTCGAGCCGCAGGATGCGCGCGTCGCCGTCGCAGCGCTGCAGCGCAGACTCGATGCCGCGCGCGTCGACCTCGCTCGCGGCGAGCCCCAGCGACCCGGCGACGAAGCCGGCGAGCGCGCGCACGCGCGCCGCGTCGTCGCTTCCCGCCTCCTGCCAGATCGCCTCGAAGCCGGCGTCGTCGAGCGCCCCGTCGAGCCGCCCGAGCCAGCGCCGCAGCGTGGTCCGGCCGACCGCGGCGGACGCGGGCGCCCCGGCCGAGCCTTCGATCATCGCGCCTCCGATCATGGGGCCTCCGATCATCGCGCCTCCGATCGTCGCGCCCCCGGTTGTCGTCTCGCCCGCGCCGGGGGGATGGCGGATCCAGCCTTCGCGCACGCCCCGCGCGAGGTCCTCCTCCGCCATGCCCACCCGCACGGCGACGGCAAGGTCGATCGGCGGGTTCGCGTTCGCGTCGTCGCGCTGCGCCATCGTGTCTCCCCACGTCGGCGCGGCCGCGCGCCGGTGCGACGATCGTGGGATCGCGACGGCGCAGCGTCAATTCGGCCGGATGGCCGAAGGACAGCGAAAGGGCGCGCCGTCAAGTCGTCCGTTCGGACGATGCGGCGGCGCTCAGGGCAGCAGCAGGACGTGCACCCGGTAGGGGCCGTGCGCGCCGAGCACGATCGTCTGCTCGATGTCGCCGGTGCGCGACGGCCCCGAGATCAGGTTGACCGCGCGCGGCATGCCGCCCGGAAGCGCGCGCACGCGCGCGAACGCCTCCTCCATCCCGGGCACGACGTCGCGCGCGGAGAGCACCGCGACGTGCGTGTCGGGCAGCAGCGTGGTCGCCGTCGGCGTGCGCGCTCCGCTCGCCACGACGATCGTCCCCGTCTCGGCGATCGCGCACAGCACGCCGGTGATGCCGAGGCGATCGGCGCCCTGCGTGGGCCGCGCCTCGACGGCGAGCCCCGCGCCGCGCCAGTCGAGGTCGGCGAACTCCGGCCAGCACACGCCGGCGTGCGACTTCTGCTCGGCGATGCGCGCCGGCAGCTCGAGCGCGTCCAGGTAGCGCGCGACCGCGCCCGGAATTTCCCCGCGCGAGGCGATGCGCTCCACCGTCGACTCCATGCGCCGGGCGCGATCCACGAACGTCTGCACGAGGTCGGCGGGCAGCGCCGGCCGCGGGCCGTGCGCGTGCGCGGCCACGTAGGCCTGCGCGCGCGCCTGCGGATCGCCCTCGCGGCGACCGAGCGCGGCCTTCACGCGCCCGAGGATCGCTTCGCGCGCGCCGGCGTTGCCGTCGATCGTCGTGGTCATCGCGCGTTGCGCTTCACGAAGTCGGCCACGCGCGCGATGCCGCGCTCGATCGCCTCGTTCGACGCCGCGTAGGAGAAGCGGATGTGCTGGCCGTCGCCCGGCACGCGGCGGCCGAAGTGGATGTCGGCGAGCACCGCCACGCCCGCCTCGTGCAGCAGGCGCCGGCGGAACTCCTCCGAGTCGGCGCAGCCGGTGATCCGGCACGCCTCGGTCACGTTCGGCCACGCGTAGAACGCCCCGCCCGGCGTGCGGCAGCTGACGCCGGGCACCGCGTTCAGCAGGCGGACGATCAGCCCGCGGCGCTCGAGGAACTTCGCGCGCATCGCCTCCGCGGCGTCCTGCGGCCCGTCGATCGCCTCGACGGCAGCCCACTGCGAGATCTGCGACGCGCAGGAGTCGGTGTTGGTGATCCAGCGCGTGAACACCGGCGCGAGCGCGCGGTTGGCGGCGTAGCCGATGCGCCAGCCGGTCATCGCCCAGGTCTTCGACGCGCCGTCGCAGACGATCGTGCGCTCGCGCATCCCCGGACGCGTGGCGATCGACTCGAACGCGCCGTCGTAGGCGAGCCGCGAGTAGATCTCGTCGGCGAACACCCACACCTGCGGGTGCTTCGCCAGGATCGCGGCGATCGCGTCGAGGTCGGCGCCGGCGAGGATACCCCCGGTCGGGTTCTGCGGCGTGTTGAGGATCAGCAGGCGCGTCTTCGGCCCGATCTTCGCGGCGAGCTCGGCCGGGTCGAACGCGAAGTCGCGCGACTCGCGCAGGAACAGCGGCACCGGCACGGCCCCGTTGGCGACGATTTGCGACTCGTAGATCGGGAAGCCCGGCACCGGGTAGATCACCTCGTCGCCGACGCCGAAGTCGGTGACCGAGGCGATCGTGTACGCGATGAACGGCTTCGCGCCGCTGCCCACCACCACCTCGTCCGGCGCGACGCTCAGGCCCCGGCGCGCGCCGAGGTCGCGCGCGGCGGCGGCGCGCAGCTCGTCGATGCCGGCCGAAGGCGTGTAGCCGTGGCGGCCGCCGCGGATCGCCGCGATCCCCGCCTCCTGCACGTGCGGCGGCGTCGGAAAGTCCGGCTGGCCGATGCAGAACGACACGACGTCGCGCCCCTCGCGCAGAAGCGCGTTCACCTCGGCCAGCACGACGAAGGCGTTCTCGGTGCCGAGCGACTCCGCGCGGCGGGAGAGTTGCGGCAGCTGGGGCGCGTTCGCGTTCATCGCCCGGCGTCCTGCCCGCGCGAGGCATAGAGTTCGCGGAACGTGCGGCCCGCCGGCGCCGGGAAGTCGCGTCCCTCGGTCCAGCCGCCGACCAGCGGCAGCTTGCGGATCATGCCGGCGCGGCCGCCCATCAGCCGCAGCGCCCGCGCTGCGAGGCGCGCGCCGAACGCGTAGAGCGCAGGCCGCTTGGCGAACCACGCCCACGCCCTGACGCCCGCGCGCTCCGGCCACGGCCGCAGGCCCCGCTCGAATGCCTGCTCGCGCAGCTTGCGCTGCAGGTCGGGCAGCGGGATGCGCACCGGGCACACGACGCCGCACTGGTTGCACATGGTCGATGCCGAAGGCAGCTCGTGCGCGTGCTCGAGGCCCGCGTACATCGGCGTCAGGATCGAGCCGATCGGCCCCGGGTAGACCCACCCGTACGAGTGGCCGCCGACGTTCTGGTAGACCGGGCAGTGGTTCATGCACGCGCCGCAGCGGATGCAGCGCAGCGCCTCGCGCACGTCGCTGCCCAGCACGCCGGTGCGCCCGCTGTCGACGAGGATGAAGTACATGTGCTCGGCGCCGTGGAACTCGCCCTCGCCCTTCACGCCCGTCAGCACGTCGACGTAGTTGCTGATCGACTGGCCGGTGGCCGAGCGCGGCAGCAGGCGCATCAGCGTCGCCGCGTCCTCGAGCGTGGGCACGACCTTCTCGATCCCCGAGATCGCCACGTGGACGCGCGGCAGCGTCGTTCCGAGCGTGGCGTTGCCCTCGTTGGTGACCAGCAGCACCGAGCCGGTCTCGGCGATGAAGAAGTTGCCGCCGGAGATGCCCATGTCGGCAGTCAGGTAGTGCTGGCGCAGCACGCCGCGCGCCTCGAGGCACAGCTCCTCGATCACCGTCTTGCGCGGCGTGCCGTGCTTGCGGTGGAAGAGGTCGGCGACTTCCTCCTTCGACTTGTGCAGCGCCGGGCCGATCAGGTGCGACGGCGGCTCGTAGCCGTTGATCTGCAATATGTACTCGCCGAGGTCGGTCTCGACGACCGTCATGCCGGCCGCCTCGATGGCGTGGTCGAGCCCGGACTCCTCGGAGACCATCGACTTCGACTTGATGATCTTGCGCACGGCGTGGCGCCGCGCGATCTCGAGCACCAGCGCGTTGACGTCGGCGGGCGTCTCCGCCCACAGCACCTTCGCGCCGCGCGCGGTCGCGTTCCTCTCGAACGTGGTCAGCCAGGCGTCGAGGTCGTCGAGCGAGCGCTGGCGGATCGCGCGCCCCGCGTCGCGCGTGCCCTCGAAGTCGTCGAGCTCGACCAGCGAGGCGCGGCGCTTGCCGACGAACTTGCCCTGCATCTTGGCGAGGTTCGCCTGCAGCTGCGCGTCGTTCATCTTCTCGTGGGCGCGCGCCTTGAAGTGCATCGAGGCGATCTGCATCAGCCCTTCCCCCGCTCGGGATGCACGCCGGCCAGCACCTCGGCCACGTGCAGCACCCGGGTCGCGGCGTCGCCCCGGCGCCGCAGCCTGCCCTCGACGTTGAGCATGCAGCCGAGATCGCCCATCACTACCGCGTCGGCGCCGCTCGCGGCGATGTGGCCGCACTTGTTGTCGGCGAGCCGCGCCGAGATCTCGCCGAACTTGACGGAGAACGTGCCGCCGAATCCGCAGCAGGTCTCGGGCTCGGCCATCTCGGCCACCGCAAGACCGGCGACCTTCGCCATGAGCGCGCGCGGCTGGGCCTTGACCCCCATCTCGCGCAGGCCGGCGCAGCAGTCGTGGTACGTCACCGTCCCCGCGAACGAGCCCGGCACAGCGTCCACCTTCAGCACCTCGGCCAGGAACGCCGTGAGCTCCCAGGTCTTCGCGGCCAGCGCGCGGGCGCGCGCGGCGAGCGCGGGGTCGGCGGCGCACAGCTCCTCGTAGTGCGTGCGGACCATGCCGCTGCAGGAGCCGGAAGGCGCGACGACGTAGTCGCAGTCCTCGAACTCCCCGATGAACTTGCGCGCGAGCTCGAGCGCATCGCGCCGGTCGCCGGAGTTGTAGGCCGGCTGGCCACAGCAGGTCTGGCCCGCCGGGACGTGGACCTCGGCGCCCGCCGACTCGAGCAGCTTCAGCGCGGCGAAGCCGATCGACGGCCGCATCAGGTCGACGAGGCAGGTGACGAAGAATCCGACTCGCATACGGCGCATCCCCCGCGGGCGATGTTATCACGCCCCCCGCGGGGCCACGCCCGGGACTCCTGTCAGAGGAACTTCGCCTGCATCAGCGCGACGGCGCACAGCCCCATGAGCGGCTGCGGCAGGATGCCCAGCGCGAGCAGCGCGAGCCCGTTGACCGACAGGATCGCCTGCGCGTCGCCGCGCGCCTCGATGGGGGCGTCGTCGACGGGGTCGTCGAAGTACATCAGCTTCACCACGCGCAGGTAGTAGAAGGCGCCTACCAGCGAGGCGAGCACCGCGGCGACCGCGAGCCAGACGTACTGCGCGTTGACCGCCGCCTCGATCACGGCGAACTTCGCGTAGAACCCCACCGTGGGCGGAACGCCGGCGAGCGAGAACATCGCCAGCAGCATGATGAACGCCCACCACGGCGAGCGCCTGTTCAGGCCCCTGAGGTCGTCGAGCCGCTCGCACTCGAAGCCCTCGCGCGTCAGCAGCAGGATCACGCCGAAGGCCGCCAGGCTCGTCAGCACGTACGTGATCGCGTAGAACAGCGCCGCCGACAGGCCGTTCAGGTCGGCGGCGAGGAAGCCCATCAGCATGAAACCCATGTTCGCGATCGTCGAATAGGCCAGCATGCGCTTGACGCTGGTCTGCGCGATCGCCGTGAAGTTGCCGAGCACCATCGACAGCAGCGCGAGCACGATCAGCATGCGCTGCCAATCGAACTCCACGCCCGCGAGAGCCCCGGCCAGCACGCGCAGCGTCAGCGCGAACGCGGCGAGCTTCGGGGCCGTGCCGATCAGCAGCGTGACGGGCGTGGCCGCGCCCTGGTACACGTCGGGCACCCACATGTGGTAGGGAACCGCACCCAGCTTGAACGCGATGCCGGAGAGCGCGAACACCAGGCCCACCACCAGCAGGAGGCGGTTCGCCGAGCCGGCCAGCGTCGCGCGCATCGCCAGGTCGACGTCGAACGTGCCGGTGGCGCCGTAGATCATCGACGTTCCGTACAGGAACAGCCCGGAGGCCATCGCGCCCAGCACGAAGTACTTCATCGCCGCCTCGGAGGCCGACGGCGCGCCGCGGTGCAGCGCGACCAGCGCGTACAGCGACAGCGACATCAGCTCTAGCCCGAGGTAGAGCAGCAGGAAGTGGTTCGCCGAGATCATCACCATCATGCCCAGCGCGGCGAACAGCATGAGCACGAACGTCTCGCCGCGGAACAGGCCGCGCGCGGCGAGGTACTGCCTGCCGTAGAACAGCCCCGCCGACACCGCGAGCAGCGCGGCGAGCTTGAGCAGGTCCGTCAGCATGTCGTCGACGACCATGTTGCCGAACGCCCGGGACGACGCCGCGTTCGCGGTGGCCAGCACGTACCAGGCCGTCCCCAGCAGCGCGGCCTGCGTGAGCCAGTAGCTCACGGCGCGCCGCTCGTCGCGCAGGAACAGGTCGAGGACGAGGATCGCGCACGCCGCGGTCAGCAGCGCGATCTCGGGCATCACGGCGGCGAGGTTCATCGGCATGGCGCGCCCTCGCTCACAGCTTGCTGCGCGCGACGTGCGCGAGGAGGTCGGCGACGGAGGCGTTCATCACGTCGACGAAAGGCTGCGGCCAGACGCCGAGCAGCAGCACCATCAGCGCCACCGTGGCGAGCAGCCAGAACTCGCGCGCGGAGAGGTCCTCGAGCGCGGCGACGTTCGCGTTGGCGACGGCGCCGAACACGACGCGCTTGACCATCCACAGCGTGTAGGCCGCGCCGAGGACCAGCGTGGTCGCGGCGAGGAACGCGAGCCAGAAGTTCGCCTGCACGGCGCCCAGGATGACCATGAACTCGCCGACGAACCCCGACGTCGCCGGCAGCCCGGCGTTGGCCATCGCGAAGAAGACGAGGAACGCGGCGAACTTCGGCATCGTGTTGACCACGCCGCCGTAGTCGGCGATCCGGCGGCTGTGCATGCGGTCGTAGAGCACCCCCACGCACAGGAACATCGCCGCCGACACGAAGCCGTGCGAGAGCATCTGCACGAGCCCCCCGACCGCGCCCATCTGGTTGAACAGGAAGAAGCCGAGCGTGACGAAGCCCATGTGCGAGATCGACGAGTACGCGATCAGCTTCTTCATGTCGGCCTGCATGAGCGCGACGAAGCCGACGTAGATCACCGCGACCAGTGAGAGCGCGATGACCGGGCCGGCGAGGTAGCGCGACGCGTCGGGCAGGATCGGCAGGATGAAGCGCACGAAGCCGTAGGCGCCGAGCTTCAGCGTCACCGCCGCCAGCACGACCGAGCCGCCGGTCGGCGCCTCCACGTGCGCATCCGGCAGCCAGGTGTGCACCGGCCACATCGGCACCTTGACGGCGAAGGCGAGGAAGAACGCCACGAAGAGCAGGAGCTGGGTCTCCAGCGCGAGCGGCAGCTCGTACCACGCCTGGAACGCGAACGTCTCCGCCGCGCCGCCGAGGTAGATCAGCGCGACCAGCAGCAACAGCGAGCCGAGCAGCGTGTAGAGGAAGAACTTGAGCGCGGCGTAGACCCGGTTCGGCCCGCCCCACACCCCGATGACGATGTACATCGGGATCAGCATCGCCTCGAAGAACACGTAGAACAGGATCGCGTCGAGCGCGGCGAACGCGCCGTTGATCAGGCCCGACATGACCAGGAACGCCGCCATGTACTGCGCGACGCGCGTCTGGATGACCTCCCAGGCCGACCACACGACCAGCAGCGTGGTGAACGCGTTCAGCACGACGAACAGCGCCGAGATGCCGTCCACGCCGACGTGGTACCAGACGTCGAAACGCGGGATCCAGCTCGTGCGCTCGACGAACTGCATCGCCGAAATCGACGTGTCGAAGTGCAGGAACAGCGGCAGCGTGACCACGAAGCCGGCGAGCGCGCCCGCCAGCGCGATCCAGCGCGCCGCCGCGGCGCCGCGATCGCCGCGGCCGGCCGCCAGCACCGCGATGCCGGCGACGATCGGGACCCAGATCGCGAGCGAGAGGTAGGGCGTCATCGGCCGTACCACGCGAGCAGCGCGATGACGCCGACCAGCATGGCGAAGGCGTAGTGGTAGACGTAGCCCGACTGCAGGTGCCGCAGCAGCGACGCGGCCCAGCCGACGACCCTGGCCGATCCGTTCACGAAGAACCCGTCGATGATCGCGCGGTCGCCCACGCTCGACAGGAACGCGCCCAGCCGCCGCGCCCCGCCGGCGATCACGAAGTCGTTGAACCGGTCGAAGTAGTACTTGTTGTCGAGCAGCGCGTACAGCGGCCCCGCGGCGCGCCGGATGCGCTCGGGCAGGCCCGGGTTGACCAGGTAGAGGTACGCGGCCAGCGCGATGCCGGCGAGCGCGAGCCAGAACGGCAGGCTCATCACGCCGTGCTCGACGAACGCGGCCACGCCGCGCCACTCGGCCTTGAGCTCCCAGAGCACCGCGTGCTCGGGCCGCACGACGATGGCGCTGCCGAAGTAGTCCCCGAAGAGCATCGGCTCGATGTACGCCCAGCCCGCGTACACCGAGGGGATCGCCAGCAGCACCAGCGGCACCGTCACCACCCAGGGGCTCTCCTTCGGCGGCCCGCCGTGGTGGCCGTGCGCGTCGGGCTCGTCGCCGGCGTCGTGGCCGTGATCGTGCTCGTGCGCGGCGCGCCCGTCGTGCTCGCCCCAGCGCGGCTTGCCGTGGAAGGCGAGGAAGAGCATGCGGAACGAGTAGAACGCCGTCACGAACACGCCGGTCACCACCGCGAAGTACGCGTAGCCGTGCCCGGGGATGTCCGAGGCGTGCACCGCCTCGATGATCGCGTCCTTGGAGAAGAAGCCGGCGAACGGCGGGATGCCCGCGAGCGCCAGCGAGCCGACCACCGCGGTCGCCCACGTGACCGGCATGAGGCGCCACAGCCCGCCCATCTTGCGCAGGTCCTGCTCGTGGTGCATGGCGATGATCACCGAGCCGGCCCCGAGGAACAGCAGCGCCTTGAAGAACGCGTGCGTGGTCAGGTGGAAGATCGCCGCCGAGTACGCGGAGACGCCGAGCGCGACCGTCATGTAGCCGAGCTGGGACAGCGTCGAGTAGGCGACCACGCGCTTGATGTCGTTCTGCACGATCCCCAGGAACGCCATGAAGAGCGCCGTCGTGGCGCCGACGACCGTCACGACGGACAGCGCCGTCTCCGAGAGCTCGAAGAGCGGGCTCATGCGGGCGACCATGAAGATGCCCGCGGTCACCATCGTCGCGGCGTGGATCAGCGCCGAGATCGGCGTGGGGCCTTCCATCGAGTCCGGGAGCCAGACGTGCAGCGGCACCTGCGCGCTCTTGCCCATCGCGCCGATGAAGAGGCAGATGCAGACGACGCTCATCAGCGACCACGGCGCGTCGCCCCACAGGCTCACGGTCGTCGCGGCGAAGTCGTCCGCCCGCGCGAACACCTCGCGGTAGTCCAGCGAGCCGAAGTGCGCGGCGACGAGCCCGATGCCGAGCACGAAGCCGAAGTCGCCCACGCGGTTCACGAGGAACGCCTTCAGGTTCGCCCGGATCGCCGTCGGCCGCGTGTACCAGAAGCCGATCAGCAGGTAGCTCACCAGCCCCACCGCCTCCCAGCCGAAGAACAGCTGGAGGAAGTTGTTGCTCATGACCAGCATGAGCATCGCGAAGGTGAACAGCGAGATGTAGCTGAAGAAGCGGGTGTAGCCGGGGTCCTCGGCCATGTAGCCGACGGTGTAGACGTGGACCATCAGCGACACGAACGTCACGACCAGCATCATCGTCGCCGTCAGCGGGTCGATCAGGAAGCCGACCGCGAGCCTGACGTCGCCGACCGTCGCCCAGGTGTAGGCGTCGCCGTTGAAGACGTTGCCCGCGGCGACGTCGCGGAACACGACGAACGAGCCCAGCGTCGCCGCGGCGACGCCGAGGATGCACAGCCAGTGCGACGCCGCGCGCCCGAGCCGCGGGCCGAACAGCCCGACGACGACCGACGCCGCCAGCGGCGCCAGCGGCACGAGCAGGTAGAGCGTCTTCATGTCCATCGCCGTCTACCCGCGCAGGTTCCCGAGGTCCTCGACGTCGATCGAGCCGACGTTGCGGAACAGCAGCACCAGGATCGCGAGCCCGATCGCCGACTCGGCGGCGGCCACGGTCAGGATGAAGAACACGAACACCTGGCCGGCCATGTCGCCGAACTCGCGCGAGAAGGCGATGAAGTTGAGGTTGACCGCGAGCAGCATGAGCTCGATGGCCATCAGCAGGATGATCACGTTGCGCCGGTTGAGGAAGATCCCCACGACGGCGATCGCGAACAGGACGGCGCCGAGCACCAGGTAGTGCGTGAGGCTCGGCGCTGAGAGGAACGGCACGGCGTGTCTCCTGTCTTTCCTGCGTCGGGCGCGCCGGCGGGCGGCGCGCCCTCTTTCCTAGGGCTTCCCGGACCTCAGGTCGATCAAACGCACGCGGTCGGCGCGCTTCACCTTCGCCTGCCGGCCCGGGTCCTGGTGCTTCGTGTCGCGCCGCCGGCGGTGCGTCAGCGCGATCGCCGCGACGATGGCCACGAGCAGGATCACCGCCGCGATCTCGAACGGGTACACGTAGTCGACGTAAAGAAGCCGGCCCAGCGCCCGCGTGTTCTCCCCGGCGGCCGGCGGGGGCGTCCCGGCGCCGCGCGTCGCGCGCACCAGCAGCAGCGCCATCTCGGCCAGGATCACCGCGCCGACGACGGCGGCGACCGGCAGGTGGCTGCGGATGCGGCTGCGCAGGGCGTCGAAGTTCACGTCGAGCATCATCACGACGAACAGGAACAGCACCATGACCGCGCCGACGTAGACCAGCACCAGCGCGATGGCGAGGAACTCGGCGCCGAGCAGCAGCCAGAGCCCGGCGGCCGTGACGAACGAGAGCACGAGCCACAGCGCGGCGTGCACCGGGTTGCGCGTGGTGACCACGCGCAGCGCCGCGAAGACGAGGATCGCCGCGAACACGTAGAACAGGAGGCTCTCGAAGCTCATGGATCGTGGCACGCGGTCCCTAGCGGAACCGGGCATCCTCCGCGCGGTCGGCGGCGATCTGCGCCTCGTGGCGGTCGCCTATCGCCAGCAGCATCTCCTTCGTGTAGAGGAGGTCGCCGCGCTTCTCGCCGTGGTACTCGAGGATGCGCGTCTCGACGATCGAGTCGACCGGGCAGCTCTCCTCGCAGAAGCCGCAGAAGATGCACTTCGTGAGGTCGATGTCGTAGCGCGTCGTGCGCCGGGAGCCGTCGGCGCGCTGCTCCGACTCGATGGTGATGGCGAGCGCCGGGCACACCGCCTCGCACAGCTTGCACGCGATGCAGCGCTCCTCGCCGTTCGGATAGCGGCGCAGCGCGTGCAGGCCGCGGAAGCGCGGCGAGTACGGCGTCTTCTCCTCCGGGAACATGATCGTGACCTTGCGCGCAAACAGGTGCCGCCCGGTCAGCGCGAGCCCGCGCCCGAGCTCGAGGAGCAGGAACGTGGAGAAGAGCTGGCGGACGCGCGCGAGCACGGTCGTCGTCGTCAATGGAAGAGAGGGGCGTAGCGCGTCTGCATCATGGCGCCGACGAACACGATCCACACCAGCGTGATCGGGATGAACACCTTCCAGCCCAGCCGCATGATCTGGTCGTAGCGGTAGCGCGGGAACGTCGCGCGGATCCACAGGAACACGAGCAGCACGGCGGCGACCTTGGCCGCGAGCCAGAAGAAGCCGTCGCCGAACGGCGCGACGCCGCCGACGACGGGGATCCAGTCCCACAGGCGGGCGTCGTTGAGCGCCGGCCACGGGGCGAGCCAGCCGCCGAAGAACATGATCGCGGTCAGCACCGCGATCAGGATCATGTTCATGTACTCGGCGAGGAAGAACAGCGCGAACGTGATGCCCGAGTACTCGACGTGGAAGCCGGCGACGATCTCCGACTCGCCCTCGGCGACGTCGAACGGGTGGCGGTTGGTCTCGGCCACGCCGGAGATCAGGTAGACGGCGGCCAGCGGGAACAGCGGCCAGACGTACCAATACGCCGCCCCGCCCTCCTGGCCCGCGACGATGCCCGAGAGGTTCAGCGTGTTCGCCGACATGAGCACGCCGACCAGCGCGAAGCCCATCGCGATCTCGTAGGAGACGATCTGCGCGGCCGAGCGCAGGCAGCCGAGGAACGCGTACTTGGAGTTCGACGCCCAGCCGGCGAGGATGATCCCGTAGACGCCCACCGAGGTCATCGCCAGGATGTAGAGCAGCCCGGCGTCGATGTTCGCGAGCACCAGCGTGCCGGTGAACGGGATCACCGCCCACGCCGCCAGCGCCGGCGCTAGCGAGAGCATCGGCGCGATGAAGAACAGCCAGCGGTTCGCGCCCGACGGGACCACGATCTCCTTGAAGAGCATCTTGATCACGTCGGCGAACGGCTGCAGCAGGCCCCAGGGCCCCACGCGGTTGGGCCCGACGCGCACCTGCATGTAGCCGATGACCTTCCGCTCGGCGTAGGTGAGATAGGCCACGCACAGGATCACCGGGACGGCGATCGCCACGATCTTGGCCAGCGTCCACAGCGGCAGCCACGCCGGGCCGAGGAACGCCTGCACCGGTGCGAGCAGCGCATCCATCACGCCCTCTCCACGCTGGCCGGGCCGCTCAGGCCGTCGAGCCCGCAGGTCGACGGGTGCGCGGCGGCGAGGCGGATCACCCCGGGCGGCACCGAGGGATCGAGAGCCGCGCGGACCACGGCCTCGCCGCGGCCCTGCCGCACGCGCACCTGCGCGCCGTCGGCGACGCCGAGGCGCTCGAGCTCGGTCGCGCTCATGCGCGCCTGCGGCGGCCGCGCGTCGCGCGTCTGCTGCAGCGAGGCCGCGCGGCGCACCAGGGGATCCCCGAAGTACGGCGGCACGTCGGCAGCGCGCTCGACGCCGGCCACTTGCGTCGCGGGCGCGACGATCGGCGCGGCGCAGCGGTTGTCGAGGCGGGCAGCCACGTCGGCGGGCAACGCCGCGTCGCGCACGTCCTCGGAGCCGTCGGCGTCGAAGCCCGGAAGGCCCAGGAGGTTCCCCAGCACGCGCAGCACCTTCCACGCCGGGCGCGCGTCGCCGCGCGGCGCGACCACGGCGCGGAAACCCTGCACGCGGCCCTCGGCGCTGACGAAGGTGCCGGACGTCTCGGTGAACGGCGCGACCGGCAGCAGCACGTCGGCGTAGGCGGTACCGGTCTTCCACGCGCTCAGCACCGCGACGAACTCGGCTCGCTCGAACGCCGCGCGCGCAGCGACCGGGCTCGCGAAGTCGAACTCCGCCTCGGCGTGCACGACGAGGTACGCCCGGCGCGGCTCGGCGAGCATCGCTTGCGCTGCCAGACCGCCGGGACCCGGCCGCGCGCCGGCCAGGTCGCCGCCGACCGCGTTCGCGCCGTCGCGCATGAACCCCAGCGTCGCGCCGGTGAAGCCGGCCAGAGCCTGCGCGAGCGCGTGCAAC
>Ga0224500_10000929_pt1 | contig 18311 bp, 19 predicted proteins | sample SF_Oct11_sed_USG_FD_168126 | JGI IMG/M metagenome (GOLD analysis project Ga0224500, IMG submission 168126) | Sediment microbial communities from San Francisco Bay, California, United States - SF_Oct11_sed_USGS_4_1 | ecosystem: Environmental > Aquatic > Marine > Sediment | place: USA: California... | reverse complement strand
GACCGAATCTCGTTATGTCGGCGCTCAACGCCAGTGACGAAAATGGAGCCGATGAGATGAACCCGGAATTACTCGCCGCCCTCGGCCTCGCCCCCGACGCCACCGCCACGCAAGCGCTAAACGCGGTCAATGACCTCAAGAGCCGGCAGGCGGATATGATGCGCTTCGTGCCAAAGGAGCAATACGAAACAGCCTGCAATCGTATCTCTGAGCTCGAAGCGGACGTGCGACGAAGAGACGAGGCCGAGCATGGGGCCGAGGTTGAACGGGCGATTAACGAGGGTGTGCGCGCCGGCAAGCTCGCCCCTGCCACGGTTGAATACTACCGGGCCCAATGCGCGACACCCGAGGGTTTGAACTCATTCAATCAATTTTTGAAGCTCGCCCCGGTCATCGGCAAGCCCACAGCACCGCCACCGGGTGACCCACCGGGCACTGAAACCGCCCTCAACGCCAACGACCGAGCCGTCGCCAAGCAACTCGGGTTGACCGACGCGGAAATGGTCGAGATGAAAAAGGCCGAGAGACAGACACTCTGAGAACGCCGACCGGACCGACGCACACCAAACGATACACACCGGGGGATCCATTATGACGGCCCTTACTAGCGAGCGAAAAATTGCGACCAAAACCGGCGAGCTGAATGGCTACGGTGTAGCAGCCGCAACCAAACTATGGGGCGGTGGGCTCGTATGCCTCAACTCCAGCGGATACGCCGTCAAAGGGAGCGAAGCCGATGCGCTCGTCTGTGTCGGCGTCGCAGTCGCCACCGTCGACAATACCGCCGGGGCAAACGCCGACCTCGATGTCGAGGTTATGACCGGCGAATTCAAGTTCGAGAACTCGGCCGGCGGCGATGAAATCGGGATCGACGACATCGGCAAAACCGCATACATCGTCGACGACCAAACGGTCGCACTGACCGCCGGCACTGTTGGCCGTAGCAAGGCGGGCCGGGTTGTGCTCGTCGAAACGGACGGCGTATGGGTGAAAGTCGGCCCCGACGACGCCAAAAGCGCATCCGGTCTGTTGAGCATGCCGGATGCCGCGGCCCTCAACGGCACCGCGACAACGCGCGTCGTCGCGCCCTCGGCCGGCATTCTCCGGACGCTCTATTCCGTCGCAAGCGGTGCGCTTGCCACCGGCCCCGCTACACTAACGTTCGGCATTAACGGGACACCCGTCACCGGCGGCGTCATCACGATTGCCTTGGGCGGTGCGGCCGGCGACGTCGACTCGGCCTCACCCTCGGCGGCCCATGTGCTCGCCGCGGGCGACGTTATCGAATGCACCGTCGGCGGGAGCAATACCGCGGCCGAGACAGCCGCGGTGTCTATGCTGATTGACGCTATCTGATTTGGGGTCACAACAACGCCCCGTAGAAAGAACGCATAGGAGCATGCGCGATGTTGGTCACCCCTGACTCATTACGATCCTTGCAAATCGGTTTCAAAGGCTCGTTTCAACGCGGGCTTTCGAACGCCGCCCCGGTGTGGAATCGAATCGCCACCCGAGTACCATCGACCGGACCGTCGGAGACATACGGATGGCTCGGCCAATGGCCGAAACTCCGCGAGTGGATCGGCGACAAGCAATTCAAATCACTTGAGGCGTTCGGTTATTCGATCGTCAACAAGGACTTCGAATCGTCCGTTGAGGTCGACCGAAACGACATCGAGGATGACCGATTGGGCGTTTACGCGCCGATGTTTGAGGAGTCGGGCCGCTCGGCCTCGGTGCACATCGACGAGCTCGTTTTCGACCTCGCCGCACTCGGCAACTCGACGGTTTGCTATGACGGGCAATTCTTTTTTGACACCGATCATCCCGAATTCGGGTCGACCGTTTCCAACTTCACATCCGGCGCCGGCGCTCTCTGGATGCTTTTGGACACGAGCCGGTCAATCAAGCCGTTCGTGTTTCAAGATCGCAAGGCGCCGATGTTCGTCGCCCAAGATCGCCAGACCGACGACACCGTATTCACCCGCAAAAAGTTTCGTTACTCCGTTGAGGCGCGGCGCAACGTCGGGTTCGGTTTCTGGCAAATGGCGTACGGTTGCACAGACGACCTCGACGAAACAAACTTCAACATCGCATACAACGCCATTATGAACCGTAAAGGCGACACCGGTATCAAACTCGGTTTGATGCCGACGATTCTTGTGTGCGGCCCGAGTCGTCGAGTCGAGGCCGAGGCCATCTTGAAAAAAGAAAAACTCGCGAGCGGCGCCTCGAACACGAACTATGAACGCGTTGAATTGCTAGTTACACCCTATCTGACCTAGTGTTGAATGAGGTTAGATGCCGTTGCATGGGTGAACACACGAACACGAGGCACACAATGAGCCGCCGAAAAACCGCCGACAACGACCTCGCGACGACAGAGATCACGGGGGGGCAACCGTCGCCCGATAGTGCCAAAAGCGAATCGGATGAGGCGACGACAAAAAACACCGAGGGGGAACCGTCGCCGAACGCGCCTACGGCCGAGCCCGCGGCCGAACCGGGTAGCACATCGGCGGCCGAGCCTGGCGAGGACCAAACCGCGGCCGGCCGTGAAACATCCCCGACGACGCCCCCCTCGGTGCCCGCCGGTGGGAAACCGAAGCTCACCCCCCCGTTTGGCGCCTCGACCGCGAAACAACGCTCGCTCCCGCCGTCGCCGTTTGGCCCCCCTGAATTGCACATCGCATTGCAGGTGTCCTCTGTGCGGCCCAAGGGATTCTATCGGGCCGGACTCCATTTCGGGGCACAACCGCGCACCTTGATGCCGTGGGATATCGACGAACTCGGCGCCAGCAAGGTCGAGCTCATCGAGGCAGAAGGCTCGCTCAAGACTCGCCGCCTCACATGGGCGGATTTGACCGACGCGCAACGGCGCGACATTATGGCGCGCCTAGTCTGAACACGACGACGCCACGAATGGAGATCCCGCGATGCCATACGCCACACACGACGACATCGTCGAGCGGTACGGTGACGACGGGGCGTTGCGCGCATTCGATAAAGACGGAGACGGCGCCCTCGACGCCGACGTCGAGGCACAGGCCCTAGCCGATGCATCCGACCTCATAGACAGCTACATAGGCGCTAGGTTCGATTTGCCGCTTACAACGGTTCCCACACGCCTAAAACGCGTGTGCGTCGAGCTCGCGATATACTACGCGAGCGACGACGTAACGCGCCAAACGGAAGAAAACAAAAACCGATATAAAGAAAACGTGCAGTGGCTCCGTGACCTATCGACGGGTAAAGCCTCGCTCGCACTCGATGAGTCCCCCGCGTCTATCGACCGTGGCGTCGAGACCGCGGCGGTCACATCGAGCACGCGATTGTTCACACGCGCGAAGCTCGGGGGGCTGTGGTGAGCCTCGGCGTCGTTATCGATATCGACGAGGCGGCCGGGCAACGACTCGCTCGCACGCTCCGCAAATTCGAGCCGCCGTATGACGAGCTCATGGAGAACATTGCCGCCCTAGTCGAGTCACAAACACGGCGCCGAATACAGGAAGAAAAGACATCGCCCGACGGCGAACCGTGGCCCGAATGGAGCGAGGACTATGCCGAGAGCAAACACGGCGCCGACCGAGCGCACTGGGATATAATCCCGCACGGGACCGCGAGCCCGCAAGGCGGTCACTCATATTTGCAGCTCGACGGCGGGTTGCTCGACTCGATAACGAGCGAAGCGACAGCCGACGAAGCGATTGTTGGGTCGAACCTAGTTTATGCCGCCGCGCAGCATTTCGGCGGCGACGGTATCCGCCCGCGCCCCTATCTTGGTCTATCGTCCGACAACGAAGCGGAAATCGTCGAGCTTATCGAGGATTGGTTTACGCCCGAATGAGCACCACGACTATTCTACAAGCTCGCTCGGATATCGTCGCGGCGATAGCGCTCGCATTGCCGACACTCCGCGAGGTCGCGCCCCACGGCGGCCGATTCGACTTGGCCGAGCTGAAACGGGTTGCCGCACTCGCGCCATGCGTTCGTGTGTCTATTATCGGGTGGAAAGCGGGAAGCGAGGCCAGGCAACCATGGGTCGAGCTCGATATAAACGCCGTGCTCGTTTGCCGCGGCAACCCGGCGACGCCGTTGTCGCGCGACGCGCAAGCGCTCGTATTCGGCACGCAACTCGCGGCTCTAATACCTCGGAATACATGGGGCAACGCCGCCGCTAAGGCTCCCGAAAATGTATCGGCGAGAAATCTGTTCACTACGACCATAGACGCGAACGGCGTCGCGTTTATCGGGTACCGGTGGCGACAACGTTTTGACGTTGCCATACTCTCGCCCGCCGAACTCGACGATTTGCTGACTGTCGTCGTCGAGTATGACCTCGCGCCGTCCGATGCTATTATCGACGCCACAGACAACGTAACTCTTGAGGGGGGGCCGTGATGAATACAGACTTGCCTAGCAAAGTAGTGCGGCCGATGCCCGGTCGACACATACAAGATCCGGTCACCGGCAAGTTACTCGAACCCATGGGCGAGCTCAAACCGATGACAAGTTTCTGGTGTCGACGCATTGTGCAAGGCGACGCCGTCGTCGTGAAGCGCAAACCCGCGGACGCCGCCCCACAAACGCAAAAGGCCGCGAAGTAAAGGCGAGCCGAACACAGACACCGCTACAGAGGTATATCATGTCGATTAGCTTCAATGAGATCCCGATCGATATCAGAACGTTCGGTTCATATATCGAATTCGACGGTTCGCGGGCGGTGCAAGGCCTTGCCGCACAACCGCACGTCGCACTGATCATTGCCCAAAAAGTCGCCGCCGGCACTATCGCCGCCAACACCCCGACGCTCATCCCTAGCGCCGATGCCGGTCTGACCCTATTCGGTGTCGGATCGCATGGCGCCCATATGACCAAGGCCTTCAAAGACGCCAACCGTTCGACTGAATTGTGGGCCATCGCCCTCGACGACGACGGGGCCGCCACCGCCGCGACGTTCACTCTGACCGTTACCGGCCCCGCGACCGCCGCGGGCACTTTTTACGTGTACATTGGCGGCGAGCGCATCGCCGTTGTTGTCGCCGACGGCGACGATGCGAACACTGTCGCCGCGTCAATCAATGCCGCCGTCGTCGCGAAATACACAACCGCCAAGGGCGGGCTACCCGTCACAAGCGGTGTCGCGACCAATGTCGTCACTCTAACCGCGAAAAACGGCGGTACTGTCAGCAATAAACTCGACGTTCGCCTAAACTACTATCAGGGCGAGACCATGCCGGCCGGTGTCTCGGTCGCTATCGCCGCGGGTGTGTCCGGCGCTACTGACCCGGATTTGACCGCGGCTATCGCTGCAATGGGCGACACGCAATACCATACGGTTGTGCACCCATTCTACACCGGCGCCAACTTCACGACCATTGCCACCGAACTCGAACGCCGTTGGGGGCCGATGACGCAAATCGAGGGCCACGCGTATACCGCGATCAATGGTACTCAGGGCGCCACCACTGCATTCACAACCGTCCAAAACAGCCAATTCGTGACGAATTTTGCCGCCCAACAATCGCCGACACCTATTTGGCAATGGGCCGCGGCCGTCGCCGCCGTCGACGCCTACCAAACACAAATCGACCCGGCGAGACCGAGGCAAACGCTACCGGTGCCCGGCATGTTGCCACCCGAGGCGCCGGACGTTTACACGCGAGACGAACGAGACAACTGTCTCCGAGCCGGTGCCGCAACGTACGTTGTCGACCCGGGGGGGCGGTGTCTTATTGAACGCCTGATCACGACGTATCAATCGAACATCGTCGGACCCGACACGACATATCTCGACGTCACAACAATGCGCACGCTCGCGTATCTCAGATATTCCCGACGAGCGCGCCTATCGCAACGGTTTCCCAGACACAAGCTTGCCAACGACGGGACCGAATTCGCGCCGGGGCAAGCTATTGTCACACCGTCGAGCATTCGCGCCGACGGGATTGCTTGGTTTAAATTGCTCGAATTCAATGGCTATGTTGAAGGGTTCGAGCAATTCAAAGACGACTACATCGTCGAGCGCGATGGCACCGACCCGAACCGGATCAATGAGCGTATCAGTCCAGATCTGATCAATCAATTCCGAGTGTTCGCCGGTCAAATCCAATTCCTGTTGTAAGCCGACGGCACAGAGAGATCCGAGGGGGCTATTATGGCTAAGATTACCGGAATTATGGACATCAAAGTCAATGGCGAACTGCTACGAACAAAAGAGCAGTCAAGCGAGCTCGAAACGGGCGGATTCAACCGAGAGCCACGCAAGGGCGGCCGCCGCGTGCATGGTTACAGCGAGAGCGTACAAGAGGCTATGCTCGACACCGTATTGCTGCATGCGAGCGATTTTGACGTCGAAAAGATCAATGGGTTCGTCGATGCGACGCTCGAAGTTATCACAGACACCGGCATAACATACCTCGTCGCCGAGGCATTTACCGCCGAGCCGGTGAAAGTCGGCGAAAACGGCGAGGCCCCATTGAAAATGATGGGGCAACAGGCCGTCGAGATCTAACAAACAGCAAGGGCGCATGGGATGACAAACGAACACCAATTCAACACCGACCAACCCGTCGAGACCCTCGACGAGTGGACTGTTCGCAATGCAGACGGCACGATCACCGTCGCGCTAGAAACGCCGGTAACGCCGCCCAAGCGCGGCAAGGTCGAGCCCGAGCCGCTATACGAGCTCACCCTTCGCAAGGCGCGCGGCATCGACCTACGCAAGTCTGACAATCACAAAGGCGGCGACATCGAAAAATCGTTCGTGCTCGCCGCCTCACTTTGCGGGCAACCCGTCGCTATTTTCGACGATATGGACGCCGCGGACGTACAGCGGGTCGCGAAAGCCGCCGGTATGCTGTTGGGAAAGCTGGAAAACACTGGGGGAGACTCCTAGCCGACTTGGCGTATGTGTTCGGATGGCCGCCTAGTGAGCTTCTGAATATGCCAATCGACGAGGCGCTATGGTGGCATGAGTTAGCGCAGCGCTACAATCCGAGAGGTTAGCACCCGATGGCAGATCTCGACCTCCGATTCGTATTGAGAGCCATCGACCGCGTGACCGGCCCCATGCGCCAAGTCAATGCGGCCCTCGGGCGCGTCGTCAAAAACTCGACGCTATCGCGCGACGCTATGCGCAAGGCGTTCTCGCTCGGCGCCGACATACGACAAACCGCCACCGCCGTCGATTCGTTCGCGGCCAAGACGCGCCAAGTGTTGCAGGCCCCAATCGACGAATTCGAAAAATTCGACCACGAAATAACGCGCGCCGGTGCACTCGCGGGGGCCACCGGCAACGATTTGCTGGCACTGCGAAACAACGCAAAGGAACTCGGTTCGACGATTGGGGAATTCTCCGCACTCGATGCGGCAAAAGCAATGTCCGAATACGGCATGGCCGGATATGACACGACACAGATACTCGCCGCCCTGCCATCGACCCTCGACCTATCGACGGCCGCGACCGTCGAGCTCGGCGAAACTGTCGCGATTACGACCGGCATTATGGGTGGGTTTGGACTCCGCGCCGACGAGATAGGCCGAGTCGGCGACGTTCTATCAGCCGCGTTCACTGGCTCCAAAACAAGCCTCGCATCGCTTGGCGAAACAATGTCATATGCCGGCGCCGTCGCCAGAGATGCCGGCGTTTCGTTGGAAGAGACCGCGGTTATCGCCGGGTTGCTGGGCAACGCGTCAATCGACGGCACGCGCGCCGGCACCGCGCTAAACGCCATTCTAAAGCGCCTCGCCGCCCCCAAACGAATGGGGAAGAAAGCGCTGGACTTCCTGCAAATAAGCCCCGACGACAACGGCGCGCTAAAGACACCGCTTCGTCTGTTAGGTGAGATCAAAAAGGCCGTCGAGCCTTTGACAGACGTCAAACGGTTGACGGTGCTCGACCGGATATTCGGCCAAGAGGCCGCGCCGGCCGTCGCCACCCTCATTCAATCCCTTGGCACCGACACCATAGAACGCCTCACAACGCGCGTGTATGAGTCGGAGGGCGCGCTACAGGGCTTGGCCGCCACCATGCGAGGGACGAGCCGCAACGCGGCGTTAGAGCTCCAATCCGCAATAAACGGGGCGCAAATCTCATTCGGCGAGGCATTTGCGCCGACCCTCGATGCCGCGCGGGCCATCGCTCGCGACTTTTTCGTTGAGATAACCGCCCTCACCTCGCGGTTCCCCCGATTGACGACGGCACTCATGATCACCGTGGGAGTCGTCGCGGCTCTCACTACGGCCCTCGCCGCAATACTGTTCACCGTCGCAACGTTGGCCGGCACCGCCGGGTTTATCGCGCTCGCGTTCGGCGTCGAGCTCACAGCCGCACAACTCGCGAAAATGACCGCCACGGCGATACCTCGCGCCGTTATGTGGCTCGGCCGACTCGCCGCTACAATCGTCACCCGAGTGTTGCCCGCGATGGCTCGACTCGCGCTCGCCGTTGTGTTGAATCCCATCGGGCTTATCGTCGTTGCGATAGTCGCCGCGGTCGCCGCCGTCGTGTGGCTCGTACAGAATTGGGACTCTCTGACCGCCGCATGGGAGCGCTTCAAAAACGCCTCAATTGGCGCAAAAATCGCCGTGGCGGCGCTTCTCGCACCGGTCGCCATTCTGTTGTCGCCCCTATTGGGGCTCGCCTACGCGGGCAAACTCGTCGCCGAGAATTGGGATAGCATCAAGTCAACCCTGGTTGACGTTTGGACCGCCGTCACAACCGCCGTCGAGGACGCCCTCGCCGCTATAGTCCGACTCGGCGACAACCCGGTCGTGCAAGCCCTCATGACCGCCGGCGCCGCGGCCGTCAACCCGTTTGCCGGACTCGCGACCGCCGGCGCTAACGCCTCGGGTGCTATTGGCGACGTATTGAGCCCCGTTGCGGATCTAGGCCGACGAATCGCCGGGGGGGCCGCCGACATTGCGACCGAGGCCGCCGGTGTACTCGGGTTCGGCGGTGGCGCTAATAGCCAAGTCAATGGCACTATCCGATTGCAGGTCGAAACACCCGAGGGCACCACCGCTCGGGTGCGCGGCCTCGATGCAAGCGGCCCGGTGGACCTACAAGTCGACACCGGCGTCGCTATGTCGGGGGCTTATTGATGCCGTGGTATGACACCTATAGCGACGAAGGCTCATTTCGAGGCGTTGGGTTTTTCGCCCAAGGCTCGACGTTGTCTGTCGGCCGCCGCACAGTGCGCCATGACATCCCCGGTCGAAATGCCCCCGTGTTCGAAGATATCGGCCTCGCCGCTCGCGAATTCGGCGTCGAGGCGTTGCTCGTCGGACCCGATTACGACCTCGACCGCGACCGCTTGCTCAATGCGTTAGAGCAACCCGGCCCCGGCACCCTAGTGCACCCATGGTATGGGGAAATCGAAGTCACCGTACCCGATCCCGCGCGCATATCTGAGACAACCGCGAACGGGGGGATGTGTCTGATCTCATTTCGCGCGGTGCGGTATGAGGCCGTCGAGGTCGAACCCGTCGAGGCCGACACACAAGCCGAGCTCGTCGTCGCCGCCGACGCCCTCGACGAAGCGATCGTCGAGTCATTCGACGAGGAATTCGACGTGCTTTCGACTATCGAGGATGTCAGAAACTCGATAGTCGCCTCGATATCGCGCGCAACACAGGCGATAAACGCCGTCCGCGGAGACATCGAGTCGGCGCTCTCTATCGTCACAGACACCGCCGCGCAAATCGACGCACTCGCCGACTCCGCGGCCTCGCTTATCCTCGCCCCGGTCGCGCTCGTTAATGGCCTGAAATCCGTCGTAGCAAGCGTTGTCGGCGCGATAAACACGGTGCAAAACGCCGTCGGCCAAGTCATCAATCTTGTTGGCGGTGGCGGTGTCACAACCGGCACCACGGCCTCGACCGCCGGTCTCATCGCCACACAAGCCACCGTCACGGCCGCCGAGCTGTCACCCGTTCGCGGGGGGCGCACCGCCCCGGCCCAAAAAGCCGCATTGCTTATGTCCGTTGCTCGCGACCTCGCCGGCACCAATCGAGCTTTAGAAATCGCCCAAGGCCAGGGCGACCCGCCCCCTAGCGCGCAGGTCGACGGGACATTCGCAACCGGGCCATATATTTTTGGCGACCAAGAGCCCGAGATCCCCGTCACGACGCCAACCCGACAATTGGAGGCCGACAACCGAGCGGCATTCATCGAGGCGTTTCGGGTGACGGTGACAACCGAGGTCGTGCGACAAATTGCCGCACTCGAATTCGACGACGCCGACCAAGCCGAAGCGATTCGAGACGAACTCGCCGCGCAACTCAGCTATTTAGCGTCGACGACCCAATTCAACGACGCGGCCTATGCCGCCTATGTGGACCTACGCGTCGCGCTGAACCGCCATTTCGCCCGAGTGGCGGTCGACCTACCCGCCTTGGCCGATTACACGCCTAGCGCCTCCGTACCGGCCCTAGTCGTCGCCTATGAGCTCTATGGTGACCCGACGCGCGACCGAGAAATCATTCTGCGCAACAACGTGCAACACCCGGGTTTTGTGCCGGGCGGCGCACCACTGCGAGTTGTGACCGATGGCTAACGCCAACGACGTCGCATTGAGGTTCGCCGATCGCGACCTCAAACAATGGCTCGCGCTACAATTGCGTCGCGACATGGAATCGCTCGCCCCTTCGTTCGCCGTGCAATTGTGGGACGCATGGGCGGGCCAAAACACGCCATTCGTCGAGGGCGATACCGTTCAAATATTGTGGAAGAACGGCAGGGAATTCACCGGATATATCGACGCCATTCGAAGCCAATCGTCGGCGACTAACACTCTGATAACGGTGACCGGACGCAGCAAAACGCTCGACCTAATCGAGTGCTCGGCCGTCACCAAACCCGGCGAATGGCGTCGCACAGGCCTACTGGCCATTGCCACGGATATCGCCGCCCCGTTCGGCATCGCGTGCGGATCCGACGTCGACCTCGGCGCACCCTTCGCTGTGTTCACTCTACAAGAGGGCGAGAGCGCAAACGAGGCGATTCAACGGCTCGCTCGTATGCGCGGTGTACTCGCCGTGGGAGACGAATTCGGCGATGTCCAATTCACCCGCGCCGGCACCGAACGCGCCGGCACCAAATTGCAGTACCGGGTCAACATCCTCGAAAGCTCGTCGGAGATATCCGCCGAACAGCGCTACTCTGAATACACCATCAAAACCCAAGTCGCGGGCACCGACGACTTTTTCGGCGCGAACGCCGCCGCGGTCAGTGCAAAAGCGACCGACCCGGATGTCCGACGGTACCGCCCCTTAACGCTCATCGCCGAGGCACAGGAAACCGGCGCGTCGCTGCAAAAACGCGCCGACTGGGAGCGGACCTATCGCGCCGGCCAATCGAGGCGCGCGGCTGTCAAAACGTACGGGGCCGAGCATCGCGACGGGTATCTATGGGCGCCGAATATGCTCGTCGACATCGACGACCCTCGGGTCCGATTGAAGGGCGAGTTGCTCATCGTTGCGACGACTCTGTCTATTGCCGAAAATGGCACCACGACCGATCTAGAGCTCGCCAATCCAGCCGCACTGACAATTGAACCGCTCGCGCCACCCAAGAAAAAACGAGGGGGGTTTGACTCATGGCTCTAATGCGGTCAGATATGGCGAGCGTTGTGCGCCGCGTGATCGCACCGATACAGCGCCGCGTGCGACTCATGATAGCCCGCGGCGTCGTCGAGGCGTTACAAGACACAGCGGGTGCGCAAATTGTCCAAGTTTCGCTATTGGCCGACGAACTCCGTTCGGAGATCGAACGGTGGGAAAATTATGGCTTCACGTCCCGCCCCTCGACGGGATCCGAGGCCTTGTTTCTATCGCTCGGCGGCGACAGATCCCACGGCGCCGTCGTCTGCATAATGGACCGCACAACGCGGCCTACCTCGATACTCGCCGAGGGGGATGTCGCGTTATGGGAAAAGACCAACGGGATACGCGTGCGATGCAAGGCCGCCGACGGCACAGTCGAGCTCGCCGGCGCCGCGGACTTCGTCGCACTCGCCGCAAAAGTCGACCAAGCGCACAGTGATATCAAAACTTGGGTCGACGGCATCGTCGCCGCCATAACCGCCGGCGTACCCGCGCCAACGGACGGGGGAGCCGCGTTAAAGGCCTCGATACTCGCTCATCCCCAATGGCCCGCCGCGACGGTTGCACCCGCGTCGAGCGCGGCCGAGAAGGTGAAGGCCGAATAATGGTTATGAGGCTCGACTTCGATAATCAAACCTCGCGTGGCGACCTCGCCCGCAATGGCAAAAATTTGCTCTCGGGCGCCGAATTGCGCTCCGCTGTAATACTGTCTCTGTTCACTGACCAACGGGCGCGCGACACAGACGAACGCGCAATTGACCAACGCCGAGGATATTGGGGCGACGCGTTCGCTTTTATATCCGGTGACCAATGGGGCTCCCGTCTGTGGACTCTAAAAAGACGTAACGCGACACCCCGAACGATTGCGGACGCCCGTCGATATGCGGCCGATGCGCTGCAATGGTTTGTCGACGACGGGATTGCGGCAAGTATCGATGTCGAATCCGAGTTTCAGTCACCGAAAACAATCGCGCTCGCCGTACGTATGGTGCGCCCTCAAACTCAAGACGGCCGGTGGGAAACCGTTTGGGAAGGTGAGCTTGCCCTATGAGTTTAAGCAGACCGACACTCGCGACCCTTATCGACCGGGTCCAAAACGACATCGAGGGCAACCTACCCGGCGCCGATGCCCGATTGCGCCGCACTCCCGAACGCGCGTTTGCGCTCGCCCTCGGTGGCGCTTCGCATGGCATGCATGGCCATATCGCGTTTTTGGGGGACCAAATTATCCCCGACCGCGCAACCGACGACTTCATGAAACGTTGGGCCGCCTTTTGGGGCGTTTTTCCAAAGACGCCGACTAAAGCCGCGGGCATAGTGCAAGTATCCGGTGTGCCTCTATCCCCGGTGCCGCTTGGCACAATATGGGACCGAGCCGACGGTGTGCAATTCATCTCGACGAGCGCTGGCACCATCGGTGTGTCGCCCGCCACCGCACTGATACCCGTCGAGGCGGTCGAGCCCGGCATCGATGGCAACACGGATGCGGCAACTGAACTCGAACTATCGGCCCCGGTTGCCGGCATTTTTGGGCCCGCCGTTGTGCAAGACCCGGGTATTTACAACGGCACGGACGTTGAAACAAACGCTTCGCTTCTCGCCCGCCTCTTACTCCGCGTCCAAACAATGCCGACCGGTGGCGGGCCTGGCGACTATGTTTATTGGGCAATGACCCAAGCCACGACGACCCGCGCATGGGAGTACCCGCGCGGGCTCGGCGCCGGTACGGTACTCGTCCGATTTATGACCGACGACGCCACCGCCGACGGAATACCCTCGGCCGGCGCCGTGACCTCGATGCAAACCCTGTTGGAGTCATACGCCCCGATAGATACCGTGGTAACGGCACTCGCGCCCATTGCGAGCCCTATGAATCCGAGCATTTCGATCACTCCGGACACCGCCGCGATTCGAGCCGCGGTCGAGGCCGAGTTGCTAGATTTGTTGCGGCGACGAAGCTCACCCGGGGGAAGCATACTGCTATCACAGATCGACGAATCCATTTCGCGAGCCGCCGGCGAGGAAGACCACACGCTTGTTTCGCCCACCGCCGATATCGTCGAGGCGACCGGATACATAACGACGCTCGGCACGATTAGTTGGGTTTAACTCATGCCGCCGACGACGAAATATACAAACCTGCTATTTGCTCTGTTGCCGCAAGGTCCGGCGTGGCCACGCGACGAGGACACCGAGCTATTCGCGTTTGTCGATGCGCTCGGCGTCGAGCTCAGTCGCATTGAGGCTAAGGCCGCCGAGCTCATCGAGGAAGCGGACCCGCGCACCACCGACGAATTGCTCGACGACTGGGAGCGTATCACGGGCCTACCCGGCGACAACCCGAACCCGCCGACGACAGACGACGATAGGCGTGCGGCACTCGCCGAGCATTTGCTCGGGCTCGGACCGCCGTCAAAACCCAATATAGAGGCGCGCATCGACGCTATCGGGCCGACCGGCTGGTATTCGTGGAAAGATTGGGAAACATTCGACCCGTTCGTCGCCGGGTCTCCCGCCGGCGACTCGTTAACACAGTCGGAATGGCAATACACCCGGCGTTTACACCTTGAATCCTACGACTATGGCGGCCCCATCGACCTCGCCGTCGAGTGGCTTTTGACGCGGATTTTTCCCGCCCATGGCGTGCTTTTGATCCAATGGATTGCAAAGGATTGGATCGCCTCGGGTGCGGTCAACAACTATGCAATCGACACGAACCTTCGCGGCACATGGGTTGCTGTCGGAGTCTATGGCAGTGGCTTCAACGGCAACCGTTATGACCTATTGGACGGCGCGGCGACTATCGCTATACCGATTACCGATACGTTGCGCGCAACCTGTTACGACACGTTCAATTTTCGATGGTGGGTCTTTGGCGACGGACCCGGCGCAACCGCGCCAGCGATGCGCTTTTCAGACGACGAAGGGTTGACTTTCCCGGGTTCGGTAACCGCGTTTTCTTATGTCGGTGATCTGTATTGCTGCGCACATAACAGCAATGGGACAATCGTCGCCGCGGGCACCTCGGGCGGGATTCAGGTTATAACCGCCAATGGGGCGTCAATAACCAAACCGACACCGGCCGGCTCGTACTCCGGCATATTTTACGGGGCCGGATTCGCCGGCGGGCTATTTGTGCTCGTCGGCACCGGCGGCGAGATTCAAACCGCAAATGAATTTTCGATGTCTGTTTGGACGCAGCGAGCGCCGGGGGGCTACAGTGGCAGCTTGCGCGATGTCCATTTCGGCAACGGCCTTTGGGTCGCCGTAGGCGATAGCGGCGAGATTCAAACAAGCCCCGACGGCCTCACTTGGACACGACGCACGACGACGCTATTCACCTCGACGGCATACTCTGTGACCTATGCGGCGCACCATTGGTACACATACAACGCAAGCAAATTATGGCGCACAAAAGACCCGACCGACCCGAACTCGTGGGAAGATATCACGACAACCGCCCTCGCCCGAGCCATGGTATGGGATGGCCGCTATCTCGCGACGACGCGGTCTGGTTTGCAAATTAGTTAGGCGCACCCGCGCCAGGGAGCATAGACAATGCACCGAATAGACAGTGTTAGCGCCGAGCCGGATACGTTCGGCACCGGAAAAGACGGATACACCGAGGGTGACCCGTCCGCGGGCATACCCGCCACGGCGACGACCGACGACTGGTTTAACGCGGTGCAGGAAGAATTGTGTCGGCCAATCGAGGCGTTCGAGGGTTCGCTTGTCAAAGCGGACAATCACCAATTGATGCGAGTGTTGCGATTCATCACCGGACGGCTTGCGGGTGCCAATCTAACGCAAGTGAACGCCACCGCGGCGACCTATTATGGGATAGCGGTTCGAGAGCGTGTGCCCGGGGGGATCACACCCTATGTCGTCGCCGCCGGCGCATCGGGCGCCATTTTAGTCAGCCTAAACGGTAGCGGCGGGTGGTACGCACCCAGCGCCGCGGGCGGTTACACCGGCACTTTTTATGGTGCCGCATGGTCGCCGACACTCTCGCAATGGTGCCTCGTCGGCACCGGCGGCGAGATACAAACCGCCGGATCTACGGCGAGCGGTTGGACGAAGCAAACACCCGCCGGCGGCTTTTCCGGTACGTTTCGGAGCGTGGCATGGTTAGAAGATACAGGCCTCGGCACGAGCTATTGGATCGCCGTTGGCGACTCCGGAACGATACAGACTAGCGCGGACGGCGTAACATGGGTCGCACGAACCGCGGGTTCGAGCTATGCGAGCACTTTCCGCAAGGTCGTGTGCTCGGAAAACTTCGCGGTCGCCGCCGGCGACAATGGCGAAATACAAACGAGCTCGAACGGCGTCGGGTGGACTCGCCGAATCAACGACGCGGGCTCTCTGACCGGCGTCGCGTACGATTCGGTGCAAGGCCATTGGGTTGTCGTAGGCAACTCGACGACCATATATCGAAGTAGCGACGGCACAACATGGGGCTCGGTGGTAACCTCGCGAGACAATAGCCTCATAACCTCCTACGAAGATATTGTATGGTCGCCGTCGTTTGGTTGGGTGCTCGCTACGACTATCGGGGGCGGCCTCGGATTCGCCCTCGACCTAATCAACCCAACGACGCCGAAAACGCACTGGCCTGGCGACCTCAATGTCGGCGACTATGTCTATGCCGGAATGACCGCCGACCATAGAAACATATTCATGACGACGACGAGCAACGACGGTATTTACAGGTCGTTGGCATTTTGAACCATGACCGATTGAGATACAGGGGGCCGACCAATGTCATCGTTTAACCCAGCCGTCGAGAGCGAGAGGGCAGACACCCGCGTGCAACGCGCGTTTAATCCCATCGAGGACGGAGCGACACAAAAAATCGACCTACTCGCGACGGCCGAGGATATTACGCTCGAACCGGGCCAACTCTACAAGTTTTGGGGGAGCGTCAAGTTTCATTTAGTGTTTGACGCCGCCGTAGATGCCGCGGTCGCCTCGCACCACCCGCATAATGAGGCCGAGGACCACTATTATTACAGCATAAAACACACGCGGGCTAGCTGTATAAAGTACACAAGCGAGGCTGACGGCTCGCTATGGGTGACGAAACAGCCGATACGGTAACGACGCGGACCGTAAAGAAACGACGGCACGACGAGACAGCAACAGAGACACACGCGAGGGCGCGCTATGCCTGGTATACTACCCTACCCCCCGTTTAAACGCCGCCGACGCGGCGACGTCGACCTCGCCGACATCGGGGGCTCGGTCGGCGGTATTGCCGCCCTAACGCCCGATTTGAATATAAACGGTGTCACCGTATTGCCGACGTTTAGGTATGAAGGCAAAAACGCGACAACGGGGCTGTGGACTGCGACACTCGGGCAGAATCTAACCGGGCAAGGGTCGGGTGGGATAGTCGCGCTAGACACCCCTCTAATAAGCAGCGACCAAGCCGCAACCGGCGATTCATCGCGAAGTTGGGTAGCAGACGACAACGACTTTGCAGATGTCACTACTGAAGATCTAATCATCGAAACGTATTTTCGCACGGGGGCGCTAACAGGAACCGCCGCAATCGTCGCGAAATGGAGCGCCGCCGGCGGCTATTTGCTATACACGAACGGCACAAATCTAAATTTTCAGCTCAGATATGGGGCTATCGCTTCAGCAACATGCACTGCGACCGGATTGAACCCTTATACTTGGTATCATGCTATCGTGTTTGCGCATAGAGCGGGTAGTTCTGTCGCTTATGTGAATACAAACGTCGGAAGCCCAATCTCAAATGCGGCCATAGTTACAGCAACGAACACAGGGCAACCCCTAGGCATCGGCAGTGTTTATCTATCCGAGACGCAAGTCGTATATGCCGCCGCATGGATACGCAACGCTTGGCTCGACACGCACTTGCAAGCCGCCGTCGCCGAGGACCGTTATGCGAAGCTAAACGGCACATGGGCCCCCGTATTCAAAAAAGCCCCGACACAAAGTTTTTTAAGAAACTCCGTTGCGACTCTCGAAAAGCAAGGCAAAGACGGCGGTCAAAAGATATTCACCGTCGGTGCGCGATGGCCAAGATTCGAAAAGAGACCCGATAAACACCTGCGTTACAAGTCCGGATACTTTCCGGAGTCGCAACACACAAATCTGTTCACCTATTCCGAGGACTTCACGAACGCCGCATGGTTTGCGTTGAATATCACACGCGACCTAAACGATACCCTCGCGCCAAACAACGAACTCAACGGTTGCAAGATAACCGAAAGTGCAACAACGGGGCGCCAGTATTTAGAAGACCAAATCGGCACAGCAATCGACACGTATACAGCGGGCATATTCGTCAAGCCATCGGGGCGCGAGCACTTTTACATCAAAATATACTCAACCGTCGACGGCACTGCCGAATGTTGGTTTGATCTATCGAACGGCGTCCTCACGCAATTGACAGGCATCGACGAACCCTATTTTCGTTACCTCGGCAACGGTTGGTTTCACGCCGCCATGGCAGACACCCGCGCGAGCATTGAAACGAAAACCGTGCGCTATGGTTTCGGAAGTGCACCCGGTGTCGACTCCTATGCCGGCGACGGTCGCGTTTGCGGGTGGATATTCGGCGCCCAAGCGACGGCGACAGACTATCCTGTTAGTTACATAAAAGCCGCGGGCGCCCCGACAACGCGCCTAAGCGACGGGTTGGTTTATGACGGCCTACATTGCCCGCGGGC
>Ga0224500_10000928_pt1 | contig 18363 bp, 11 predicted proteins | sample SF_Oct11_sed_USG_FD_168126 | JGI IMG/M metagenome (GOLD analysis project Ga0224500, IMG submission 168126) | Sediment microbial communities from San Francisco Bay, California, United States - SF_Oct11_sed_USGS_4_1 | ecosystem: Environmental > Aquatic > Marine > Sediment | place: USA: California... | reverse complement strand
CTCAGGCGCCGCCGATCAAGCGGCCGATTCGGTACGTCCCCAGCGCCGCGTGTCTGCCTTTCCAAGGCGCGGGGGACGTACCGAATCGGCCGCTGGCGTCTGGCGCGCGCGTGTCTACCCTTCCAAGGCGCGGGGGACGTACCGAATCGGCCGCTGGCGTCTGGCGAAGTTGCGGCAAGTCCCTAGCCGGAAACGGCCGCACTTGATCCCGGTCAAGGCGACGCAAGACCCGGTCCACCACCATTCACTCACGCCGCGGTACTCCGCGGTCCGCCACTGGAGTGAATGCAATGACCGACACGAAACGACTCTGGAAAGTCCTGGGAGGCATCCTCCTGCTCTCCTTCGGACTGCTCCTCTTCATGGGACGGGAGATTTACCTCTCGGCGCCGCCGATGCCCAAGGCGCTGAAGTCCGCGAGCGGGCAGGTTCTCTACACGCTCGATGACCTCAACACGGGCCGCGAGGTCTGGCAGACCACCGGCGGCCAGCAACTCGGTTCGATCTGGGGCCACGGCAGCTACGTCGCGCCGGACTGGTCCGCCGACTGGTTGCATCGCGAAGCTACCGGTCTGCTCGACCTGTGGGCGCAGCGCGAAGCCGGCAAGCCGTATGCGAGCCTCGGTCACGCCGAGCAGGCGGCGCTGCAGGCACGACTGCAGGACGAAATGCGCGCCAACACGTACGACGCGGCGACCGGCGTGGTGACCGTATCGGATGATCGCGCTGCGGTAATCCAGCAGGTGGCCAAGCACTACGACGGACTCTTCGGCAACGACCTCGAGCTCAACACGCTGCGCGCGCAGTACGCGATGCAGAACGATCCCGTGCCGGATCCCGTGCATCGCCACTCGATGACGGGCTTCTTCTGGTGGACGGCGTGGTCCACGGTGACGCAGCGGCCGAACGACACGGTCACCTACACGAGCAACTGGCCCTCCGAGCCGCTCGTCGGCAACGTGCCCACCGCGCCCACCTACCTGTGGACGTTCATCAGCATCTTCGTGATGCTCGCCGGCATCGGCGCCCTGGCGTGGTATCAGGCAACGAGCCACGGCAAAGGCGAAGCGCTGGCGGTGCCGGACTCGGACCCGCTCAAGACGCTGAAACCCACGCCTTCGATGAAGGCCACGGCCAAGTACTTCTGGGTCGTCACAGCCCTGATCGTCACGCAGGTCATCCTGGGCGGCATCACGGCGCACTACGCGGTCGAAGGCCAGGCGTTCTACGGCCTGCCGCTCGCCGACATCCTGCCGTACGCCGTTTCGCGCAGCTGGCACCTGCAACTCGCCGTGCTGTGGATCGCGACTGCGTGGCTCGCGACCGGCCTCTACATCGCACCCGCGATCTCGGGGCATGAGCCGAAGTTCCAGCGCTTCGGCGTCAACTTCCTGTTCACCTGCCTGCTGATCATCGTGGTCGGCGCGCTGGGCGGCCAGTGGTTCGCCGTGATGCAGAAGATGGGTCTCGCGGCCAACTTCTGGTTCGGCCACCAGGGTTATGAATACACGGACATCGGCCGGTTCTGGCAGATCTTCCTGTTCATCGGCCTGATGGTCTGGCTGCTGCTGGTCGGTCGCGCGTTGTGGCCCGCGCTCAAGCGGCGCGATGACAGCCGCTCGATCACGATGCTGCTGTTCCTCTCGACGATCGCGATCGGGATGTTCTACGGCGCGGGGCTCATGTGGGGCCGCAACACGCATCTCTCGATGGTCGAATACTGGCGCTGGTGGGTGGTGCACCTGTGGGTCGAGGGTTTCTTCGAAGTCTTCGCCACGGCCGTGATCGCCTTCCTGTTCACGAAGCTCGGCCTGGTGCGGGTCAAGTCCGCGACCACCGCCGTGCTCTTCGCAACCGTCATCTTCCTGACGGGCGGCGTACTCGGCACGTTCCACCACCTGTACTGGACCGGCACCCCGACGGGCGTGCTCGCGATCGGCGCGGCTTTCTCGGCACTTGAAGTGGTGCCGCTCGTGCTGATCGGCTTCGAGGCGTACGAGAACTACAAGCACAGCAAGGCGAAGCCCTGGGTTGCAGCCTACCGCTGGCCGATCCTGTTCTTCGTCGCGGTGGCTTTCTGGAACCTCGTCGGCGCGGGCCTCTTCGGGTTCCTGATCAATCCCCCGCTGGCGCTCTACTACATGCAGGGCCTCAACACGACGCCGCTGCACGGCCACACCGCGCTCTTCGGCGTGTACGGCATGCTCGGCATCGGCCTGATGTTGTTCTGCCTGCGCGGGCTTGGCCGCACGGCCGTGTGGGACGAAAAGCTGCTGGGCGGTGCGTTCTGGACGCTGAACATCGGCCTGGCCGCCATGGCGGTGCTCTCGCTCGCACCCACGGGCCTGCTGCAGGTGCATGCGGCCGTCACGCACGGCTTCTGGTACGCGCGCTCGGCCGAGTTCCTGCAGACACCCCTGATGCAGACGATCGTGTGGCTGCGCATGCCGGGCGACATCATCTTCTCGATCGGTGTGGGCATGCTCGCACTGTTCGTGTTCAAGCTGTTCGTCGGCAAGGCCAAGGACACCGTGGCGGTGGGGACAACGACAGCGATTGACCGGACGGCCGGCTGATCTACTGACGTCGTGTCCGGGCAGCGGGTGTTCGCAAGGACACCCGCTGCATTTTTTCAGGTTGAACCGCAGCGCATGGCGCGAGTCTGAACTTCCGCATGACCACACCTGCCGACGCATCGGCTTCCGGGCTGCCACTGCTCGCGGCTCCGCATCGCACCCTTTTCCTCGCCGGACTGCTGGGCCTGCTGCTTGCCAGCGGCTGGTGGGCACTGCACCTGGTTGCACGCTACGCAGGGGCGCCGCTCTTCGCGCTCGTGCTGCAACCGGCCCCGCTCTGGGCGCACGCGTGGCTGATGCTGTTCGCGGTGTTCCCGACGATCTTCTTTGGCTTCCTGTTCACGGTCTTTCCGCGCTGGATGAACGGCGCATCGATTTCGAAGCTCGAATACACGCTGACCGCCGCGTTGTTGGCGAGCGGCACGCTGCTGTGGCTCGCAGGCACGTTTGCGGGCCGCCCTTTGCTGCTCGCGGGCAGCATCGCCACGGGCTTGGGACTGCTGCTCGGCACCGCCGCGCTGCTGCGGGTGCTGCTCGGCGCCGCGCAGGTGGTGTCGCACGCCGTCGTGGTGCTGCTGGCGCTATGCGTGCAGGCCGTCGCGCTAGGCTTCTTTGCGGCAGGCGTCTGGCAACAGGACGACCTGCTGCTGCACTTCGCCGTACGGACATCACTGTGGGGCGGGTTGTTGCCGGTCTTTTTTGCGGTCTGCCACCGCATGATTCCGTTCTTCTCGCAGGGCGTGATCAAGGATTACATGGCCTGGCGCCCGACGTGGGTCCTGACCGCCGTCGTCACACTGGCCTATCTGCGGCTGGCGGCCGGCGTCATCGGTTGGCTATGGTTGTTGCCATGGCTGGACGCTTTGCTGCTGGTCCTCACCTTGCTGTGTGCCGTCCGCTGGACCTCACTCAGGGCGCGCGGCAATGCACTGCTCTGGACGCTCTACGCGGGCTTTGCCTGGCTGCCCGTCGCGGTGCTGCTGCAGTGCGTACGCGACGGCGCCTTCGTGTTGACGGGCGAATGGGCGTTGGGACGCGCTCCCGTGCACGCGCTGGGCATGGGTTTCTTCGGCTCGATGCTGATCGCGATGGTTACGCGCGTGACGATGGGACACTCCGGCCGCCCGTTGCACATGGATCGCATCACGCTCGGCTGTTTCATCGCCGTGCAGGCCGCGGCTGCAAGTCGCGTGCTCAGTGAAGTCGTGCAGGCGCCCGCCGGCGTGCAGCTTTTCCTGCTCGGCAGCGTGCTGCTTTGGCTCACCGCGGTGGCGGTGTGGATCGCCCGCGTGGGACGCATCTACGTGACGCCCCGCATCGATGGCAGGCCAGGCTGATGGCGGAGTACTACCTGGCCCTGCGCCACGCCCACATCGGGCTGGCCCTGCTGTCCGTGACGATCTTCGTCCTGCGCGGCGGCCTCATGCTGGCCGACTCGCAGGCACGTCATGCCCCCTGGCTGCGCTACCCGTCGATGCTCGTGGATACGCTGTTGCTGACGGCGGCGCTGATGCTGACGAGCGTCATCCACCAGTACCCGTTTGCCACGGGCTGGCTCACGATGAAAGTGGTATTGCTGGTGGTCTACGTGGCGCTGGGCACCATCGCGCTCAAGCGCGGACGGACGCGTGCGGTACGCACCGTGGCATTCGTTGCCGCGCTGCTCACCGTGGGGTTCATCTTCACCGTGGCGCGCGCGCACCATCCGCTGGGAATCTTTGCGGCTGCCGCCGGCTGAGGCTGCCGCAATGGCTCGCACCGCCGCAGGCAGATTCTTGCCCACCGTGCTGCCGACTTGCTGCAAACTGCGCCGCAGATGCCAGAAACACCGCACATGACGGCGCTCGCGGGCGTGCGCGCCCACCACCTGTTTGCCGGCCTGTCCCCGCCACAGTTGCAGCGGGTCATGGGGTCCGCGCACATCGTCGACGCGGAGTCGGGCGAGGTGCTGTTCGATCGCGGCCAGCCGGCACGTCACTTCTACGTCGTGCTGGAGGGCCAGGTGAACCTGGTCCTGTACTCGAAGGCGGGCGAGGAGAAGATCGTCGACATTCTCGGCCCCGGGCAGAGTTTCGCCGAGGCTGTGATGTTCATGTCCGGGCCGCTCTATCCCGTTTCTGCCGTGGCAGCGGGCACCTGCCGCATCGCGCGCTTCTCCAGCACCGAATACGTGAGCCTGCTGCGCGAAAGCCCCGAGACCTGCCTGCGCATGCTTGGCCACCTCAGCCAGCGGTTGCACATGCGCATCCGCGAAATCGAATACCTGACGCTGGACAGCGCCACGCACCGGCTGGTCCGGTTGCTCGAGGGACGCGTGCCGGCCGGCAGCGACGGCCCGCACGAGATCCAGCTGCAGGAATCGCGGCAGGAGATCGCTTCGCGCCTGTCGATGAAGCCCGAGACGCTGTCGCGCATCCTGCGCAATCTCGCCGACGCAGGGGTCATCGTCGTGCAGGGTCGCACGCTGCAGGTACCAAGCCGCGCGCGCCTGAGCGCCGTGCTCGACAGTCCGGATTGAGGCCGGTTTTCTTTCTCAATCCGCCTTGACCCGGATCAAGGCGCGACGGTCGGCACCCTCCTACAGTGCTCGTGAGCGAATCGCCGGATGATTCGCATCACAGGCCGCGAGGGAGAAAATCATGCGCCGACGATCCACACTTTCAACTCCGCGACGCGCCTGCAGCATCGCCTTGCCATTGCTGGCCGCCTTTGGCGCGGCCGCGCTGGCGCAACAGCCCGCCACGAGTACGAGTTCACCGCAGGTGCACCAGGCCGAAGTGGCCGCGGGCGCCGCCCCCAGCGCCGCTCGCATCAAGGCGGGCGAAGAGGTATTCAAGGTCGCGTGCGTCGCCTGCCACCAGGACACGGGCCAGGGCCTGCCCGGGGCGTTCCCTCCACTCGCCAAGTCGGACTACCTGCTGGCTGATCCCGCCCGTGCCGTCGGCATCGTCGTGCGCGGACTGCAGGGCGAAGTGACCGTCAACGGACAGAAGTACAACTCCGTGATGCCGGCGATGACGCAGCTGACGGAGCAGCAGATCGCCGACGTGCTGACCTACGTGCTGAACACCTGGGGCAATGCGGGTGGCAGCGTCAGCGCCGAACGCGTCGCCGCCGAGCGCGCGGCCGCAGCGAAGGAAGGCATCACGGCCGCGTCGCCAACGCAGCACCCGACCACCGTCGCCGAGACCGAATACCAGGGCACGGCTTCCACTGTCGCGGGCGCCGATACGCAAATCCGCGTCACGCCCGGCGCGCCGAACATGACGATGGCCGAGTTCGAGCACGCGCAGAACATTTACTTCCAGCGTTGCGCGGGTTGCCACGGCGTGCTGCGCAAGGGCGCGACCGGCAAGCCGCTCACACCCGACATCACCCAAAAGAAGGGCACCGAGTACCTGAAGGTATTCATCAACCAGGGCTCGCCCGCAGGCATGCCCAGCTGGGGCAAGTCGGGTGAACTGACCGCGGACGAGGTCGACATCATGGCGCGCTTCGTGCAGCACGAGCCGCCGCAGCCGCCGGAATGGGGCATGCCGGAGATCAAGGGCACGTGGAAAGTGCTGGTGCCCGTCGACCAGCGGCCGAAGACGCAGCGGAACAAGTTCAACCTCGACAACGTCTTCGCGGTGACGCTGCGCGACGCAGGCCAGGTGGCGCTCATCGACGGCGACACCAAGAAGATCATCAACGTGATCAAGACCGGCTACGCGGTGCACATCTCGCGCCTGTCGGATTCGCGCCGCTACGTCTACACCATCGGTCGTGACGGCCGCATCGACCTGATCGACCTCTACATGCCGACGCCGGACCGCGTGGCCGAGATCAAGATCGGGCTCGAGGCGCGCTCGGTCGAGACGTCGAAGTACAAGGGCTACGAAGACAAGTACGCGATCGCCGGTGCCTACTGGCCGCCGCAGTACACGATCATGGACGGCGCAACGCTGGAACCGCTCAAGGTCGTCTCGACGCGCGGCATGACTGTCGACACCCAGGAGTTCCATCCGGAGCCGCGCGTCGCTGCAATCGTAGCTTCGCACGAGCATCCCGAATTCATCGTCAACGTCAAGGAGACCGGGCAGATCCTGCTGGTCGACTACGAGGACATCAACAACCTCAAGACCACGACGATCGGCGCCGCGCGCTTCCTGCATGACGGTGGCTGGGACAGCACCAAGCGTTACTTCCTCACGGCGGCGAACCAGTCGGACAAGATCGCCGTCGTGGATTCGAAGGAGCAGAAGCTCACCGCGCTGATACCCGTCGACAAGATTCCGCACCCGGGCCGCGGCGCCAACTTCGTCGATCCGCAGTATGGACCGGTCTGGGTGACCAGCGCGCTGGGCAACGACAAGATCACGCTGATCGGCACCGACCCCGTGAACCACAAGGACAGCGCCTGGAAGGTCGTGCGCGTGCTGAAAGGCCAGGGCGGCGGCTCGCTGTTCGTCAAGACGCATCCCAAGTCGCATCACCTGTGGGTGGATTCACCGCTCAACCCGGATCCCAGGATCGCGCAGAGCGTCGCCGTGTTCGACACGACGAACCTCGAGGCCGGCTACAAGGTGTTGCCGATCGCCGAGTGGGCGAACCTCGGCGAAGGCCCGAAGCGCATCGTGCAGCCCGAGTACAACGCGGCCGGCGACGAGGTGTGGTTCTCGGTCTGGAACGGCAAGGAGCAGCGCTCCGCGCTCGTCGTCGTCGATGACAAGACGCTGCAGCTCAAGAAGGTGATCGACGACCCGCGCATCGTCACGCCGACAGGAAAGTTCAACGTCCACAACACGGGCGAGGACGTCTACTGACCGGTCGCATCGGTTTCTGACTCCCACGCGCAGCAATGCGCGCCTGCGGCCCCGTTCTCTACTGAGGCGGGGCCGCTTCTTTCCGGGGCGTCAGGGTAATGGCTTGCCGCGCGAGGCAACCAGCACCCGGTACCAGTCGGTTCGGGTCCACTGCACCCGGCACGCATCCGCGGCCTCGCGGATGCGGGACGGCTGCTGGCTGCCCACGATCGGGATGACGCCCGCGGGGTGCGCCATCAGCCAGGAGTACGCGGCCGCCGCGCGCGAAACCTCATGACGTCGCGCCTGTGCGTCGAGTTCGGCGCACACACGTGCCGCACGTTCGTCAGCAGGGTTCTGCTGCGCGAGCCGCCCTCCTCCGAGCGGCGACCATGCCAGCACACTCACCGTGTGCTGCATTGCGAGGTCGAGCGTGCCGTCGGTCAGCGGGTCGAGCACAAGCGGCGAGAACTCGGGCTGGGTGCTGGCCAACGGCACCTGCAGGTGCGCGAGCAGCGCCGCGGTCTGCGCCGGCGTGCAATTCGAAACGCCGACCGCACGCACCTTGCCGCTGGCCAGCAGTGACTCGAGCGTGCGGGCAAGTTCGGCCGGATGCGTCAGAGTATCGGGCCGATGCACCTGGTACAGATCGAGGCAGTCCGTGCCCAGCCGTCGCAACGATTCTTCGCAGGCGCGGACCAGGTAGCCGGCGCTCGAGTCGTAAGGCACTCCGGGGATGATGCCGCCCTTGGTCGCCAGCACGACCTGCTCGCGCAACCCGGGGGTGCTTGCGAACACCTTGCCGAGCAGGCGCTCAGCGTCGCCGAAACCGTCGCGACCGTTGAATCCGTAGATGTCGGCGGTGTCGAGCAGGTTGATGCCCGACTCGAGCGCGGTCCCGACCAGGGCGCGCGCGCAGGCGACGTCGTCCCCGCGCAACCGCCACATGCCCCAGGCGAGGCGCGAGACGCGCAAGCCGCTTCTGCCGAGCGGCACGCGGGCGAGGCGATCTGCAGTGACCGCAACGGCGGTCGGCGGAAGGAAGGCTTTGCTCATCGGCGCATTTAAACACGCCGCGCCTGGCACTCAGAACTGGTAAGTCAGGCTCACCGAGGCGTTGCGCCCCGCCCGCGTGTAGTAAGGAATCAGCGGATCGGCCGCGATGCGACCACGGACGTCGGCCCATTCGATGTACGAGGCATCGGCCAGGTTGAACACGCCCGCGTTCAGCCGCAGGCGCGGGGCCACGTTCCACTGCAGCAGCCAGTCGAGCGTCGCGTAGCCGTCCGTGCGGTAGAGGTCCGCGCGGCTGCGATCGACGCGCCGCTGCGCCTCGACCGCGGTCAGTGCCAGTTCCGTGCCCCAGTTCGACGCGGGCGCGTCGTAGCGGACGGCCAGCACCGCGCGCGGCGGATCAATCGAGTTGAGCGGTTGGTCGCGCTGCAGGTCGTCACCGCGGGCCCAGGAGGCAGCCAGGCGACCCGTCCAGCCTGCCAGCCGCGGCGAGAGCGCCTCGGCATCCAGCCGTACATCGGCCTCCGCGCCGTAGATGCGCGCATCGGCGACGTTCTGCGACTGGAACAGCGTCACTCCCGTGGCCGGATCGACGCCCAGGTTCACTTTCGATTCGATGAAGTCGTCGTACTCGGTCTGGAACACGCTGGCGGTCATCGACCAGGGCGTCCCGGTGAGACGAAGCCCGAGCTCGAAGCCATCGCTCGACTCCGGCCGCAGGTCGGGGTTCGGAATCGCGCGCACGTTGAAGAGCGGGATCTCGAGGCCGATGTTCACGTCCTCCGGCGGCGGCGAGCGGAAGCCGTGCGCGTACTGGAAGAACAGTCCCAGCCGCGGACTGACGCTGTACAGCACGCCGAGCTTCGGCGCCATCGACAACTCGTCGACGCCTACCGGTTGCGTGGACGGGTTGTCGGCGCGGTAAATGCCGTCGACGTCGGGCGTGAGACGGTAGTAGTCGATGCGCAAGGCGGGAATCACGCTCCAGCGCGTCTCCGTCCAGCGGATCTCGTCCTGGACGAACGCACCCACCTCATCCACCGTCGACCGCGGCAGGTCGCGCAAGGGGAAGGTCTCACCGAGGATCGTCGGGGTCGTGGCCCCCGTCCTGAGGTCGGTCTGCAGTCCATCGCGCAACTCGTCGATCTGTGAACGCGTCGCCTCGAGACCATAGACCACGTCGTGCGCGACCGCGCCAGACCCCAGGTCCTTCGCCGCCGTGAACTCGAGGCCAAGCGTGGATTCGTCGAACTCGAACGCGCGATCGAGCCGCACCGGCGGCGAGCGCGGCGGCACGGCCTTGCGCACCTCGCAGGTGTCCTGGTCCGTCCCGGTGCCCTGCCAGTAGAGGCTCCAGTTCGCCGTATCGAATGCGGCGGCTGGCGTCGCAATCTTCTGCTGCACGCTCACCCGATAGCGGAGCATGCTGTCGTCGCCCTGCAGCAGCGTGGTGTTCAGGAAACGGCCCACGCCGAGGAACGCATTGACGTCGGTGTCCTGCTGCAGGCGGCTCGCATCGAACGTGAACGACAGCGGCCCGCCCGGAGCCGCGGTCTGGAGTTGCACGAGCACGGCATCGGAAGTGACGTCGGCCGGATCCGGATCGACCGCGGCCGCCGTGTCTGCTTCATGCGCTTCGTGACGCGCGTAGCCCAGCAGCCACTGCATCGACCCTGCCTCACCCGCAGCCAGCACCGCTGCGCGCCACCCGTCGTTCCCCGTGTCGTAGCCCGCCTCGGTCCGCAGCGCCAGCGGCTCGCCACTCGGAGCGAGCATGCGCGCAGGCGTGATCGTGCTCATCGCGACCACGCCGCCGATCGCATCACTGCCATACAGCGCCGACGCGGGCCCACGCAGAATCTCGACGCGATCGACGAATGCCGGATCGAGGAACGCGCGGCCGGAATCGGCGTAACTGCCGACCGCGAAACCTCCTGCCGCCGGGATGCCGTCGATCTCGACCGCGACGCGATTGCCGCCCAGGCCGCGCACCGAGATCGTGTCGAGGCCGAAGCGGAAGGGATCGCTCCTGACACTGAGGCCAGGCTCGTAGCGCACCAGCTCGCGGATGTCGCTGGCCAGCGTCGCCTGGATGCGTGCCTGATCGATGACTGTCACGGTCGCTGCGACCCGCGATACCGGGGTGATGCGCCGGGCGTACACCATGACCGTCTCGAGTTCCGGCTCGGGCGAGGCACGCAGCACGCCAGGCACCAGCGCAGGGGCCAGCGTGCAAAGAAGCAGTCGGTGGATAAGGCGTCGGGGCGTCACGGTTGTTTCTTCTGCATTGCACGCATCCGGCGCGCAGTGACAGGTTGCGGCCAGCGGCGTGACGGGACCTTGACCTGGATCAAGCAGGGTGTGCGTGAGGCCCGGCGCGCGCGCCGTCAGCAGATGCTGACACCGGCGGCATCGGTATAAACCGCAGGCACGGCAAGACGAAATGCACTCACCGCATTGATCTGTATCAATGATTCCCGATGACGGCCGATACACTGTGGCGCAGGACCATGCCGATGGCCGCGCATACCTGTACCGACGGAGCATCAAGACGTGAACCTCATCCGCCACCGCGTTTCAGCCACGCTCCTGCTCTTCGCCGCCGGATGCATTCCCGCAGCCTTCGCTGCAGAGACGAGCGCCGGTGCGAAACCCGAAGCGGCGCCGCCCGCGACATTGGCTGACGCCATCGTCGGCGGCGAAACCCACCTCGATTTCCGCTATCGCCTCGAATCCGTCGAGCAGGAGCCGTTCGCCGACGACGCGCTGGCCTCCACGCTGCGCAGCCGGCTGAACTACCGTACGCGCGAATGGCGGGGCTGGGGCGCATTCGCCGAGTTCGACAACACCACGGTGTTGGGCGATGACGAGGCCTACAACAGCACGACCAACGGGATCACCGACCGGCCCATCATCGCCGACCCGGAGTACACCGAGGTCAACGAGGCGTACGTGCAGTTCAGGAACGGTGCGCTGACCGGCATCGCCGGGCGCCAGCGCATCACGCTCGACGACCACCGTTTCGTCGGCAACGTCGGCTGGCGACAGAACGAGCAGACGTACGACGCGCTGACGCTCAAGGGCAGCCCGCGGCAGGGCGTGCAGCTGCACTACTCATGGATCGCCAACGCCAACCGTGTGTTCGGACCGGATGAAGGCACCCAGGCGGCCAACTTTCATGGCGCGATGCACGCGCTGAACGGCAAGGCCGATTTCGGCAAGGCCGGCGCCCTGACCGCGTTCGGTTACCTGCTCGACATCGAGAATGCCCCGGCGCTGTCGAGCCAGACGTTCGGCCTGCAGTGGACAGGCACCCACGCGCTGACGGCGACGACGAAGCTGAGCTGGATCGCCGCCTATGCCAACCAACGTGACGGTGGCGACAATCCCAACGACTATTCCGCGGACTACTACCGCCTCGAAGGCGGCGCGACGCTCGGGGCGACCGGGTTCAAGGCTGGCTACGAGGTGCTTGGCGGCGACGACACGCCGAACCATGCGTTCCAGACGCCGCTGGCGACGCTGCACGCATTCCAGGGCTGGGCCGACAAGTTCCTCACCACTCCCGCCGGCGGCGTCGCCGATCTTTACATCGGTGCCAGCGGCAATCTGGGGCCGGTGGCCCTGCAGGTCGTCTGGCACAACTTCGAAGCCGAAGCGTTCAGCCAGGATTACGGTAACGAGTGGGATGCCTCCGCGACGTACAAGTTCGGCGCGAAGAAGAACTACGAGGCGCTGCTGAAGTTCGCCGACTACCAGTCCGACGGCTACGCGACCGACACGACCAAGATCTGGCTGCAGTTCGCCGCGACGTTCTGAGGGTCCGGCGGGAGGCCGCCGGACGCAACACCCTCCTCCGCGCCCCCATGGGCGAGGTACCATCCGCGGATGGCAAACCTCCCGCCCGATTTCGCGCGCGTGCGCGAGCTGAGCCCGCGCCGCAACACGACCCGGGCCACGGCCGTGCCACAGCTGGTCGAAGAGCAGCTGCGGCATTTCTCCATCGACCCCGCCTCCGAGTTCGGCAGCCGCATGGCCGAATTCGTGCGGCACCTCTACGAGGGCAACGCTGCCGCGCACCAGCTCTGGGACGTGACTTTGCGCGAGCTTGCCAGCCTCGATGCCAGTGATCGCGTGGCGCGGTTCAACGCCAAGCGTTTCCTCTGCTTCCAGCTCGCGAAAATCCTCGACACGCTGCAGAACCCGTTGCGCAAGACTTATCAGTCGCTGCTGCACGATCCCATGCAGAGTGCGATCAAGGGCCCGTATCCCATCTTCGACAACGTCACGGCGCTCTTCAGCGCCACGCCCGTCATCACTCGCACGGCGACCTACATGTACGCGTGCACGGAATGGGTGGAGGATGCCTTCAAGGGCCGCGAGCCGCTGCTCGAAATCTATTCGCGGCTGCTCAATCCCACGTCCATCAGCCTCGCCAATCACATCGTCGATCTCGAGGCGGGTCCGCTCTCCGGCGAATACCTGGCGTGGAACTTCAATTCAGGCATGGCCGCGATCGACGCGACGCTGGCGAACCTCGTGGGTTACAACGACGTGGTGCTTTCCAGCCGCAACGTCTACGGCGGCACGTACCAGCTGCTGCACGACTGGTACGGCAAGAAGAGCAACCTGGACGTCGCGGTCGAATGGTTCGACGGCTTCACGGTGGACGACTTCAGCCGTGCGCTGCAGGCCACGCTCGCGAAGCATGCCGACCGCCTCAAGCGCGGCCGCCGCATCTACGTGTTCCTCGAATCGCCCTGCAATCCGCACGGCTACGTGCTGGACGTGCCGGCGATCTGCCGCGCCGCGCACGAGCACGGCCTCACGGTGATCTGCGATGCCACGGTGGGCACGCCCGTCCTGCAGCCGGTGCTGCAACGCGCCGACCCGATGGAACGGCCCGACTTCGTGATCCACTCGTACACCAAGGATCTTGCGGGCTCCGGCACCACGACGGCCGGGGTCTGCATCGGCCGCAACGAGCGCATGTTCATCCCGAAGGGCGACACGGTCACTGCACCCGGACCCGACGGCCAGCCGTGCGTCTACCGCTGGGACGAGACGCTGTTCTGGAACGTGTACTACATCAAGGGCGCTTTCCTCGACGCCGACAAGGCGTTCGAGGTGATCAATGGCATGCACACCGTCGAGATGCGCGTGCTGCTCAAGTCGATCAATACACTCGTGCTCGCACGCGCGCTCTCGGCGCACCCCGCGATCAACGTGCGCTGCTCCGCCGTGGAAGGCAACGAAAACTACGCGCTGCGCGAGCGGCTGATGTTCCTCGGCCTGCCGGCGCCGCTCTTCACGATCGATCTCGACACGGAGATGGGACGCGGCATCTCCCGCCACGCCTTCCAGCGCTTCTTCGATTGCCTCGAGCCCGCGTTCGGGCTGCAGGTGTCGCTCGGGCAGGTCAATACCGTCGTCGTGTGCCCGGCGCTGACGAGTCATTCGGAATTGTCCGCGGCCGCGTTGCGCGAAGCCGGAATCTCCCTCACCACGATCCGCATCGCCGTCGGCGACGAGGATCCGCGCAGCCTGCTCGCGCACCTGATGCAGGCGGCGCAGCTCGCACTGGAACCTGAATGTCCGGGTTTCAGCCGCCACTTCGGCCAGCCGCACGAGATCGACGCGCTGTATGAGTCCACATACGTGGACGTGCACCGTCGCTATGCCGCAAGCCGCACGCGCATGCGCCAAATGCTCGACGGCAAGGCCGGCTAGGCGCGTCGCTCAGGCAGAGACGATGTGGCCCGTGTCGGCCCCCCGCGTCGTCATGGAACAATGCTCTTGCCACCAAGACCATCTGCAATTTTTTCAAAGACTTGCAACAGCTCGCTGCGCTTCGACCGCGATATGTAAAAAACGCCGACGCTATTCTGAGAGCCCGGCTCTAGCTGAAGTTCAATTCGTGCGGGACACTGCGCCACCCCCCGCTCCGCTGGTTGTCCATGCGCCACTGTCCTCGTCCGTTACCGAAATTTGCCCTGGTGGCGCTCGCGAGCCTCACCACGCTGCTTGCTGCCTGCGGTGGGGGCGGCGACAGCAGCTCGGCCGGGGGCACGGGTGGCGGCACAGGGGCCACAGGCGGCACCTGCAGCGAGACGGCGCGCAAGCAGTGGGTGCTCGACGTGACGCGGGAGTGGTACCTGTTCCCCGAGACGTTGCCAGCCACCGTCAACCTCGCGTCGTACGGAACGGCCGAGGAGTTGCTCGACGCCCTGACGGCAACGGCCCGTGCGCAGGGGAAGGACCGCTACTTCAGCTACCTGACGACGAAGGCGGCCGACACGTCGCTGCTCGGTGAAGGCCAGTTCGTCGGCTTCGGTTTCCGCACGCGCACCGATCCGGGCAACCGCCCGTTCATCCTCGACGTATTCGACGCCAGCCCCGCGGCCGACGCGGGCCTGAAGCGTGGCGACGAGATCATTGCGATCGACCAGGGCACGGGCTACGTGCCGGTGTCGACGTCGCTCGCGAATGGGACGACGACTGTCACTGACCTGCTGGGACCCTCCGAAAGCGGTGTCCGCCGCGGCTTGCGGTTGCTACGCGACGGCAGCACGCTTGAAGTGGACCTGACCAAGCGCACCGTCACGATCGATCCCGTGCCCGATTCGTTCGGCACGCGCGTGTTGCCGCGCGCCGGAACCGCGGGCGTCGGTTACCTGCACCTGCGCAGCTACATCAGCACCGCGGATCCGCAATTGCGCGCCGCCTTCGATACCTTCCGCGCGCAGGACGTGCGCGATTTCATCATCGACCTGCGGTACAACGGCGGCGGCCTGGTCGACACGGCCGCGCTGATAGACGACCTGCTTGGTGGCGACCGCACTTCGGCCGACACGCAGTTCTCCTACGTCTACCGGTCCAGCAAGTCGTCGCAGAATTCGACGGTGCGTTTCTCGCCCCAGGCGCAGTCGGTGCGCCCGGTGCGCATCGCGTTCCTGACGACCGACGCAACGGCTTCGGCGAGCGAGATCAACGTCAACGTGATGCGGAAATATGTCGAGACGGCGATCGTCGGCAGCGACACGTTCGGCAAGCCGGTCGGCCAGATTGCCTTCGACCTCGCGAACAGCTGCCCGGACCGCCTGCGCCTGATCGCGTTCAAGACGGCCAACGCCGATGGCGCGGGCGACTACTACGACGGGATCGCGCCCTTGATGCGCTTCGCCTGCGCCGCCGACGACACGCTCGGCGCGCAACTCGGCGACCCGGCTGACAACATGACCCAGGCCGCGTTGCAGTGGATCAACACCGGCGCCTGCGGCGCATTGATCACGGCCGGAACCGGGGGCGCGCAGAAGACCCAGGCGCCGAACCGCTATGCGCTGTCACAGCGGCCGTCGGCTGCGGAACGCTGGGTGCCCGGCATCCAGTGACGGTCAGTCCGTATCGAGGATGTTGCGCTCCTCGATCGGCCGTCCGAGCGTGAAGAACACACTGATGTCCTCGACGGACGTCGCTGCAACGGACAGGGAGATCGGACCGAGAGGCGTCCGGCCGCCGAGCAGCAGCGAACCGCCCATCACCGGCGGCTCGGTCAAGTCGTCGGCGCGTCCCGACATGTCGGCCGCCGTGAATTCTGCGCCGAAGTAAACCGCCTGCCCGAACAGCGCGCTGATGTCGGCGATCTTGTGCAGGTACGCGACCGAGCCTGCCCAGTACGACGTGCCGCGCAGCTGGCCCAGTCCCAGGCCCGGGAAGCTGTGCGGACCGCCCAGCGTGAAGAACTCGTAGAACGGCAATTCGCCCGCGAGCGTGGCGCCGCCCATGACCCGCAACTGCACGACGTCGCCGCGCACCGGAATCGCCTTGAGTGCGAGTCCCTCGATGTTCGTGTAGTCGTACTTCGCTCCCATTGCGTCGAGCGATTGGAAGAAGCGCGCACGCCCGAGCCAGCCGCGCGTCGCGAGCGACGCCTGGTCACGGTTGTCGAAAGTGAGGTCGGTACTGAAGCCGCCGTACCCCTCGTTGGCGATATTGGGAAAACCCGGGGCCGCGATGTCACGTTCGGCGCCCTGCGTGCCGGTGCGCAGCCCCAGGCGCAGTTCGGTATCCGTGCCGAGCACGCGCCCGCCCTCCAGATAGACGTACGCGGAATCGAAGTTGTAGCGCGTTGCCGCCTGGTTGCCGACGTAGATGTCCTCGGTCGAACGCATCGCCACCGCGCCCGGCTCGACGAACCACGCGTGCCCTGCGTCGAGCGGCTGGTACAGCGACATTTCCGCAAGACTGGTGCGGCCAAGCTGCACCGCGCCGCGGACTTCACCGCCGCGTGCATTGATCCAGGGCCGCAGGTAATCGCCCCGCAGCACGAACGCCGTCGAATCGATCGAACTCGCCGCAAGACCGAGATCGAAGCGCAGGATGTTGGGACCCGAGACTCTCTCGGTCACGTTCACCGCGAGGTCGGGCCGCTGCGGATCGCCTGTCAGCGTATATTGCACGCCCTCGAAATCGCCCAGGTCGAACACGCGGTTGATCGCCTGCGCGAGCTGATCCTGCGTCACGACGTCGCCGGTGTTGAGTGCCAGGCCCGCCCGCAGGTACGCCTCATCGACATGTTCGAGCCCGATGACACTGATGTCCGCGAGCGCAACCTGCCGCGTGTCAGGCCGGCGCGAGGCCTCGCGCCAGGCGCGATACTCTGCCTCTGGCAGCGAGTAGCGGCGCAATTCGTCGCGATGCAGCTCGGCTGCACTCCGCCCGAGCGGAATCGCGTCAGCGACGCGCGCGAACGAACCGGGCCCGATGTCGCCCATCGGCACGATGATCTTCACGTCCTGCGGGCCGAGCGAATCGAGCTGCTGCTTCTCGTTGGCGCCGATCAGCACTTCCAGCGTGCGCGACACCATGCCGATCGGCGATTGCAATGCCTCGGGCTCCGGCACCGGCGCCGGCACGGCCACCGCGATGACCACGTCGGCGCAGGTCTGTCGCGCGATGTCCACGGGCACGTTCCGCGTGAGCCCCCCGTCACCCAGCGTGCGGCCACCGATCTGCACCGGTGAGAACACGCCCGGCACCGCCATGCTCGCCCGCATCGCCAGCGCGAGGTCGCCCTCGCTCAGCACGACCATGTCGCCCGTCATCATGTCGGTGGCGATAGCGCGGAAGGGGATGGGCAGTCGGTCGAAATCGCTGGTCCCGAGGCTGCGCGACACGAGCGAGCGGATCGTCTGCTCGATCTTCTGGGTGTTGATGAAGCCGACCGGGGTCGCCACCGCGCCTTCGCGGTAACCGAATTCGAGCGAGTTGGAATACGTGCGTCCCGCGAGCTTGCGACGCATCGGCAGCTTCTCGCGCCGGCCCGCGAAGCCGATCGTCTCGGCCCACGAGATCTTGCCGATCGCCTGCTGCAGTTCTTCGGCGGTCATGCCCGCCGCGTAGGTGCCGCCGACGAGCGCGCCCATGCTCGTGCCGACGACGCAGTCGATCGGTACGCGCATGTCCTCGAGCAGCGTGATCACGCCGACGTGCGCGGCGCCCTTGGCCCCGCCGCCTCCGAGCACCAGGCCGATGCGCGGTCGTGCGCTGCCTTGCGCAACGATCGGCGGTAACCCCGGCTGGGCGCTGATCTCCGGCGTGACGAATGTTGGCGGCGCGGCGAGGGCCGATGCACCCGGACTGGCCAGACCCAGCAAATAAATGGCACCCACAGCCACTGCCCGGGACGCAGCCCCGCCCCACGCTCGCATCGACATCAAAGCTCCCTCGCGTGAACCCACCCTGCGGCCGCCGCCGCGCAGGCGCATCGTAGCGCACTGTGACGCTGGCGAGCGCCCGTCAGTGAGTCGCGCGCCGTGATGCCAGGGCCAGGCATTCGACGTGATGGGTGCCCGGAAAGAAGTCGAACGGCACGATGGCGTCAGTGTCGAAACCCGCGCGCGCAAGCAGGTCCAGGTCCCGCGCGAGCGTGCCGGCGCTGCAACTGAGGTACGCGATCCGGTCGGGCCGCAATTCGAGCGCCAGCGCAT